>Ga0302324_100012918_pt1 | contig 16983 bp, 9 predicted proteins | sample Palsa_T0_1_FD_201949 | JGI IMG/M metagenome (GOLD analysis project Ga0302324, IMG submission 201949) | Peat permafrost microbial communities from Stordalen Mire near Abisko, Sweden - Palsa_T0_1 | ecosystem: Environmental > Terrestrial > Soil > Palsa > Peat permafrost | place: Sweden: Abisko...
AGCAGCAGGACCAGAGTGAGTGCGTTTGCGATCGCCGCTGCGGTGGTCAGCAAGTCCGTCAGCGTCTGTGCCTGGTAGACCGAGCTGCGTTGGTGTCGTGACTGGATGACCTGCAGGATCTGTTTGGTAGCTAACTCAACATCGGAGCTGTCACGGATGGAAAAGAAAAGCTCCTTGACGTCGTTGGTCCCGGTAAAGTAGCGCGCGACCGAGTAGGGAATGAGGATGGTTAGATCGGCAACCTCGGTTTGTCCCAGGGTATCCACGGCCTCTTTGAAAGTACCGATAACCGTGAACGGGATACCGCTGATCTCGAAGGTCCTGTTGACGGCGTTGGAGGTGCCGAACCTCTGCCGCGCAAAGGGCTCGGTCACGACCGCGACCTTGGCATGACTGGCGTCGTCCTCCTGGTCGAAGAAACGCCCGTTGATCAGGACCAGGTTGCGTACCTGCCTGTATTGGGGCGAGACGCCAAGTACGAGGATGTCCTTGACCACGCCATTCCCGAAACTGATGCGGGGTTGCATGCGCAGCATAGGCGAGGAGTACGCCACGAACGGCACTTGCTCATCCACCGCCGTTTCGTCCTCGCGCGTCAGGAAGTCATTGCGGAGGTTATGTTGTGCACTCGATCCGGGTCCGCCGCCGGAGTACTCCACTGACACCATGTTGGTCCCGATGGCTTCGATCAGATGGAGGATGTACTGTTTGCCGGTCATGCCTACGGTCACGACCAGGATGAGCGACGCCGACCCGATGACCATACCCAGCGATGTGAGCATGACACGCACTTTATTGGTTCGGAAGCTGTCGATGGCCAAGCTCACAATCTCGCTCAGCACCATGGTTCGCTTGGCGCTGGCGAGCGTACGTTCGAACGATCTGCGGCTTGCGGTGCGAGCGGCTGTCATCGGGTCGACCTCTTCACTCGGGCGGGCGGTGCCAAGCGCTCCGTTTCTTCGTAGTGACTGGGTCTATGGTAAACGGCCCTTTGGCGTTGCGGCTAACCACGGTGTCTGTACCTTCGCTCCATAAGTCATGGAGTATCACTTCAGCTCAAACAAAAGTGATTCACGCCAGGAAGATAATGCAGGCTGGACTGCCAAAAGGAATATATCGCCCGGTGAAGGTCAACAGGCCTGTTCCCTGGTCAACTCTGAAGGATTTAGAGGCGGATGTCTGTCACCAAACATAGCTCGCAACGACCTGAGGAGGACCGGGCAATCCGTCAGTGACTTGGGTCTGCAGAATGATCTGCACGTTCTTCTTATACCAATCGGGCGAGACCGACTGGAGGCAGGCCTGAAAGTACTCCTGACTCGAAACGAACTCACCAGCTGCCTGCGTGCCTTGAGATCCGAGGCCGGCCACAACGACAACGAATTGACCGGTCCTGGAGTTCAGAAGCCTGGTGACAACCGCGTAATCCTCCATGGCTTTGTTCGATTCCCATTTTGAGTGCCATCGCCGTCCCTTCGGGCCTTCTTCCTGAATGATCGATGCTTCGCCCTCAGTAGCGAATCTGAAGTGGAGATTGGACATCATTTGCATCGTCCAGCGATTGTTGAAGGCTCCAATAATTACGGCGGGAGAGTTACGCAGGTCCTCGAAAGAGTAGTTGCCTCCAATTCTGACTTGATTCTTCTTTCCGACCTTTCCGAAAAGAGAAGAAAGGCGAATCGCCGCGTAGACATCCCCGACTGCGAGTCCATAGTCGGGGTACTCGACCATATCGCTCCACGCGAGCTTTTCGTCAGGCTGCAGATCAGGCTTCTGACTGAGCCTCTGGAACTCGTCCAGGAATTTCTCAGGAGTCTTGGAGTGCCGTTGGTAAAGCTTGATTGAAGGCAGGTAAACCGAGGGTTTGGCGAGGCAGATCAAAACAGGGTCCGAGGAGGAGAGTGCTGGAGACCAGAACTTTTGCAGGGCCGATTGCGGTGGCTTGGCGAGGAAAATGGTTGACCCGGCCAACGCCAAAACCGCCAATACAGCGACGCCGGCTGCCGGCAAAGTCCACACCAGCCACCTGCGCTTCTGGCCACCCGGCAATTCTTCCGCCCGCGGATGCGAGGCGACGTGAGGCGATTCCTGCAGTCGCCCCGACCTTTGGGGCGCTTCCTGAAGATCCGGCTGAGCCTGAATCGGAGGCGGTTGCTGTGGGGGCGACTCAGGTTGCGCCCACAAAAAATCGGGAGCGTAGGAGCCGACATGAAGCCTGATGCGCACCGCCGGCGAAGTGGTTAAGGCCTGGTAATACTGCTCCAGTCTTCTGCGTACTTCCCCAGCCTGCACCCGGACTACAGGATCGTCTCCGGTTGAGTACCCGACCGGACGGTGGAAGAGGCTGACACCTATCGTGCGCTCTTTGAGCCCCTCGTGGTTGCCATCCAGCCGGTGGTGGACTACATAAGACAGGAATTGCTGGCACCGTTTGCTGGGCCGAAAAATGGGACTGTTCAGGATTGCATCCAGCTCGCGCAGGACTGACTTTCGTTCAACGTCACCTGGAGCGCCTACTTCGCCGCCAACTGCTTCGCGCCTAATCGGTTCTGTTGTCGAACCCATAACACCCGCCGCTTCCCATTTCAAAGCAGCTGCAATCAATCAAGCAAGCTCATCTGGAACGGAGTTGGCTACGCAAGAGTGCGCTTATATTTCCGCCAGCACACTGTAATACACCGTGTCCTACTTTCAAAGCCTTTTCGCAACCTGTACATTCCTCCCGGAAAATGCAAAAAGCTTCTAGCGCCCACTAACCATTCGACGATATTCCCCGCGGGTTCTTTGTGCAATCCACACGGGGAACTCGTAATTCGTGCATTGCTTGGAACCGGTCCGGTTGTTACGGACAACAGTAACCGTCTTGTTTTGAATGGTTTTAACATCAACGCCCAGCAATTAAGGGCGCCAGCATTAAGTAGCTTTCCAGGAATTGCAGGTAGTTTTTCGAGCCACTCTAAGGAGACCAAATGATTAGCAGCAGATATGCGGCAAGAATAATATCGATCCTCGCGGCCCTGCTATTGGGTTTAGTAGGACTACCGGCATACGCTCAATTCTCAAGTGGAATCGAGGGAACGGCCACGGACTCAACCGGAGCCGTGGTTGCAGGAGCCACCGTGACCCTTGCGGACACTCGGCTCGGAGTGGAAAAAATCGCCACCACAAACCAAGCCGGATATTTCCGCTTCGACGGCATCGGCGCGTCCACCTATGACGTGGAAGTTCAATTGAATGGCTTCAAATCCTGGGAGGTGAAAGGCCTAATCCTTCAACCGGGAGAAATCCGTGCTCTTGCGCCGGTGCTGCAGGCCGGATCGGTGTCGGTCAATATCGAGGTCACCGCTTCAGAGTCATCTGTCGATCTCGTAACTCCGGCCACGGGAGCCGTTATTTCAGGGCTGACAGTTCAGCAGGCGCCCCTCATGGGCCAGAACGCCTATGCCCTTGCCGCCCTGACGCCCGGTATGACCGGCGCCGCGGTTACCTCTACCTCCGTCGACAACTATACCAATGCCTTTACCATCAACATCAATGCCGCTGGTCTGCGCCAGGAACAAAACGGATACATGGTCGATGACGCATACGTCAACGAGCCGTCCCGTGGCGGTGGCGCCACCATCTCCCCGATTCCTGACACCATTCAATCGATGACCATCAAGACCAACGACTTCGACGCCCAAAAGGGCCGAGACGCTGGCGCCATTGTCGACATCTACACCCTTTCCGGATCGAATGACTTTCACGGCACGTTCAACTACTACTTCACGGACAATACACTCACCGCCCGCACCGAGTTTCAAAACTCCCCTCCAACCCTTCCACCGTCCCAGCGAAACGAATTTGGCGGCACAATCGGTGGGCCGATCGTCAAGAACAAAGTGTTCTTCTTTGGTGCTGCCGATGGACTGCGCTCCAGTACCGTCAGCAGCGGTTCAAGCATTTTTGAGACTCCGGATTTCCTGGCTTATGCAAAGTCGGCTTTTCCAAACGGCGTGGGCACCGCGGCCATGACGATGGCGCCGCCCATCGTTGCCCCAACAGCAAACATTGAGACTGTTGCCCAGTATGAAGCCGCCACTCCAGGCTTCTTCGCGCCGCCCGCAGGCATCAGTCCCACGTTGAATATCGTTGGGACCGGAAATTACAGTATCACCGCGCCAAGGAATGGATATCAATATAGCGGCCGTGTTGACGCCTATCTTGGCAAAAACGATCGCATCTACGGGGATGCTCAGCGGCTGCACCTGACCTCAGGAGGCGGCGGCAACCGGCCGGCGATGGGCACTCCCTCCTTGGATCTTTCCACTTTTGCCAATACGAATTGGACACACACCTTCTCTCCTCGTCTCCTGAATCAATTAGGAGTCGATGAAGCCCGTATCGTGGGTGCGAACGAGGGCAGACCGGCGCTCGCCATACCCTATGTCAACGTAAACGGTGGCTTGGCAGGGTTCGGAGGATGGGGCCCAGGGAACTTTGTCCAAACAACCATCGGCTGGCACGATGTAATGACAGCTACCATCAGCAAACACACGCTGAAGTTCGGCGGGGATTTTTACAATATTCGCGAGGTCGATGCGCAAACCGGCGCACTTGATCGTCCGACCTTCAACTTCAACAGTTTGCTCGACCTGGTGCAGGATGAGCCTCTGAACGAAAGCGGTACCCCGGTCAACATCCTGACCCACCTGCAAGCGCCCTATAGCCGCCGGTATCGCGAACAGTACATGGGGTACTTCCTCCAGGACGATTGGAAGGTCGCGCCCAGGGTGACGATCAATGCGGGTCTGCGCTATGACGAAATGATCAACATGTTTTCGATCCTTAGCCCCACGCAAACCAACTTCACCCTGGGGCAAGGCTCAACCATTGCAGCTCAGGTTGCATCGGGCAGCGTCGGACTCACCCCAAACGACCATGTCCTGGGCCACAATCTTTGGGCTTTTACTCCTCGCGTTGGATTCGCCTGGGATGTCTTCGGAACCGGCAAAACAGCCCTCCGAGGGGGAATTGGCATGTTCTCCGATCAACCGCCTTACCTGCATATAACCGATATCCTGGCGGGTAACCCTCCCAACACCTTCACGCCGTCTGTCGATGTGCGTTCGGGCGGTAACCCTGTCTTCAAGCTTTGCAGCCCACCACAAGGCTTCAATGAGACCTGCCCGGTTGTGGACACCAGCAACGTCTCAGTGAACGCCAATGGCGGAGTCGTTGTCGGCGGTGTTCTGCAGAGAGCGAACATTGGAGGCTATGACCCCCAATACAAGATGGGTCAGATCTACGACTGGACCCTGAGTATCCAGCAGCAATTGATGAACAGCCTCGTGCTTGAAGTGAACTATTCCGCGTCGGATGCCCATCACCTGCCGGTGTACAACCAGGACCTTAACCGATTTTCCGGCGACCTCATTGTCAACAACGGCAGTCTTGATCGCCTGAACCAGAACTTTGCCACCACTATCTATGCCACCTCCGACGGCAATTCAGTCGGCCACTTTGGCTCTGTGATGCTGTCGCGCGACATGTCTCACGGGTTGGCGATGCGTGGCATCTACACCTATGGCAAGGCGCTGGATGAACCTACCAGCAATTCCGCTTCTATCGATCAAGGATCCATCGTGCCCACCACGCAAAACGGACCTGTCTTCACAAACTTCGACTTTAAGGGGCAGCGCGGCCGGTCCGACTACGATATCCGTCAGCAATTTTCGGCGATTGGTACCTGGATTGTTCCCAACAACTACGACCGCATGGCGCTGAGAGACATCCTCGGCGGCTGGCAGTTCAGTGGTGTTTGGATACTGCAAACGGGCTTGCCCTTCACCGTCGTGAACAACTCGTCGTTCTCGCCTACCTGCAGCGGCGCCGCGACTCCCGTCAACGGTGGTTGCCCGGCGGGCAGCACGATCGTCGGCAACTCCGGAGGCGACTACAACGCGGACGGAAGCAACGTCGATGTGCCGAACGTGCCTGCATTCGGCGCGCACCTGGGTGGCAAGCACAAGGCAGACTTCCTGCACGGCGTCTTCGGGCCGCCGGCAACGGCGGGGGCCCGATTCCCGGCGCCGGCTTTGGGAACGGAAGGAGATCTTGGCAGAAACACCTACGACAATCTCGGGTATAACAACATGAACTTCACTGTCGATAAGTTCTTCTCAATACCGTGGTTCTTCTCAGAGAAGATGAAATTCGAGGTGAAGGGCGAGTTCATCAATCTGTTCAATCGCGTCAATTTGACGAGCGTGTCAAATAACATGACGTCGGGCAACTTTGGGCAGGCAACAGGTCAATTGTCTGCGCGCTATTTTCAACTCCATTTGCGCGCCAGCTTCTAAGCTGTCTGAACTGAGGAGAAAGGTGGTCGAACACGCTTCATCTCAAGCAAGAGTAATTCACGCCAGGAAGGCAATGCACGCTGGACTGCCCACCGGAATATATTGCCCGGTGAAGCCCAAAAGGCCTGTCTTTTGGTCCACGCTGAAGGATGTGATGTGATCGCTGTGCTGATTGCAGGCATACATAAAGGCTCCTCCCGGCGCGAGTTGGATGTGTCTCGGATAATCGCCCATGGTTGATGTTTCCCCGATGTAATGGAGCCGGCCCTGGTCGTTGAGGGAGAAGACGGCGATCGTATCGTGGAGGCGATTGGCGGCGTAGAGAAACCGCCCATTCGGCGATAGCAGGATCTCCGAGGCGAAACTTGTTCCCGCGAACCCCGGGGGTAGCGTGGAAATTGTTTGCTGGGGCCGAAGCGCTCCAGTCGCAGGATCGAAATGAAAAAATACCACCGTAGACGCTTCCTCCTGAAGCGAATAGAGCCAACGCCCATTCGGGTGGAACCCAAAGTGGCGCGGCCCATCCCCCGGCGGTAGTGAGACGAAGGGAGCATCGGCAAGCGGAGTCAGTTTCCCGCTGGAGCGATCGAAACTGAAAACATAAATCCGATCTTGCCCCAAGTCTGTTTGCAGCTCAAAGTGGTCTCCAGGGTCAGCCTGGATCATATGGGCATGGGGTCCATCGTGCCCACTGATGGCAAAACTTCCTGGAGGCGCGCTCGATGCGATCTTAGGTCCAACGGAATCGGTATCCTTCCGTGCGTAGGTGGCTTGGCCAAGCGCTCCTGTGGGCATGATGGGCAGAACGGCTATGCTGCCTCCGGCATAATTCGCAACAAACACATACTTGCCGGACGCGTCCACACTCAGGTGAGCCGGACCCTCTCCTCCCGAGCTGACGGCGTTGAGCAATTGAAGACTCCCATCCGAACGATTCACCGCAAAGGCGGTGACGGCTCCTCCTTCGCTTGCGGAGCCTTCGACGTCGTTGGCGGCGAAGAGAAACCGGCCGGACGGATCCAACGAAAGCCAGGATGGATTGAGCAGCTCCGCGGCCAACTTGATCAAATTAAGGAGGCCGGTTACAGGATCCATCTCAAAGAGGTAAATCCCCTTTCCATTGCCTCCGTTGGCGCCCGGAGCGGAGTAGGTGCCCACATACGCAAGTATTTTCTTGTTCTGGCTGTCGCCGAGCCCGAGGAGCGGTCTGCACACAGTAGAAAACGCTGCTAAGGCGATCGATTCTTTCAGAAGGGCGCGGCGAGAAATATTACGGATGACCATTGAATGACTCTTCCTCTCAGTTCAGCAAGCTGGTTCTCTTTGGCGCTGGTCACAGAGGCCATCGTACCGGAAGAGGCGTCTTTTTCTCCGCTTTTAGGAGGCCGAGCGGCCATCGTCGTATCATAGAAGGCGGTACAAGTTGACGCTCGCGGAGGGATGTGTGAGCGGTTGAAACAGGCGGTCTTGAAAACCGCTTTACCCGAAAGGGTAACGGGGGTTCGAATCCCTCTCCCTCCGCCATACGGTCGAGTCACCGTGCGACGCGATGAAACTCCCTTGAGCGTTTATTCACCCAATAACCCTGCAATTGTCGTAATCTTACCCCCGCACTTCTTGAAAGGAGCAATTATGGGCTTACTCGATGCCTTAACCTCGATTGCAGGCGGAGCTTCCTCCGAACACAACGGCGTAGCCGATGCGTTGAGCCAGGTAATGCAGGAACATCCAGGCGGAATGGATGGCCTTCTTAATCAACTAAAACAGAACGGCCTGGCGGAGCAGGTTCAGTCCTGGGTTGGTCCCGGAACCAATCAGGCCGTCAGTCCGGAGCAGGTGCAGCAGGGTCTAGGCACCTCGACCCTGGAAAACATCGCGCAACGCGCGGGCATTTCTCCACAGGTCGCAAGCGGAGTCATCGCCGTGGTTCTTCCCCTTGTCGTCTCGCACTTCTCCAACGGCGGTCAAGCCCAGCAGCCAGGTGGTCTTGCCGGCTTGGCGTCCCAGATATTCGGAAACAAAGCCTAGCTCCCGGCAACGACCCGAATCGGGTCTGCACTCCAAACAAAATGCAAATCCCTTATATCTGGATATAAGGGATTTGCGGTCTTTCGATCCGTTTTTTTCGACGTTCAGGGCGGCCTTGACAATCTAAAGCTACAATCTCTCCTGCAGGGGAGGCCCTCCTCATGAAGAGCTTCAGCTCGATGCGTCGCGATTTTCTACGCTTTGGCGGCGTCGGTTTAGCGGCTGCCGCGATTCCTGCCGTGCCCTTTGTAGCCTCGCCTCAGGAGACCGCGGCAGCCTCACAAGGCACATACGATGTTCGCAAGTACGGCGCGACGGGTGACGGCAAGACACTCGATACGGACGCTGTGAACCACGCGATCGAGGCAGCATCGACCGCGGGCGGCGGAGTGGTTGTCTTTCCTCCCGGGACATATCTCTGCTTTTCGATTCGCCTGAAAAGCCAGGTGCACCTGCATCTGCTCCAGGGGAGCGTGATCGTGGCGGCCGACTCGCCGCTACCGGGCGAGCAAACAGGCTATCGCGGCGGCGCATACGACGCGGCCGAGCCGAAGACGGCGTGGGATGACTACCAGGACTATGGTCATAACCACTGGCATAACTCGCTGCTCTGGGGCGAGAACATACAAGACTTCAGTATTACCGGCCCTGGTCTTATCTGGGGCAAAGGCCTCTCGAACGGGCGCGGGCGAAAGGGAGACGGCGCACCGTTTCGCGCTGAGCAGCCAGGGGTCGGCAACAAGGCCATCGCGCTCAAGAACTGCCACAATGTCTTGTTCCGCGATTTCTCGATTCTCAAGGGTGGGCACTTCGGTTTGCTGCTTACCGGCGTCGACAATACCACGATCGATAACCTTAAGATCGACACCGATCGCGACGGCATCGATATCGATTGCTGCCAGAACGTGCGCGTCTCCAACTGCACGGTAAACGCGCCATGGGATGACGCCATCTGTCCAAAATCAAGTTTTGCTCTCGGCTATGCCCGGCCGACGAGAAACTTGACCATCTCCAGCTGCTTGGTGACAGGCTATTATGAGCTGGGCACGGTGCTGGATGGAACCTTCAAGAAATACGCGCCCGACGTTCGTCTGCCGCGCAACGGACGCATTAAATGCGGCACCGAATCGAATGGCGGCTTCATCAACATCACCATTTCCAACTGCGTCTTCGAAGGCTGCTATGGTTACGCCCTGGAATCAGAAGATGGGGCTCTGCTCGAGGACATCACGATCACGAATACGACCATGCGCGATCTGGTCTCGGGGCCAATCTTTATGCGACTTGGTTCACGGTTGCGTGGTCCCAAAGAAAACACAAAGGTGGGCACGCTCAAACGTATCCTGATCAGCAATCTCGATTGCTACAACGCGCCCATGAAGGTTAGCTCCATTCTCAGCGGCATCCCAGGCTACTCGATCGAAGACGTGAAGCTCTCCAATATTTATGTAGAGACCGCGGGCGGTGGGCCGGCAGATGCCGCCGCCAACGCGCCGCCCGAGTTTGAAAGCAAGTACCCGGATCCGGGGATGTTCGGAGTTTCGCCGGCTTTCGGCTTTTTCCTGCGCCACGTCCGCAATGTCGAGATGAGCCATGTCGAGGTGGCGAGTGTTGTTCCGGATGCGCGCCCCGCTTTCTATCTCACGGACGTGGAGCGAGCGGATTTCTTTGCCATTACAGCCCCACCGCAAGGTGCCTTCGCCTTGCACGCAGTGAAGGACATGCGCATTGCTTGGAGCCGCGCAGCAGCCGATGTAACGCTGGCCAGCGTCGATAACAAGATACTGTGACTTATGGCACTTGAGGCGCGGGCCTAGGAGGCTTATGTGAGAACCGCCTCTATAAATCCAAAACCCTGAACTTCAAGTTATAGCTGCGCGTATTCCTTCTTTGCTTCAGCAATCACCGGGAGATCGGCGTCAGCATTCTTCCATTCGCTGAAGAAAACGTCGTAGGCCTTCTTCGCGTTCGCTTTATCGCCCGCCATGACGTAAGCGCGCCCCAGCCCGAGGAAGGATAAGGCAAAGGGGCTGCCGACGTTATAAGCGTTGCCTTTGGAACGCGTCGCACCCTGGAAGGAGACGATTGCATTGCGCGGGTCCTTCAGCTCCAGGTAAGCGAGCCCCCGGATATAAGGTGCATAACAACCTGCGTCGTGGGCTCGAACCCGCTCGAGGAGGGCGATTGCCCGCTGTGCGTCACCGGCCTTGAGCGCCAGCCATGCCCTGGCCTGCGGCACGTACAACTCCTGCACCAGAGTATCTTGCGGATAGCGTTTTTCGAGATCGGAAAGCATCTGGGTCGCGCGCTTTTCCTGGTTGCAGGCAGCCTCGGTGGTAGCAGCCGTGATAAGGGTGACTTTGCCCTTATCCAATTTCAGGGCCTCTTTAGCAGCTGAGTCCGGATCGAAGCATCGATCGACCATCCAGCCTGCGCTGGCGGCATTCAGCAGGGCGCCTCCCTGGGCGTCCTGTTCTTTGGCGCTCGCCGCCTGATCGGCCACGCGCAGAAAGCTGGCCTTTGCGAGCTGAATCTGGCCGAGCTGGGGAAGAAAACTGGCCCAATACGAGGTGACGGCGAACTGGTCGGGACGTCCGGCTGCTTCGACCAGGATTTTCTGCACGGCATCCCAGTCACCCTGGCTGGCGTAGAACCCAGCTTCAACTGCCAAGAGGGAGGTTCCGTTCAAGCCGAGACGCTGAGCTTGCGCGATGTACTTCCTCGCTTCGGCTGCTTGACCCAGGACCGTCGCTGCTGTGATCCCGTTTTCCAGGGCGATGGCGCTATCCGGCTGCAATGCGAGGGCCTTGCGGGTGGCCACTGCGCCCTTCTCAAGTTCGCCGTCCAGCTGGTAGAGCACGCCGATGTTGATGAAGTTGTCGACCTGAAGCGGATACTCCTGGGTGGCTACCTGGAGCGTCTCAATGGCCTTATTCAGATCCCCTACGACTACGGAGTAGTAGTGGCCGGCAATGTAGAGCTTCTCTCGCTCGCTGACGTTGTCGCTGAGATGGTATGCGCGGGTGAAGTTTTCCGTGGCCTCGCTGATCGCGCTGGTGTTCTGTCTAAGGACGCCGAGCCGGGCCCAGGCCATGGCCAGCTTGGGGTCAAGTTCCAGGGCGCGCTTGTAGTGGTCCTCCGCTTCGGGGATGTCGTTGCCCTTCTGATGCGCTTCATCGCCCAGCGCATAGGCGCGGAATGCCTCCAGCGACGGCGTGGTGGCCTGGCCGAATGGTGCATTGAGTCTCTGGATGCTGGAGAGACTTTCTCCCAGCTTGGCGCGCATGCCCGTCGAAACCTGGTTGAGAGCTTCGAGCACGTGCTCCTTGTCCGGCGCAGTCGCCTCTTCGCTGGCAATGTCGTCCCCGTTGGCCGTGTTCTGGGCGTCCAGGGTTACGACAAAGGCTTTGCCGAGCGGGGCGATGCTGCCGGTCAGGATCGCCTTTACTCCTTCCCGCTCGCCGATTTCGCGGGCAATCTGCGGAGTAATGACCTCGTCCTGTTTGCGCCCAAGGAATTGCAGGCTCTGGCGCAGGTGCTGCTGGCTGATAATGTCGAGTACTGGCGACTGGCCGAGTTGCACCCGCAGGGCCTGATTCAGGGTAGTGTCGAATACAGGATCGCCTGTCTTGTTGATGAAGTCGGCGACGATAATGCTGTCCTTCAGGGTCGCGGGCTTTGCCGCCGCCTGATCCGCCGCTGGCGGCGCGGTGACAGCGGCTTCGCCGCCAGGTTTGACTCCCTGATTACGGAGCAGAAACGCTCCGCCTGCCTGCCACCGCAATCAAGGCGCCAATCACAATCATGCGGTTTCGCGGCCGGCGACGGTCTGCTTCCGATGGAGGGAGCGAGGCAGACGCCGGCGGAATCGAGCCAGCGGCTGCCGGGCGCGTGGCGCTCGTCGAAAGCGGGTTCGAGCCTGAAATCGCTTCCAGTTCGGCGAGGAGTTCCTCGGCGCTTCGGTAGCGCTGATCGCGATCCTTAGCCAGCAGCTTCGCGACAATCGGATCCAGGGCGCTGGGCATCGCCGGATTGACGCTGCTGATCGTGGGCGGTTCTTTCATCAGCAAGGCGGCAAAAACTTCGGCGGTGCTACGGCCGCCAAACGCGGCCTGACCGGTCGCCATCTCGTACAACACGCTGCCCAGGCTGAAGAGGTCGGTACGCGCGTCGAGCGGGTCGCCCTTGGCCTGCTCGGGAGACATGTAGGCTGCGGTGCCCACGGTAGACCCCGGAGTGGTCAGGTCCATCATTCCTGTGGCCGTGGCGCCGGCAGTATCGCTTTTCGTGTCAAAGTAGCGGGAGTCGGGCGAGGCTTCGAGGCCCTGCTTCTTGGCCAGACCGAAATCAAGAATCTTGAGCTGCTTGCGGTCGCGGCCGCTCTCCACCACAAACAGGTTGGCCGGCTTGATATCTCGATGCACAATGCCCCTGGCGTGCGCGGCCGCGAGCGCGCTTGCGGCCTGCTGGCCCAGGGTAATTACCTCTGACGGGGAGAGGCTGTGGCGGCTGAGATAGGCCTTCAGAGTCTCGCCTCCCAAGCGTTCGGATTCACGTCCCTTTGAAGGGAACCTGCATGTGCAGATGGGGTGATTCCTGAGTGTACACGCGTGCGCTGGGGACGTTCTAGAGGGGCCCTCAGTGCCTTACCACCGATAGACGGTCATTTGATCGACGTAAGCAGTGATTGACCCGCTGCTACCTGCGCCGTCAAGCTGGAAATTTAGAATAAGCTCTCCAATTCCCCAGCCCAGTTTGGGAGCTGAAGGCCCAGTCGCATTCTGGAAGTTACTCAAGACTCCATCCAGAACTACCCAGTCATGCGTGACAATTCCGTCACTATCGCGATGTGTAGCAATCTGGACGTGGTGCCAGGCGTTGGCAGTCCATGTCTTAGGGCAGCACGCAATGTTGGAGGGACGCCAATCGGCTCCGCCCTTCCCGGTGATCGTCGACCATTCCCAGGTACCGGAATTGGTGGAACATTGAGTAGCAAGAATCACCGTCTTGCCGTCGGCCAATACCTGGTTCATGTCCATCTCGATATTCTGTACCTGTGATGGATCGGTAAGATAAATGTAGGTATCGTAAACAAAATGGGTTGATGTTGTGTCGTTGGCAAAGTCGACAGAAGAAAGCTCTCCGCCCTCGTCTGTGTAGGTTACGTAAAACTCTCGTGCACGGTCGTCCAGAGACAGATTGCTCGTCGGGTACAAGCTTGATCCCTTCGAATCACCCGGTGTGCCTGAATCATGATGCCACTTCCAATTGCTTGCGTCATCCAGATCGCCCGATGAAGCGGCGTTGGATGGAATCGCGGCTCCTGCTCCCGCGGCGCCAGCTACCGTGAAAGTAGTTTCGACAGCCGGACACTCGCCACCACCGGTCGATGTTTTGAGATAAATGGTATGCGTTCCGGCAGTGATCCTCCGATCGGGAGCGTTGATTTCAGAAGGTGTAATACCTGAGGTCATCAAGCTGCCATTGTCCACGGAATAAGCTAAAGAAACCGGTGCCCGGCCATCGCATCCCCCGCTACTCGCTCGCACCCATGCAGGAAATGGAACGGTCGAGCCGCTAACGGGATAGGTGACCGTAATATCCGGGGCTTCGGAATTAGAGTCCAGCAATACCTCGGCGGTGGCGGAAGCACTTGCTCCACCCTGCTGATCGGCGGTGCAGGTCACGGTGACCAGCCCCGCGGGTGCTCCATTAGTGTTGAGAGTTTCGGTTGTGCCTTTGCCGCTGATCGAGCCGGCAGAAGTGCGGTAGCTATAGGTCAATGGAAGGCCCAGCGTGCTGCTGCCGCGTGCGGTGATGATTGAAGTGCCGCCCTGATAGATGACCGATGGATTGGCTGAGCACGTGATGAGGGGCAGAGGTGCACTCACCGTCACGGTCCACGGCGTGGCTTTCAGTGTGCCGATTGTGCCCTCTATGTTGACCGTTCCTACGCCCAACGCCGTTGCATGGCCTAGGCTGCTGATCTTGACCACGGCATGGTTGGTAGTGTTCCATAACGTCACTTTATTGCCTTGCGCGTCGGGCAATGCGCCCACCGCGCCATCCGAGTAAGTAGCATACGCGATGAACTGCAGCGTACGCCCCAGCACTATGGTGTGTCCATCGTCCTTGGAGACAAGATAGGCACTCACTATGGTTGGTGGGGTGTTTACCCTCGCGAGGGTGGTCGGCGGAACGCCGATGCAAAGAATAAAAACTGCGAATATCTTTTTCATTTGCTCTCCCTATAGGCGCCCATTTAGTGGGTGACGCGGCCGGGACCGGTGGCAATCACCTGTTGATGTGGATTAACAAAGTCAACGGAGGCAATAGTAGAGGCCACTCGCCTAGGTTGCCGAATCCCGAAATTTGCCGCCCCTCTTCAGGCGACGCGCCTCTAGAACAGGTCCTGCTGTATCCAACTTCGGGCTCGACACTGTGGAGAATCAGCTTTAACGGCGCAGCTGGGTTCGATGAACCCTCTGGATTCCGCCTTTGGCGTTCTTGACACGCCAACACACCAATGCGGTACTCGATCTAGCCTTGTCCAAATCAGGCTTTTCAACCAAAGGGACGAATTGGGATTACTCGTCGACGGACCTGCTGTTCCCTCGACGAGCATCCAATTCGACTGGAAGTTCCGCTTGTTCATTAGGAGCAGCCTGACTTGCTTGCGGCAAGTTGAGTCTGGAACGAACAACGTCTGTGTGGCTGTCGTTACTGCCATCACACCAAATGGAAGCGCAACCCTCCCCTTTGTCATCCCGAGAAATGAACGACATCCATTGGGATAGTTGGTGGGACCACCAAATTTAAGGAGAGCGCCGTCCTCCCCTTTGTCATTCCGAGCGAACCCGGATTTCCTGCCACGCAGCACTGGACAGCGCCGCGTGTGCGCCTTTCAGTAAGGAAAGGCGCATGAAGTTCGCCAACGCCATCAGGTTCAACAGGAAATCCGGGGAAGCCGAGGAATCTGCAGTTTCCCCTTCCCAGTATCGAATGCTTATGGGGAAATCGTTTTGTTCATTAGGAGCGAAGCCGAGGGATCTGCAGTTGCGCGGACCATTCCTGGAAATGGTTTTCGACAGAGGAGTCATGAGCCTGGCGGCCCACCCAAGCTGATTGGATTGAAGGGGACGGCCTTCAGGCCGTCCATCACCACCACCATCACCGTTGGCTTTAGCCACTAAGGGAAAACATTTTCGACAGAGCGTAGCGTAGTGGACCTGGCGTTACTTCGCTTTCAACGGATCCAAACAGGCAACCTGATTTGATGTTGACCAAGTTCTCGATAGAGTCAGCGCGCTCCGGATTGTTTACCTCATCGGAGTCACTGAGCTTCGCCTACCAGCGGTAGATGGTCAGTTGATCGATATCGACCGTCATCGAACCACTGCCCGCGCCGTCCAGCTGGAAATTAAGCACAAGATCGCCAGGTGGCCAGCCCAGGGATAACGCGGAAGCGCCACTTGCACCCTGGAAGTTGCTTAAGATGCCATCCAGATTAACCCAGTCATACGTCGCGATGCCCGTGGGATCGCGGTGCGACGCAATCTGGACATGGTGCCATGTATAGGCGGTCCAGGCCTTGGGGTTGCAGAGAATATTGGAGGGATTCCACTGAGCGCTCCCTGATACCGTCGTGTACTCCCAGGTTCCGGAGCCGCTGGCGCATTGGGTGCCAAGGATCACCGTCTGCCCGTTGGACATGACCTGGTTCATATCCATCTCGATGTTCTGTATCCGTGACGGATCCACAAGATAGACATACGCATCGTAAACAAAGTGAGTGGCAGTCGGGTCGCTGCCAAAGGGAAGGTAATATAGCTCTCCCGCACTGTCTGAGTACGTTACATGAAATTCTCTCGCGGCGTTGTCCAGAGTCAGGTCGGTTGCCGGATACAAGCTCGACCCGCCCGATGTCCCCGGTGTACCCGGATCGTGATTCCATTGCCACTCGCTTGCTCCATCCAGATCGCCTGACGAAATGGCATTGGGTGGAATCGTATCTCCCACCCCCGCGCTTCCGGTTACCGCGAACGTGCTGGAGAGAGCCGGACACTCGCCGTTGATGGTCCAGGACTTGAAATAAATACTATGGATTCCGGCGCTCATGGTTGGATCGGGAGCGTCGATTTCGGAGGTCGTGACCCCTGACGTAAAACCGTTGCCGTCGTCGATGGAGTAGCCGAAATATACCGGCGCGAGACCATTGCATCCTGTATTTTGCGCCTGTATCCAGGGCGGAAAGGAAACAGTAGAACCGGGGAGAGGTGAGGTAAGAGTGAATGGCGGAGGGTCAACAGCTGGCGTCACCGTCACTGCCCAGGGAGATGCCGTCAGGGCGCCGATCACTGCCTCTATATCTACTATTCCCACTCCCACCGCCGTAGCATGGCCCCTGGTGCTGATTCTGGCCACCGAATGGTCGCTGGTATTCCACAAAGTAACTGCGTTCCCCTGCGCGTCCGGCAGTGCGCCTGCCGAGCCATCCGCGTAGATGCCGTATGCCGTGAACTGGAGTGTTCCCCCCGTCACCATCGTGCTCTCTCCGCCCTTAGCGACCAGATAAGCGCCTACCAAGGCTGGCAGCGCGCCTGTGTCCACAGCA
>Ga0302324_100012922_pt1 | contig 16980 bp, 19 predicted proteins | sample Palsa_T0_1_FD_201949 | JGI IMG/M metagenome (GOLD analysis project Ga0302324, IMG submission 201949) | Peat permafrost microbial communities from Stordalen Mire near Abisko, Sweden - Palsa_T0_1 | ecosystem: Environmental > Terrestrial > Soil > Palsa > Peat permafrost | place: Sweden: Abisko...
CGGCCAACCCGACAGCGGGGTTTAGAGTCAGCCCGCCGCCAGCCCGAGGAACTACACGCCGGGCCGGACAACACCAGCCCGAGATCAGAACGATCACACAGAGCGGGGTTTTCCGCCGCCGCAGCGGGCGATCACGCCGACGGCGCGAGAGGATCAGCAGCAGCAGCAGCTATTCTGAGCACAGGAGAGGAGCGCCAAGACGTGCCTGTGACCGACGTCACGGTGGACCGGCGCAACCGTACGGCCGCGTTGACGTACGTACATCAGGGCCTTATTTATCTGTGGGCCCGATTCTTGGAGAACCCTTCGACATCACCATGCGCAAGCTATTCCGACACGACGACGATGAGACCAAGCGCGAGCGAATGTTCGAGACGCGCAGCCACGCCTGGGAGAACGCTGGTCTCGTGCAGCAGGTGAACGAGCACAACATCAGCAAGGCCCGCCGGCAGGCGATGCTCTTCGTGCTGCTGCTCGCCGGTGTGCTCGCGGTCAACCACTATTACGGCGGTCCCGCCGAGGTCAGCCGTCACGGTAAGCACCTCGTCCACAGCCACGATGCCACGCCGGTCCACATCGCGGCTGCGCTCGCGTTCCTGATCCTCGGCTGGGCGTTCGCTCGCGACATCGGTCGCGCGGCCGCGCCGACGTTCTTCCGCCGGATGGACCCGAGCACGGCCGGCACGGTTGGCTTCGTGATCCGTCTTGCGACGGTCGCGATAGCAATCCTGGGTGCGCTCGCGATCCTCGGTGTGACGCTCCAGACGCTCGCCTTCGGCGGCTCGATCACGGCGATCGTCATCGGCCTTGCCGCGCAGCAGACGCTCGGAAACCTGTTCGCCGGGATGGTCCTCCTCAGCGCCCGGCCATTCCGGGTCGGGATGCGCGTGCGGCTCCAAGCAGGCCAGCTCGGCGGCTCGATCGACGGGGTGGTCAGCTCGCTCGGTCTGCTCTACACGACGCTGGCTCGGGGCCAGGATATGGTGCTGATCCCCAACACGGTGGTGCTGAGCTCGGTCGTCGTGCCGGTGCTCGAGGCGGATCCGGTCGACGTCAGGGTGCGGCTGCGCAACGGCATCAGTGCGACGACCGTCCAGTCGATCCTCGACCAGAACATCCGCACGCCGACGCGGACGGAGCCCCGTGTGCTGCTCCAGGAGATCGACGGAGACGAGGTGGTCGTGCGCATCCAGGCCACCCCGGAGCGCGCCGCCGATGGCGCCGCCCTCGCGGACGAGATCATCTCCGCGATCGCCACGGTCACCGGCGAGCACGAGATCGCCCCGGCGGCACGGTAACCACCGTCGCGGCGCGGTAACCGCGCGCGTTCGCCGGCCCCCGCCGGCGGGCGCACCAACCGGCGACCCTGTGCGCGAGCGCGGCAACCGCCAGCCGCCCGCCTCACTCCTTAGCGCGACCCCCGCTCGCGACCGCGGCGGCGATCTTGTGGCTGCCGAGCCGGCGGCTGACCGCCGCGGACAGCTCCGGGGCGATTCCGGCGACCACCGCTCCGATCCGGAGCGCCGGCGGCGCGACCCCGATCTCGCCGCGGTCGCGCTCGATCGCTCGGATCACGGCGGCGGCTACGTGCGCCGGCGTCCGCGTGCCGACGCCGAACGGAAGGCGAGCGCCGGATTCGGCGAACATGCCGGCGTCGCGAATGAACCCCGGCAGCACCACCGACACGCCGACGCCCGCTTCGCGCAGGTCCTCGCGGAGCCCGAGCGCGAGCCCGCGCAAGCCGAACTTCGTGGCGATGTAAAGTGGCGCGCCGGGCGTCGCCGCCTTGCCCTGGAGCGAGGAGATGAAAACGAGGTGCCCACGGCCACGATCCACCATGCCAGGGGCGAGCGCTCGGGCCAGTGCGATCGGCGCGCGGAGGTTCACCTCGAGCGCACGGTCCAACGCATCCTGGTCGTAGTCGAGCAGCGATCCCGCGACCTGAACTGCAGCGTTTGCCACCAGCACATCGACCCCACTGATCTCGACGATCAGCCGTTCAACGGCTGCCCGGCTCGCGAGATCGCACGCGAGTGCCCGCCCGCCGGTCTCCGCCGCCACCTGTTCGAGGACGTCGCCGCGGCGCCCGGTGAGCAGCAGACTTGCGCCGCGGGCCGCGAACGCGCGCGCGATCGCCTGGCCGATTCCGCCGGTCGCGCCGGTGACGAGCACCTTTCCTTCCGTGAGGCCCACCCGCGCGAGTCTAGGGCTCACTACCCGAACAGACCGCGCGCCGCCAGGAGCAGGGTGAGCACGAAGCCGAGAACGCTCTCACCCGGCGAACACGGCCACGGTGGCGGTGAAGCCGTGCAAAAAGCTCCGGCCGCCTACCGGCCCGATCTCGCCGGCGGCGAAGAATCCCGCCGTCGGCGCTCCGTTCAGCTCGCGCGCGACCGCGGCCGCGTCGTGGTCGGGAGCGCCGAACATGCCCGCGCCTCTGCCATTGCATGAGAAGACCAGCGCGCCGGCGGCGGGTCGCCCGGCCATCGCCTCGACGCGCACGCCGAGCTCGCGGCTCAGATCACGGTCGGCCGACCTCGCGTCACGGGCGTGCAGGCGGACGACCTGGCCCTCCTGGACGCTCGCGCCGACGGCGATCCGGCCCGATTCCGGATCGGCTCCGAGGATTCCCCTGACAAGGAAGTCTCCCTGCTCGTAGTCGGGCTTGCCACCGCCGACAACGATCCCGATCAGCACCCCGCCATCGATCAGCGACCGCTCGCGCGGCGACAGCTCGGAGATGATCCGCTCGACGGTCTGCAGCGCGGGCTGGCCCGCGAGCTCGTGGATGACGTGGCCCTCGGAAGCGGTGATCGTCATCTCGCGCCCGAGCGGCGCAGCGCCCTGGGATACGCACGGCAGCAGATCGACGCCCTCCAAGCGCACACCGACCACGCCGCGCTCGTGGACCTCTTCGCCGAGGAACAGCGCCGCTTCGTCGTCGAGCGTGCGAGCGCTCGAGAGTCCGCCGAGGACGGGCACGCCGGGCGCCGAGCGTGCCAGCTCGGCGAGCACGAGGTCGGTCGGGAACGAGTATGGGTCGGGGAGAAGAATGACCCCGCTCGCGCCGGCCAGCTCGGGCAGATCCTCGAGCGTGAGCTCCTCGGCGTCGGGGTCGATGCTCGCGTGGAATGTGGTCGCCTCTGCTCCCGGGCCGAACGAGGCCGCCCAGACGACAACTGCGGTGCCCGACTCCAGCTCGCGTCCGCCGCCGAGCACCCCTCCGGCACCGCAACCGATCAGCGTCGACGCGCCGAGCACGTGCTGGACCGCCTCGAGTGTCACTTCCGGGGTCGCGACGTGAGCTCCGCTCGCGAACACCACCGCGAGGTCAGGCGGACCGTCAAGCCCGGCTACGGCGGCGGCCGCCGCCTCGGCGGCACCCAGCCGCGCATCCCCGTGTGTGGCGAGCCCGGCGCCGACCGTGACGCCAGTTGCGTCCGATGATCGGGGCATTCCTGCACGATACTCCGCTCGATGGCGTCCGAAGTCATCGCCCTATTCGGTCCAACCGGCGTCGGCAAGACCGACGTCGCGATCTCGGTCGCGGACCGCCTCAGGGCCTTGGGCGAGCAACCTGTCGCGGTGTCGGCGGACGCGCTCCAGGTGTACACCGGTCTCGAAATCCTGACCGGCGCGGCCGGTCCTGGCACACGTGCGCGTCTCGAGCACCGGCTGATCGCCTTCCTGCCGATCGACGCGACCTTCAGCGCCGGGGAGTACGCCGAGCTCGCGCACTCCGAGATCGATGATCTGCTCGCCGCCGGACGCCGCCCGATCGTGGTCGGCGGTACCGGGCTGTACCTGCGCGCCGCGCTGACCGAAATGGCGTTCAGGCCGCCGCCGGCCGCGGGAGCGCGCGCGCGCTGGCAGCAGGAGCTCGAGGCCCGCGGTGCGGCCGCGTTGCACGCTCAGATCGCCGAGCGCGCGCCCTGGGCCGCAGCCGAGATCGACCCCGCCGACCGGCAGCGAATCGTACGCGCGCTCGAGCTGCTCGAAACCGGCGGCCTCGAGCCGCACGGGGGTGAGTCCGAGCTGTGGACCTCGACCGTCCGCCGCCGGACCCTCCTCGTCGGGCTGGTGATGGAGCGCGAGGAGCTGTACAGAAGAATCGATGCACGGGTGCTCGAGATGCTCGCAGCCGGCGTGGAAGCCGAGGTCGCTCGGGCGAACGCGGCGGGCGCTTCCGTAACGGCACGCAAAGCGCTCGGATTCAACGAGCTGCTTGCGGGCGATGTCGAGGCGATGAAGCGCCACACGCGCAACTACGCCCGCCGGCAGCTCACCTGGATGCGCAAGCTGGCCGACGTGAATGTAATCGACGCCACCGGCCGCAGCGCCGACGCGGTCGCCGACGCTGTGATCGAGCGCTGGCAGGACGCCTGACGAGACGGCGCGGAAGGCCGCCGCGATCTGGCGGCTAGACCGTCCGCGTGGTCGCCCAGCGACCGGCCAAGCCCGACGTGTCCTTCGCCCGTACTCGGAACTTGTACCGGACGCCGACGTGGCCGGTGAACCGAAGCGATCTCTTGGTTGTCCTCGCGAACCCGCGGACGTTCTGCCAGCGGGGCGCGCGTCGACGGTTGCCCCGATGAGCGACGGTCTCGACCTGCACGGTGAAGTAAGCCGTCCCAGGGCCGCCGCTGTCGGTCCCGCTCCAGCGCACCCGGAAACGCGGGCGTGCGTGTGCGGCTCGGCGCAGCGCTGAGACTGACACGCGGGCGACGGGAGCGGTGACGCCGCACTGTGGGCGGGCGAGCAGATCGAGTGGCACTGCATTGGCGATCGCCTGATACCCGGCGAGGCTGTAGTGGATGTCGGCGGCGTCGGCGTAGGCAGGATTGATCTGGCTCGGGTCGTTGGGGTCGCGGATCGCCGCGTCGAAGTCGATCACGCCGTCGGAGAGGTGCTGCGTGCGGATCCACTGATTGACCTGGTCGCGTACGGCGTCGTCGGCAGCGCTCAAGCCTGTCGCTTCGCCGGTCGGTAGGAGCAATCCGCCGGCCGGTAGGAGGGTGCCCAGCTGGATCTGCACGCCGGCGGCGTGCGCCTCTGCGATCAATTGCTGATCGGCGCCGATCACCTGGCTCGCCGACGCTCCCTTGGCGATGTCGTTTATGCCCTCGAGCACGATCACGTCGGTAACGCCGGCCTGCCCGAGAGCGTCGGCGGCGAAGCGCGACAGCGCGCTCTGCCCATGGAGGCTCAACGACGCCAGCAGATCGTCGCCGCCGATGCCGGCATTGAGCACCGATAGCGGGATGTTGGCGGCGATCAGCCGCCGCTCGAGGTCATCCGGGTAACGACCGTTGGTGTCGATCGTCGAGAGATCCTCGGCGAACGACGGAGGGCCGATCCCCTCGTAGCCATCGGTTATCGAGTCGCCGAACGCCACGACTGCGCCGACCGAGCCCGGGGCGGAGACATCGATGCCGTCGAGGAAGTACCAGCCAGTCGAGATCGAGGTCGTGGTTGTCTGCGTGAATGCCGACCCACTGGTGTCGGCGCTGTGATCGCCGCTGAGCAGCGGGCTGAGATAGCTGGTCTGTCGAGTGAACTGATGCTCACTCGCGGAGAGCACGATCCCAGGTACGGCGATGCTCACGGCGAGATCCTGGAAGGCGGCGAAGGTCAATGTGACCGGGTCGCTGACGACATCGCCGCCCGCCGGGATGGTGACCGATGTCTGACCGTTGAAGGTCACGGCCCGCTCCGAGCCCGGGACGAGCGCGGGGCCCGAGCTCTGCACGCCGACTGTGACGGGACCCAGCGTCACCGGTAGCGCTCCGAACCGGTTCGACAGGTGGACGCGCAGGATGCTCCCGCCCAGGTGCGGTGCAACGATCATCCGCAACGTCTGGTCCACGAGCGTCGGCTGAAGCGGGCTCGCATCGCTTGGACTGGCCGACCACGATCCAACCCAGTGCGTGACGCACGACGCCGCGCGGCTCGCCGTGGGTGCGACCGCGAGCAGGATCGCAACGGCGGCGACCGCACCTGTCAAGGCAACCCGGCGTGAATAGGGCACGGCCACTGCGATGATACCCACGAGCCCGCCCCACCGCCGCACCACGAACCGCTCCCCAGCGACGCTGGCTAGGGTTGGACGTGCGCTCGGACCATCTGGGCGATTACCGGCGCGAGCGCGTGCGCTATCAGCGTGTAGCCGGCCGCGGTCGGATGGAAGCCGTCGACGAGCACGAGCCCGCGCTTCTCGGCCGTCGTCGCGTTGCTCCATAAGTGCGCAAGGACGGTAGTGTACCTGCAACCGTCCCGGCGGGCGACGGTGCGGTCGAGTCCCGAGATCTTGGCGACCGCCGACTGTGGCGCCGCAACCGGCGTCGGCTCGACGATCAGGCATGCGCCTCCGTGCTCGCGAGCGATGTGCGCGCGACCAGTCACGGAGCGCAGGTACAGCTTTGCCAGCCCGGGAACATCCTCGGCGAGGTACCCGAACAGAAACACCGAGATGTCGTAGCGCTGGCCGATCAAAGCCTGCTGTATGCGCGAGCCGAACTGAATCGACGGGAAACCGCCCCCGTGGCCGAGATCATCGACCTCGACCTGCACCATCCCGGGCTGCACTGGGCGCCGGGCGACGACACCGTCGAATAAAAGCTGGCCGCAGCTCGGGCCGTGAATCGTCAACTCGTGGCGGCCCGCCGGCAGGGTGATCCAGGTTCCCGTATCGGTCAGCGGACCGTGCCGGAAGGTCTCGATGGTCCAGGCCTGGCCGGCCGCGGTGACGTTGAATGAGCATTGGATGCTCGTCGACGTGTAGAGAACCTCGACCTCCGGGTCGCTTACCGTCACGGTCGCGCTCGCCCGCGGTGAGATCGCCAGGGCGCTGTAGCCGCTCGGTCCGTCGAAGCCGTCGGGAAGCGGCCCGAAGCCGAGGGTCAGCCATCCGTTTGGCGGGACCGGGCTGCCGATCGCGGCGTCTTTGTTGAAATGCCAGCGGAACTTCGCGGCAGGTATCAGGCCAATGCCTCCCGGCGCGAAGCCCAGCGACCAGACGTCGCGCGAGAGCTGCGGCACCAGGCCCTGCTGAAGGAAGTTGGGAATCAGCGTGCTCTCGACGACCGAGTCGCCGAACACCGCGACCGTGACACGGCGGGTGGCGGGCCGCCCCGATGCCGCCGCCGCCGGCGCCGCACCGAGCGCCGCGACTAGCAGAATTGCCGCACACCAGCCCGCGACGGCCGGACCGCGGGAGCTGGACGCCGCGAACGGTCCGCTGCCGCGGGCGCGTAGCCTCGAGCCAGGAACCTGACCCTCCGATAACCGCGACACGCCGCGTATCATGCTGCATGCGCCGATCGAGAGGTGGGGGATGCGTTCGATCACGAGGGTGCGCGGGTTCCGCTGCCACGAAACGCGATCTCCGCCGGGTGCCGGCTGGAAGTCCCGGAGTCCGGCGGTCGCGGCTCCTTTGCTAGGAGTGGATGTGAGCGCGGATCATCTGGGCGATCACCGGCGCGAGCGCGTGCACGATCAACTTGTAGCCCGCCGCGGTCGGATGGATGCCGTCGACGAATACGAGCCCGCGCTTCTCGGCCGTCGTCGCGTTGCTCCATAGGTGCGCGAGGACGGTGGTGTACCTGCAACCCTCCCGGTGAGCGGCGATGCGGTCGAGTCTCGAGATGGCGGCGACCCGCGACTGCGGCACCGCAATCGGCGACGGCTGCACGATCAGGCACGCGCCACCATGATCGCGAGCGATGCGCGCGCGAGTGGTCACGGCGCGGAGGTACTGCGCCCGCAGCTCGCCATACCCCTCGCCGAGGTAACCGAAGAGAAACACCGAGATGTCGTAGCGTTGGTCGATCAACGCCTTCCGCACGCGCGGGCCGAAATGGAAGGATGGAAGCCCCGCTGAGTGGCCGAGATCATCGACCTCGACCTGCACCTTCCCCGGCTGCACCGGCCGGCGGGCGACGACGCCTTCGAACAAGAGCCCGCCGCAGCTCGGACCGTGGATCGTCAACTCGTGGTGGCCCGCCGGCAGTGTGATCCAGGTTCCCGTGTCGGTCAGTGGACCGTCGCGGAAGGTGTCGATCGTCCACATCCGACCGGCCGCGGTGACGTTGAATGAGCATGGAATGCTCGTCGACGTGTACAGAACCTCGACGTCGGGATCGCTGACCGCAACGGACGCGGTCGCGAGCGGCGAAAAGGTCACGGCGCTGTAACCGCTCAGACCGTCGTTGCCGGGAAGCGGCCCGTTCCCGATCATCAGCCATCCGTTGGGCGGAAGCGATTTGGCGCCGAGCTCGGTAGCGCCGCTGAAGTGCCAGCGGAATATCGAGGCAGGTATCAGGCCGACGCCTCCGGGCGCAAAGCCCAGCGACCACAGGGCGCGCGCGAGCTGCGGCACCAGGCCCCGCTGGAGAAAGTTCTGGACGAGCAAGCTCTCGACGACCGAATCGCCGAACACCGCGACCGTGACACGGCGGGCGGCGGGCGGCGAGGCCGCCGCTGTCGACGCCACGGTAACGGCCGGCCGTCGCGAGCCCAGCGCTGTCGACGCCACGCTGATCGCCACAACGAGCAGAATTGCGACAACGGACGCCGTCAGGACGACCCGCCCGCGCGAGCTGGACGCGGCGGACCGTCCGCTGCCGTTGACGCTGCCGCGGGCGCCTAGCCTCAAGTCAGGAGCCCGATCGTCCGATAATCGCCACACGCCGTGTATGATGCTGCATGAGCCGATGGAGAGGTGAGGGATGCGTTCGATCACGAAGGGATGGGCCACGGTCGCTGCGGTCGCGGTATTGATACCGGCGGCGCTGGCGACGGCGGCGATCGCGCCCGCGCAGCCGGTCGCGCGGGCCGCCCGCGCCTGCAACCTTGGGAGCAAGGTCTTTTCGCTCGGACCGACCTACGTTGAGTCCCCCATAGTCTCGGGTACGAGCTGCGCGACCCTTGCAAAGGTCATCAAGGCCTACAACCGCTGCCGTCTCAATGCCGGCGGCGTCAAGGGTCACTGCAACTCGAGAGTACTTGGGTTTCGCTGCCGCGAGAGGCGATCGACCGGCAGTTCGATTCAGTTCGTCGCCAAGGTGCGCTGCACGAAACGGCACGCCGGCGTGAGGTTCTCCTACACCCAGGACATCTGAGCGGAGACCGCAGGGAAACCGACGGGGATGTCCCTTTCGGTCATGTTGATCGACCAGCCGGGCCACCTCCAGCGCCGCCTCGAGGGGGGGTCATGTGCGTTAGGCCCGCATATATCGGCTCAACGCGCATCAGGTAGCGCGCGGTGGAGGAATCGGCCACTCGCCAACCACCGCTCGCTCCGAGAGGTATAGGATCTGGTCTATATGAGTGGATCGTGTTTTGCTTGCTCTCTATTCGACGACCCGTATCGTCGTGTTTTCATTTCGTCCGCTCCATCGCGAGGTGTGCGTGAGTGCAACTAGGGTGCCCGAAGGGGAGCGGCGGTCGGCAACAGGCTTGCGGCTGCTGACGCACGACGTGACCGGAGTCGCCGTCGGCGAGGAGACCAGCTACGCCGACGGCTTGTTGACCGTAGGCAAACGCGAGGCCAACGAGCTGCTCGCACATCCCGCGCTCGCCGCCGTCGCGGTGGCCTGCTGCTCGCCGGGCGAGAGCACGCGGATCGTGAAGGTCCTCGACGCGGTCGAACCCCGCTGCAAAGGCGCGGACGGCGCACATGACCGATCCGGCGGGGGGGTGTTTCCTGGGCTGCTGAGCCCGGCGCAGCTGCGCGGGCGGGGCGAGACCCACGTACTACGCGGCGCGGCGGTGCTCAGCGCCGGGTTCCTGCCGCGGGCGCAGGAGGCGGTCCTGCAGATGTCGGGTGCGGGCGCCGAGCTCTCGCCCCTGTCGCGCACGCACAACGTCGTCGTCACGTTCGAACCCGTGCCCGGCGCGCCGTGGGAGGAGGTCGCGGGGGCGCTCCGCCTCGGCGTCCTGCGCCTCGCCGCGCACCTGGCGCAGGCTACGCTCGCGGCCGCCCCGGAGTCTGTCGACGAACTCCAGTCGGTGCCGCCCGGGTCGACCGGGCTGCCGCGCGTGGTGGCCGTAACCAACATCCAGACCCAGGGGGCGTTCAAGGACGTGCTGGTGTACGGTCGGAGTATGGTGGGCTCGCTGCCGACGTGGATCGATCCGTGCGAGCTTGCCGACGGCGCGGTGGTCAGCGCGCAGTACGGGCATCCCGCGCTCAAGAACCCCACCTTCGTGCATCAGAACAATCCGGTTGTAGCCGCCCTGCGGGCCAACGACGCGGTGGAGCTGGCGGGCGTCGTGCTGTGCCCCGAGCCCGTCACCGAGCACGAGAAGCGGCTGGTCTCGGAGCACGCAGCTCGCCTGTGCGCGGCGGTCGGTGCCGACGGCGCGATCGTCACCAAAGAGGGAGGGGGTAACGCTGACGGGGACGTCGCGCTCAAGCTCGACGCGCTAGAGGACCTCGGGATCTCCGCGGTCGGGCTGTTCGCGGAGATGGCAGGCCGCGACGGCACGGCGCCCGGGCTCGTCGTTGCTCCCGCGCGCGCGAACGCGCTGATCTCGACCGGCAACTACGACGAGCTGATCCGGCTGGAGGCGACGGATCGCGCGCTTGGCGGCGAGCGGCTGGGGATCGTCGAGGCGGCCGCGACCGACGAGCTGGAGCTCCCCGTCGCGGCGATCTACGGTTCGCTGAACCCGCTCGGATGGGGTCACCTGACCTGCGGGACGGAGCCATGATGCGGATCGTTCACTACCTCAACCAGTTCTTCGCGGGAGTTGGCGGCGAGGAGGCAGCAGGGACCAGGCCCGCGGTTCGTGAAGGCGCGGTCGGGCCCGGCCGGGCGCTGGCGGCGCTGCTGGGTGCCGACTACGAGATCGTCGCGACGGTCTTCTGCGGCGATGATTACGCGGCCTCAGACCCGTCGGCGACCGAGCAGCTGCTCGAGCTCGTGCGCGATCGAGCCCCTGACCTGCTGGTCGCCGGGCCGGCGTTCACGAGCGGCCGCTACGGACTCGCGTGCGCGCGCCTCGCGGCCGCGTCGGCGCGCGAGGGCATTGCCGCCGTTACATCGATGCACCCCGAGAACCCCGGTCTCGACGAGGCGGCGCCGGCGCCGGTGATCGAGAGCGGCAAGATCGGGCGCGAGATGCGCCCCTCGCTCGAGCGGCTCGCGCGCGCGATCGATAGGTTGTCGCGCGGGGAGGAGCTAACCGAGCGAGACGGGCGGGTCGGCCGGGCCCCGCGGCGCAACCGGGTCGCCGAGCGAACTGCCGCGCAAAGGGCGGTCGAGCTGATGCTCGCGCGCATCGCAGGCGACCGAGAACGCACCGAAGTGCCGCTCCCGAGCTTCGGATCGGTCACTCCGAGCGCGCCACTCGAGGATCCTGCAGACGCCCGGATCGCGCTGCTGACCGAGGGTGCCCTCGTTCCGATGGGCAACCCCGACCGCCTCGAGTCGGCGCGGGCGACGCGCTGGCTTCGCTATCAGCTCGACGGCCTCGACCAGCTCGAGGAGGGCGTGTTCCAGTCCGTCCACGGTGGCTTCTCGACGGTTGCCGCCAACGCCGACCCGCACCGGCTGCTGCCGCTCGACATGGCTCGGGAGCTCGAGCACGAGGGTCGGATCGGCACGCTGCACCACGAGTACCTGACGACCGCCGGCAACGGGACCCAGGTCGCGACCGCGCGCAGCTTCGGGGTCGAGTGGGCAGCCGAGTTACGCCAGGCCGGAGTGCAGGCCGCGATCCTGACCGCGACTTGAGGAACGGGGACGCGTTGCGGGTCAACGCTGAGCAAAGAGCTAGAGCGCGCCGGGATTCCCACCGCGCTGCTGTGCAACCTTGTCTCGATCGCGATTCGCGTCGGCGCGCCGCGGATCGTCCCGACGCACGGGATCCCTTACCCGACCGGAGACCCCGAGCTCGCGCCCGAGCAGGAGCGCCGCTTGCGCCGGCAGCTGCTCGAGCGAGCGCTCGAGGCGCTCAGCACGGCAGTCGATGGGCCGACTGTGTTCGAGGTGCCTGCGATGACTGAGGCCTATGCCGGGGCGGCCGAGTCCGGGTCTCCCGAGTCCGCAGCGGCGAAGGTCGAGACGCCTTGAGACGTCCGGTCGTATCCGCCGCCAGCGCGATCCTCGCCCATACGCCGAGCCTCGCTCGGCTGGGCTCGAAGCCCGCTCGCGAGCTGGCCCGCGATCCGGAGCTCGAGCAACGCTTCCTTGGGTCGCTGAGGACCTTCGAGCAGGCGGTCGCCTACGCCCCGCACCGCGCGTTCGTGGGCGATCTCCATCCGCGCGAGCTTCCGCCGCGTCCGTGGACCGATGCGGTTCCGAACGGCGCGTCGCGCTTCATGAAGGCCGGCGAGATCATGCCCGAGGAGGAGTTCCTGGCGCTGCTCGCCAGCGTCGACGAGTTCGGGCTGGTCACGCTCGACCCGGCGTTCGCCGAGCGCGGGGCTTCGGCACTCGGCCGCCACCCCCTGGCTGAGCGGATTGCGCTGGAACGAGTCGCCTCCGCCGCCGGCGACCTCGAGGCGGCGCTGGACGAGCCGGGCGCGCTGGCGCTGCACGTTGCAGGCACGAAAATCGTGGGCGCGATCCGTCGCGCGCACGACGCGGATGAGGCTCTGGCGGCCCCGGTCCTGCTCGAGAACCTGGCCTCCAAGGCGAGCGCCACGCTCGCGCTGCTGCACCTCCTGGAACGCCAGGGGATCGACCCAGGTTCGATCGACTACGTGCTCGGCTGTGGCGAGGAGGCGATCGGCGATCGCTACCAGCGCGGCGGAGGCAACCTCGCGAAGGCCGTCGCCGCCGCCGCGGGCTGCTCGAACGCCTCCGGCGCCGACGTGAAGAACTTCTGCGCCGCGCCGATTCCGGCAATCGTGATCGGAGCGAGCCTCGTCGCATCTGGTGTGTTCGAGCGCGTCGCGGTCGTGGCCGGCGGATCGCTGCCCAAGCTCGGGATGAAGTTCGAGGGCCATTTGAAGCACGGGATGCCGGTGCTCGAGGACGTGCTCGGAGGGATCGCCGCAGTGATCGAGCCGGACGACGACCTCTCGCCGGTGGTGCGCCTCGACGCGGTCGGGCGCCACCGGGTGTCCGCGGGGGGTTCGGCGCAGGCGATCATGGCGGCGCTGACGATCGAGCCGCAGCGCCAGGTGGGTCTGCGAATGCTCGACATCAACGACTATGCGACCGAGCTGCACAACCCTGAGCTAACCGAGCCGCAGGGCTCAGGCAACGTTCCCGAGCGCAACTATCGCCTGATCGCGGCCCTCGCAGTCCGTGCGGGCGAGATCAGCCGCGAGGATCTGCCGTCGTTCGTCGCCGAGCGAGGCATGCCCGGGTTCGCCCCGACCCAGGGCCACATCGCCTCCGCGCTTGCCTATCTTCCACACGCACTCAGCGGACTGGTCGAGGGGGACACCCGGCGGGTTCAGATGCTCGCCAAGGGCAGCCTGTTCCTCGGGCGCATGTCGGAGCTGTCGGATGGGATGAGCCTGCTGCTCGAGCGCAACCCAGCGAGTAGCTGACCGAGAAAGGAGCATTTGATGAGCACAGTCGAAATCGTCGAGGCGACCCGAGAGAACTTCCGCGACCTGGTGGCAGAAGGGCTCGTGATGGTGGATATCTGGGGGCCTGAGTGCAAGCCCTGCCTGGCATTGATGCCGCACGTCGAGCGGATCGCCGGGGAACGTCCGGAACTGCGGGTGATCAAGCTCGAGGCGCCGAAGGCACGGCGCGTCTGCATCGATCTCCGCGTCCACGGGCTGCCGACATTCCTGCTGATGCGCGACGGCGAGGAAGTCTCCCGCCTGTCGGCGTCGCAGCTGTCGCCGACCCAGCTGCGCGAGTGGCTGGACGGGCAGCTGGAGGTCACGCGAGCGGGATGAGACACTGTGTCCGGTAAGCACCACGACAGATGCGGATGGAGGTGAATATTCATTGCTGACTGACAAGCTGACGATCGTTCTCGGTGAGCGCGACGGCATCGCCGGACCCGCGATCGCCGCGTGCGTCAAAGCGGCGAAAGGCGAGGTCGCGTTCGCGTCGACCGAGTGCTTCGTCTGAACGGCCTCAGGAGCAATGGACCTGCAGAGCCAGGAGGTGATCAAGCGACTGGCCGAGGAGCACGGCAGTGACCGGCTGCTCGTCCTGCTCGGTGCCCCCGACCCGGAGGCAGCCGAGATCGCTGCCGAGACTGTCGTGCTCGGCGATCCCACCTACGCAGGTGCATTGGCGGAGACCCAGTTGGGTCTCGAGGTCTACCACGTGTTGGAAGACGAAATCAGAATGCAGATTCCCCCCGAAGTGTTCGAGGAGCAGATCGGCGTGATGGCCGACGTGCTCGATGCGGCGGGGCTGTCGGAAGCTGTCGCGGGTATGCGCGCGCGGCGCTGACGAAGCTCAGCTGACGCCGAGCTCGCGGGCGAGGTCGATCTCGTCGCGGATCGGGATACCGTCGTGACCGAGGTGCGGGATCGACGGTTTGGTCAGGCGCGCCCGGTCGACTGCGCCGGCACGGAGCTCCGCGATCCGAAACCCCGCGCGCTGGTAGATGCGTAACGCGCGGAGGTTGTCATTCGTCGTCATCACCAGAAGCGATCTGGCACCCGCCTCCTGGGCTCGGGCTGCCATCGCCTCGATCAGAGCGCGACCCACGCCGACGCCCTCGCGGAGGGCGTCGAGCGTGAGGATCTCAGCGACGCCGCCGTCGAGGAGGTAGACCAGCAATCCGACGCGCTGATCGCCGTCACGCGCGACCAGCGCGGGCAGCTGATCGACCCGATGGGCGTTTCCTCGTCCGACGATCAGCTCGCTCCCCCACCGCTCCCGTACGACCTCGCACATCCAGGCGCGCTCGTCGTCCGCGAGCGCCCGCACCTCGACGCCGGTCATCGGCGCTTACGGCCGGCCATGGTGAACAGCCTCGATGTTATGTCCGTCCGGGTCGAGCACGAACGCGCCGTAATAGCCCTCGGAATATTCGGTCCGGAGGCCCGGAGCGCCGTTGACGCGCCCTCCAGCAGCCAGTGCGGCTGCGTAGAACGCGTCCACCTGCTCTCGTCGATCGGCGGCGAACGCGACGTGAACAGGTGCTCCGGTCGGGTATTCGGCTGAGATCGCGAAGTCATCCGCGTCCTCGAGGCCAAACGCAATGGCGCGTGCGCCCTCACGCCACGGCCCGATCTCCGCAAACCCGAGCGGCGCAAGTGCGCGGGCATAGAAGTCTCGGCTCCGGGCAAGGTCGCTGACGCCGACGCTCACATGGTCGATCACGACTCGGCGCCTCGGCACGACTCAGACTCTAGAAGGTGTTGCAAGACCGAGTCGGCCCTTGAGAGCATCGGAACGAAAAGTCATGCTGACGGCCTGGTCCGCCCTCGCCCGCTACAAGCAGGTCGGCGAGGCATTCGCCTAGGACTACCTGGCCATGCAGGCCGCAGGCGGCTCGCGCAGCCCGGAGGAACGCGTGGCGATGGTTGGCCTCGACGTCAGCGATCCAGGCTTCTGGAACGCCGGCCTCGACCTGCTCGACAGCATGCTGAAAGACGCCGAGGCGCTTGCCGCGACGCTCTAAGCGTGAGATCGTGAAGCCTTTGGGCTTTGAGCGCAGTGCCCAACGGTGGCTTCGCGATCGCAAGTCCGCGCTCGCCTGCGGACTGACGTCAAGGCACGTGCAGTCGCTGTCCGGCTCGCTAGCGCACTCGCACCGTTGAAGACCATCTCGTAGCCGGTTTGCCGCTGGGCCGGTCGTGCGCTCCGATGGCTGCTTCCCGGATGCCGGCTCCAGAAGCGGTTGTCCGCCCGCCGGCTCCGTCGAGCGGCAACCCAACCGTGGTCAGGCGATGGCGGGGATCATGTCGGTCTGGCTGAAGTCCTCGCCCTTGAACAGCAGTGATTGGCCGGTCACTTTCGCGAGCGCGTAGGAGAAGCAGTCGCCGGAGTTCAGGCCGGCGGCGTCGCGACCCTTCCCGAATCGCGCGAACGCGTCTCGCGCTGCGTGTACCTGCGCGAGGTCGACGGCGACGCAGCGCACCTCGGCCGCCGACATCAGCTCATCGAGGTCGACCAGCCCCGCATCCCCGAGCTTGTTCTGCACAACGATCGAGGCTTCGAGCAAGGTGCCGGCCGATATCAAAGGATCCTCGGCCTCGGCGAGCGCCGCGATGAACCGATCGCGTTCGGGCTCGCCGAGCAGCATCGCCAAGAGTGCCGAGGTGTCGAGGACCACGCTGCTCTACGACGGGACACCTTCGGCGCCGTAGCCAACGATCTCCTCAGCGCTCCGTCCGTCCCGGACCTGCCGTCGTGCGCTGCGTGTTGCGATCCGCGTCAACTCCTGCTGGCGACGCTCTCGCGGCACCGCCCCACGGATGCGTTCAAGTCGCTCGCGGACGGCGATCGTGACCGCAGTCGTGATCGTTTCGCCTGTCTCCGCTGCGAGCTCACGCACGAGCCGATCGGCTCCCTCGTCCTTAATGTTCAGCGCCATTCACGAGGAAGAATACCAGGCCCCTTCTTCCTAGCGGACGAATGGCTCGCTGCCTCGAGCGGGACTTCTGGTAGAGCACGAGCCCGGCGGCCTCCAGTACGCAGGGCGTCTTTGCGAATGACCGGTCGTCCACCTGGCACGCATGACGTAAGCCCGGCGGTCGCGCCGGCCGATGACAGCGTCGATGACGTCGTGGTACCCCCAAACCCAGCCGGTCCGTGAGCGCGTAACGCTCGCGGACCGGCGCCGATCCTGCGCCCTGCGTCCAGTCGGGTACCCGTGGACGATCGTGCCGCGGGCTCGGCCTCGTAGACTGCCCGCGCGTGGACTTCGAGAAGTGGCACGCCCTCGGCAACGATTACGTGATCGTGGAGGCCGCTGAGCTCCCGCTCGAGCTCACGCCCGAGCGGGTGCGTCGGATCTGCGCCGCCCACACGGGCGTTTCCGCTGACGGGATCCTGCTGCTCTCAGAGCCGGACGAGCCCGGTACGTAGCCCGGCTGCGGATCTT
>Ga0302324_100012923_pt1 | contig 16979 bp, 22 predicted proteins | sample Palsa_T0_1_FD_201949 | JGI IMG/M metagenome (GOLD analysis project Ga0302324, IMG submission 201949) | Peat permafrost microbial communities from Stordalen Mire near Abisko, Sweden - Palsa_T0_1 | ecosystem: Environmental > Terrestrial > Soil > Palsa > Peat permafrost | place: Sweden: Abisko...
CCAATAAATCGTACGTTTCTCATCGCCGGCTCCCATTTGTATGCGGCTCTGCGCCGCGGTCTTTCCCGACTCACAGCGTAATCCGCGCTACTGCAAATCGGGAGCCGGTCGTTACATGATGACTAGGTGGGCTTACCTACGCTGCGATGCATATCGTCGAGGGCTGGTCAGTTTTTGATTCGCCTCGGGACGTGGCGCTGTCCTTGATCTTCGTGCTGCTCCAGTATGTTGGACCAGGAATGGTCAAAAGCGTGCTGACACTGCGGACCGGCAACGCCTGGGTTCACGCACTCGGGTACCACATCGCCGCTCCGCACGTGATTGTTGATACGCCGCTGATGACGAAGGTCTTCGGAATCAATTGAACGGCGGCCATTGGGCGGCCATCAGGTTCCGACAGCATTGCCAAGAACGCGTAGCGCAAGCCGCGCCACCACCGTCACCGCTATTGGTGCCCGAACCGAACATCCATGGTGGGATGGCGCCGGACTAGATCCTTGAGCATCAGCAGACTCTTGAGGTTTGTCGGCCGATCGGCCGTATAGCTACCCGGTTCAACACCGTGTTCCCAACCCCAACGCGTATGCGAGGTGTCGCCAGTCAGCAAAACAGGCCCCTTGGGCGTCCTGAACACATACGCTGTGCTGCCCGGCGTGTGTCCGGGCACGCTGACGGCGAAGGCGGTGCCGTCGCCAAAAATGTCCACCACGTCGCCGATGCGGATGCCTGTTTGTTCATCGTTCAATTGAAACGGCCATTCCTGCAGGTCCGCCTTGCCTTCGAGCAGGTTGTTCGTGGTACCTCGAACGAACAAGTTCTGAAATGACGTCTGCGTGGATTCGCTGCGGCCTACATACAAGGGAACACTTCCGGGTATATCCGGCATCCCCGAAATATGGTCGACGTGCAAGTGCGTAAAGAAAATGCCCTGGACGCCGCCGGGGATTCGTTGAACCACCTGGGCAGTGCCTTCTCTTATCCGCATCCTGTCGAGCGGCATAACCCGACGAACCAGCCAGGAAATGCCGTGCCCGCCGGGATCGGCCAGAAGTTGCTGAGATACGCCGGTGTCAACGAGGAAGGTGCCGAATTGCGGGTGTCGCACGATGTGGACGAATACATGGATCCGCTCCCGGCGGTCGGTCAAATGCGCCGCTTGCGCAGCCGCACTCTTCAGATCCAACAAGCCTGATAGCGGAACCGTCCAATCGGCACTGTTGACAGTTTCGACTTCGATCGGGCCAGGCACATCGATCAACTTTTCCACTGCTGCAAGGCTGGAGGCCTTGCCGAGACCTGACTGGACAACTTTATGATCGCTCAGGGTGCAGCCCTGGCACAGGAATACAATGCTAAGCGCTGGCAGCCATTTTGCGCGTCGCATCGTCAGAACTCTGCTTCCAGTATCACGCGCAACACTTTACAGGACCGCTGCCGTAGTTGCGCGTACCGCGGTATGCCCGGCCGAAGTCTCCGCCGCAGCAGGTCTCGACCGTACCCTACGTCCGCTATAGAGGAAATCAGCAAACCCAGTCGGGTGTCCAGGCTTGGCCGATTCTGTTGAAAAACTCGTTTTCTCACTCGAGGCGTTTTTCCGCCAAACGAGCGTGTGATCAGAGATCGCCTCGCGATCCGGCGCAAGGCGAGCCCAGGACCACCCACAGCGGACATCTCCTGAAGGCGCTGTCCCCTCGCGTCTCGTTGCCGAGCGCGTCTGTAATGCCGTGAAATTTTCCGTCCGCCCGCCCGAAGGGAGTTTTTCAACAGAATCGGCCGGTCAGCGACTTTCACATGAAAGCGGTCACGATAGCTGCTATGCCTAAGCCCCCCGAAAGTAATACGCCAACCCAGAATAGCAAGCTGTCGTCTTGCCGCTTTGTCGTCCGGAAGATCACCGTGACGCTGCCAGTCACCAGGGCTTGAACTGCATTAAGCAAGAGAAAAGCGCCGGCAAGCAGGGCGAGCCATTCGTTCCTTCCAAAGCTAGTTGGTGCCACGGGCTTTCCCCGGTCAGCGGCGCACGAGCCGCGACTATCATGCCTGCTGCAGTTGGATGTCTGCTATCAGGAAATCGGGCTGAACTGCGTCAACGGCAGCTCCTGGCCGGTCGGCGACCCCTGTCCCCGACCGGCGCTGTGTCATCACACGTCAGTTTGCTCCGCCATTTCAAGCGCGTCATCCACTTCGATTCCGAGGTACCGGACTGTACTCTCGAGCTTGGAATGACCGAGTAGCAACTGCACGGCACGCAGGTTCTTGGTCCGTCTATATATCAGCGTCGCTTTCGTCCGGCGCAACGTGTGCGTGCCGTAGCTCGTCGTATCCAATCCCAATAGTTGAACCCAGGAATCAACGATTCGGGCGTATTGGCGGGTAGACAGATGGGGTGACTTCTGAATTCGGCTCGGGAATAGGAAGTCTTCGGAATTCAACGCCGACTTCTTGATCCAGGCCGATACCGCGGCCCGCGTGGGTTCTGTAATTTCGAACTGCACCGGCCGCTGCGTCTTTTGCTGCAGGATCAGCGCCCGAGATGCCATGTTCTGACCGTGACAGACGTCGCGCACACGCAGCTGAACCAAATCGCAAGCTCGAAGCTTGCTGTCCACCGCCAAGTTGAATAGCGCCAGCTCTCGGCCTCTGCTTGAGATTTGCAAGCGAACGCGGATCGCCCAAATCTCTTTTAGCTTGAACGGCGCCTTCTGGCCAACGAGTTTTCCCTTGTTCCACGGTACGCGGATAGAGGCAGCTGAATTGATGGTTCCCATGTCGTGCTCCTTGTGATTGGGCGGCTTGCCCCACACGATATTACCGGGTATATTACAGGGCATAATTCCGGAGAGATCATGAAAGATTCAGCACAGAAGAGAGCGTTGCGAAATTATCGCTCCCGTCTGACGAAGCGAGGAATCGCGCGGTTTGAGGTGCTCGGACTCGATGCAGATCGTGACTTGATCCGCTCCGTCGCACGGCGCCTCGCGGAAGACGGGCCCGATTCAGCCAGGATTCGAGCCGCCATCGGCCGGACGATCTCCGGCGATCCGCCGAAGAGAGGTGGAATTCTCGAGGCGCTGCGTCGGTCGCCGCTCGTGGGCGCCGGTCTCGATTTTGGCCGTGCCAGGGAAACCGGCCGCAAGGTTGACCTTTGACCCGCTACCTTCTCGACACAAACGTTATCAGCAATATAACGAAGCCGGACCCGTCAGAATCTCTATTGCAATGGATGGGCGCGCAGTCTGATGGCGATTTGTTCATATCCTCCCTGACAATCGCTGAAATCCGGCGCGGCATACTGGATAAACCAAGGGGGAAAAAGCGCGAACGATTGGAGGCGTGGTTTGCCGGACCGGAGGGTCCGCAGTCACTTTTCAAAGGAAGGATATTGTCATTTGACGAGAAGGCGGCATTGCTCTGGGCTGGTCTAATGTCTGAAGGCCGCGCCGCAGGGAAGCCCAGAAGCGACTTGGATATGATCGTTGCCGCCGTCGCCGAAGCGAACGAGTGCGTGATTGTAACGGACAATGAAAAACACTTTTCGGGCCTCGAGGTCCTCAATCCGTTACGAACATCACGGTGATCCTCTGATTCGATCGGGGTCTTCTCCCTCCGGCTGAATCACGGGTTTCGACCCCAAGCTGCCTTCGACCGGCGTCCGCTTTCAGGGATAAAGCCGCGATCGATCGACTGATTGTTAGATTCACCGCCAACTTTTAACTCGGGGCCGGCCCGTCGCCCAAAGCTCCAGTTGCCAGATACGTTAACTCTTCCTCCGTAAGTGGAGTCGCATCCAATATCGCTTTGGCGCGATCAAAGTCCGCGTCTCGCACCCACACCTCGAATCCTAGGGGCGGAGCATCGACCACGTCCGCCGGCATTAGCTCGTCCGCCAGTATATCTGCGAGGCGATTCGCGATCCTTGCGTCAAATATTTTCACCACTGACCGCAGCCCTCGGTCCTGCGTGGCTTTCATAGTGGCTCAACGTCGCAGTTGAGCGGCGCGCGGCTGCGCCAACCAAGCCGAAGCTACTTTATCCCCAATCATCGACCCCTCCCACCCTCAACGAAGACGACGCCGCGTATCCGCTCCAACGCACGTTAGATTTCTCATTTGCGCCCGGCAATGTCCACTTGTACCTTGGCGAAGCCCGCCTTATGCAGCGATACCACGGCCGCACCTGCGATCTCAACCTGCGCGTCCCTTTCAACGCGGATGTGCAAGCCGCATTTGGGATCTGCACCCATGGATTTCACGATAAAGCCAAGTGCGTCGCAGGAGTACGTACTCTGATCTATGTGACAACTGTTGTCGCCTGCGATCACTATCTTAAACGCGGCGAGACAGCCATGGTCTTCCTCGGCCATAGTAATCCGCGTCGCGACAAATAACCCGATCAGAATGATCAAGGATCGCATGAGATCCAACGATTGGGTTGAGCGACGCGGGGGCGCGTTGCCGACAAACGAAGCTGATTTGTCCAAATCATCGACCGTCTCCTTGGTCCGCCGAAGCTACACCTCGTGATCGCTCGAACCGACTGTTAGACCATCGCGCTGATCAGCAAATGTGCGATATCTTTCGCCGAATTCATACTCGAGCGCGAACCGAGTAAGCGCCTCCCAACTAAACCAGTACTGACGCCTTAAGCGATCCGAGACGTCGGCGTCACCATCATCAGCGCGGTATATCCTTTCCATCTGCGGTGTCAACGGTTCGCGGTCGGCCTCAAGTAGGGCACGGCGGTGCTTGAGCATTAGTTTCCTGAATTGGCCGTTGGTAAGCACACCAAATCTTTGTGCCTCCGCTAGGAGACTCGGGTAGTTGATAATACCCACGTTGTTCCGTTTGGGCGCGGTGCGACGAAGAATTCGCGCCATGGAGGCAACGGTGAGTGGCGCCGCCGCGAGACGTTGACGAGCATTAGTGCGGCCGGCCATTGGGTCTAACTATAAATTAGACGATGGAAGCGTCGTGTAACAGCGGCGAATAGTGTAAAGACATCCCTGATCCCTCATTGCGCCGTCCGGGTTCCTTGGGCGTTAATGCGAGTCAGTTTACCGCAGACCCGCGAGCGGCCGCTTTCCCGCCCGCATTTCGGTATCGTCACTGTCCGGAAGTGGCCGATAGCACGCCTCTCGCTTGCAACTCGCGCCTCGCAGCTTTGCTGCACCCTTCCCGTATTCGGTTGCCGAGCTCATCTCCTGCCGCGGATGGCGTTCAACTCCGAGCTGATTCCGGCCATTGTGGGATGTATTTGAACCCGCGTAGGTAGGGTTGAATCATCCTGAAGTCGCCATCAGCAGTGATCAGAGTTAAGCCGCCTTCCCCGGTCTTGTCGCGACCAGATGTGCCCCCACAGCCTGCAACGACAGTCGTCTCTATTAGATGGGCGCGGGCGCTGGGGAGGCGAGCGGCTTGCCCTTTTCGACAATGTAGACAACAACGAGTTTGGTGGCCGAGTTGCCTTCGTTCTTGGCACTGTGCACAATTCCGGCGGGAACCACGAAACCTTCCCCGGCTACGACTTTACGGGTTGGTTGACCGGCAACCACGAGCGTCAATTCGCCATCCGTGACGTAGCTGACTTCGTCTCCTGGATGGGTGTGCCATCCGACGACACCTCCTGGTGCGATTTCTACGCGCGCCTCCACGGCTTCGCGATTGGGCACGGACACGTCGGCCTTGGTGATGACTGTGCGGGTGACCCCGGAATTTTGTGCGAGCACCATCCCCGCCAATCCGACCAGCGCCACGCCGGCGAAGGTCCACATCTTGTTTTGTGTCATAGCTCCTCCCTGATAATTGTAAAGCCCCGATTTCAGCCGCACGGCGTTACGCGTGTCGGCTGGACGACACTTTCGATCTCATCATGCCCTCGGCGCTGGTATCGAACCCAATGCCTCTTCCAAGGACAGCCCAAGCGCCAGCAAGGCGCGATCATGCCCCGTCAACGCATCGAACTCGAGTCCGACCGGTAGTCCGATGGACGTCATCCCGGCTGGAAGCACCAAGCTTGCCATGTCCGCACACGTTCCGAGTGCCGTGTTACGAGTCATTGCCTCGCCGAATGAGATCAGCTTCCCGTGAATGTTGAACTTTCCTTTCTTGCCGATCAGTGGTGGCGGGATCAAGATCGGCGGGAACGCCAGCGCGACGATGCGGTTTTGCTCATAGTATCGGCCGATCTCCTCGCGAATTCGCTCTCGCTGCACCAGCGCCGCTTGGTAAGTGTCCTGCGTCGGGCGATCGGCAGGATTGAAGTCGCTTCGGATATCCTCGCTCGCTTGTTGCAGCATCTGATCGAAAGTGATGCCGCTGTCTTGTCCATCGAAGAAGGCGGCCAGCGCAAGCTGGCCTTCGTACGACATAATCGTATCCACCGTATCGCCTGCTCTTTTGATGATATCGGGGGGCTCCGCTTCGACCAACCTCACCCCCGCGGCCCGCAACTTGTGCATTCCGACAGTGGTAATTCGCTCGACCTCAGGGTCAAGACCGCTCAGCATGAACTTGGGCGCGATCCCGATGCGCACGTCCTTTAATGGCGCCGGTATCAGCGGTGCTTGATCGCCCGTCATCGCCGCATCGAATAGCGCTAGATCACTTACCGTACGCGCTAGCGAGCCTGATTGATCGAATTTGGCTTCGGCGAGCGGCAGGATGCCATCGTCGGAATACCGGCCGTAGCTCGGTCGCAAGCCAGTCAGTCCGCACATCGAGGCGGGCACGCGAATCGATCCCCAGGTGTCGGCGGCGACCGCCAGTGGCGCCATCCGCGCAGCAACGGCCGCGGCAGACCCTCCGCTACTCCCGCCTGGGATCCGACTCGGATCGTAGGGATTGTGGACGGCTCCGAAAATCGGGTTATTGCTGGTCCAGCCAGCCGACAGTTCGTGGATATTCGTTTTGCCCATGAGGATGCCACCTTGGGCCAACAACAACTTGAGCACGCCGGCATCATTATTTGGCCTGAAGTCGCGGAAGGCCTTCGTTCCATAAGTGGTTGGCAGCGCCTTCGAATTGAAGCTGTCCTTAACCGGTATTGGCAACCCGTGCAGAGCACCGAGGGAGGCGCCCGATGCGCGCGCCTTATCCGCGCCCCTGGCAGCTTCGAGTACCATCTCGATGTCCAGCGTTCGAAAAGCGTTTAGGTTTTCGAGCTGCTGCGCGCGCTCAAGCAATGCACGTGCGTACTCCTGCGCCTTGATATCTCCGTTTCGCATGGCGGCCACCGCAGCAACGGCTGTGAGGTCAGCAAGCGGCTGCGGCTTGTCGGGGCGATCGGGTCGATTCGCATACGTGTCCCGGGCCGCTACCTCGCCGGCAAGCACTGCGGCGCCAAAGAGAAACTCCCTACGATTAATATTCTTATTCACGCCAGATCCCGCGTGGCAATACAGATTCGGGTTGCGCTATTGACCGATATAGCATGCGCCCCGGGGCACATGACGCGCAACTTGCAGCCCGCCGTCCCCTTTTGCTACTCGGCGCGCTATTTCGCTGGGCGGCGCATGGAGAATGGCTGCTTCCTGGCAGCCTTAATTTACCCGACACACCACCGCTTCTATCCTACACACCAGCGCTCTTGGCTGCCTGCTGACGGAGTGATCGGTATTGCCGCTCGACCCCCAAGCAGACTTTCGCGACGGGTCGCTTTCAAGGAGTGAGGATTCTCGAGCCGGCGGTAACCTGAAATCCCAGCATGCTAGGCAGTCTGGCTCGTCGGAATCACATCGACTAGTCTCCGCCTGGGCCTGAACGCTGCCGTCTGGCGTAGTCCAATGCAGACTGAAGCGCCGAAAAGCGCAAGTCCCGCGAGCCCCAAGAACGCGCCGGAATCGCTACCAGTCGTCTGCTTCAAAAATCCGATGATGCTCGGCCCAAAGAAACCGCCACTTGTGCCGATCGAACTCACCAGCGCAATCCCGACAGCAGCCGAAGACCCTTTGAGAAGCTTTGTTGGCACACACCAGAATGAGGTGTTGAATATCGGATTGCCAACCTGCATGACCACTAAGGCGATGACGCGCGGGATTGAATGCGGTAGCAGTGCCACCCCGATTCCGCCGACACAATAAAACGCGAGGCCGAGAGCAGCCAGCCCGCACCGGTCATCCGTCCGATCTGACAGCATTCCAGCGAGCGGGTATACCATCGCCCCGAGCACATAAATGGCGCCAACGATGAGGCTCGTGGCCGAATTGTCTGTCCCGAGCGCATCGCGTACCAGCAATGGAGTCCAGAAACTGGCCCCATAACCGATAGCGCAGAGGGAAAAATACGGAAAGATTAGAATCCACAGCATTGGATGACCGAGTGCGCGGAGCGGGGAGATGTGCGCCGCGGCTGTGTGCTGCCGCTCTTGCTCTATCTGGCTTGAGACCCACTGCCTCTGCTGCTTCGACAGCCATCGCGCGTCTTCGGGATTATCGGTGAGATAAGAGAGCGCGACTAAGCCAAGCACCACAGGTGGGAGACCCTCAACTAAGAACAGCCACTGCCAGCGGGATAGATGCCCTATACCAGTAAGTTCCAAAAGGGCACCCCCGAGCGGCGCACCCAGTACTTGCGACAGCGGGATACCAATCATTATGCAGGAGATCGCACGGGCGCGGTAAGTCGTCGGAAACCACAGGCCGAGATAGTAGATGACTCCAGGAAAGAACCCGGCTTCCGCCATTCCGAGAAAAAACCGCACCGCGTAAAACTGCTGCGGGGTTCGAACCCACATCATCGAGCACGCGAGCAAACCCCAAGTAATCGCTATTCGCGCGAGCCAACGACGAGCACCGAGGCGAGCGAGTATTAGGTTGCTTGGGATCTCGAACAGCGAATAGCTTAAGAAGAAAATGCCGGCCCCGAATCCAAATGCCGCTGAGCTAAACTTGAGCTCGCTGTTCATTTGCAGGGCAGCGATACTAATGTTACTTCGGTCGAGCCAGCAGAAAATGTATAGCAGAAAGATAAATGGCAGTAGTCGAAAGCTCACCCGACGCATCGTTACAAGTTCAACATCCCGGTCTGTCACGCGCCTCAACTCCTAGAGCAGCGGATTCTTCATCGCCGAATGGGCTTTTTCCAGAACTTGGTTGGTCGTTCCGACAATCCCTGGTTCCGAGCAGGTCTATGTTGTTGCATACAGAATGCGCTGACCGAATCTCGCTTGCAACTCGTGGGGTGATCACGCGTACCGCGGACAGAAGGCCGCGATCCGCGCCGGGGCGCCTCGGGCGAAGGACTTTACCAACCAGCGTTACCGGTGGGGCAAACGCATCGACGAGTCGGTCAAGGCTACCAACCGGCGCAAGTCGAGCGTCCGAGCCAAGGTCGAGCACCTGTTCGGGGTAATCAAGCGAGTCTTCGGCTTTCAGAAGGTGTGTATTGGCCGGGTAGGGACGGTGGTCGGCATTTTCTGTGCAAATAGGCGACTATCCGATGGAACGGCTCCCTGGACGAGTGGATACGCTACGTGAATGGCTGTTGGTAAGTCTGCCCTAGGTAAGGTAGAAGATATTACGCGGGCGATCCTGGTGCTGCGCGGACGACGGGTGCTTTTCGACGCCGAGTTGGCTGTGCTCTATGGAGTCACGACGCGGCGGCTCAACGAGCAGGTACGCCGTAATCGCAAGCGTTTCCCGGACGACTCTCTATTCGAGCTCACAACTGAGGAGTTTGCGAACTTGACTTCGATTCGCCCGGGTAGTACTTTCTGACTACCCATGGGTCTTAAGGGTGCAATCAATGGCCGCGACGAGTCTTAAACTTCCAGAAGCGCTGAAGCGGCGGATCGAGCGACTTGCCGGCGCGGCGAATAAGACTCCGCATGCTTTCATGGTTGACGTATTGAGCCAGGAGGCCGACCGTGCCGAGCTTCGCGAGCGGTTTGCGGCAGATGCGGCGGTCTCAGAAAAGGAAACGATGGAGAGCGGCAAAGCCGTTCCGCTGGGGGCCGCTTTCGATTATCTCGAGGCTCGCGTGGGAGGGAAGTCTGCTCGACGCCCGCGAGAGCGAGCATGGCGCGCGTCGAAGTAACGACTCATGCGCTCGCCGATCTCGAACGGCTTTTCGATTTTCTCGCAGAACACAATCCTAAGCTCGCGCGCGAGCGGATCATCAGCGTTAGGCGAGCCTTCGAGTTGCTTGCCGACCATCCGTTACTGGGCCGCGAAGCCGAGGACGGGCGCCGGGAGTTGATCCTGTCTCGCGGCAAGTTCGGCTACTTGGCCAAATATCGCTGGCTCCCGGACGAAGATGTCGTTCTGATTCTCACCGTTCGACATCAGCTGGAAGCAGGTTACAAAGGCGATTAGGCGATTTGTCGATCGGCGGGGCCGGGTGGATTGAACGTCGGTTTCTTGCGAGAGCCCCTAACGTATTGATTTCATAGGATTAGTCACTCTAACGCGGTATTTTCGATTCCCATCGCCCGCTCCATTCCCAGCCATCGCTGGCCAACGCCAGCCGACTTGATGTCGAGCTTACAACGGGCGGGGCATCGGTAGACGTTGGCTAGCGCTGGTCGTGGTTTCACACGCAGTCTTGTCCGTATGAACGGGTTCGACCCGTGAGACGTTGGCCAGCGGCCGCTTTCGGGTATTCAAGCCCGGGTGCTTTCACCAAGCTCTTAGTCTGGAAACTTCAATTCCCGCATGATCGCCTCGAAGCGCGGCTCTTTGCGCAGTGGGTCCATGAGCGGGTCGGTCTTCAGTTGGACCAGGCCTGGATCCCGCAACCGTAGCCCTGTCTCGAGCCATTCGAGCGCCTTCGCCCGATTGCCCCACTGCGCATAGATCGTGGCGCACTGGTACGCCCAGACATCCCCCTGTGCCGCCAATTTCGAAAGCTCGGTTTCTGCATCCGCGTGTCGGCCGAGCTTGTCATAGGTCACCGCGAGGCACAGTTGGCTCTGCCATTGGTCCGGGTTCGTCTCGCACGAGGCTCGCGCGCTCTCAAGATTCCCGAGCCCGTAATAGGCAAGCCCGCGATTCGCGTAGCTCGTCTTCGTGCCGGCGTCAAGACTGATGACTTGCGCAAAAGCCGCAACCGCCTCCTCATAGCGGCGGGCCGTATACAGCGCCCGGCCGAGCGCGCGATGGCTGTCGCGGGCAAGTGGGTCGAGCACGACGGCGCGGCGGATGGCCGCAAGGGCCGCATCGAAGTGCCCCATATCGGCGGCAAATGCGCCGCTATTTCGTAAAACCTGAGCATTGCCCGGCGCGAGCGCCAGGGCCAAATCGTACTCCTCACTCGCCTGCGTGAAGTCGAGGTTTCCTATGTACGAAACGAACGCCAATGCGAGGTGGGCCTGGGCCAGATCCGGCGCAAGCGCGAGCGCCTGGCGCGCATCCGCCTGTGCCTTGGCAAAGCCTTCCCGCGCCGCCGCTGGCGTGTCGGCCTCCGCAGCGACGTCGGAAAGGGCGAACGATCGGCTGGCGAATGCGAGAGCATAGTGCGGATCCAGGCGAATCGCTTCCGTGAACGGGGCAATCGAGGCCAGGATATCTTTGGCTTCGTGTCTCGAGCTAAACGCCTCGGCCCCCCGCAGGTACGCATCGAAAGCAGCCGGATTGCGCGTTCCGCCCAGCTCGACTTTGGCCGCGACATCCCCAAGTAGCGTCACCTTCAGGGCGCCGGCCACTGCGGTGGCAATCTCGGTCTGAAGTTTCAGCACATCGCCCAAGTCCCGGTCATAGCTCTTCGACCACAAGTGAAAGCCCGTTACGGCATTAATTAACTGCGCGCTGATCCGGACGGTGTGCTCTGAGCGCCGGACGCTCCCTTCGAGGACTGCGCCCACGTTCAGTTTGCGCGCGATCGTGCCGATGTCGGTGTCCTTGCCCTTGAACGAGAACGCCGAGGTGCGGGCGGCGACCTGTAGCTCGTTTATCCCGCTCAGCGAGTTGAGCAGCTCCTCGGTAAGTCCGTCGGAGAAGTAGTCCTGGCTCGGATCGCCGCTCAAGTTTATGAACGGCAGCACCGCAATCGAGTGGACCGGCGGGGAAAACGCTGCTGGGGGTGGAGGTCTCGCACCCCAGGGCTTTTCGACGAGGAGATAGGCGGCGGCCGCTGCGATAACGACCGCGACGGCGAGCCATGCGCCTTGCGAGGGTATTCTCGGGGCCACCCCTGCAGGCCCCCGGGCGGCCGTCGATGAGGGACCCACCTCGCCTGAGAGAAGCTGCTCAATGCGCCTGACGAACTCGGGCGGTGTCTCCCCGCCGGGAAGGCGCGTCCATTGCACCCGCTGAAACGATTCCGGAACGTCCGCGCCCGCATCCGGCGATGCGTCCAGACACACCGGCACGATGAACGCCCGGTTGCGCGCGAGCATATGGGTACGCTGATCCGCGAGGTCCCACTCGAGCCGGAAATAGCCTTCATGCCTCGAGGCCGTATTGGCCGAGATGACAGGAATAAAGAGCGCGCAGTCGTGGATCTCGCGGCGGATTTTCTGATCCCACACATCCCCGCCCCGAAGCTCGCTCTGGTCGAACCAAACTTCGATCCCGGCGGCACGTAGCGCATTGCACAGTCGCAGCGCGGCTTCCGCGTCCTGCGACGCGTAGCTCAGGAACACCGCGTTGCCCGGGTCGGTCACCGTGCCCCCGTCGTGTCGCGACCCTGACGATTCTCTGGCTCGGTGCAGTCGGCCATCCAAAGGCTCTTGGTTAGTGCCCCATAGCCTACCGTACGGCGTGGGCGTCTGCTTTCGGGCAGTTATTCCAGCAACGCTGCCCTAGCACCCGAACGATCTACGGTGGCGTAACGGCCGGCACCAGGTCAGCCACTATCGATACCGATCCCAAGAATATCCTTGTTATTCGTGTCCACAAGGTGCTGCCAACCCCGCTCAACACTATCGCGTCCAGCGACGGGTATCGACCCTGTTGGCGCCGTCGCGAACCACAGTTATCGCGATGAGCCGCCGCCCTACTGACCTGGCGTGAGCCTTTCATCGAGAAATTGCTGAACCGCTTGACGCTCAAGACGCCGGCTGCGAACGTCGGGTAACAGGCGACGATTTCAGCGCCCCCGAACTTCTCCTTTTGGCCGGCGGATATCCCATTTAATCGGCTTCGTGATTGCATCCCTTACATTACCATGGTAATGTAAGCTCATGGCGATCGCACAATCAAGGCTTACCGCGCAGGGTCAGATCTCAGTGCCCGCCGAGGTTCGCAAGAGACTCGGCGTGGGACCCGGTTCGGTCCTCGAATGGGAGGAGCAGGATGGCCAAGTCGTAGTTCGCAGGGCAGGGCGGTACACGTCGGATGACATACACCAAGCGCTCTTCCCGCAAGGAGCGGCAAAAAAGGGACCTTCGGATGTGAAAGAGGGGGTTCGAGAGTACATCCGCAAGCGGCATGCGCGCCGTTGACACGAATGTCTTGGTGCGACTCGTCGTGCGCGACGATGCGAACCAAGTCCGTGCAGCGGAAGAGTTCATTGGAAGTGGCGCTTGGGTATCGCATCTGGTGTTGGCCGAAACCACCTGGGTGCTGAATGCCGTATACGAGCGTTCGGCAGACCAGATCGCAACCGCTCTCGACATGCTCTTAAATCACGAGCACCTGTCGGTGCAGGACGCCGATGTGGTGAGCGCTGCGACGGAGAACTTCAGAGAACGACCGGCTCTTGGGTTTTCCGACTGCCTCATGCTGGAGATCGCCCGAAAAGCCGGGCACCTGCCACTAGGTACATTCGATCGAAACCTCGCAAAACTCGACGGCGCGGAACGCCTGCGACAGTAGTTGCACCACGCCGAAACCTGCCTCCACGAGGCTTTACTGAGCGGCATGCGACCGCACTGCAGACATAACGTCGCTTCACACGCGGATCACACGCAGCTGTTCCGGGCACTTGGAAGCCGTTGACTGATAAAGGGTGGCGGGCGTAATCGTTTTGGGTTCGATTCCCATCGCCCGCTCCAATCCCCGGCCATCGCTTGCCAATGCCGGCCAAGGTAGTTCGACCCTCGTATCAGGCAGGACATGGGTAGACGCTGGCCAGCACTTGCCGTGGTTACGCAAGCAGCCAGGTTCCTATGACCTGCGTTGCTGCATGGAGCTGCCGGGCACGAGCGCCTGCGCCTCGCGGATCGCGGCCCTTACCACTTCCAGGTTGAACTCAGCTGCGACTGCAACGTTGCTCTGATGCATCGGCAGCTCAAGGCCCTCGCCGTCCGGCAGATAGTAGGTGGCCTGACCGAGCCGCAGATCGACGAGATAGCCGTCGAACCCTTCCGCCGTCAATGTACCGGCGATCTGCGGGAAGGTCATCTCGCCGCTCTCGGCGCCTTCGAGGCATTGCCGGGCGACTTGTTGATGTTTGGTATCCATGGATTTGGCTCCTTATCGGTTGAGGGCTGTGTCATGTCATTGGGATCGACTTCAAAGCGTGGCGTGCGACCAGGCTTTTGAGCACGCGTTCAAGCGCGGCGCGTTCTTTGGCGGTCATGTCGCCAAAGAACTCGGCATCATTCTCGTCAGCGAGCGCGGCGAGAATCGGGACTAGCGCCGCGCCTGCGGATGTGAGCGTCAGCGTGTGCGCACGCAGATCCTTCGCGTTGTCCTCGCGCGAGATCAACTTCTTCTGTATCAGGCGGTTCGCCAGTTTGCTGATGGCTCCCCGCGTGAGCCCGAGACGCTCAGCTAGGCTACTGGGGGCAATGGCCCTCTCGCCGTACAGTTCATGCAGCACTACCCACTCGGCTGCTGTCACGTCTTTGTCCGACAACTTGCGGGCGAAGGCGTATGAGATATGGTTGGAGACGAAGCGCAGCCAGTATCCGAAGTGGGTGCTCAGCGGTGGAACGGGCGACTTTGACGGCATCACTCCACTCCTAGTTTCCTAGTAAACTACATCGGTATAGTTTCTTTGTCAACCATATTGCGACGTGCCCTGTTGGGCGCGAGCGATAGCAACCTGGCCTTTAAGGGAAAATCATTCGGCACAGCATGGGTTCGATTCCCATAGCCGCTCATCAGAATTGCCAGGTATCTCAAACACTCTGACGAACGTAAATAGGCTCGGCCTACTGTTGGAGTAGCGTGGTTGCCACGGAGGTCATCGCCGTGACCCCGGTACGCAGGGTCGGTTCAGGAACGGGTTCGAATAAGCTCGTGTGCGGGGCCGGCAAGCGTTCGCGCCGTGCCGCTCATAGCAACACCACGAATCGTATCGACTAAGCGCATGGCCGCGATGTATTCGATTTCCATCGTCCGCTTCACTTCCGGCCATCGGTGGCCAATGTCAGCGAACTCAGATTCTGGCTTCATACCAGGCAACGCGCTACTGGACGCTGGCTCGCAATACCTGTGATGTCACACGCAGCTTTGTGCCGATGCCTCCGGAGTTGTTGCATTCGGGAACGTCTGCTCTTTGAGCGATCTTGCGAGCGCCATGCATACTTGCCCGCAGTACAGTCGCTTTGTATAGTCTTTCAATCGGAGATGGCATGCCTCCGACCCCAACCGCCGCTTGACGGCTGATGATGCCTACCAAGACCCATTTTTGGGAGGTAAGCGCGCGTGGAATATTTCTTCGACTTCAGACCCTCGTGGGACCCGGGCAGCCACGCTTGCGAGGCGGGCGCTCACCTCTCACACATTTTGCTAACCCTGCTGGGCTGGACCATTTCCGACCGATGGCATTGGGCGTCGGCTCTCTTAAGTCGCCTGAATAGTCGCGGGTCGTCGTGAAAGCTGGCCAACCGCATCTGCTGAGCGGCGAGCTCAGCGCGGGAGACGACAGCAATCCGAATAGCTTGCCGTCCACGTCTCGATCGCGTCCGGGAAATAATATGACTCTATCCATCTGTGCGATTGCGCTCGGTGCCGCTCTGGGCGCATTGCTTCGCTGGTTTTTTGCCACTCGATTCAACGCGCTGTTCCCGCAGCTGCCGCTGGGAACGCTGGCGGCCAATATTCTCGGCGGCTATTTGATCGGGATCGCCATGGCCACATTTTTCGCATTACCCGCACTTGCCCCGGAGTGGCGACTGCTTACCGTCACCGGCTTTCTAGGCGGCCTCACCACCTTCTCGACGTTCTCGGCCGAAGTCGTGACGGCATTGCTGGAAGCGCGCAATCTATGGGCACTCTCGACGGTCGCGGCGCATGTGCTTGGCAGCATTCTCATGACGCTCTGTGGCGTCGGCACCGTGCGGCTCTTCCGCGCCCTTATTTAGGAGAATGACATGCAGGGCTTTCAGATTAGCTTCTTGGCAGAACAGAATCGTCGGATAGAGCGCAAGCAGGCCATGGACTGGTTGCTGCATTTGGCCAAGGAACTGGGTATTTCCGGGTGCACGGTGTTCTCCGGTGTAGAGAGCTTTGGCGCCGATGGTCATCGCCATTCCGCGCGTTTCTTCGAACTCGCCGATCAACCGATGGAAATCGTCATGGCGGTCACCGAGGAGCAGGCTGATCGCTTGTTCGAGCGAATTCGGGCGATCGATACCAAGATCTTCTACATCAAGATCCCCGTCGAGTATGGACAGTTGGGAAAGCAGGCGGGCTAGCGCGCGATCAGTACGCACGTCGCTATTTCGGCAAGGCGGGTGCGACTGGCCGTTGAACATGTCTCGCGGGCGCCGTCAAGCAGTTGGAAAGCGCTGGATCAGGGCACGCTCGATTATTCTGGGTCCATCGCTGGCTCAATCCACGGTACCGCTTGCTGAGGCAATGCCGCGGATCAGTCCAGCGCTGCGCCTGGTGATGTTGGCCGGCGCCGCGGTATCGTTGTTCGGCTGGTTAAGCGCCGACATCCTCAGCACGCCGCGCATGCTATTCGCGTTTGCACGCGACGGATGGCTGCCAAGTCAGCTCGGACGGGTGCACGGACGCACGAATGTAACCGGTAATTCCGCGGCGTTCTTTTTTCTTCGACCCGGATCCGGACAATGACTCGCCTGTTTCACAACGGGAGCGAGCGATGGATCAAATCAGACGGATCAAGCGTAGCGAGGCGACGTGGCGC
>Ga0302324_100012924_pt1 | contig 16978 bp, 19 predicted proteins | sample Palsa_T0_1_FD_201949 | JGI IMG/M metagenome (GOLD analysis project Ga0302324, IMG submission 201949) | Peat permafrost microbial communities from Stordalen Mire near Abisko, Sweden - Palsa_T0_1 | ecosystem: Environmental > Terrestrial > Soil > Palsa > Peat permafrost | place: Sweden: Abisko...
AACTCTATGCGAGCGTGCGCGAGCCGGCTACGCCGATCCCTTCGAATCGTCGCGACAGTTCCGGCAACAACACAGCGCCGCTTGCATGTTGCCGGTTATAACACAGCCCAGGGAGCCGGTCAACCGGAATGCGCCCTTTCGAAGTCAAAGCCCCGCGCATGTTGATCGTTACCGGCAGCCTTACCGCCCACGGCGACACCTTCGAAGAGCTCAAAGCGGTGAGCCTCGATCACGTCCGCCGCTCGCGAACGGAGCCCGGCTGCATCAGCCACGCGGTCCACGTCGACTGCGAGAATCCGCTGCGGCTCGTGTTCTTCGAGGAGTGGAGCGACCCGGCGGCGCTCGAAACGCACTACGCCGTGGCCAAGCCGTTCATCCGCTCGCTGCGCGGTCTGGCCGCGGCGAGCACCGGCCCGACGGTCTACGAAACGCGCGACTGAGGCCGCGCGAAAACGTCGGCCAACAACTCGTACGAACGAAGCCGCGTCGCGTAGTCGGGCGTTATCGTTACGATCATCGCTTCGTCGGCGCCGTAGGCCTCTGCGATCTGCTCGATAGCGGCGCGCACGGTTACGGGCGAACCGGTCACGATCCGCCGCGAACGTTCGATCTGATTGCGCTCGAGCGGCGTCCACGGGTACGCGCGCGCCTCGGCGAGCGAGGGGATCGGGCCTCCGTGGCCGCGCATGATGCTCGCGCGCCAGAGCTTCAACGGAAGGGCCAGCTCTTCGGCTTCCGCATCCGTCGGCGCGACGATCGCCGCGGTCGCGACGATGCAGCGGGGCTGCTGCATGCGGGCGTTCGGGCGAAAGCGATCGCGATATGCGCGCGCGATGTGCGTCGCCTCGCCGCCGATGAAGTGCGCGTATGCATACGGCAACCCCATGTTTGCGGCCAGCAGTGCTCCGTACTCCGACGAGCCCAGAACCCATAGCTCGGGCGCGGTCGTGCCGGCCGGCATCACCGGGAGGCTCGCGAATTCGCTCGACGCCGGGGTCGTGTCTTCGAGATAGCCGATCGTTTCTGCGATCTGTTGCGGAAACAGCGACGGGTCGCGCGTTTCGAGCGCGGCCGCAACCAGACCCGTACCGCCGGGCGCCCGCCCGACGCCGAGATCGATGCGTCCCGGCGCGAGCGCATCGAGCATGCGAAACGTTTCGGCGACCTTGAACGCGCTATAGTGCGGGAGCATCACGCCGCCCGAGCCCAAGCGTATGCGCGACGTTTCGGCGGTCAACCGGGCGAGCAGCACCTCGGGAGCGGCGTCCGCCAAGCCGCGCATCGCATGATGTTCCGCCAGCCAATAGCGCACGTAGCCGAGTTCGTCGGCGCGGCGCGCGAGCTCGATCGTGGCGAGCACCGCGTCGCGCGGGGTCGCGCCGGAGACAACCGGCGACTGGTCGAGGATGCTGAGCGCGAGCGGCATACGCCCACCCTACGACGCGGCCGAGGCTTCTTCCGGATGCAGTTTAGTGGGCGTGACCTTTGGGCGGAGCCTTATGGCCGTGGCCCTTGCCGCCGCGGTGCTTCGGCTTCGGGTTCGGAGGCTTGGCGGCGGTCAGGGTCAAGGTGGCCGCGGCGCGGGCGTCGCCCACCCCGTCGGCCGCCACGTGGATGCCGAAGGTTCCGCGCTTGGCGCTGCGGGGCACGCGCACGACGATCTTTACCCCTTGACCTCCGCCGTCGAGATGGACGTGCGTCGGGGTAACGGTGGCCGGGAAACTTCCGCTCGCCGTGACGTTGACGTCGCCCCTCCAGCCGCCGTTGGCGAAGATGCCGAGCGGAAACGCGAGCACCGGTCCCGTGCCCGGGGCGAATGTCTTGGGAGCGCTCGGTCGCAGCACGATCGCGGTCACGACCTTCGCGGTGCACGGCATTTCGGCGTGGCTTTTCAACCCGAGTTCCATTTCACGGATGCGCTGCAGGCCCGCGTGGCCTTGGTCTTCGTGATCGAACCCGTCGTAAACGTAAAAGCCCTGGCCCGCCGGCGCATAGGCTTGCATGAAGCCGTTTGCATTCTGCGCGTTGGTTGCGAAGAGATGCCCGCACCAGTGCTCGTCTTGGGTCGAAATCGTCTTCGCACCGCCGAGTTGATTGGAGTCCGCGAAGTAGGCCTCGGCGTCGACGTAGCGCGCCGCGTCGTTCGGATCGACCGAGCCCATCGCGTCCGATTCGGCGACGAACAAGTCGCGACCGTCGGCCGATGCTCCGCCGGGTTGAACGGCCTTGAACGGAAAGGGCAGGAACGGATAGTTGAGCGCATCCGTGCACGCATCGGTGTCCCAGATGACGACCGTGTGTCCGGCCGCGACGTACTCGCTGAGCGCGTCGTCTTGCTCCTGCGTGTAGAACGTGTCCGTATCACAGACCCCGTCGAACACGACGGCGTCGTTCTGGGCGAGCAACTGCGGCGTGACGGTACCCGCGTTCGCGCGCGCAAACCGGAAGCCGGCCGGCGGGTGTTCCCCCAAACCGAATTGCTGGGTTCTCGACCCGGCATCGAGCACCAGCACCTTGCGCGGCCCGTTGCCGACCATAGCCGGCAGGCACGCCGTTTCGCTCTTGTCGGCGACCAGATGCAGGTTGCTGCGCGAGGTCCCGCCCACGTCGCCCACGATCTGCTCGGATTCGTCGTCGACGACCAGGCGATGGCCGTCGGACGTCGTCAGAAAGCGGCCGTCGACGTGCGACAACAGCGCCGCCGCGTTACCGGACCCGGCGCAGGGCGTAAAGGTGATGCCCGTTCCGACTTGGGCCGCGCGCTGTAACGTTGCCCGGCCCGACGTATCGGCGCCGGCGTTCTTGCCGTCTCGATACGCCCTCTCGGGAACGACGAACACGGCGGGAATCGCCGGCGCCGCCGGCGGGCGCGGCTCGAGCTCTCCGGCCGCGCTCATTCCCAGAAAAGCGTCCGCGCTGCCGGACGACGTGATCGTCAGCCGGATCCAGCGGGCCTGCGCCTGGATGGGCACGTCGACGTTGCGAGCGGCGTTCGCCGACTTCGCATCGCCCAGATCTCGAAAGCCGGCGTCGGGACCCGTTCGGGAGCCCGCGATCGCGACGTCGACGGCGAGCGCATCGTCGGCGACTGCATCGAATCGGACGTTGAAGTTCGTGAGGTCTGCGACCCCCGGCAACTCGAAGACGATCGTGTAGGGTCCGTGCGTATCGGGAGCCGCGCGAAAACCGTCTTCGACCCAGTGGTCGGCCAGCTCGTCGTTGAGACCCGGCGTGTACGTTCGCACGATCGTTCCGTCGCGGTAGGACAGGAGGTTGGCATCGGGCGGCTGGCCGGGGCTCGCAGCGAGCGACGCCGCCGCGCCGGGCGAGGCCTCCGAGGTGGCGTTATCGTGCGCGCAGCCCGCGAGGCCCGCGCAGAATAACGACAACACCAAAGACCAATACAGCCCCCGCATGAACCCCTAAACCCGGATAGCGACGTTACACTTTCCTACCTGGGTATGTGGCCCGAGCCCTCTTACGAACGCCTTTCGTAATGAATTGCAAACGTTGACGGTGCGCGCTCCAGGCAGTTTCTGCGGGACCCTGGAAGTGCGGCAGGACTTGAAACTCCGACTCCTGGGCGACACGTTCGCGATCGCAAAGCTCGATTCGGCGGTCGATCTCGGTGCTTGGGCGCATGCCGGCGAGCTCGTGCAGATCGTACGCACGCCGAACGAACTCTCGATCGTTTGCCGCGACGAGGCCGTGCCGGCGGGCGTCACGGTCGAACGTGGCTGGCGGTGCTTCGCGTCGGCGGATGCGCTCGACGTGAACCAAGCTGGGATCCTGGCCTCGATCAGCGCGCCGCTAGCCGCGGCGGGCATATCGATCTTTGTGATTTCTACCTTCGATAATGACTACGTGCTGGTGCGCGTGCACGACCTCGAGCGCGCGGTCGGCGTGCTCGAGAGGAACGGCTTCGTTTTCACGGCACCGTGATCGGTTAGGTGGATGCGGGCTCGGCGTCCGCCTGGCAGATGTTGAACAGGAAGCCGTGCGGATCGCGCACGTGGCAGCGCGGAACCGCCGGGTCTTCGTCGACGATCGTGCAGCCCTGCCGGAGCAACAGGTCCCTCGCCGCCGCGAAGTCGGGGAACTCGATATCGAACACCGTGCCCGGCAGGTGGCCCGGCTCGACGAAGAGTTGAAAACTCCCGGTCTCGAACCCGAGCAACCGCTCCCGATCGACCGTTTGCTCGAAGCCGAGCACGTCGCGATAAAACGCCGCCGCCTCATGGAAGCGCTCGCTCTGAATGATGACGTCGCGGGTCGAAGCCATGGTGTCTCCTCCTCAAACGTGCGAGTGTGAATCGACGTCGATGCCGAGGGTCGGCGTTGCCGTGAAGCTCTGGCAGGTCAAGATGAATCCGCGCGCGATCTCGTAGTCCTCGAGCGCGTAGTGCACGTCCATGTCGACGTCGCCCTCGAGCAAGACGACGCGGCACGTCGAGCACACGCCGCCCTTACACGAATACGGCAAGTCGAGGCCGGCACGGAGCCCGGCCTCCAAGACGGTTTCCTTGCCCTTCGCGATCGTGAATTCTCGACGCCGCCCGTCGAGAATCGCATACGCCGCACAGAGCTCCGCCGCCGTATTCGTAGCCGCCGGCGTGGGCGGGCGCGCGGCGCGAGGCCCCGCCACGAAGAGTTCGGTCCGGATACGCTGTTTCGGGATGCCGTGCGATTCGAGCGAGGCGGCGACCGCTATGGTCATTTCCTGGGGGCCGCAGATGAACGCCGCGTCGACGCCGGCGGGATCGACCCACGACTCGAGCAGCGCGTCGCACTTGGTGCGGTCGATCCGGCCGCTGAAGAGTTCGAAATCCTGCGGCTCGCGGCTCATCACGAAGAGCAAGGTTAGCCGTTCGAGATAGCGGTCTTTGAGATCTTGCAACTCGTCGCGAAACATCACGTGCGAAGAACTGCGGTTGCCGTAGACGAGCGTGAAACGGCTCTGCGGTTCGGTTTCCAGCGTGTGGCGGACGATCGAGATGACCGGCGTGATGCCGCTGCCCGCCGCGAACGCCAGATACCCCTTACGATTGGCGGGATCGAGCGGCACGTGGAAGCGCCCCTCGGGCGGTGCGACGCGGATCGCAGCACCGGGAACCAGTGCGTCGTGCGCCCACGAGGAGAACCGGCCGTCGGCAACGCGCTTGATTGCGATCCGCAGCTCGCCTTCAGACGGAGCGGCGCAGATCGAATACGAGCGGCGAACGCTTTCGCCGTCGATCGGCGCCTCGATCGTGAGAAACTGGCCCTGGGTGAACCGGTACCGTTCGCGCAAGTGTTCCGGCACGTCGAAGCTCACGACGACGGCCTCGCGCGTCGTCGGACGCACGGACTTCACCCGCAGCGCCTCAAAGGCGCGCGCGTTCGAAGGCGCTTGCGCCGCGTCAGTGGGATTTGAAATGATCGAACGGCTCCCGGCAAGCGATGCAGCGGTAGAGCGCCTTACACGGCGTCGAGCCGAAGCGGCTGATCAGTTCGACGTCGCTTGACGCGCAACGCGGGCACGTCGCGCGCTCGGCCGCGAAAGCACCGAGATCGATCGGCGCGCTCGGATCCGAGGCGCGCGGCCCCGGCGGCGAAATGCCGTAGGCGCGCAACTTCTCGCGACCTTCCGCCGTCAACCAATCCGTCGTCCAAGCGGGTGCGAGCCGAACCTCGAGCGCGACGCGCGCGACGCCGCGCTCCGTCAACGCACGAACGATGTCGCGCTCGATCGTGCGAATTGCGGGGCAGCCGCAGTATGTCGGCGTAACCGCGACGCGCAACGTGCGCTCGTCGCCCGACCCCGACCAGCGCAGTTCGCGCACGATGCCGAGATCGAGAATCGAAATCACCGGAATCTCCGGATCCGGTATTTCCCCCAGCCACGCCCACACGTCGTCGAGCGCGGCCTCCTGCGTTACCATCGTTCCGCCGGTATCCCGCGCGCGACCGACTGCATCTCCGCGAGCAGATAGCCGAGGGCTTCGGTGTGACGCCCGGTCTTGCCGCCGGCATGCATCCATCCGTCGGCCGGGCGTTCGAGCGTCGCATCCGAGAGTACCGCGCCGACGTGCGCGTTCCACGGCGTCGCGAGCGCGCGCGGATCGCAGCCGATGCCGGCCGCTAGCATCTCTTCGTCGACGGCGTCGGGCGCGAACAGTTCGCCCGTGTACGGCCACGCGTCGTCGAGCGCAGCCTGCATACGGCGATGGCTCTCTTCGGTTCCGTCGCCGAGGCGCTTGACCCAGTCGCCGCTGCGGCGCACGTGGTACGCCACTTCGCGCGCCGCTTTGTTCGCGATCGCGGCGATGCGCTCGTCGGCCGAGGCCGAGAGTGCCTGTAAGAGATACAGATGCCACACATCGAACAGAAACTGGCGCGCGGTCGTATCAGCGTAGTTGCCGTTCGGACGTTCCACGAGCAACACGTTGCGAAACGCGCCCTGGTCGCGAAAGTACGCCAGGCGGTCGGCGTCGCGACCCCGGCCTTCCACTTCTCCGGCGTAATCGAGCCAGAGGCGGGCATGGCCCACGAGGTCGAGCGCGACGTTCGTTAGCGCCAAGTCTTCTTCGAGGATCGGCCCGTGGGCGGTCCACTCCCCCAGCCGCTGTCCGAGCACGAGGGCATTGTCCCCGAGCCGCAGGGCGTAGGCGAAGAGCAATTCCGAGTCACCTACCAAACGGTAAGGCATCCTTCCACTATACCGGCGGACCGCTCGAGCGTCAACCTCGAAGCCGTCCGTACTGCCAAGAATCCATCACGATTCCATCGCGATCGGTCACGGCCTCGCGCAGAACCCCCTCTCGCTCGAAGCCGCATTTTTCCAGGACCCGCGCCGAGGCGGCATTATGCGAGAAGACGAGGGCCTCCAGCCGGCGCATGCCGCGCTCCTCGAACGCGTAGGGCAGGAACAGACGGATCGCGGCGGTCGCGAGGCCTCGACCCCAAAAGCGGCGCCCGAGCCAATACCCGAACTCCGCGACGCCGCGCGACTCCCCGCCCTGCGGACGCATCCCGATTCCGCCCGCCGGTTCCCCGGCGAACTCGATCACGAAATTCTCGCAGGGCCGTTCCTCCGAAGCGCGCGCGACCCAATCGAGCGCGTCCGTCTCGGTGTAGGGATGAGGAAACGACGCCGCCATCCAGCGCACGACGTCGTAGTCCCCGGCCAGGTCGAGCAGCCACGACGCGTCTCCGAGCGCATACGGACGCAGCAGGCAGCTCTCGCCGCGCAGTATCACGTGCCGTCACTTCGCCGCGGTGCGCCGGTCCGGCTGCGGCGCACAGCGAAAGCGCGGCGGATGAACATTCTTGCCGTCCGGCGCAACCGGCTGCTCGCGCACCCGGGCGACGCGCTCGCGCCGCGTTATCTCTCGGAAGACGACGTGCCGGCGAGCGGCCAGCTTCTGCCGCTCGACTCGGACGAAGCGGGCAACGCGTTCGCGCTGCTGGAGGTCGACGCGGCGCTCGACGATCGCGACGCGCTCGCGGCGCTGGGCCTCGGCGAGGACGGCGGCCGGTTCGCCGACGTGATGACCCAACTCGGCCGGTTCGCGGAACCCGAACGGCGGCGCGTGCTTCGCGCGATCGCGCTCGCGCAATGGTCGCACGAAAACCGCTACTGCTCGAACTGCGGTGCGGATTTGCGCTGGGACGCCGCCAGCCGCACGAAATCGTGCTCGAATCCGCAGAAAACGCATCGCCACTTTCCGCGCACGGACCCAGCGACGATCATGCTCGTGCGCGACGGCGACCGGGCGCTGCTCGGGCGCCAGAAAAGCTGGCCGGCCGGAATGTACTCGACGCTCGCAGGGTTCGTCGAACCCGGTGAAACGGCCGAGGACGCGGTCGTGCGCGAGGTCTTCGAGGAGACGGGCGTCCGCGTCGGCGACGTGCGCTACTTCGGCAGCGAATCGTGGCCGTTTCCGCGCTCCCTGATGCTCGCCTTCAGCGCGCGCGCCGAGACGACCGAGGTGACCGTGAGCGACGAACTCGAAGACGCGCGCTGGTTCACGCGCGATGAGATCGCCGCCATGCAAGATCGCGCGCGCACGCGGATGCCGCACTTCGAAACGATCGCGCGGCGGCTGCTCGAGGCGGCCGTCGAGCCTGCCTGAAAGGCGAGCCGCTAAAGGTTCTTCACGCCGTCCGGAACGTTGTAATGCGTCGGGTGGCGGTACGGCTTGTCTTGCGAGGTTGAGAAAAGGGCGTCGCGGTCTTCCGGGCGGCTCGCGACGATGTCGGTCGCGCGTATTACCCAGAGGCTCGCGCCCTCGTTGCGGCGTGTGTACACGTCGCGAGCGTTCTGGAGCGCCATCTCGGCGTCGGCCGCGTGCAGGCTTCCGACGTGTTTGTGGGCGAGGCCGTGGGCGCTGCGCACGAAGACTTCCCACAGCGGCCATTCGCGGCGCTCGGATTCGCTCACGGCGCGCGTTTCCCAGCGTATGCGTGCGCGGCCTCACGCACCCACGCCCCGTCCTCGTGAGCGGCGATGCGGGCGCGTAGACGCTCGCGGTTGCAGGGCCCGTTTCCGCGCACGACGGCGTGGAACTCCGCCCAGTCCGGCGTGCCGAAATCGTAGTGTCCGCGCTCGGCATTCCATTTCAGTTCCGGATCGGGAATCGTTAGCCGCAGGAAATCGGCTTGCGGAACGGTTTGATCGACGAACTTTTGGCGCAACTCGTCGTTGGTATAGAGCTTGATCTTCCAGCGCATCGAACGTTCGTTGTGCAGCGATTCCGAGTCGGGCGGCCCGAACATCATGACGGAAGGCCACCACCAGCGATCGAGCGCGTCCTGCGCGAGCGCGCGCTGCTCGGGCGTTCCGCCGCAAAGCGTCGCGAGCACCTCGAAGCCCTGGCGCTGGTGGAAGCTCTCTTCCTTGCAGACGCGAACCATCGCCCGCGCATACGGGCCGTAGGAACAGCGCGTCAGCGGAATCTGGTTGATGATCGCGGCACCGTCGACGAGCCAGCCGATCGCGCCGACGTCGGCCCAGGTGAGGGTCGGATAGTTGAAGATGCTCGAGTACTTGGCGCGCCCCGCGAGCAGGGCGGCGACCATCGCGTCGCGCGAGGTGCCGAGCGTCTCGGCCGCGCTATAGAGGTAGAGGCCGTGGCCGGCTTCATCTTGGACCTTGGCCATCAGGATGCACTTGCGCTCGAGCGACGGCGCGCGCGTGATCCAATTGCCTTCCGGCAGCATGCCGACGATCTCGGAATGCGCGTGCTGAGAGATCTGACGGACGAGCGTCTCGCGGTACGCCGCGGGCATCCAGTCGTCGGGCTCGATCGTGACGTTGCGGTCGATCTTGTCGTCGAATATCCGTTGGCGTTCGGAGTCGTCATCGAGTCCGGCCTCGGAAACGTCGACCATCTGCGTGTACATCAGTAACTCCCGGGCGACTTACCAAACGGTAGGTTCTATGATCCCGCCGGTTCGACCTTTTCCTTGATCGCTTCGGAGACGGCGTGCGGGTCGGCCGGCACCGACATCGCGTCGGCCTGCGGATCGGACCGGTCGGCGATGTGCGGGTCGTCGCGGCGCAGGTCCTCGAGCAACGCGATCAGTTTGGCGAGCTTCTGTTCGCTCAGCAGCGAAAGCTGCAGCGTCAACTGCGCGCGATGTTCGCCGATCTTGTCGTCTCGTTGCTGCGTCGAGAGGATCAGGATCGTCATGATGAGCGCGAGGCCCGACACCGTGCCCTGAAGCCACGAAAACGGCGGCGGGTCGGGCGGCCGGATGCCGGCATGGAGCAACACGAGGTTCAAGGCCGCCCACCCAACGATCGCGACCAACACCGCGAGCAAGAAAGCGGGTCTTCCGAGCACCCGCGTGAGCCGCGCGATCAGGTGCTGGAACGGCAATACCTCGCGCGATCGGTCGGCGTGGAGCCGCGCGTGCGAACCGATGGTCTCCTCGACGTGCGAAGGGAGCGGAGCCGGATCGGACCTCAAGCTTTCCGGGCCAAGGAAGCGCCGCTTTCCGCGTCGCTCGCGATTCCGCGCGCGGTTGCATTCATCGTGAGAAGCTCGTACGAGGCGACCGTTTCGCCATCCTGATTCGTGATCTCAACGTCCCAGCGAACTTCGCCGTACTCGGGTTTGCGCGGCGTCTTGCGCATCACCGTCAGCCGCACGCTGATCGTGTCGCCGGGTGAGACCGGCTTGAAGAAGCGCAGGTTGTCGAGGCCGTAGTTGGCGAGCACGGGCCCGGGCGCGGGTTCCACGAACAGGCCGGCCGCGAACGAGAGCAGCAGGTAACCGTGCGCGACGCGGCCTGGAAAGAAGGGATTGGCCTTCGCCGCTTCCTCGTCCATGTGCGCGTAAAACGTGTCGCCGGTAAAGTTGGCGAAATGTTCGATGTCCGCGAGCGTGATCGTCCGCGCCGCGGTGTGGATCGTTTCGCCGAGCGCGAGTTCTTCGTAGCTGTGGCGGAACGGATGCCCGTCCTTGCGGATCTCGCCCGCGCCGCGCGACCACGCGTTGAGCAGTGAGGCGAGGCGCGCGGGCGAGCCTTGAATCGCGGTCCGCTGCATGTAGTGGAAAACGCCGCGGATTCCGCCGAGTTCTTCGGAGCCGCCGGCGCGTCCCGGGCCGCCATGGATCAGCGCCGGCAGCGGCGAGCCGTGGCCCGTGGATTCTCCGGCGTCGTCGCGGTCGATGGCGATGATACGGCCGTGGAACGAACCGATGCCGAGGATCAGTTCGTTTGCGGCCGCGTCGTCGTAGGTGTAGATCGACGCCGCGAGACTGCCGCCGCCGCGCCGCACGAGTTCGATCGCTTCGGCGACGGAGTCGTAGGGCATCAGCGTCGCGACCGGGCCGAACGCCTCGACCTCGTGAACCTTACGCCCCTCGAGCGGCCGTTCGCAGCCCAGCAGCAAGGGCGACATGAAGGCGCCCGTCTCGGCATTCGCACCTTCGACCGCGACGTGTTGCGGATCGCCGAACAGGAGCGTCGCTTCGGTCATCAGGCTCGCGACGTTCGCGCGCACCTCCTCGCGCTGCACGAGGCCCGCGAGCGCCCCCATGCGCACGTTCTCGAGGCGCGGGTCGCCGACGACGATCGCGGCCAGTTTCTCACGCAACGTGGCGGCGGCCGCGTCGTAGAACGCGCGCGGCACGAACGCGCGCCGGATCGCGGTGCACTTCTGGCCCGCTTTGGTCGTCAGCTCGCGCACGATTTCGCGCACGAAGAGATCGAATTCGGGCGTTCCCGGCGCCGCGTCCGGGCCGAGGACCGCGGCGTTGAGCGAGTCGCGCTCGGCCACGAAGCGCACTGCCTTCTCCGCGACGACCGGATGATCGCGCAGCACGAGTGAGGTCTCGAGCGAACCCGTGAATGAAAGGACGTCTTGGCTGCCGAGATGATCGAGAAGGTCGCCCGTGCGGCCGACGATCAACTGCATCGCTCCCTCCGGCAAGATCTCGGACTCCACGATCGCCGCGAAGATCGCATGCGTCACGTAGGCCGTCGCGGTCGCGGGCTTGACGATGCAGGGAACGCCGGCCAAGAAAGCCGGTGCGAGTTTCTCGAGCATCCCCCAACACGGGAAGTTGTAGGCGTTGACGAACACGGCGACCCCGTGCAGCGGCGTCATGATGTGACGCGCGACGAAGGTGCCCTTCTTCCCGATCGCCTCGATGTCTCCGTCGATCGCGAAGCGCTCGTCCGGCAGTTCTCGTTTCGCGCGCGAAGCGTATGCGAACAGCGTCCCGATGCCGCCGTCGATGTCGAAGGCGTGGTCGCGTTTGGTCGCGCCCGTGTCGTAGGAAAGTTCGTAGAACGCCGCCTTGCGCTCGTTCAGGAAGGTCGCGAGTTCCTTGAGCATCGCCGCCCGCTCATGAAAGGTGTGCGCGCGCAGTTTCGGCCCGCCCGTCTCGCGCGCGTAACGCGCCATCGCACCGAAATCGAGACCCTCGCTCGAAGCCCGGGCGACCACGCGCCCGTCGATCGCGCTACGAACGTCGACGAAACCGCCGGACGCTTCGTACCACCGTCCACACGTATAACTCTTCAAATTCATCCGTTGCGGTTTCTCCCCCGGCCGGATGCCGCCTACCCCGGCCGATCGGCAATCGCGGCGAGCGTAGGGCAAGCGGCGGTGGGGAGGAAAACCCGAACGATATGCAACGCTGGAGCACCGAATCGTACACGCGCAACGCCGCGTTCGTCCCCGCGTTCGGCGCCGCCGTCGTCGAGTTGCTGGCGCCGCAGCCGGGGGAACGCATTCTGGATCTCGGCTGCGGGGAAGGCTCGTTGACCGAGCGCATCGTCGCCGCGGGCGCCGCCGTCGTGGGCGTCGATACGTCCGCCGACTTCGTGGAGGCGGCGCGCGCACGGGGCATCGACGCACGGCTCATCGACGCCGCGAACCTGCCCTTCGACGGCGAATTCGATGCGGTCTTCTCCAACGCGGCCCTGCACTGGATGCTCGAGCCGGATCGCGTGCTCGCAAGCGTCGCGCGGGCGCTCGTTCGAAACGGACGCTTCGTCGCCGAATTCGGCGGGAAGGGCAACGTCGCCGCAATCTTGACCGCCTTGACCGCGACGCTGCGCCGGCGCGGCGTCGACGTGCGGGCGCGCACGCCGTGGTACTATCCGGCACCGGCCGAGTACGAGGCGCGCCTCAACGCCGCCGGCTTCACGGTCGAGCGGCTCGAATACTTCGGCCGGCCGACGCCGCTACCGACCGGAATGCGTGCGTGGCTCGAAACCTTCGCGCTCTCGTTCCTCGAGCAGTTTCCCGACTACGAGCGCGACGCAGTGATCGCCGAGGTCGAGGGCTTGCTCGCCCCGAGCTTGCGCGACGATGCGGGCAATTGGATCGCCGACTACGTGCGGCTGCGCTTCGTGGCCCGCAAGCGCTAGCGCCTCAGCTCGGCGCCGGTGCGAAGCGTTCCGACCAGCGGATGCGGCCGGTCCATTGCATCGTGAGGAACAGCGTGACGATCGCTCCGATCGTGATCGAGAGGCCGCTCGAGCCTTCGTTGAACAGGGCGAGCGAGAACAGGATCAGATAGAAGAATTGCGCGAGCGCCGCCTCGACCGCCGCGAAGCGTAGTCCGACCGCCAGCCGCAGGTACGAAATCGTGAGGAACATCGAGACGGCCGATGCGAGCAAAAAGGCCCAGCCGATCGGCATGCGATCGACCGTGTACGCGAACAGCAAATGGAACGCGAAGAACGCGGCCGCGAGGAAGAAATAGTTGACCGGGTGCAGGTCGATCTTGCGTATCGTCGTGACGACCAGGAGCACGAAGACGTAGAACAGCAGCGCGACGGGCGCCCAGAGCGTGAGCCGCTGCGCGAGCGGCCCGGGCTGCAAGCGTTCGGGAAACGCCATGCCGATTCCGTAACCGGTGATCACGTCGCCGAACTTCCACGTCAACTGCCACCCGTTCGGCGTCGTGCGTTCTCGCGTCGGCGCGAGGGTCTGCGGCGGGAAGTCGATCGCGCGAAAATTCGTGTTCATCGTGAGCGTGAAGTTCCGCACGTCGGCCGCCGAACTCCCGAAGCGATAGACCCACGTCCCGACGCCGTGCGAGCGATACGCGACGCGAACCGAAAACGTTGCGGCCGCCGGGGCCGCAACGCTCGCCAGCAGACCTTGCGGGCCGGTTTGAATGGCGGCGGGCCGTCCGTCGATGCTCACGACGACGTCGTCGAACGTCGCCGTCTGCGCGGCGAATGGCATCTCGATCCGAAAACGCCCGCGGGCGCCCGGATTGCGGACCCGGTAGACGGCGTCGAACGCGACCGCGTACGTATTGTACCAGAGCAGCCCTTTCTGCCGCTGGTCGAGCGCCAGGTCGACGCGCACGTTTGCCGCGTCCGCGAATTGCTCGGTCGTTCGCGTTACGGTTGCCGGCGATTTGTTCGTCCGGTGCGCGACCGGCATCTCGACGTCGAAATAAAACTCGGGCGGCAGTTGCGTTTGGTCGGAGCCCCACAACGTGCCGAGCGCCGCGCGCTGGTCCTGATCCGACTCGTTCGTGCGCTCGGTCAAGGTGGCCGCGAGGATGAGCCACGCGAGCGACGCGCCGATCAGAATCGTCCCGATAGCAAGTATACGGCGGAGCATTGCGCCTCACTTTGCGATACAGAGTTACCGTCTGGATAACTTTGTATCACAAAGTTATGGCTCGCGCAAGGCTTCGGCAGCCATTGCGGCTGCGGCCGCGGCTAGCGGCGCAAGCCCGCGAACAGTGCGCCGAGCGCGAGGGTGAAGCCGGGCAGAGCCGGGTGCGTCACGGGTTCGTGCGCGGCGACGCGACGCATGCCCCCGGCGTCGTGCAATTGGACGGCCTCGCGCTGCGGGTCGACGACGATGACGGCGGAGGTTCCGGCAGCGAGGTACGCACGAATTTTGTCGCGCAGGTCGTCCGCGCGGTCGTCCGGCGAGAGCACCTCAACGGCGACGGTCGGCGCTACGCGCGGAATGTCGGCGTCCTCGTCGGGCGCGCACCGCGGCAACGCGTCGAACGAGACGAAGGCGACGTCGGGCACGAGCGGGCGCGTGAGTTCCCGCGGGGGAGTTATCCGAAAGCGCCATTCGACCGCGACGCGCCCGCGATCGCGTTCTTCGGCCCACGCGCCGAGCGCGGTCGCGATGCGCCTCTGCATCAGGCCATGCCGGTACGTCGGGCTCACCTTGCGGAGCGCGCGCCCGCGCACCCACTCGGTTTCAGGTTCGGTCGTTTCGAGGACGATCTCGTGCAGCGACATATCACGCGATCCTATCACGCGTTCCGCGCCGCCAACAAGCTCCTTAGGGTGTCAGGCCCGACTCGACCCAGCGCGCGAACAGTGCGACCCGTTCGGGCGCCCACGCGCCGTCGCACGGCATCGAACCGTCGCGCACGCGCGTGAGGATCTCGGCCGCATTTTTCTTGACGTCATCGTATGCCCACAGGTCGAATGCGAACTTCATCGACTGCCGGTCGCGTTCGCGAAACAGTCCCTTCACGTGGCGCTCGAAACTGGGCGCTTCGCCCTGCGCCGGTGCCGCAATCGGTGCCGCCGCTTCGGGCTCGAGCGGCCCGAGCGCCGAAGCGCGCGAGCCGGGTGTCGCGTCGCAGACCCACCACCAGCGCGGCATCGGCATTTTCGGCGGCGGCTGCGCGCCCGGTTGCGAATTCTCGAGCGCCAAGCGCGAACCCCATTCGAGGTACGCGCTGAACGCGGCGCGGAATTCGGCGTCGGCCGGCAGACCGGCATCGTTCGCGGACTGGCCGAGCAGCGCGACCCAGCGCGCGCGCTTCTCTTCGGTGAGTGCCTTGCCGAGGTGTTGCGAGATCATCCGCGCGTAGCCGCCGTAACGCTCGCTGTATTCTTTGGGGCCGCCGAAGACTTCGCCGAGCCAACTCGCCACGCGCTGCGGGTGGTCCGGCGACATCTCGGCGAACAGCGGCCCGAGCAGCGGGTCCTGCGGCACGTATTTTTCATAGAAGATGCGCGTCATCCGCAGCAGCGCCGGAAAGCCGCCGGCCCATTCGAAGAGTGTCGGCTCGGCGCCGCGCGGCGCCGAAGCGCGAAACTGAACGTACCAGTGCATCCCGCTGCAAAACGGCTTGTTCTGCGACTGCCCGCAGCGGCAGAGCGCGTAGTGCTCTTCCGAGGAGCCGAGCGCGCGCGGCACGGGGCTGCCGTCGTCTTCGACGAGTTCGATACCGCCCGTGATGCGATAGGGGCCGTCCCGGCTGACCTCGATCGCCGGCGGCCGCGCGCCGTCCCAGTCGACCTGCTCGCGCGCCTCGTGGCCGTCGACCCCGAAGCCGAGCGCGCCCGACGGACAATCGCGAACGGCGCGCACGATCTCGTCCATCCGGCCGCCGCTCGCCGTGACGAACGGTTCGGAATCGGAATGAAAGACCGTGTTGAGGTGACCCGTGCACAGGCCGGAGTGCTGGCAGATGCCGCGGTTGTCGTAGACGGTGACCGAAACGCCTTCGTAGGCGTCGCGACGATAGGGAACGCGTTTGGGATCCTTCGCGCCGCTGAACCCGTTGCGCGCGTGAGTCCCGTCGCAGAACGGTTTGTTCTGCGAACCGCCGCAGCGGCACAACTCCGCCCCCGAATCGACCGGGATCGGCCGTCCTAAATCGTCGTCGAGACGTTCGACGTTCTCGATCACGTACGGCCCATCGTGCGTCACGCGAATGCGACCCGCTCCACTGCTCATGCGCGAGCGGGTTCCGCCAGCGCGCGGCGTACCCTATCCGAACTAGCCGAAGGGCTAGGAGCGGCTTTCGCGCGCCGCAGGCGCGACGCCGGTAAAGATCATCCGTTCGACCGCGTCCGCAATCTGCGAACCGCTGAAACGGCCGTGCGGACGATACCACTCGACGATCGAGTTGCACATACCGAACATCAAGCGCACGACGACGGCGGCCTCGAGGCTCGGATCGAACTCGCCGGCTTCTTGCGCGGCGCGCACGATCGCCACAACGATCGCGTCGAAGCCGCGGCGTCGCTCGATCGCGTGGCGTTCTGTTTCCGAGTTGCCGCGCACGCGCACGAGCACGGTGAGTTCCGGCATCAGCGCGACCGCGAGCTCGGCGACGCGCCGCAGGATATGGCGCAGGCGTTCGATCGGACGCCCTTCCGCAGCCGCCGGCTCGTCGAGCACGGCGTAGAGCGCCTCGAGCGCACGGCGCAGCCCGCGCTCGAGCAACTCCTCCTTGCCGCTCACGTGATGGTAGATCGCGGCCTTGGTAATACCGGCCGCGCGCGCGACGTCGTCCATCGAGGCGCCGTCGAAGCCGCGCTGCGCGAAGACGCCGAGTGCAACGTCGGTGAGACGGTCGATATCGTACGGGCGCCTCGGCATTTCCACGCCCCTGCGTTCGGGCGGTAGGGACTTCGCGCCTCCGGCCGTACGGTACGGCCCATGTCCGACAAGAACGTGGAATCCGCCGGCGTAATCGGCGCGGGTACGATGGGCGCCGGGATCGCGATGAGCCTCGCGAACGCCGGG
>Ga0302324_100012925_pt1 | contig 16977 bp, 7 predicted proteins | sample Palsa_T0_1_FD_201949 | JGI IMG/M metagenome (GOLD analysis project Ga0302324, IMG submission 201949) | Peat permafrost microbial communities from Stordalen Mire near Abisko, Sweden - Palsa_T0_1 | ecosystem: Environmental > Terrestrial > Soil > Palsa > Peat permafrost | place: Sweden: Abisko...
CCCGAAGATCCGATTAACGGCGTCACGGTAAATACGGATGGGAACACCCGCCTGCGCGTGCCTTATCTGGGCTTCTCGCCGACCGGTCTACAGGCCTTGACGAATCAGGGCGACTTCAAATACGAGGGCCTGCAGGTCACGCTACGCAAGCAGATCTCGCACGGGCTCACCTTCCAGGCTGCCTACACCTTCGCCAAATCGCTTACCACGCAAAATAACAATACTCCAGCCGAGACGGACGTCAACAATCCGCTGAATCCGGTGTATGGGCCGGACTCGGCGTACCGGCCACAGCGGCTGGTGATCAACTACACCTATGAAATTCCGAGTAAACTGAGGGGACCGCTGGGAGTGCTCACCAGAGGCTGGAGCGTCTCGGGTATCACGACCATTCAGGACGGCAATCCGCTCACCATCTGGGACAGCCGGGGCGGTGCAATCTTTGGCCAACCCGCCACGGGCGGCGGAGGGATTGCCTCGACGGCGGAAATCGCTCCTGGCATGACGTACGCCGACTTGAGCACATCGGGCGGCGTCCAGTCCCGGCTGGGCGGGGCGAGCGGCGGACCGGGATACTTCAACACCAGCGCACTCACCACCATTCCGATCGTCGGCGCAACTCCAGGCGTCCCCGGAACGGGCGGCACCGGTTACGGCAATACGGGCACGGGCATTATCCTGGGCCCCGGCGAGTTTAATTTCGACACCGCCTTTGCGAAGGCGACCAGGGTAGGAGGTATCCACGAGAATGCCGTGTTGCAATTCCGCGCGGAGTTCTTCAATCTCTTCAATCACCCGCAGTTTTCCAATCCAGCGAACGACGCGGGATCCGGCAACTTCGGCCAGATCACGAGCGCCTCGGTGAACCCCCGGCTGACCCAATTCGCTCTGAAGTATGTATTTTAGATGGAGTCGATTTCCCGACTTCTAGGTTTGATAGTTTAAGACTTTGGCCGGCTTTCTCTCGCGGGAGCGAAGCCGGCCTTTCTTTAATTGTTTGACGAGTGGCATGAACAAATTCGTGGGCAGTTTCTTGGCAGTCCTCAGTGGCGCTGCGTGGTTGGCTCATGCACAGTCGAATTTCGGAGATCTGGAGGTCCTCCAGGTTGTTCCCAACTTCTACATGATTGTCGGCGCCGGCGGCAACATCGCCGTGCAGACCGGTCCGGACGGGGTAGTGTTGGTGAACGCCGGCTCGGCGGAAATGTCCGGCCAGGTCATTGCGGCCGTCCAGAAGCTGACGCCGCAGCCCATTCGCTACATCATCGATACCAACGCGGACTCGGACAACGTAGGCGGCAATGCCAGCGTTTCGAAGGCCGGCCAATCCTTTACCCAGGCCAGCAACACCGGCCCTGGCGGGATCGCGATCGTTGGTCCGGCAACCATTCTCGCAACCGAGACAGTCCTCAACCGCATGAGCGCGCCGGCCGGCAAACAATCCGCCTTCCCATCGGACGGGTGGCCGACCGAATCCTTCTCTCAGAACGAAAAGACGATGTATATCAACCGGGAGGGCATCCAAGCGATGTACCAACCGGCGGCGCATTCCGATAGCGACCTGATGGTGTTCTTCCGTCGCTCGGATGTGCTGGTGGCCGGCGATATTCTCGACATCGGGCATTTCCCGGCCATCGAAATTGATAAAGGAGGCACCATCCAGGGAGAGATTGACGCCCTGAACCGCATCATCGCAATCGCGATTCCGTCGGTTCCGCTGGTTTGGCAGGGCGGCGGCACTTTGGTCGTACCCGGCCGCGGCCGGATCTGCGATCAAGCGGACGTGGTTGAATATCGCGACATGGTGACGGTGATCCGGGACGTTGTCGAGGACATGATCCGGCGCGGCATGACGCTCGATCAGATCAAGGCGGCGAATCCCACCGCGGGCTACCGCAAGCGCTATGGCGCCGATTCCGGCGCCTGGACCACGGATATGTTCGTCGAGGCAATTTACAAGAGTCTGACCGCTAAGAAATAGTCGAGGATTTACGAATGGAGCATAGGCTTTCCAGCGCCGTGTTCGCCGTCCTGTTACTGGGTTTGGCATTGACTCCGCTGCGCGCCCCGGCGCAGACGTTGGACCTGGCCGGACAGTGGGCCCCGCGCGAGCATCAGGATTTTCAGGACCGCGGCGGCGGGCCGGACCCCGTGGATTATACCGCTATCCCGCTCAACGCCGAAGCACGCACCCGGGCTCTGACGTACACCGCCTCGATTCTTTCCATGCCGGAACGGCAGTGCCTTTATTACCCGCCCTTTTATATCGTGTTCGGCCCACAAGGCTTCAAGATTTGGGCCGACTTTGATCCGGTGACAGGCAAGGTGCTGGCGTGGAAAGTTGGGGCGGCGATCGACCGTTCCGTAATCACGATCTGGATGGACGGGCGTCCGCATCCCTCCCCATACGCGCCGCACACCTTTGATGGCTTCACCACCGGCGTGTGGGAAGGCGACGTACTGACCACCTACACCACGCACATGAAGGCCGGATACTTTCGCCGTAACGGCGTTCCCAGCAGCGACGAAACCACCATGACGGCGCACTTTATGCGGCACGGCAATTCCCTCACCATCAGCGCCCACATTGAGGATCCCGTCTACTTGACGGAGCCCTATGTGATCAGCCGGACCAACCAACTGGATCCCAGCGTGAATCTTCCTCCCACGCCCGCTCCGTGCATGCCGGAAGCCGAAATCCCCCGGCTGGCGGGCAATGGCGTGGTTCCGCATATTCTGCCCGGGAAGAATCCTTTCGTCGATGAAATGACGAAGATTTATCACATCCCCCAGGACACCGTCCTGGGGGGGGCCGAAGAGATGTATCCCGAATATCGCAAGAAGCTCAAAGACGGCTACGTAGCTCCCGAGAAATGCATTCGCTATTGCTGCGGATGGGGCGGATCGGGCGTAAACAAGCTCGGCTGCATTGTGAGGGGGCAATAGAAGAATATGTCGTTCACTGTAGCCCGTGCCGTTTTATGGCTAAGCTTGTCGGGGGTCGCTTGTGCTCAGGCTCCAGCGGCCGCGGAACCTCCCACTGCTCCTGCGCCGTCAGCCCGCGAGAGCGCCCCGATCGACCTGACCGGATATTGGGTTTCTATTGTCACCGAGGATTGGCGCTGGCGGATGGTGACGCCGCCCAAGGGCGACTATGCCAGCATCCCGATCAATTTGGAAGGCAAGAGGGCCGCCGACCTGTGGGATCCAGCGAAAGACGAAGCGGCTGGCGAACAGTGCAGGTCCTACGGTGCGCCGGCCATTATGCGCGTTCCGGGTCGGCTGCATATTACCTGGCGGGATCAAAACACGCTGGAGATCGAAACGGACGCCGGCCGCCAGGTTCGGCTCTTTCATTTCGGCGCATGGACGCCTCCTCGCGGGGCCTCTCCCACATGGCAAGGCGATTCGGTGGCGACCTGGGAGACTCCGCGTCCGGTGGGCGGCGGCGGCGGTGTCGGCGAAACGCAGGCCGAGCAGGGCCGGGGCGCTGCGCCTACCGACGTGGAAGCGGCAAAACATGGAGACCTGAAGGTGGTGACCACGCGCATCCGTCCCGGCTATCTCCGCAAAAACGGCGTTCCATACAGCGCCAGCGCCAGCATGACCGAGTATTGGGATCTCAACAAGGAAACGAATGGGGAACAATGGATCGTGATTACGACACTAGTGGACGACCCGGTATATCTGCAGGCGGAATGGGTCACCGCTTTGCATTTCAAAAAGGAGCCGGATGGCTCCAAATGGGATCCCAGCCCCTGCTCATCGAGATGGTAAAGTACGTGTTCTGATAAGCGGTCGACTTTCAACCTCTGGGTTTGATAGTTTAAGACCTAGGCTGGCTCCGCTCTGCGAACGGCGAGCCGGCATCTTCTTTTGACTATGAGAATACACTTGCTTGGCTTGTTTTCCGTCGCGTTGGTTGCCACCGCACAGCAGAAGCCGCCTACCCCAGGCGCGAAGTCCTACGAAACCCGCTGCGCGGTCTGCCATGGAGGCGACGGAAATGGAACCGAGCGCGCCCCCAGCATCTATGGATTCCTCTCCGCGAATCCCGATTCTCAGATCGCTGCGCTGATCCGCAAAGGCTTCAAGGCCATGCCGCCGCATGATCTGGCCGATTCCGAAATGACGGATCTCGTCGCGTTCATTCATACCCTGCGGCCCATCCGAGGCGCTGAACAGCACCCGGTGAAGCGCGCCACCGTGAAACTCCAGGATGGAAGCGAACTCGAAGGCGAGGTTCTGAACCAGACGAACTTCGACATGCAGCTCAGTACCGCGGACGGCAAACTCCATTTGCTGACCGCAACGGCCGCGGGCATGTACCGCGAAAATTCGCTGCTGCCGAAAATGGACTGGCCGCGCTACGACGGCAGCTTAACAGGCAACCGCGACAGCTCGCTCGACCAAATCAATACCGGCAACGTGGCCCGCCTGACGATGAAATGGATGTTCCCCGTCCCGGACGCGCCCCGCCTGGAAGCGACCCCGGTGGTGGCGGACGGAGTAATGTACGTCACGGCGGCCAACGCGGTCTACGCACTGGATGCAACATCAGGACGGCAGATTTGGGTGTACCAGCGTCCCATCACGCCGGGATTGCTGGGAGAAGCCGCGGGCGGCGCCAATCGCGGTGTCGCGGTGGAGGGTGGGCGTGTATTCATGCTCACCGATAATACTCATCTGCTCGCGCTCGACAAGAATAACGGCAAGCTGCTTTGGGACCGAGCGATGACGGATTGGCCCAAGTCCCAGTACAGCGCTTCGGGCGCTCCGCTGGTGGTTGGGGATTTGGTGATGGCCGGTGTGGCCGGAGGCGAGGAAGGCGCCCGGGGATTCGTCGCCGCTTATCAGGCGTCCACGGGCGAGGAGACGTGGCGATTCTGGACCGTCCCCAAACCTGGCGAGAAACTATCGGAAACCTGGATCGGCAACGCGCTCGAGCACGGTTGCGGCGCCACCTGGCTGAGCGGTTCCTACGATCCGGATCTCGATTTGCTTTACTGGGCAGTCGGCAATCCCTGCCCGGATTTCAATGGCGAGGATCGGAAGGGCGATAACCTTTACACCGATAGCGTGCTCGCTTTGAAACCGAAGACCGGCGAATTGAAGTGGTATTACCAGTTCACGCCGCACGACACGCACGATTGGGATGCCACCGAGCCCTTGCTACTGGTGGATGAAACGTTCGGAGGACGTCCTCGCAAGCTGCTGGTTCAGGCCAATCGAAACGGGTTCTTCTTTGTGCTGGATAGAACCAACGGCGAAGTGCTGCTGGCCAAACCCTTCACGAAATCCACCTGGGCGAGCGGGTACACGAAAGAAGGCAAGCCCATCCTGTTGCCGAATTCCGAACCCACGCTCGAAGGGGCGCTGGGTTGCCCCTTTTCGGGAACCAACTGGATGTCGGCGTCCTACAACTCCCCGTTGAAGCTGTTTTTCTTCGCAGCCAGCGATACCTGCGGAATCATTCGCGCGATCCCCGCGCCTTTTGAAATGGGCTTCCGGTTTTTCAACGGCACGATGAGCGATGTTCCGGGCGGCCGGCGCACCGTTCGCGCCATCGACATTCAGACCGGCAACACAGTCTGGGACTACGTCCAAACGCCGGGCGGAAGAAGCGCCGTGGGAACGCTTTCGACCAACGGCGGCCTGGTGTTCACCGGCGAGGACACCGGAATCTTCACCGCATTGGATGGCAAGACCGGAAAACCGCTGTGGCATTTCCAGGCCAATACATCTTTTCGAGCATCGCCGATGACTTATATGGTGGGAGGCAAGCAATACGTGTCCATCGCCGGTTCTGCGGGCTTTCTTACGTTCGGGCTGCCGGCCCTCGATCTACCGGAATGACGCTTATGAAAATCTCAATCCTGTTCCTGATGCTCGCGGCAACCTTGGCCGCCGAGAACTACACGGCACGCCGGGTCACCGTGCAAGGCGTCCCCGTGATCACTCTCACCGACGCCGCCCAGGGAGTGGAAGTCAGCGTTTTGCCCTCCATCGGTAATCGGGTGAGCGAGATGAAAGTACATGGGAAGAATATTTTGTTTTTCCAATCGGGCAACCTCGCCGAGCTTCAAAAGAAACCGGATCTCAGTGGAATTCCATTCCTTGCGCCCTGGGCGAATCGTCTGAATGAAGAGAGTTTCTGGGCCAACGGCAAAAAATATCCCTTCAACATGACGCTCGGAAATGTGCGCGGCCCGATTCCCATTCACGGGCTGTTGATGGACTCGGATCTATGGGAAGTAGTGGAGGTAGCGGCCGACCGGAAATCTGCCCACGTGACCAGCCGGCTCGCGTTCTGGAAGCACCCCGAGCTAATGGCACAGTGGCCGTTTGCGCACGATTATGAAATGACCTACCGGCTGGCCGATGGCATGCTCGAGATCAAGCTGACCGTCACGAACCTGAGCGCGGACCCCATGCCGATCGTGCTGGGCTTTCACCCGTTCTACCGAATCCCCGATGTCCCGCACGACCAGTGGATGGCGAATATACCGGCCCGGAAGATCGTGACCGCCGACAGCCGCCTGGTCGCGACCGGCGAGTTCACGCCGTTTGACTTGCCGACTCCACTGCCCTTGAAAGGTCATCCGTTGGATACCGGATTTACCGATCTGGAGCGCGATGCCGAAGGCCGCGCGCACTTCTCGATCGAAGCCCAGGGGATGAAGGTGGAAACGCTGTTCGGGCCCAAGTACCCCGCGTCGGTTATTTATTCCCCGCCGCCTGCCGAGGGCCAGAACCGGGAGTTTATCTGCATTGAGCCCATGGCTGGAATTACAAATGCCGTCAACCTGAACCATGACGGCAAATACCCCAATCTGCAAACCGTGGCGCCCGGCGCGAAATGGACCGAAAGCTTCTGGGTCCGCGCCAGCGGCATTTGACATAACAGCGGCTAAGCACAGTCTAATTACAGTCAAACGCTAATTGCAGTCAAAATTGATTTGCATGCAACTTTTCGTTCTTGCCAGACAGAACGGCTAAGTATATACTTTTGCACAATGCCGGAAACCGTAAGTACGGGTCTGGCTGGCGGGGGGATGTGCCTATGTTGTGTCATCGCTTGTCTGTCCGCTGAAAACTGAAATTTGGGGAGCTTATGAACAACCTTGTGCGTTGGCTTTTAGTAAGCAGCTTTGTGCCGGCCATTCTTCTGGCTCAGTCCGCGGGCACTTCGGGATTAACTGGCACCGTCACCGATCCCACCGGCGGGTCGGTTCCAAATGTGTCGGTAACGGTTACCAACACCTCCAACAACGCAGTCCGTACCACCCAAACCGGCTCTGACGGCACATACAACTTCACGTTGCTGCCGCCGGGCCCGTATCGAGTCCGCTTCACCGCCGCCGGGTTCAAGGCTGCCGAAGTTACCGACGTGATCTTGAACGTCACCGAAACGCCAGTGGTGGATCAGAGACTCGAAGTCGGAGCCCAGAACGAACGCGTCACCGTGGAAGCTTCGGTGGAAGCGCTGCAGACTACGTCCTCGAGTTTGGGAACCACCATCGGCTCCCGCCAGGTGACTGAACTGCCGCTCTCCAGCCGCAACTTTACCCAGATTTTAGGCCTGTCGGCCGGCGCCAGCGCCCCGGTGAATAATGCCACGGCCTTCGGCAAAGGCACTCTGGATATTGCCGTGAACGGCAACGACACCATGGGGAACAACTTCCAGATGGACGGAGTGGCCATCGACAATATGGCGAACGGCGGCAGCGCGAACGATTGCGGCATTTACGCTGGAATCGGGATTCCGAGCCCGGATGCGCTCCAGGAATTTCGCGTCCAGACCTCCACCTATGACGCCAGCTACGGACGCAATGCCGGCGCCAACGTGAATGTGATCACCAAGTCCGGCTCGAACCAATTCCATGCCACCGCGTTCGAGTTTTTCCGTAACGCCGACCTGAACGCGAATGGTTTCTTCTATAACCGCAACGTATGTTCGGTAACCTATGCCGGGCAGACCTGTCCCAAGCAGATATTGAATCAGAATCAATTTGGCGGAGTGGTGGGCGGACCGATCAAGAAAGACAAGCTGTTCTTTTTTGCCAGCTATGAAGGCCTGCGAAACAAGAATGGCATCTCGCCGCAAGGCAACTCGTCGGGCCTTAACCTGCCGCCGATTCCCGGGGACAACAGCACGGACCGGACCACGCCGCAATTCCTGCAGCAATTGATAGCCGAAAATTGCGGACCAGCTTTTCCAAGCGGCCTTCCCAAGTCCCTTGGCCCGAACTATCTGCCCTGCTCGGCAACCACCGTCAGCGGCCCCGCCCTCGCCATCCTGCAACTGAAAAATTCGAACGGCAGTTACTATATTCCGGGCACCAACGGTCAACCGGTGTATGACGCCACGTTCAGCATCCCGTCCCAGTCGACCGAAAATCAAGGACTCTTGAACGGCGACTACATCATCAACAGCAAGAACACGCTGGCCATGCGTTATTTCTATAGTTCCGATCCGCGCATCATCCCGTTTCCGCAATTCGGCAATCAGCTTCCGGGCGATCCGCAGTCTACCTATAATTCCAACACGTATGCCGTGCTAAGACTGACCACCATTGTCAGCAACACGTTCCTGAATGAGGCCAGAGTTTCGTTTCAGCGCAATTTGTCGGTCACGTCGGACAAAGGTCCGGCTGGAAACACGCCCGAAGATCTGGGCATAAAGCCCTTGGTGAATGGTTTTCAACTCCCGCCGCCGATCTTGTTCGCAGTGGATAACTTCTCCATCGACGGACACTTGGTGGACCCCACCTATAGCCCCACCAACCAACGCCAGGTGGCCGATCAGATTTCGTGGTCGCACGGCAAGCATACCATCCGCGCCGGATTTGAATTCGAATGGACCCAATACAACCTGGTTTTCCCCGGACTGGAGCGGGGCGCGTTAATCATGGGTACTTTCCAGGACCTGTTGGTGGGTGGCCCGGAAACCAACATTGGCGCCGACCCTTCCGCGCCACAATCCAATTTCCTGAGCTGCATTTTCTGCGTGCGGAGCGGGCCGAATGGAATCATCCACGGCTACCGCCTGCCGAATCACAACGCGTTCGTGCAGGACGATTGGAAAGCCAGCTCCAAACTCACCCTCAATATTGGCGTCCGCTGGGAGTATGACGGCGAGATCTCCGACAAGTTCGGCAATCTGACGGACATCTGGACCAGCCAGCTTGGAACTCCTTCATCGATACCCAACGCGCCGCTCGGTCTCGCGGCAAATTACCAGGGTTATGTGGTGCCCTGTAACTTTAACACCAAGCCGCCTTCTGAGGGCGGATGGGGTCCTATCCCGCCGGGCATCAGGCAGGACTGCTCTGACCCCCTCATCAAGCATGTGCCATGGAGCAACTTCGCCCCACGCGTTGGCGCGGCGTATCAGATCAACAGCAAGCTGGTGCTTCGTGCCGGCGCCGGCATTTTTTATAATCGCGTGGGTGTGAATGAGTTCTTCCACTCGGTGCAGGAAGGCAATCCCTACGCTGCTACCGTGGCCCTTAGCAACCAGTCGACCATCGAAAATCCGTATCCGGCCCAGCCCGCTTATGGAACCTTCGGACAGCGTTGGGTGAACTTCAACGCCAACTGCACCACGGAGCCCTGCACTTCGGGTTTGAATCACGTGTTCCTGTATCAGGACCTCCACACGCCGCTCACGCGGTCCTACAACGTTAATCTGCAGTGGGAGCTGGCTCCTCGGCTGGTGCTGGAAACGGCCTACGTGGGGTCGTCTTCCATCAACCTGACCGACTACAACCACAACTACAACACGGCGTTAATCGCCTCGGCCGCCAATCCGATTAATGGGGTCACCACCACCACCGTGGCGAATGCAAATTTGCGCGTGCCGTATCTGGGCTTCTCCGCCAACGGCCTGCAAGGCGCAGCCGAAGACGGGATTTCGAATTACAATAGTCTTCAGGTAACTCTGCGCAAACAGCTCTCGCACGGAGTTTCGTTCCAGTTCGCCTACACCTATAGCAAGAGTCTCAGCGATATTCAGGATTGGACCGCCAACAGCAATGACGCCACCAATTTGGCCCAGCAGTACGGTCCCACCAACTTCAACCGGCCCCAGCGTGTGGTGATCAACTACAGTTGGGACGTGCCGGGGAATTCGCTCAAGGGGATTGCTGGTGCGTTCCTAGGCGGATGGAACGTGTCGGGCGTGACCACCATTCAGAATGGAACGCCGTTGATGCTTTACGACGGGACGGGAGGTACGGCTTTTGGCGTCCCATCCACCAACAACGACTCGTTGGGATATAGCCGGCCGCAACTTTGCCCTGGGATGACCTACGCGAATATTGCTTCATCCGGCGGCATAGAATCGCGCCTGAACGGCTATTGGAACACCAACGTTTTCTGCGGTCCGCCGGCGATCATGCCGAATGGCACTACCATCTTTTATTCGACGGCTACGGAAAGCGCCGCGGCTCAGTGTCAGGCGGCCAATGGTGGAGTCCCTTGCGGCACGCTCTACGGCGACGTCGGCCCGGGAGTTCTGAAGGGGCCCGGCCAGTTCAACTTTGACGTCGCAGCGCTGAAGACGACCCACCTGCGCGAGAATTTCCTCATGCAGCTACGGTTCGAATTTTTTAATTTCTTCAACCATCCGCAATTCAGCAATCCGGGCGCTGCCGGCACCTCCTATAACACTTTGGCCTCCGTGACCACCAACAACAGCATCACCGATACCAGCGTCGGACCCCGCGTCATACAGTTCGGCGCGAAGTTTATTTTCTAATACCGCCCCCTTGCGGCAAGCCGACTACGGTCACGGCTCGGAAGGCCTTTCTGAGCCGTCGCCGTTGGCAAGCGACCCGGTCAGTCAAGCTAAGAGTCCAAACAGCGTCTAAACACCGTCAAATTATCGTCCAGCCGGGGTGGTAAGCCTTGCTACAAATAGCGTCTAAGTATATACTGGCCAAAACACCGGGGGAGTAAGTATCCGGATGGAGCTAATGTGCCAGAGTGTGTCACGGCTTCCGCCTATAGTTTCGCAGCGCTGATCCCGCCTTTCCCCGCCGTTTCTGTCTTTAACAAGCAGCCCACCACCGCCACGAGGGCAATCAAGAGGAGCTACCTATGAACCTGAGCAATTTGCGGCGTTGCTGTTTCGCCATTTTTGTGGTTTTCATGAGCATCGGAGCTAGCCGGATTCTGGCCCAAACGGCCGGAACCGGGGCACTCACTGGAACAATCACGGACCCATCCGGCGCTTCGGTCCCGAACGTGACTGTAACGGCCACCAATGCCGACACCGGGCAAGTGCGAACTACCCAGACCAATCCCAGCGGCGTCTACACCATCACTTTGTTGCCGCCGGGTACCTATCGGCTGTCGTTCACCGCGACCGGTTTTAAGAAGTCCGACGTGGACGGGGTGAAAGTCAACGTCACTGAAACCCCCGTGGTGGACAAGAGCCTGGAGGTCGGTGCGCAAACGGAACAGGTGACCGTGGAGGCGAACATTGAAACGGTCCAGACGGCCAGTTCCACGCTCGGCACCGTGGTGGGCGAGCGCTCGGTGGCCGGATTGCCGTTAACCACCCGGAACTACACCCAGATCATTTCTTTGGCCGCGGGTGTAAACTCCTCGGTGAACAACGCCTCCGGGGTTGGCAACGGCTCCGTGGATGTGAGCGTCAACGGCATGGATCCCAGCCACAATAACTACCAGATGGACGGTGTTTCCATCACGCCGATCGCCGGAGGCAGTTCGCAGCAGGGTTATTATTCCGGCATCGGCATTCCAAGCCCCGACGCGATCGCCGAGTTCAAGATCCAGACTTCGCTGTACGACGCGGGGTACGGCCGCAATCCCGGCGCCAACGTCAACGTCGTGACCAAGTCCGGCACCAACGCCTGGCACGGGAGCCTTTTCGAGTTTTTCCGCAATACCGACCTGAACGCCAATGGTTTCTTTGAGAACCGCGACGCCAGCGGTAAGGGACCATTGAATCAAAATCAATACGGGGGAGTGATCGGCGGGCCCATCAAGAAGGACAAGCTTTTCATCTTCGGATCTTTTCAGGGAACCAAGCAGAAAAACGGAGTGGACCCCACCGGAGTCAGCAGCGCTCTGGCGCCGCCGATTCCGCTAGGCCCGCGCAATACGGCCGGCTTTCAATCCGCATTGGGAGCGGCTTTCTGCCACGAGCCTACGTTCAGCCAGGAAATCGGCCTGGGTGGCGTACAGGTGGCTTGCAACGGCTCCAACATCAACCCCGTCGCGCTCAACATCCTCAATTTGAAACTCCCCAATGGAAATTATTTTATTCCCAGTTCCACCGACGGCCAATATCAGACCCAGACTTTCGTCAATCCGGACATCTACAGCGAAAACCAGTACCTGGTGAACGGCGACTACTTGATCAATTCCAAGAACACCCTGTCAACCCGCTACTTCTACTCCGGCGAGCACCAAGTGGAAGGTTTCGACTGCTTGATCGATGCTGCGATCTGCCTTCCGGGCGGCGGTCCGGACTACCATTTCGGAAACACGAACGCGGTTTTGAAGCTGACCTCGATCCTGTCGAACACACTGGTGAACGAAGCCCGGACATCGTTCCAGCGGAATACCTCCGTGATCCTGTCCGCATGGACGCACATAGGGACCGACACGGGAGTTGGCATAACTCCCAACACCCCATCCATCAACCTGGTGTCGCCGATCACGGTTCTGGGAGTGTTCGACTCCAGCGGTGCGGCCGAGCCCGCCAATAATTACAGCAATCAATTCCAATGGGCCGACCAGCTTTCCTGGACGCACGGCCAGCACTCCATCCGCGTAGGCGGCGAGTTCGAGCGCATTCAGTGGCCGTGGACCTTCGAAGGGATTTCCAAGGGCTGGCTGCTGTTTCAGACCTTCCCCGATTTTCTGCTGGGGCTTTCCGGTTGCGCGCCGGGCACTTTCCCATCCACCTGCAGCACCGCCAATCCGGGCAACACCAACGGCACGCCTCTCAGCAATATTATCGCGGAGGTGTTAGCAGTGCGAACGCCGCCGGGAGGTATTGTTCACGGCTATCGCTATCGCGATTCGAACATTTTCATTCAGGACGACTACAAAGTCGCCACCCGCCTTACGCTCAATTTGGGCCTGCGCTGGGAGTACGATGGCTATCCGACGGATCGCTACGGCAACCTGACCAATATTTGGTTGAGCCAGATTCAGAAAGTGCCGGTTCCCGGAACAACGCCTGCCACGGGAACGTATTCCGGCTTCGTGGCGCCTTCCAACTACCAGGGTACGCCGCCTGCCGGAGTTTTGTTGGACAACAGCGCCGGTCCCACCCGCACCGGCGCGCCGTGGAACAACTTCGCGCCTCGTTTTGGTTTCGCCTGGCAGCCGGTGGGCAACAACAAGCTGGTGGTGCGAGGCGGCTATGGATTCTTTTATGATCGCGTGAACGGCAACTCCATCATCCATGCGGTGGAACAGAGCCCGCCTTACTCTTTGACGAACGACAATAGCGGCGAGGATCTCTACTACGCGAACCTGGCGAAGCCTTATCCAACCGAACAACTCGGCTGGGGATCCACGCGCTGGGTCAACTTCGCCACTGGCGCCTCCAGCGGCTTGAACTATCCCTTTATGTCCGAGAATTTCACTACGCCGCTGGTGCAGTCTTACAATCTCAACCTCCAGTATCAGTTTCTGCCGAGCTGGGTGCTGGAAGTGGGGTATGTGGGATCGCACGGGATTCACCTAGTGGACTCGGGCCGCGAAGTGAACACGGCGTTGCTGGCCAGCCCTAGTAACCCCATCAACGGAGTCACTACCAACACGGTGGAAAACGTGGATCTGCGGGTTCCGTACCTGGGATTTGCCCCGAACGGGCTGCAACAGTCCGGTTCGGATGGCGACTTGAAATATTACAGTCTCCAGGTGACGGTGCGCAAGCAGTTCTCGCACGGCTTCCAGATGCAGGGAGCCTACACTTGGGCCCGGGCGTTTACCAACCTTCAGGCCAACATCGCGGCCAACGGCAACGGTCAAAATCTCGATAGCGGCGATCCTTCCAACGCGGCCCAGCAGTATGGTCTCGATACCGGTTATCGTCCGCAACGTTTCGTAATTAACTACAGTTGGGACCTTCCGTACAAGAAAACGGATGGGTTTAGCGGGAAGCTGCTGAGCGGCTGGACTCTTTCCGGGGTCACGATCATCCAGGACGGACAACCCATGAATATTACCGATATCGACGGCGGTTCCATCTACTGCGGCGGCTGCCAAGCCGCGTTCTCAAACGTTCAATCCCGGGCCGAGATGGCTCCGGGCGCCACGTACGCGGACGTTCCGACCCCTGGCGGGGTGGAAGCCCGGCTGGGTGGCGTAAGCGGAGGGCCGGGATACTTTAACTCGAAGGCATTCGGTGCGCTGCCGGTCATTGGCGATGGCACCGGATGGGGTAACTCCGGTATCGGCATCATCCAGGGACCTGGCCAATTCAACTTCGATGTCTCCATGGTCAAAACCACGCGAGTGGGCGGGATAAGGGAGAACGCAACTTTGCAATTCCGCGCGGAGTTCTTTAACATTTTCAACCATGCGCAATTTGCCAACCCGGTCAGCACCGACGTTACTCAGGAGAATTTTGGCCAGATTACCGCCACCTCGGTCAATCCGCGGCTGATCCAGTTCGCGCTGAAGTACTTGTTCTAATTCTCGGTCGGCGTGAGGATCGCCGACTGGTGTGGCGCGGCAAAACTTTCCCGATGCGAAATCTTGTCCTGTGCCTCATCCCGTTGGTGGCAAGCGCCGCTACTGCCGAATCCAGCGGGGTCACGTTCTATCGTGACGTGCAACCGATCCTGCAAAAAAGATGCCAGGTATGCCATCGTCCGGGCGAAGCCGGCGAAGGATCGTTCCTTACGTATGAAAGCACCCGGCCCTGGGCGCGCGCCATTAAAACGGCAGTGCTGCTCCGCAAGATGCCGCCGTGGTTCGCTAGTCCGGAATACGGGCACTTCCTCAACGACCGGCGATTGACCGATCGCGAGATTCAAACGCTGGTTGCCTGGGTTGACGCCGATGCGCCGGCGGGCGACCCCAAGGATAAGCCCGCGCGGGTGAAGTGGCCCACGGGCTGGAACCTGCGGCCGGATATCGTCTTCGAAACACCCAAGCCGTATGTGGTTCCGGCCAAGGGAGCGCTCGATTACGTTTACATCGTGATCCCCACGAATTTCGAGAACGACACTTGGATCACGGCCGGGGAAATCCGGCCCTCGGACCGCTCCGTGGTGCATCATATCAGCGCGTTTTGGCGGCCGCGCGGCTCCCCGTGGTTGAAGGACGCCAAGCCCGGTAAGCCGTATCAGGTGTCCGAAAACGACTTGGATCGATCTGAGAGCGCGAAGGGCGCCACGTTCGAAGATAACGCTGAGTTCTTGATCGGATATTCTCCTGGCATGCCCCCGCAGGATTTCAGCACGGATCACGCGGCCAAAGTGATCCCGGCGCTGTCGGACCTGGTGCTGGAGGTGCATTTCACGCCCAATGGAACGGCTCCGGTGGAGGAAACAATTCAAGTCGGTTTTGTCTTTGCGAAACTCGAGCCTACGCGGCGCTTTGCAACGGTGTCAAACTGGTCGGCCGACGTGTACATTCCCGCGGGCGATGCCAATCACGAGGGGCACGCGTCCATGGTCTTCAACCAAGCCGCGAACCTGGTATTCCTGCAGCCGCACATGCATCTGCGGGGGAAGGATATGACCGTCCGGCTGTTGTATCCCGATGGAACATCCCAGATCGTGCTGGATATTCCGCATTATCGATTCGACTGGCAGATCGTTTATTACGAAGAGCAGCCGTTGCACATTCCCAAGGGAACGCGCATGGAGATTACCGCGCATTGGGACAACTCCGCTAATAATCCCCTGAATCCCGATCCGCGAGCCGATGTCCATCTGGGGCCGCAAAACTCGGACGAGATGCTGGTGTGCCACACCGGGCTTACGGTGGATCGACGCGCCTCGCTGAGCAATTTGGTGACTGTCGAACACCCGGCCAGATAGATTGGACCGCCAACAGCAATGACGCCAGCAATTTGTCCCAGTAGTACGGTCCCACCAATTTCCTGGGCGGATGGGGTATGTCGGGCGTGACCACCATTCAGAATGGAACGCCTCTGATGCCGGTCGACGAGAGCGGCGGTACGGCCTACGGCGTCGGCAACACCAACAACGACTCGTTGTTCGCCGGGCGGCATAGAATCGCGCCTGAACGGCTATTGGAACACCAACGTTTTCTGCGGTCCGCCGGTCCTGCCGAATGGCACTACCATCTTTTATTCGACGGCTACGGAAAGCGCCGCGGCTCAGTGTCAGGCGCCCAATGGTGGAGTCCCTTGCGGCGCGCTCTACGGCAACGTCGGCCCGCAAGTTCTGAAGGGCCCCGGCCAGTTCAACCTTGACGTCGCACCCTGAAGACGACCCACCTGCGCGAGAATTTCCTCATGCAGCTACGGTTCGTCGGACCCCGCGTCATTCAGTTCGGCGCGAAGCTTATTTTCTGACCAGGAGAAGACTTTGCCATGGCCGCCAGGCCCGGCTAGCCGGGCGGTAAACAACCCCGTTTGGCCAGGACTCCTCGCCCGCCGGCAGCCTGAACGATGCCTTTCGCGTAGCGGCGACAAATCCGGCTCGCTGGCTGGGGACAACGTGCCCGCTGAACGCGGCTGAGGTATGCTCGGTGCTGGGGACATCAATGGTGTACGACATGGCCGAGGTAGATCCGCAGCAGCACGTCGTCGCTAAGGTTCCCAAATCTGCCCTCGCAGTCCCAAAGAAAACGGAGCATCCATGAAAACCGACACCGCCCGCACCTGCGTCCTGATTGAACGAAGCACCCACTACCACGGCAAGCAAGGGCTTGACTATTTCGCCGGCGTCGCGGCCGAAACCGCCGGGTCGCGCGGCCTCTGCCTGCACACGGTGACCATTCCACCTCTAG
>Ga0302324_100012930_pt1 | contig 16973 bp, 14 predicted proteins | sample Palsa_T0_1_FD_201949 | JGI IMG/M metagenome (GOLD analysis project Ga0302324, IMG submission 201949) | Peat permafrost microbial communities from Stordalen Mire near Abisko, Sweden - Palsa_T0_1 | ecosystem: Environmental > Terrestrial > Soil > Palsa > Peat permafrost | place: Sweden: Abisko...
GTGGCGGCTGAAAACAAGATTCTGAAAGCCATCAAGCACTCATCCCTGCGCGAATGGCTGACCACCGTCGGCTGCCACCACACCGACAGCTATCGTCATTGTCTGTTTGTCACCGGTTTCGCCGTTGCGTTCGCGCAGCATCTCGGCATGCGCGAGGACGACCAGCGCCGCCTGGCGCGCGCCGCCCTTCTGCACGATGTCGGCAAGGCATTCGTCCCGGTGGCGATTCTGGACAAGCAGGACGTGTTATCGGAAGAGGAGACGATCGAAATCCGCAAACATCCGCGTCTCGGCTATGACGCGCTCGCGGCCCAGGGCAGCTTTCCGCCGGAAATGCTCGATGTGGTACTGCACCATCACGAGTTCCTGGATGGCACCGGATATCCCGACGGCCTGCGCGGCGATCAGATCAGCGACATCGTTCGCCTGACGACGATCGTGGATATCTACGCCGCACTGGTGGAGAAGCGGGCCTATCGGCTGCCTTATACCCACGCCAAGGCCTTCACGATCATGGAGCAGATGGACGGCAAGCTCGACCAGCATCTGCTGCAGGCATTCCGGCCGGTGACGATGGGAGCCTATTGATTGGCTCTGGTCTGACGCTTCTCAAGCCGCCCCGCCCTCATACGACGATATCTCGATCAGGCTGCCGTCGGGATCGCGGCAATAGACCGACCGCAGCGTGCCGCGGGCGCCCTGTTTTGCCACCGGGCCTGCTTCGATCGCCACCCCGCACGCCTTGAGATGCGCGACCACCTGTTCGGGGGTGCTTGAGGTCAGAAAGCACAGATCGTCACTCCCTGCGGTTTCATGGTCCGCGGTGAACCACTCGACCTTGTCGGCATCGCGCGGCCGCACATTGATTTTCTGATTGCCGAAAATCAGCGACGTCCTGGTCGACTTGCCCGGGCCCGGGTCGAATACCCGGATCTCCATGCCGAGAATCCTGCGGTACCATTCGGCGGAGCTTGCCACGTCGGCGACATTGATGACGATGTGATCGAGCGCGTTGACTTTGACCGACATAGGCTATCCTTTCGTCGCAGGCTCCATGCGCATGGGTCGCGCTGGCCGCATCCCGGTTTGTTTGTTACAACGCAGACCGTCGCCAATTCAACAAGATCGAACCGTGCCCAATCGGTTTGGAGACTGCAGGGAGAAACTTAAATGACGTCACGCCGCGCCGCGATAGGTCTGGCAGCAAAAGGTCTGGCCGCAATTGGCTTCTCGGCCCTCGCCTGTCCGGTGGGTGCCGCCTTCGCGCTGGACTACCCGACCCGGCCGGTCCGCTTCATTGTCGGATACCCGGCCGGCGGCTCGACCGATATTGTGGCCCGGCTGATCGGGCAGCGGCTGTCGGAACGGCTGGGCCAGCAATTCGTGATCGAGAACAAGCCCGGTGCCGGCAACAACATCGGCACCGAGACCGTGGTCAAGGCCGACCCCGACGGTTACACGGTGCTGCTGGTCAATCCCGCCAACTTCATCAACGCCTCGCTCTACGTCAATCTCAATTTCAATTTCATCCGCGACATCGCACCGGTCGCCTCCTTCAATCGGGTGCCGAACGTGATGACGGTCAGCCCGGATGTGCCGGCGAAGAACGTCGCCGAATTCATCGCCTATGTGAAGGCCAATCCCGGCAAGGTGAACATGGCGTCATCAGGCAATGGCACGTCGGTGCATCTGTCCGGCGAATTGTTCATGGCGATGTCGGGCGCCAAGATGCTGCATGTGCCCTATCGGGGCGCGGCGCCGGCGACCACCGACCTGCTCGGCAACCGCGTCCAGGTGATGTTCGACAACATGCCCTCCATCATCGGACATATCCGCGGCGGTGCCTTGCGCGCGCTGGCGGTGACGACGGCGGCGCGGTCGCCGGAACTGCCTGACGTGCCCACGGTCGCCGAGACTGTTCCGGGTTACGAAGCCAGCGCGTTGTTCGGCATGGGGGCGCCGAGGAAAACCCCGCCGGAGATCATCGCCAGGCTGAACCGGGAGATCAACGCGGTGCTGGCCGAACCGGAGGTTCGAAAGCGCCTGATCGAACTCGGCGGCGAGCCGCTGATCACCACGCCACAGGATTTTGGCGCCATGATCGCGGCCGAGACCGAAAAATGGGAAAAGGTGGTCAAGTTCGCCGATATCAAGGTGGAATAAGCGATCTTCTCACGGGACTTCATCCTGACCGCAATATCCTGAACACAAGGCGATTGCCGCTTTATCCGAAGGATCATCGCGCAGCCGCGGCTTGCGAAATGACTTGACGCCGGCTCGCCCGCCCCTATACTAAACCATATGGTTAAGTATAACGATGAAGCCCTGGACCGCACCTTTGCGGCACTCGCCGACCCGACCCGGCGGGCGCTGCTGGCGCGGCTCGGCCGGCAAGACGGCATCTCGGTGAGCGAACTGGCGCAGCCCTTTGCGATGTCGCTGCCCGCGGTCATGAAACATCTCGATGTGCTGTCGGACGCCGGCCTGGTCACGCGCAGCAAGACCGGCCGCATCGTGGCGTGCCGGTTGACCGCCCGGCCGATGGAGCAGGCGATGGACTGGCTGAGCCGCTACCAGCGCTTCTGGTCGGAGAACCTCGACCGCCTTGCCGCTTTTGTGGAGGAAGATCAATGGCCACCAAATCAGGCGCTGCCAGCAACGCCGGGATCGCCACGCAACCGAGCCTCACCCTCAAACGCCGCCTCAACGCGCGGCCCGAGAAGGTCTACGCCGCCTGGACCGATCCGGAGAAAATAGCGCACTGGTTTGGTCCTGCGCAGGTCCTGGCCAGCTCGGTGCAGGCCGAGATCGATCTGCGCAGCGGCGGGCATTATCGCATCGCCTTCGATATGACGGATGGCCTGCATCACCAGGTCGGCGGGGTCTACCGCGATGTGGTGCCAAACCGGAGACTTGTGTTCAGCTGGGCCTGGCATTCGACGCCGGAGCGCGAATCGCTGGTCACGCTGTCGCTGCAGCCTGACGGGGACGGCACGCTGCTGACGTTGCACCACGAGCAATTATTCGACGAGGCCGCGCGCGATGGCCACGAGAGCGGCTGGACCGGCACGCTCGACAAGCTCGAAGAGTTCATCGCCTGAAACGCCCAAGAAAACGTCGGAGAAACGTCGGAGAAACGTCCGAGAAAACATCCAGGAAAACGTCCAAGCCCAGGAGCACGCCATGCAGCCGCACAAGATCGTCTCCCGCGAACAATGGATCGAAGCCCGCAAGGCCCATCTGGCGCATGAAAAGGAATATACAAGGGCCCGCGACCGGCTCAGCGAGGAGCGCCGCGCGTTGCCCTGGGTCAAGGTCGACAAGTCCTATGTTTTCGAGGGGCCGGGCGGAACGCAGACGCTGGCCGATCTGTTCAAGGGGCGCAGCCAGCTCGTGGTGCAACATTTCATGTTCGCGCCCGACTGGAACGAAGGCTGCAAAAGCTGCTCGTTCTGGGCCGACGGATTCGAGCGCATGGTCCCGCATCTCGCCGCCCGCGACACCACGCTGGTCGCGATCTCGCGCGCGCCACTGCCAAAGCTCTACGCCTTCAAGGCGCGGATGGGCTGGACCTTCGACTGGGTGTCCTCGGCCGGCGGCGATTTCAATTACGACTACGCGGTCTCGTTCCACCCGGAGGAAATCAGGTCCGGCGCCAATATCTATAATTTCGGCACCTCAGGCTTCGGCGTCGAGGAGGCGCCCGGCATCAGCGTGTTTTATCGCGACGAGGCCGGAGACATCTTCCATACCTATTCGTGCTTCGCGCGCGGCCTCGACATGATGAATGCCGCCTATCACTATCTCGATTTGACGCCGCTCGGCCGCCACGAAGAAGAGCTGCCATATCCGATGGACTGGCTGCGGCTGCGCGACCGGTACCAGCCTGCGGCCGGCCCGGCGGCCTGCTGCCACACCTGATTCAGCTGGATTGAAGACAGCGCGCGAATCTTGACCGCGCCTGTTTCAACAGCCATTGCAGATCGACGAGACCATGCGCGCGGCCTTGCGGTCTTCCCGGTCGGCGACCGGATCGCCGGTGCCGAGTGCGGGACCGCCGACAAAGCTGGCGCCGCCGGACGAAAGCGCCGTCCCAGCGGAATTGGTGCCGGGTGCGGATGGTTGCGTGCCGAACGCGCCGCCGGTCGCGGTGCCTGAATGATGCGCTCCCGTGCCAGAGCCGCGGCTATGCGCCGCCGTCGCGAACAGCGCCGAGAGAACGACGCAACCGACCGCCAATATCCGCATGACGTCCTCCTGTAGTTCCCTTTGACGTCCTAACGACACCCGGCCGCGTCTGGTTCCCGAAGCCTTTTCGATCGTCCAACGGCCATGCCGCAGGCCGGCGGGGGACCGGTCTTCCGAACGGGAACACGGCTGGGGAAGCGCACGGCCGAACGCCAGGCGAAGGATCCCTGGCTCTCAAAACCACCCGAAGGGGAGAAGGACCCTAGGCCTCGGTGGAGCGGTTTTGCTCGCCCGCGATGGCGCGGTCGATGGCGTCGATCAGCCCCTGGGTCTCGATGAACTTGATCCGCGCCCGCTCGGCCTTGTCGCGATCAAAGGGGGCTGCGAGGATTTTGGCAAAAGCATCGCGGTCGTCGGTCATTCGCTCACGCGCCTTTTTCAGCGTCTCAAGTCGCTCGCTCATTGGGGCTTCGCTTTCTGTTGGCCGCATGGTTCGCCAGCGCGGGAGGTATCGCCGGACGACTCTCCCCGACATCCGGACTGCCGCAAGGTGCCGATCACGCAACGCCAGCCCGAAAGCCGCAAAAATCGAAGAAGTCGGCGAATTGCTGGCGCACCCGACACGATTCGAACGTGTGACCTTTGCCTTCGGAGGGCAACGCTCTATCCAGCTGAGCTACGGGTGCGTGGGGGTTCATTTAGCCGATTGGCCCGGTGTCGGCAACGGGCCGATATTGTTGATTTAGTCGCCGCTTTGTTTCGGACTCCTCCGTTTTTAGGTCCACGGTCTATCGATTGGGGTGTTGTCTGAGGATTGGGCCGGGCATCGGCGCCAATTCCTTTGGAGCCGTCATGATGGCACGGGGCAAGCGGCTGGCATCGCTCGAAGCTTTGCGAGCTTCCTCAGATTCTGGGCGGTGGCCGCGAGTAGGAACTCGTCTCGCGCGCCGCACGGACCGCGCAGTCTAAGGCGACCGAGTCTGAGGATGCGCTTGAGATGGGCGAACAACATTTCGATCTTCTTCCGGCGATGACGCGAACGCTCATAGGCCGGCGTGTTTGCCAGGCTTCGGGCGACATCGCGCGCATCTTCGTCGAGGTCACGAGGCACTTTGCGCTGCGGCGTGTTCGGGCAGCACTTCGCCTTGAAGGCGCACCGCTGGCAATCCGACTTGCTCGACCGGTATAGCCGCGTCCCATCCTTGGTGATGCCCGAGCGCGGCGTCGCGTAGGTCCGCCGGAACTGCACCAGCAGCTTGCCCTGCGGGCAGGTATAGTGGTTGCGGTCAGCGTCGAACACGAAGTCGGATCTTGAGAAGGTGCCGTCGGTCCGGTTAGACTTGTCGAACACTGGGATGTGCGGCTCGATCTGACGCTCCTTTACTAGCCATGCCAAGTTCGCAGCCGAGCCGTAGGCGCTATCAGCGGCAAGGTACTGGGGCGTGATGCCAAAGCGTCTGGCGGTTCGGTCGATCATGGTGCGTGAGGCGCCGACCTCAGCCTGGCGGATGGCTCGGCTGGCTTCGACGTCGAGAATGACAGCATTCTCAGTATCGATCAGATAGTTGGTAGCGTAGGCGAAGAAGGCGTGCCCCTTGTGGGCGCCGGTCCACTGCGCCGCCGGATCCGACGGTGAGACGAACTTCGGCTTCACCTCGCTGGCCGCACCGAAGGCAGCATCGTCCAGCGTTGCCAGATACTCGCGAACGGCTCGTCCGGCATCGGCGTCGAGGCTACCGATCCGCCACTGATCGCCGGGAACCGACCGCTGCTTGTTGGCGTCGGCCGCGATCAGGCTCGCATCCACCGCGAAGCCTTCGCCGCCGACAAGACCCTCGCGCAGGCACCGCTGCACCACGGTCTCGAACAAATGCCGCAGGATATCGCTCTGCCGGAACCGGCCATGACGGTTGCGCGAAAAGGTCGAGTGGTCCGGCACCTTGCCGTCGAGCCCGAGGCGACAAAACCAGCGATAGGCCAGGTTGAGATGGATCTCCTCGCACAGCCGCCGTTCAGACCGGATGCCCATGCAGTAGCCGACAATCAGCATCCGCATCATCAGTTCGGGGTCAATCGAGGGGCGACCGATGCTGCTGTAGAACGGCCTCAGCTCCGTGCGCACCTTCTCAAGGTCGATAAATTGGTCGATGCGTCGAAGCAGATGCTCATCTGGGACATGGTCATTGAGGCAGAAATCGTAAAACAGCTGCGCCGGCGCCGTCTGCATTCCCATCATCATCCCGCCCTCCGCAAATCAATACGAGGATGGAATCACGCCAGCCACCGCCGATCAACGGCGGACTAAATCAACAATATCGGCCTCGTGCGGGCGGGGAGACGGGTCTTGGGCGTGCCGGCCATACATTTGTTCCGGCCATGGCGGCGTCAGGTGGGGCCGATCATGGGCGCGGACGTCCGGGATGGCGACGGCCGGTCGATATCCGTTCGCCGCCACGACACCCTGCCCCTAAGCCGCGGCCGTCGCTTTTTCGCGGCGTGGCCCCAGCATTTGCCTTACTTCGGAACCGGGCTTGGCGGCGCTGAACAGGTAGCCCTGCATCTCGGTACAGCCCAGCGCGCGCAGCCGTTCCTTTTGCTGCTGGGTTTCGACGCCCTCCGCGGTTGTCGTCATGTTGCCCGCGGCGGCGATGTTCACCACCGCCTGCACGATCACCGACGAGCCGTCGATCTCCGCGATGTCGCTGACGAAGCAGCGGTCGATCTTGATCTTGTCGAACGGAAAACGCTTCAGATAGCTCAGCGAGGAATAGCCGGTGCCGAAATCGTCCAGCGCGATACGGACGCCAATGGCGCGGAGCTGATGCAGGATGGCCAGCGCCGCCTCGTCATCGCCGATCAGCACCGCCTCGGTAATTTCAAGTTCGAGCCGGCTGGCCGAAAGACCGGAGGCGGCAAGCGCGGCCGCGACCTTCAGCGGCAGCGTCGGGCTTTTCAGCTGAACGGGCGAGACGTTGACGGCAAGGCGGACGTGGTCCGGCCAGTTGGCCGCCTCGGCGCAGGCGGTTCTCAGGACCCATTCGCCCAGTTCAACGATCAGGCCGGTATCTTCCGCTACCGGGACGAACTCTGCCGGAGAGATCATGCCGCGTTCGGGATGGCGCCAGCGCAGCAGGGCTTCACAGCCGGTCACCGCGTCATCGCGAAGGCTGACAAGCGGCTGATAGTGGATTTCGAAACCGCCCTCCGCGAGCGCCTGACGCATATCCTGCTGCATCGTAAGCCGGGCTCTGGCGCTGGCATCCATGGCCGGCTCGAAGAAGCGATGGGTGCGGCGTCCGCCGGCCTTGGCGCCATACATCGCCAGATCGGCGTTCTTGATCAGCTGATCCAGATCGGTACCGTCGTGCGGAGCCAATGCAATGCCGATGCTGGCATCGCTCGAGAGCTGATGGCCGAGGCACTGATAGGGTTGGCGTATCGCCTCATGGATCCGGGTGACGAATTCCACGACATCGGCGGGTTTATCGACATTCGTCTGAACCACCGCAAACTCGTCACCCCCGAGCCGCGCGACAAAATCGGTCTCCCTGATGCAACTCTTCAGGCGGGCGGCGACGGCCTTCAACAGTTCATCACCGACATGATGCCCGAGCGAATCGTTGATGCCCTTGAACTCGTCGATGTCGATATACAGCAACGCGAACTGCTCGCCGCGGCCGATCCTCTGCAGTTCGCGCTCGACCCACTCGCGGAACAGTACCCGGTTCGGCAGATCGGTCAGCGCGTCGTAACGCGCGAGGTGCGCGATTTTCTCGTCGGCGCGCCGCCGGTCGGTTACATCGTCGACCACATTTATGATGTATCGCATTTCGCCGGCCTGATCCGGAATTCCGATGCGCCTTGATGTGATATAGCGCTGGCCCAGCGCCTGGCTCACCACCGGCCGCTTGTCCAGGAACTCGTCCAGGAACAGGCCGTCGGCGGATCGCAGGGCTTTTTCGTCGTCGGCAGTGATGATTTCGGCGGCAGCCTTCGGAAACAGATCGCAGGCCGTCTTGCCGACGATCTCTTCGCGCGACAGCCCGAACTGGGTCGCGGCCACCCGATTGACCAGGACGTAACGGCGATCGCGCAGGTCTTTCACCGTGATCTGGGTCGGTATGTGGTCGATGATCTGGCTCAGGAATGCATGATTGCGGTCGCGTTCCTGTTCGAGTTCTTGACGCTCCGTTATGTCTTCCATTGTCGCAACCCAGCCGCCTTGCAGCAGCGGGCGAACGACGACCTGAACCGAACGTCCGCCCGTGGATTCGACCACGGTGTAAGCACCCTTATCCTGTGCAACCTTGCCGAGAACCGTAGAACAAAACTCGACGACGTCCCCGGTGAAGGATCCCGTCTCCTTGCGACGCCGGATAACGTCGTAAAAGCGAGTACCGGGCCTCATGTCCGCGGCCGACAGGCCGTACATGTCGATATAGCGCTGGTTGCAGACCACGACACGTGCCGACGCATCGTACAGCACGAGGCCTTGTGTCATGTTGTTCAGCGCGGTATCGAGCCGGTGCTTTTCCTGCTCCAGTCGCTGCTGCGATTCCTGATGTTGCCTGGTCATCCGCCTGACGATCAGAAACAGAAGGACCGCGATCACCAGGGCGCAAAGACCGGCGGCGGCGACCATGATTGTGGTTTGGGCACGCCAGTCGGCCAGCGCCGCTGCAACGGTCGTGGTCGCGATGATCACGATCGGGAAATGGTTCAATTGACCCGCTGAACCGAGCCGGTCCAGACCATCGACGGGGCTTTTCAGCCGCAGTGTCTGATAGCCTCCCTGAGCGAGAATTTTGGACAGCAGCGGCGCCGTCTTGAAGTTTTGCCCGATCATGGAATCGGCATGGGGATGGCGCGCCAGCATGGTCCCATCGCGATGGAACACGGAAATCGCGGCCCCCTCGCCGAGCGCGACGGATGCGAAGAAGTTCTCAAAATTAACCGGGTCGATCCGCCTCGCCATCACGCCGAGGAAAACCCCGCCACGTCCGGTCAGTCGATAAGCGATGATCGTGGCCCAGTTGCCGGTGGAATGGCTGCGCACCGATTCGAGCATGGCTGTTTTCGATTGCGGGTCCGATCTGAGCGCGTTGAAATAGGCCCGATCGTCGATGTTGACAGGCGGTCGCGGCCACCAGACCCCCGACGTGTTGATCAGATTTCCGTCCGCGTCGAAGATGTTGACGTCGCCGATATAGGACGAAATGCTGACCCTGGACTTCAGCTCCAGGTGCGCTTCGGGAGAAGACAGCCGGCTCCGGAACAGCTCGGGCGAGACGATCTCGGAAATCTGCATCTGGGAGATCAAATTGCGCGCGATCATCTCGGAATCCACGAACTGCTGATCGAAGTGGCGGTTGAGCAGCAGCACCGTATTTTCGAGTTCGCGCTCGGTGTTGCGGAGCGCGCTCTCGCGAAATTCACCAACCATCACCACGGTGCCGACGATGATCGCCGCAATCAGGAAACTGCCGCCGAGGACAAGCCATAGTACCGGGCCCCGCCGGGCAGCGACGGCGGTGTGATACGATCCGATGGCCGAGGTTCGGAGCTTTCCAACTCCACCCCGAATGCTGGAGGCTAAATTCCACATTCCCCTAACTCCAAGGGGATAGGCATACGATGTATAAATGGCATACCCGTTAGGGAATCCGGTTACTTAAACCTTAATTGGGGTTTCGGGTATGGGGGGTATGAGGGGGGCCCTCACGGCAGCCGACCCAATGCGGTGCTTAATCGAGAAAGGCCGTGCTCGTTGTTGTCTGGCCCGATATCGGCCAGGGCTGTGGGGCGGGGTTGGTGGTTCTGCGCCGTTATTTCCGCCCCCGGACCGTCATGATAGCGTAGCCTGAAAAGCGCGCGCCGATCGGACCCGCGCATCTCCAGGGGGCTTTGAGCAATGGCGAAGACTTCCGGCGCCCCGGAATCCGTTGATACGCGCAAGGCGTGGCCGCTGTTCCGCTCGCTGAACGGGTATCGCATTCAATTCCTCAGCCACGACCTGTTTGCGGGCCTGACGCTGGCCGCGATCGCCATTCCCGAACAGATGGCGACGGCGCGGCTGGGCGGGTTCGCCCCGCAGATCGGCTTTTTCGCCTTTCTGGCGGGATCGCTCGCATTCGCCGCCTTCGGAAGCAACCGCTTCCTGTCCAGCGGCGCGGATTCGACGATCACCCCGATCTTCGCCGGCGGTCTCGCCGTGCTGGCCGCATCCGGCTCGCCGGACTACCTGACGCTGGCTGCGGCGCTCGCGCTGATGGTCGGGCTTTTCCTCCTCGCCGCGGGAATTTTCCGCCTCGGCTGGATCGCCGATCTGCTCTCGATCCCGGTAACCACCGGCTTTCTCGTCGGCATCTCGGTACACATCCTGATTTCCCAGCTGCCGGCGATCCTCGGACTGCCGGCGCCCGAGGGCCCGATGCTGGAGCGCCTGGTAACCCTCGGCGGACATCTGGGCCAGACCAACCTGTTTACGCTTGTCATTGGTTTCGGCGTTTGGGCGATCATTGCCCTGTCCGAGAAGATCGATGCACGGATCCCCGGCGCGCTGATCGGTCTTGCGCTGGCGAGCGCGGCCGTGGTGCTGCTCGCGCTGGAGAGCCGGGGCGTCAGCGTGCTCGGTGCGGTCACCGTAACCATGCCGGCGGTTGCGATCCCGGTCGTCTCGGCCAGCCGGCTGACGAGCCTGCTGTCACTCAGCCTCATCATCGCCATTGTCGTCATGGTGCAAACGGCCGCCACGACGCGATCCTTTCCGTCCAGCCCCAACGAGCCGCCGGATGTCGACCGCGATTTCGTCGGCGTCGGCGTTGGCAGCATCCTGTCGGGACTGATCGGCGCATTTCCGGTCGATGCCAGCCCGCCGCGCACCGGCGTGGTTTCCGAAACCGGCGGACAATCCCAGTTCGCCGGCCTCGCCGCGGTGGCGATCGTAATCCTGCTGCTGGTGTTCGGCGCCTCGCTGCTGCGTCAGATTCCCAACGCCGCGCTCGGCGGCGTTCTTTTGTTCGTCGCGCTCCGAATCATCCGTGTCGGCCAGATCGTCACGATCTTCAGGCAGTCGCTGGGCGAATTCCTGCTGATCCTGCTGACGGCGGCCGCGATCATCGTCCTGCCGATCGAACAAGGTGTTGGAATCGGCATTGCGCTCTCGCTGCTGCACGGCATATGGAGCACGACCCGCGCGCGGGTACTCGTCTTCGAACGCGTGTCCGGAACCTCGATCTGGTGGCCGTCGAGTTCAAATCTGCCCGGTGAACGGGAGCCCGGCATCATTGTCGCGGGATTTCAGGCCCCGCTGTCATTTCTCAACGCCTATGATTTCCGGCGCGGTATTCTGGAGGCCCTGAAGTCCTCCCCCCAGAAGCCCCGGCTGCTGGTGCTCGAGGCGACCGGCATTGTCGAGATTGATTTCACCGCGGCACAGGTGTTGACCGAAATCATCCGCAGATGCCATGCCGACGATGTCGACTTCGCCGTCGCGCGGCTTGAATCCGTCCGCGCCCAGGAGGCGATCGCCCGTTTCGGCGTCGGTGAATTGCTGGGCCCGGATCATGTGTTTCAAAGCGTCGAGGAAGCGATCAAAGCGCTGGGCAACGCGGATCGGACCGGCTGATCAGGCTGGTACAATCACCTTGCCAATCGGCCACAGCGCGATGCCGGCGAGCTTCAGATGGGCCCAGGCGAAGGGGATGCCGACGATGGTCACGGCCAGCACGACCGCGGTAGCGACGTGCGCGAGTGCCAGCCACCAGCCCGCCAGCACGAACCAGATCAGGTTGCCGATCAGCCCCAGCGGCCCGGTGCCGAGATCGGATTGGCCGGTCAGGCTGTCGCGGCGCACCGCCTTTTGTCCGAACGGCAACAGCGTATAGGCGGCGATATTGAACGCGGCCCTCGCCCAGGGCAGGCCGATAATGGTGATGGCCATGATAACGGCGGCGATGACCCAGCAGGCCGCCATCCACAGGCCGCCGCAAACAATCCAGAATATATTCAGAACCATGGAGACAGGATGCATGCGATTTCCCGTGAATGAGACCGGCCGCGTTCGCCGCGGGGTTTCCGGGACGTTTATAAGCCTTGGCATGCCGCGGCGATAGTAAGGACCCGCGCCTAGCGGCGATAGCGCTCATTACGCGCATGGACCTGACGGCCCTCTTGCGGCGGGCGGCTGGCCAAACTGACGCGGGCGTCACTGGTAACCGGAAGGGTCGGCTTGAGTTCTTCAAGAAAAATCGGCCTGGAAAAATAATATCCCTGGGCGTAGCGGATTCGGGTGGCGGCCTGCAGATAGGCCAGTTCCTCGTAGGATTCGATACCCTCCGCGATCACGGTCATGCCAAGCGCCTCGCTGAGCGATTCGATCGCCCGCAAGATTCCCTGGCTGCGCGGCCGCAGATGGATGTCGGTAATGAACGACCGGTCGATCTTGATTTCGTCGGCGGTGATGTCGGCCAGTGCCGACAGCGACGAATAGCCGATGCCGAAATCGTCGATCGAGATTCCGACGCCCAGCTTGCGGAAGATCGGCAGAATCTCGTCCTGGAAATGGGTTTTGGCGACGAACGCATCTTCCGTCACCTCGATCATGAAGCGTCGCGGGAAACCGGTCGCCTCGAGCGCCTGCGCAAACGAGCGCATGAACTCGGGATTGCCGGCCTGCTTGGCCGCGACGTTGATGCTGATGCTGGTGTCGTGGCCAAACGTCTCGTTGATGAGATCGATCGACTTGACGATCTCCGCCAGCACCAGATGCGTCAGCTCGTCGATCAGTCCCAATTCCACGGCGAGGTTGATGAAGGTGCCGGGAGCCTGGATCACGCCCTCGTCGTCGCGCAGACGGACCAGCGCCTCGATGCCCTTGATGTCCCGGCTCCGGATGTCGACTTTCGGCTGAAACGCACAGCAAAAGCGCTTGTCGAGAATCGCCAACCGCAGCGACTGCTCGATCTTCATCCGCTCCAGCGCCTCGCGTTCCATGCCGGCATCGAAGAAGGCCGCCGCACCCTTGCCCTCGTTCTTGACGCGGTACATCGCGATGTCGGCATTCTGGCGCAATACGTCATAGCTGCGTCCATGATCGGGATAAAGGCTGACCCCGATCGAGGTCGAGGCGAATATTTCCGATCCGTCGATGAAGAACGGCGCTTTCAGCCGCTGCAGCGTGGCCTGGATATATTCCACCACCTCTTGCTGGCTCTGGATCGGGTTGAGCAACAGCATGAATTCGTCGCCGCTGATCCGCGACAGCATGTCGGACTCGCGCAGATCCAGCCCGAGCCGCTTGGCGACCTCTATCAGCAGCGCGTCCCCGATCGAATGGCCGTAATAGTCGTTGATGTGCTTGAAATTATCGATGTCGAGAAACGCCAGCGCGAATTTGGGATATACGCCGTCGCGCCGGATCAGGCTGTTGGCACGATGCTCGATCACACGCCGCATCGGCAGGTCAGTCAATTCGTCAAAGTAGGCCGACCGGAACAGATGATCCTCGACCGCCTTTTGCTCGCTGATGTCGGTTGAACTCGAAAGCAGCAGATTGCGGTCGGCGATGCGGACCGGACGGTGGGCCGTGAGCAGGACCTGCTTGCCCTGGCCGGCGGTGACGCATTCTTCCGCAACGGCGGCGCGCCCGGCGCGGAGGAATGCAAGGCCGGCTTCGCGGCGGTCGGTCAATGGTTTCGAGGCGAGCGCGGACGATTGCCCATCGGCCAGCCCGAGCTGCGCCGCGGCGGCGTCGTTGACCAGCAGGAACCGGCCCTGCTCGTCCTGAACGGTGATACCCGTCGGCAGCATCCTGAGAACATCCCGCAGGAGGCTCAGCTCGCCGTCAACGGCGGATTCACCGCCCCCTTGCGTCGCGTCGCCGTGCAGGTCGTGCCTGATAGGACTTTGCATAACCGTCGAGGTTGCCAAACTCTCTTGTAGGTTTGGTTAAATGGAAGACGGAAAAGCCGTGACAACCCCGCGGCGAGCGTTTTTGGATCAGCACCGTCCTGATCGTCATTAATAGAATGTCAACGCGATTTCGGAATGCCCTGACGGAGATGCCGTCAGCTGCGGAATTCGCAGCGCCAGATCGCGCCAGGGGGTTCCGCTCGCAAGATTCAACTGGCAGGTATGCGGCATTGCATCGTGCAATGAACACCGGTCTTCAAAAAGGTCGTTTCGGTCTTGCCCTCGAAAGGCCCGAGCGCCGTTTTCAGCAATTTACTGCCAAAGCCGGCGGCTCCGATCGCACCGACCGAAGGTCCTTCGGTTTCGTCCCATGCAATATTGAGGCGATCGTCGATCACCGACCACGATACCTGCAATACCCCGCGGGCGGAAGAAAACGCGCCGTATTTGCCGGCATTGGTCGCCAGTTCGTGAAATATCAATGCCAGGCTCACCGCCAGCTTGGCCGGAAGAAACAGCCGCTCGCCGTTCAAGCTGAACCGGACATGTCCGTAAGGCCCGAGCTCGGAGAGCAACAGATCCCTGATGTCGCAACCCCGGCCATCGACCTTTGCGATCAGGTCATCGGTCGCCGACAGCGCCCGCATCCGATGGTCGATGCTGGCCCAGATCTGCGGTTGATCCTGCAGCACCTGATGCAGCACCGCGTGAATGGTCGACAATTTGTTTTTCAGCCGGTGCTGGAGTTCGTCGACGATGAGCTTGCGATAGGCCTCCTCCTGGATCAGGCGCCCGGCGATTTCCCGCTGATTTGAGGCGACCGTTCGATAGTGCTCGATGCCCCAGATCGTGAGGCCGCACACGATCAGATAGATCGACGACAGCGCCAGTCTTGCAAAATCGGTCGGGGTATCGCCGAAATTCAGGGTCATGCCGAACAGGCCGCCCAGAATGGCGGTCGCGACCCCGATCCGGAAACCGCCGAATGCGGTGGCAAAGAACACGGCTGGAAAATAGGGGGTGAAATAGACGTCCGGCCGGACCAGCGAAAGACACCACCGCGCCGCGGTCGAGACTGCGATGCAGGCTGTCGCAAATCCAATGCTCAATAGCGGAGGTAGCCGCGAGGTTCCCTGCCAGCCCTGCCGAAACTCGTCGATCAATCTTGCCATGGGTCATTTCAGCCGATCATCTCACCCGGAACAAGGCCGAGCATAGAACAGAATAACGTGCTGCGAGAACGACCGGCACAAGGGGGACCCGTGCCTGGTCCGGCAAAGCCGGGCCAGATGCCGGGCAAATGGGTATACGTGTAAAACGCCGCCCTCGATCCAGCGCAACGCCGTGCCGCCATCCATGGCTTGCGTTGTTCCGGCCGGCCGGAGATATATTGGGCCCAACCTTGTCAAAAAGGAGAGCGACATGGGACGGCTGGACGGGAAGGTCGCGGTCATCACCGGCGCGACAAGCGGCATCGGCCTGCGCACCGCCGAGATTTTTGTCGCGGAAGGCGCGAAAATCGTCATCGCCGGCCGCCGCGCGCCGGAGGGCGAACGGCTCGCCGAAAAGCTCGGCGCGGCCTGCGTGTTTCGCCGGACCGACGTCACGATTGAGGAAGATATCCGCGCCTTGATCGGCCAGGCGGTCGACCAATTCGGCCGCATCGATTGCCTGTTCAACAATGCCGGCGGCCCGGCGCAGACCGGCGGCATCGAGGACCTTGACGCGGCGCGCTTCGACGCCGCGATGGCGACGCTGTTGCGCAGCGTGATGCTGGGCATGAAACACGCAGCGCCCCAGATGCGCCGGCAGGGTTCCGGCAGCATCATCAACAATGGCAGCATTGCCGGCAGGCTTGCCGGCTTTTCGTCGTCGGTCGTCTATGGCGCGGCCAAGGCCGCCGTGATTCACCTGACCAAATGCGTGGCGATGGAGCTTGGCGAATCCGGCATACGCGTTAACAGCATTTCGCCGGGCGCCATCGCCACCGGCATTTTCGGCAAGGCGCTGGGCCTGTCGGTCGAGGCGGCGGAGAAAACCCCCGAGGTGATGCGTGAGGTCACCAGGACCGCGCAGCCGATACCGCGCGCCGGGTTGCCTGAGGATATCGCCCATGCCGCGGTGTTTCTGGCCAGCGACGAATCCAGTTTCATCAACGGACACGATCTGGTGGTCGATGGCGCCATCACCGGTGGGCGCAACTGGACCGCGCAGCAGCAGGGTTATGTCGCCATGCGCAGGGCGTTCGAACAGCATACGGGATAGTGCTGCAGGGGAGGCGTCAATGACCCCAATCGTGGGTATGGCGAGAACGGAAACCCGACCGATTTATCTGACCATCGTGGCCGGTCTTGCCTGCGCGTTTGTCGCCGCCAAGGCGTTGCCGCTCACCATGGACGCGATCTCGACGATGGCGGCTCCGCTGTGCGCGGCCAGCCATCCCATAGGCTCGGCGCTTGATACCGTCGAGCCGATTGCGTCCTACGCGCTGCCGAATGTTCCGGGCAAGCGCGTCACCATCGTGCGGGTGTTCTATGGTCCCGGCGGATTTACCCGCGCGCATCGGCACGCGGGCTCGGTCACCGCCTATGTCACCAAGGGCGAGATCCGCTCGCAGCTTGGCGGCGGCCCCGTGGAGACCTTCAAGCCGGGCCAGTCTTTCTTTGAACCCCCGGGCGACACCCATCTGGTCTCGGCCAATGCCAGCAACACCGAGCCTGCCGAACTGATCGCGGTGTTCGTCGCAGACGAGGGTGCGCAGCTCACGACGTTTATCGAGTAGTCATCTTTCGTCGGACCGTGACCTGATCCCGTGTATGGTCGAAGCGACGGCAACGCGGAGGCAGGCGGCATGAACGCAAGACTTGAGAAAA
>Ga0302324_100012931_pt1 | contig 16973 bp, 20 predicted proteins | sample Palsa_T0_1_FD_201949 | JGI IMG/M metagenome (GOLD analysis project Ga0302324, IMG submission 201949) | Peat permafrost microbial communities from Stordalen Mire near Abisko, Sweden - Palsa_T0_1 | ecosystem: Environmental > Terrestrial > Soil > Palsa > Peat permafrost | place: Sweden: Abisko...
TGGCAACGATCTTCCTCGGCTTCGGAAAGCTCAGCTCGGGGGGGCAGTTTAGCCATGTCGCCCGGCCGGCGGCTCGCGGCGACCAGGCGGGCGTATGGCTCGAGCCGCGACTGCGGCGGGGTGGCGGGGGTGCGCATGTTCTCCCATGACGAGATGGAGGCGGCACCCACCTTGGACTCTGTGCTGAAGAGAGAGGCCATCTGCGCCTGGGTCAGGTGCGTGTCCTCACGTAGCTGCCGCAATCTCAGGGCAAGCTGCGCCTCGGCAGGTGTCGGTGGTGCAGCCACGTCCGGCCTTCTCTCCCTGGCAGCCCCGCGGCTGCAACGACTCGCGTTTGCGACCCGGCGTCCAAGCCGCCCGGAACGTCGGATACTACAGGAGTCGGATACTACAGCATAGGACTACTAGAGTCCTCTGTAGTCAAGTATCGCTCATTTTTGGTGGCGCGGCGGCCTGGCGCTGGGCGAGGCGGCCTGGCAGTTCGGCCTCACCCCGGTACAGGCGGCCGCAGCCTGGGAGAATCCAGCGAAGCCGACGCTCACCAGGCATGGGCTAGAGCTGGCAGCCCGCCGCACGCACGCTAGTCATCACAATATGACAACTCGGTTCTATTGATGACCAACTACATGAAGCGTACTATCAAGCTCTAACCCAACATGAGTCGCAACTAGTTGTTCCTAACTAACTCTAGTTCCCTCTACTCGAGTTAATGATCACTCCTGGTGCGACCGTTAGTTCGGGGGTGCGGCCATGAACTGGTCACGTGACCGACAGGGCAAGCAGCGCGCGCCCGCGGACCTCGATCTGGCCCGGAGCCCGAAGTGAGCGCCGAGGGGGGGTACATCCCGGCACCGACGCCGCCCGCGGCCATCCGCGCCGTGGAAGCACTAGAGCAGGGTGACTGGCGAACAGCGCTCGAGCTGGCGGCTCAGCTCGGCCGGCCCGGGGTTGCCGTCCGCCGGCTCGCGCTCAGTATGCGGGAGCGTGCGCTCGGCATGGTCGACGAGAGCTGGCAAGCCCTGGCTGCCGCGGCCGACTGTCCGGCGGAACGACGGTCCAGCCTGCGCACCACCGGAGCGGGCGACCGTACCACCCTGCCCTGGCCCGCTCGGGCGGAGGACGAGTTCTGGCGTCGCTTCGGCCTTGTCGGTCAACGTGAGGAGTCCCACGCGCGCAGCCAGTGGTTCCGGATCGAGGACTCCAGCTACCCGAAGCGCATCTGCCTGGTGGAAAGCTGTGTGGACCATCTGACCTGGGTCTTTTTTGATCACTCAACCTGGCGGCTCCCGCCGGCCGGCGACTGGCATGCGGTCGGCGACCGGGTGACCCTGGGTAGGTTCGGGGAAGCAGGCCGGGAGTACTTCCTGCGCCGGGCGAACGAGCTCTTCCACTGGGTCTGCCCACTGCGGGGCAGCCTTACCCGGAAGGTGTGGGATGACCTGGGCGGGTACCGCGGTCTGCACGGGGTGGCGCTGACCGCCCTGGCCGAGCGGGATGATGGGAAGACAGCACAGGTCGTCCAGCGCCTGGCTTACAGAAGCGCGGTTGCCTGGGCACGGCGGGCTAATTTACGTTGCAGACCCGTTGGTGAACCGTTAATTCAGTGCGATCATATAAGCAGCACTGATGCATGATCGAACTTACTAAACTCACCTCCAGCCAAGTGGAGTATCGCATAAGCGCGGGATCAGCCTTTAGGCACGCCGAATCTCTCGGAGGCGAGGGGATGCCATGCCAGTCGCCGTGAGCCGCCGTCGAACTGCTGGGCACGGGCAGCGTGTGCAGATCGTGTTTCCCACCGGCAGCCCAGCACCCGGCTTGATGCACGATTGCACGCTGGGCGCGGGGGTCCGGGTGCGGGTCAACGCCGCCAACCCGGGACGGTGGCAGGTCATCTGGGTGGACGCGTGGAATGACCACGCCAGGCCATTGCTGAAGGCGCTTATCGGCCCGGGGGCCGTACAGCAGTTCGAAAGCTGGTCCGACTCGCAGAGTGGGCCGGGAGCAGATCTCGACTGGATCGGTTCCGAATGGGCGGGCCAGCACCCGGAAGGATCAGGATCGGCCACTCCTGGGCGGGAGGATCAGATCCTGGGGACAGACGCGGGCGCCCCGGCCGCGATCGACCTTAGAGCCGCGGAACCGTGGCTGCGGGTGGCCGCGGTGGATGCTCTCGACCGCTGGCTGCAGCTACCGCTCAATCAGGCTCTGGTCGATGCCGAGCGTGGCGTGGCGCGTGCCTACGCGGCCAGGACCCTGGAACGAGGCCAGGCCCGAAGCGATGTCGTGGCCGATGCTCTGCGCCTGGCCCGTGCGGCTTCGTCCGCGTTCGTCGAATATCTCCGCCGTCTCGCCCGCAGCCCGCACCCGGTACCGGAGAGTCTGCGCAAGGTCCTGAGTGACCTGATCGAGGGTTACCACGTTATGGCCGCCGAGCTTCCCGAGCCGGACCGGCAGCTGCGGTCAGTGGTCAAAGTGGGACGGGACGTACTCGATCGGCTTCCCGCTGGTGTCGACGAGAATCGCTCTCGCGCACTCCGCGACGCCGGGTGCGCCCAGAAGGCCGTACCGACACTCGGACTCGTCACCGATGTCATCAGTCTGATCGATCCACGGCAGATCCCCGCCAGGATGCTGCGGCTCTCCATGAAGCCAGCTGTCGGGGAGGTCCGGATGCGGGTGACGCGGGCCTATGGTCATGACGCCGTGGTGGTCGAGGCACCTGCGTACAAACCCGGTAGCGGGAACCTGCGCGGTGGAAGCGCCGGTGAGCAATTGTCGGTGCGCCTGATCGACACCATGACCGGTGCCGACGTTGACGGGGCCGTGCTGACCCTGGAGAACAGCGCAGAGCATTCGTCCCCCGTCTTCCGCGCCGTCGTGCCGCTACCTGATGTCGACCTGCATCGGCTCCGGGCCGACGTGTATGACGGGACCAGTGACGAGCCGCCTGCGCCGAGCGACGCCGATCCCGACCTGCTGTCCGTCCGGAAAACAACGGCCCTGCTGGCGGGGTGGCGACGGCTAGCGGCCGCCGTGCGGCTCGGCGAGTTCCAGCCGGATGTCACGGCCCAACTCCGGGCCGTCAGCGGTGACCCGGAGGCCACCGCGGAGGAGCTGACTGAGGACGGCGGGCCGGTCATATCGGCCGGCGCCACCACCCGGCGGGCCATGATCGCTGGTGCCGGCGATCTCCTGGTGGCCGAGGTGAATGCGGCCAGTGGTCTGATCGCGTCGTGACATGGGGTCGGCGTCCGACGTTAGGCCCCGTCATATCCCCGTGTCGAGGTGGCGTCTGAGCATGTCCCGGATGATGCCGATCACCGTAGGCTCGCGGACCCCTGACAGCGGCCCCGCTCGCCGCGCGAGGGCGGCGCGTACCGCCATCGTGCCCTCCGGGAGCCCGCGGACGATCGCCTCGATCAGCTCGACATCCCGGGTGCCGACGATGTCGGCGGCCACGCGGTAGGTGAGGACGTCGTCCGGCCGGGGAGGGGTCAGCGTGGCGTACCACGTGGCGCGTTTATCCAGCCGGTCCGCGATGGCCTGCAGGCGTCGTTCCAGATCCACCCGCAGGCTGACCTCATCGTCGACGTCGCCGATTCCCGACGGGCCAAATGCGCGCGCCAGCGGCACATCGACCGGGCCGGTGGCGGCGGTCCGCCACTTCCACCGCGCGGTGACATGACTCCAGGCGGCCAGGTTCTCCGGTGGCCCGTTTCGTTCGGCCACTGTCCTGATCAGCTGATCCAGCACCTCGCTGACAACGTAGTCGGCTTCGTCGGGCCGCAGCCGCTTGAGCGCGGTCCACTCGAGGACCAGCCGCCGTACTTCGGGCATCAGCGGCTGGATCACCGCCTTGAGGTCGCGCGGATCCCGGCCGGCGGCGGCCAGGTGCGATTGGCGATCCCGCAGGCACCCGAACAGCACCGCTGCAATATCCGGGGCCAGTTCGGCCGTGACGGACTCGGGCCAAGCCGAGCACCGCAGGAACAGCAGGTCGCGGACCCGGCCCGGTCCGCGGCCGCGACGCAGCGATTCCAGGTCGTTCTTCATGAACCGGGATCCGGTGGCCTTGTGCTGCCCGATGAAGGTGTTGATCAGCGACTCGATCAGGTCCACCAGGCGTACGCACTGGTCGAGCAGTTCCTTGAACCTGATGCTCTGGTCGGCGTCCAGTAGAGCTGAGGCGTCGAGCGCGAGGATGGTGGCGTCGCCGGGCGCGAGCCAGGCGGCCGGCAGCCACACCGCGGCGTAGGCGAGATCACGCACGAATTCGCTCTTGTACCGGCGTAGCTGACGGACGTGGTCCCCGACCGAGGCGCCTTTCGTCGACTCGTGCACCCCTGCCTCCTGAACATCAGACCAGGAGATCACTATGACTGCTCTCAGGACGCCGAGCAGGAAAGGTTCCTGGTCGGTTTCGCCCATCGGGCGGTGCGCGGGATCAGCCTGTCAAAGCAAATGCCGATCCCGCTAGGAGGCGTCCCGTGGACGAGCCACGGAAGGTCCTGACGGGCCGGGTCACCGGTCCGCCGCCGCTGATCGACGGGCATGCACTCGGTGACATGCTGCGGCAGCACACGTCGTGGGCCGCAGTCCCGGCGAGTATCCCGCCCATCGTCACGCTGGTCGTGTGGTCCCTGCTGATCTGCGACGCGGCCGTCACGGCCTGGCTGACCGGTGTCAACCGCGGTTCGCTAGGGTGCGCGGGCCCGCTGTGCGAAGTGGCGACGCTGTCCGGGCATCCGCTGCTCACGCTGTCGCTGGCGGCCGGAAGCCTGGTGTCCTTGGTCATTCTTGCGTGCCTGACAAGGGCTTTCACCATCGGCACCGCTCCGGTCCTGGGGGCTCTGGGGGGCAGCTTGCTGGTTGCGGCGGCGGCCGTGGTGGGTGCGGTCGCCCTGGTCCTGCTGGCCCTGCTGGTGACCGCAGGCGTGATCCTGCTGATCATCCTGCTGCTGGCCCGGTAGCCGGCCCGGCGCGGGATCAGCCAGAGGATGTCCGCACCCGAGCGGGCCACCTCAATGGTCGATCGACGAGGAGTCCCATGGCCATGACCGTTGCGGAATACGACACCGCGGTCGCCGCCTACCGCCAGACGCTGACTGTCATCCAGCAACAGATCCACTCCACCGTGCCCGGTCTCGCGTCGCGGATCAGGCCGGGCATCGACCGGCCACGGCTGCGCTTGGCGAGCGACGGCCGTGTCTGGCTGCTGTCCCCGCTGAAGTGTGACCCGCTCACCGGTCCGGGCGGACGGTACGTTCTGCCGCCGTCCGCGGTGGCCGACCTGCGCCGCATCGCCGCTGCGGGCATCGAATTCCACACCATGGCGGTGGGGCACGAGATCGATCCGAACGGTCCGGCCAGGCAGCTGATCCCGCAGTTGCGGGACGGCCCGGAGTCGTGCCTGCCGGACCTCGCCAGGGCCTTGGTCGGTCCAGTTCCCGCGGATCCGCGGGCGGTCCAGCTGGCCCGGTGTATGGGCCGAGCCATAACCGCGGTCGCCAGGCCAGTGCCTGCACTGGCCCGCGAGGCAGCGGCCCGGCTCGACCCGGTGATTTTCGGCCTGATCGGCGCAGACGGACGGCTTGAGCCGGGCTGGCCCGCATTGTGGGTGGCCTGCACGAAGTGGGAGTGGTGATCATGTCGCCGACGCCAGGAGGTCCCGCCGGAGCCCTCGGCAAGGGGACGCGTCGGTTCCTGACTATCATCATCGCCGTTTCTGCCATCGTGGCACTGACTCATCAGTCGCTGACAGCCACGCTAGCGAGCGCACATCGGGACAGTGCCCTGAAGGCCGCCCATACGATGCTGACCTGGCCGCTGCCGATGACTCAGCCGATTCTGGCTGGCGTCGCAGCGTTCGTGCTGCTGGGAATCGCCGTGCAGACCAATGGCTGGCGCCAGGTTAGCGCGCGGCAGAGCAAGCTCTTGCTGGGCTTCGCGATTGCCGCTGTTCTAGGGGCTGGTCCCATGGTCCTCTTCTGTGTCCTGACCATCGTCATCTTTTCTCTGGTCATCTCGTTCGTACTGCTGATTATTTTCATCCTGATCCTGCGGTTGATCTTGGCGCGGTGACCTCGGACAACAACTCGGCTGCGCGGCACCAAGAGGTCCTGCCGACGGTAGTGCCCTGGTGGGGCACGTACCTGGGTGAGCGGTAAGTGATTGAATGGGAACAGAACGTCCGAGGGCGGCAATGCCGCCTACGCGGTCGCCGTCCGGGCGGCCACCGAGCCGCTCACCAGCGGAACCTACGACTCCGTCGCGGGCGGCATCGCCTACAACACGATGAACGACGCCGTCACAGCCGCCCCGGTCTCCCCAGCTAGATCTGGCGACTGGCTGATGGGCAGGGAGTCAGCACCTTGGCCCTGGCCGGTCCTACCCTGTCGGGTGTGGGAGATGAGGAGTTCGCTGACTACATCGCCCGCAGGTTGGCTGGCCTGCGTGGCGTGGCGGCCGTCTCCCTGGGCGGCTCGCGGGCGAGCGGCGCCAGCCGGCCGGACAGCGACTGGGATTTCTCCGTGTACTACCGCGGTCGTTTCGATCCCGGTGACCTGGGCGCCCTCGGCTGGCCCGGCGAGGTCTCAGCGATCGGGGGCTGGGGCGGCGGAGTGTTCAATGGCGGCGCGTGGCTCCGGGTAGAGGGCCGCCCGGTCGACGTGAACTACCGTGATCTGGACGACGTCGAGCATCGGATCGCCGAGGCTCGGGAGGGACGCTTCCGCGTCGAGCGCCTGATGTTCCACCTGGCCGGCAGCGCGGCTGAGGGAGCACTCGGTCGACGCGGTATGCGGGCCGCTGGAGGGAGGTGCGTTCCTGGCCTACGCCGTCGCGGATCTGCTCGGGGTTGCCTTCCTGGCCGGCTATCGGTTGCCCGGCGAGAGGACCAGGTATCACCTGCCCGCGGTGCAGGGCGGAATCGACGACTGGCGGGTGGGTGTCGTGGACGACGCGGTCAACGCCGGTACAGCTGTCGTGGCCTGCGTGGAGGAGTTGCGTGGCCGGGGCGCGGTGCCGGTCGCCGTGGCCACGCTGGTGTCGTTGGGTGAGGCGAGCACGATGGTCCAGGCGCGCATGCGCGTGCCGTTCTACGCGGCCAGCACGGTACCGAGCCGGACATGGCCTGCCGGACGATGCCCGCTGTGCGCCGAAGGTGTGCTCGGCAGAGACCTGCAAGAGCGCCTGAGCCTGGTTCGGGGCTGACCGCGCCGGGCGCTCGTCCGGTGCCGCGTTCTGTACGGCCTGGTCGATAAGCTGGGATGGCACGCGGTAACAGGCAGGAGGTGAGTTCCTCTCCGCTGGCTGCGCATCGCCACCCGGGCGGCCGCCGATCCGGCCGACTGGCAGCGCATGCACCAAGAGGCCGAGCAACTCCAGTCCGGTGCGCGCTCGGCGGGCCCGACCCTGGCCGAGGTGCCGGGTCGGCGCGGGGTCCAGCTGTAGGTGCGTACACCATCGGTATGGGCAGCGACGTTGCCGAGGCCCAGATCGACGACCTGTCCGATGCCGAGATCGATGTCCTCCTGGAGATCTACGAGGTACTCCGGCTCACTCCCGACGACGGCCGGAAGAAACCGGGCTTCGGCGCATGAGTTCGGCGAACTGCCGCCGCGCTTGACCGACCGTCACCTCCAGATAGCGATCATTTAGTGGTGCGGGGGTCAGCGGTAGCCGTACCGTTTTAGCAGTTCCGAGACGTCGCGCCAACGGTCGTCGTCATTGCCGACCGCCTGCCCTAGCTCGGTCAGTTTCTTCATGACGGCTCTGTCAGCATCGTCGACAAGGGCGGCATATCGCGAGTCCAGGAGATAGGAACGCTCATCGGACGCTGCGTTCATTGCCACGTGGTCGAGGAAAATGTCTAGAAGCCGGGACGCGGCAGGGGAATCAGTTTCCGGCGTGGCCATTGCCACGTGCCGTAGATCTTCTCCCCATAGCGCGGAAAGCATCGGCTCGTGGCGCAGGGTCAGGACGGTTCCTACCACCCGGTCGAGCTTCATGCGGTCGAGAAGAAGGCTGACATCACGTCCGAGCCGTACGAAATTCTCATCGTTGAGGGAGAAGCCGACGAACAGGACGTGCCGCGTCATCATTGCAGTCTGAACCATGCTGGCCAGCGGTCGCCATAGTGTGTCGTAGCCGAGGAACTCGTCTCGGCTGAGCACCAGGTTCTCGCTGTCGACATCGCCGTGCATCTTCAGCAGCCAGGGCCGGCCGGGCTCGGCCCGTTGCCAGGGAAGTTTGCGTGGACGCTCGTCAAAGGTCGCAGCGCACGCCTGCTCATACAGCGCGTCGAAGTTCGTGGTGATCGCTTCAGCTGTGCGCAGTGAGGCCAGCAGCGCATGGCCGACGGCGTGCAGGGGCCGGCTTAGCTCGAGCCGGAGGCTCTCACGGAACTGCGGGCCGAGGTCTCTCTCAAGGAGCAGAGCCGCGTCAATGGCTGGGATCTCGAGAAGTTCGTCGGGTCTGTCAGCGTATGACCGCGACCGTTTCGCCAGTCGCCGGATCAGGTCGGTCCAGGAGGGCAAGCCGGCGGGCTGGCTGATGCCTGCACCGAGGAAGAGGGCTAGGCCCCCCGTCCTGGCGACCTTGCCGAGTCGTTCAGCTTCCGCCAGCAGATCGCCGTGCGGAGCCGGAGATCCAGCGTTCTGCCGCCGGCGCCGGGCCTGCAGGGCCGCGTAGTCCGAGCGCAGCCGGCACGTGATGACGAGGTCGTACCCGTAGCGAGCGGTCGCGGCGTCACATTCGGCGAGAATACCGTCGAGAACCTCACCGCGAAGCGCGTCGAAGCCCCCAGCGCCGGTGCCGAACAACGGCAGCCCGACGAGCGGGCGGGCCCGGGCATTCAAGGGCGGCCTGGCGCTCACGCTCGCACCAGCGGCGTCGAGCGCCTGCCGAACCCCTTCCAGTAGCCACTGCACCTTCGCCGGCGACGGGATGCTGCCGGTGTTGACCCAGCGCACCAGACGGTCTTGCCCGAAGCCGCGTTCGGGCACCGCATCTGTGACCCGAACGCCAGAGTTGCTCCAGCCGGACGGCAGGCGAGGCTGGCCCAGGTGCGTCCAGTGTTTCCTTACGTCCAGCCCTTGGTCGGTCGGGAGCAGGACGAGGTCACAGGCAAGCTTCCCGAGGTCAGCCTGCACCACGAAGGCATGCCCAGCATTCATCTTGACAGTCAAACGCATTTTCCCGAGCTGGGCATAGATCATCACTCGAGCCGTGACGAACTCGGCGACACTCCTGCCGACCTCGGATGGCCAGTACCCGGCCTGCCCGGTAAGAAAAACATCCCAATCCTGTGACCACGCGAGACCAGGCGGTTCCCTCCAAAGTTTCAGCATCCCGTGGCATGGACAGGCTTAGCCACGTCCTCAGCCCGGGTCGTTCGGCCGGCGGGACGAGCCACGGCTTCCCGAGGGGGAGGCCAGGGCCGCGGAGACGGTGGCACGGGTCGTGTCCGGGCTGGCGGAGCTCGGCGCGTCGAGCCGGTGGCTGATCTGACCGCGTTGGCGCTCACCCCTGGGCCTGGAACTGGCCGACGACCTGCCGCGTCAGGGGCGGTTCGGCACGGGTGTGCTGGTGGCGCCGCTGGGCTCGGCCATCGGGCTGGACGCCGACGTCGTCTTCGCGGTGGGGCTCGCCGAGGAGCTGGTGCCGGGGCGGCTGCGGGAGGACGCGCTGCTGCCCGAGCGGGTCCGGGCGCTGGCGCCGGGGCAGCTGGCCCCTTTGCGTGAACCGCAGGCGGCTAGAGGTCAGCTGGGAGGATGCGGAAAGCGTCGAATCGCCTGGTCAACGGGACGATTACCCGGAAGTGCCGCTGGTCGGTGGTGAGGATCTCATTGGTGTCGTAACGTTCGGCCAGGACGGCGTTCACCGCATCGGTCAGACCGATCTTCAGGTCCTGGTGTCTGGCGACCAGCCGCCTGGCTGCGCGCAGGTCGTCAACGTCCAGATCGGGGATCTCGTACGCGCCGCTGGTCAGGTCGTCGATCACGTCGAGTTCCCGGGCGGCTCCTACCTTGTCCAGGACCATGTAATCGATCTCTGCTATCACCATAGGTGAGACGACCGGCGGCTGGCGGACACTGCTAAGTAGCTTGAGCACCGTGTCATGAAGCGGGTGCGCGCCGGCCGTCCCGGCGAGGTAGCCGGAGGTGTCGATGATCAGCTGCGCCACGAGGCGCCCTCAAGGCCATCGGTCCCGAATCCGGCTGATAGGTGCTCATCGAGGTTGTCGATGACCGCCGGGTCCAGGTCGAGCTGGGGCGGGCTCGGACGCGGGCGTTCCGGTTCGTCCGCCAAGAGCTGGTCGATCGCTTCCCTTATCAGCTCCGCTTCGCTGCGATGACGCCGCCGGGCGGCGGCTGACAGCCGCTGCTTGGCGTTCAGCGACAAGTACACGGTCGTGCGAGTCATCGTCATGACATATATGGTAGTCCTCACTCCCGGCTGGCGGGCCACTCAAATTCCGGACCGGAGCCTCATGCCGGTACCGGGTTCCGGACGAGGGTGTCGCCGTAGGCCATCAGGTGGGTGGCAGCGAGGGTCAGCCACGGGCGCCAGCTAGTTCTGGCGACTAGCTGATGGGCAGGGAGTCAGCACGGCGTTCCGTGCCGGTTCGGCGCGCGGCAGAGGCGGGCTGTCCTGCCGACCCGCCTCGCAGTCGGCTGATCCTTCCCTTCGACACGCCCAGCAGCACGGCGGCATCGCCGGCCGAAAGCTGCGCGGCGAAGCGGCGCAGGAGCCGACGGTGAGCAGACCGGTGTCGAAGGCGACGTCATGGCTGGGGCAGGCGGCCAGGCCGTTCCGGGGATCCATGCGCTCGCTGGGTGCGCTGTCTTTCCACGGCTTGCTATGTCCGGCCACCAGCATCCGCTTGGCGAACGCCGAGAGGGTGTTTAGCATCTGAACACTATGGTGCGCGGCGCCGATGCCGACGAACTTTTATCACTCATTGGCGATATCACCTTTTACCGATAGTGCGGTATTATTGGCCTATGGCAATATCGGACGGCGAGTACCTGGTGACGACAGCGCGAGACCTGGGCGCGGCGCTGAAGCACTTCCGGACCGGGGCCCGGGTGACGCAGGCAGATGCCGCCGAGGCCATGGGCATCGGGCAGCCGTACTTGTCGTCCCTGGAAGGGGGAAAGTTCGGTAGCTCGCTGACGCACGCGCTACGGCTGCTGCGCTTCGTCGGCTGCGAGGTCGCCGTCCGCCCGAGGGAGCCACGTGGCTGACCGGCTCGTGGCGTGGCTCTACGACACGCCAGTCGCGCTACTGATGCGCGGGCCGGAGTTCCGGATCCGGCTGGAGTGGTGCCCGGAGGGGATTGAGCGGTGGGGCCTCGGCAGCCCCGCTCTGTCTGCCGGGCTGCCGATCGGCGCCCCGATCGGGCCGCGGGACATGCGCGGCCTGGACTTCTTCGAGAACATACTGCCCGAGGGACCTGCTCTGGAGCGGATGGCGGCCCTGGCCCGGGTCCGCCCGGTGGACACCTACGGCGTCCTGGCGGCCTTCGGCCGCGACTGCGCGGGAGCGATCATGGTGCTCCCCGACGGGAACCGGCCCGGCGGGAACGCCGACAGCCGATACTCCCCCATGACGCCCGGTGACCTGCAGCGGGTGATCGGCGCTCTCGACGTCGCTCCCCTCGGCGCCGCGCCGGAACGCGGCTTCCGCCCGTCGCTGGCCGGTTTCCAGCGCAAGGCGCTGCTGGGCCGGGCCGGCGACGGCACCTGGCAACTCCCGTCCGGGGACGCCCCCTCTACCTGGATCCTCAAGCCGGATAGCCCGCACGCGATGGCCGCCAACGAGGTAACGTGCATGCGGCTCGCCGCCGCCTGCGGGCTGCCGGTGCCCGAGGCGGAGCTGCTCGACGTCGCCGGCCTTCCCGTCCTGGCAGTCAAGCGCTACGACCGGCGGGACGGGGAAGCCGGGGGCATACCGGTCCGGGTGCACCAGGAAGACGGCTGCCAGGCCACCGCCAGGCCTCCCGGGCTGAAGTACGAGGAACAAGGCGGCCCGGCACTGCGCGACCTGGCCGACGTCATCAGGAACTTCGGCGATCCCCGCGACGTGATCAGCCTGCTGCTCCGCACGACGTTCAACATGGCCGTCGGCAACGCTGACGCGCACGCCAAGAACTTCTCCGTCCTGCACGAGCCAGACGGCCCGGCCGTCAGGCTCGCCCCGCTGTATGACGTGCTCTCGACGATCGCCCTCGAGCTGACCGACAGCGCGGGACAGCCGATACAGGCGGACACGCATCTGGGCCAGCGCGTCGGCGGGCAAGCCGACGTCCGGAAGGTGACCGTAGCCAGCCTGATCGACGAGGCGGTTTCCTGGGGCATCCGGCGACGCACGGCATCGGCGTTGGTAACCGAGACACTGGACCAGGTGCTCGCCGCCATATCGGCGACACCAGGCGATGCCCGGGTCCTCGATGTCATCCGCGAGCAGGCCGGGCGGATCAGCCGAGGCTGACGGCGCCGGGCGCTCCCAGGGCATCGCGGCCTGACCGTCCTTCACGACGACGCCGACTATCGCACAGTCGAGCGGCACGCTCCAGATTTCAGGGAACACAACATCCGCGACGTCAGCTGACCGTGGCCTGGCGGCCCGGCGTTCAGCCAGGCGCTGCTTGAGTGGGACCGGGAGCCGCCCGGACCTGGACTTCACCCCGGTCAGCGTCATGGTCAGGCTGGGCCGCGCCCGCACCTACCTCGACGCCGAGCTGTCGGCCGTCTTCGCCCGCTTCGGGCTGACCGCCGCGGACTTGGACTCCTGCAACTACGGCGAGCCGCCAACCCTGGTCTGACCAGGGCGTGTCCCGTGGTGGTTGTGACGCCGTCGCAGTCCCTTCTGGAGACCGGCAAAAAGCACCACTCTCGGCAGGTATCCGGCCATCAGGGAAGGGCGCACCTCGCCGCGGCGACACCGCCCGAGGCTTCAGCGATGCAAACCATCTGCTGAGACAGCGCATTCGGGCATCACATGAGACTCGACAAGCCGCGCAGTCCGAGGGCGCTTGGCCTCGACGCCGAGCCTCTCGGGCTGGCGGATGGCCGTGGCGTAAGACTCGCGGCGCGTGAGCCGACGCTAGATGTGGGAGTCACGGGAACGGTGACAGCCGGAGTGTTCACAACCTGAACCACGAGTGCGGCCACACCCAAGATGACGAGCACCACCGTCAGGACGATTAGCCACTTCGTTAGTCCGTGCAACCTGTTTGTCAGCCCTAGGACCTGCGTCTGAAGCTCCAGGTTTCGCGTTTCACTTGTCGACGCGCTCGTGACGAGGATCAGCTCCCGAAGGTCCGCCTCCTGCGCTTGAAGGCTCTCCATGACCTCGCGGAGTTGCTGTCGTTTCGTCTCCGCTGTCGTCTCAGCAGCTGCCGACGTGGCGCCGATCGGCTTGACCCGAGCGAGCGGTGAGAAACCGGACCAGATTATGGCTACGTGACCTACATGGACGGTCACGTCACTGCACACGATCGAGAGGTCACAATCAGGGAGCCATCTGCGGCCGACAGCGTCAGCCTCGTTGAATGCCGCCACGAGCCCGCCGTCGGGTGCTCTGCCGATCGGGCGGATCAGGAAGAGAAAGTCGTGAGCCACAAACTTCTCTACGAGATAGGGCCGCATCAGATCCAGCAACTCCATGTACTCCGCGTCGGTGTCGAAAGGCTTTCCAGCAGCCAGACTTACCAAGGCGCAGGTGGGAGGGCCAAGCCCCTCTTCCGTCGCTGACAACGTGCCCGGCATCCTGTCCTTCAGCCAGGCTCGGCAGCGGCGAACAACTTCGTCTTGGATACGCCGAATCCGCTCGCGCTTGATGTTACGAACGGTCTTCACAGTCAACTTACTCGGCCCTGAAGGACCGAGCTTGCGGCTAGGGCATCACTGGCTGTGGTGCTGGCTGCCGCGTCCAGCCCTTGCCTGTCGCAGGCAGGGGCAGGGGCGCGTGACTCACGCCCCGCATCCCACGCAACCCGGCCGCGTGCGGCGATGTTGCGGGAAGCGTTCCGGTCTGCGTGCGCAACGACGCCGCAGCCCCGGCAGATGAACATAGCTTGCGTGACGCGGTTCTTCTTGCTGACGTGCCCGCAGTCCGCGCACGTCTGGGAGGTGTACGCCGGGTCGACGTACACCACCGGCACTCCCGCGCGGAGCGCCTTGTAACCGACGAACTGGCCGAGCTGGGCGAACGCCCAGGAGTTGAGCGTGACCCGCTGGGGCTTGCGGAGCCGTACCCTGTGGCGGATGCCCGTGAGTTCTTCAAGGGCGATGCCGCGCGAGGTGCGTTCAGCCTCGGTCACGATCTTCTTTGATATGCAGTGGTTCACGTCCCGCGCGAACCGGGCTTCTTTCCTGCGGCGCCTGGCGAGCAGCCGCCGGTTTGTCCTTCTCCGCACTCTCGGGGCTTACCTCGCCTTTGCTCGGAGCGGGCGCTGACGACTCCGGCGGCGACGCGCTGTGCTCGGTGTCAACTGGCGCCTCACCTGGCTTTGCAGGCTGCGCGGATCATTGCTCCTCGGAGCCCATGCTGTCGTCTTCGGTCGCGGGCTCATCGTTTGGCATCCGCCGATTGTCCCATCAGGCACCTGCCTGGCTGCCGACGGCCAAGTGCCGGTAGCCGAAGCTCGGCTGACGCCGAGTGCCCTGGCGAGTTCTGCATCAAGCAGCGCGGGGAGTTGCTGGCTTACGCGATGGCTCTCACCCGCAACCTTCCGGACGCTGAGGACGCAGTGTCCCTGACGGCGAACCGAGCCCCGGAGCCCTGTGCCCTCCAGGGCCGGGTCTACCAGCGGGAGGTGCCCCGGGCGCGGCACGCGCCGTAAGCCGCGGCGCAGCCTGACCGGCCCCATTGACTCCGCGGTTCGCTTGCGCGAGCATCCGGAGATGGCCGACAGCAAACCGTCCGGTGAGCAGCCATCCGGAGATGACACGGCACTCCTCATCGCCGCCCTGAATCACGCTTGGGCGCAGTATGACGCGGAGGTCAATCGCGGCCTTCAGGTGGTCAACTATTACATTGTCGCAACCGCAGTCGTCGCCACCGCCTACGTCGCCGCAATCAACGGAAAGCACTATCTGATCGCCGCGGTGCTCGCGGTGTCCGAGATGGCACTCACCACCGTAACCTTCCTAATCTGGCTGCGGCAAAGGGAAGTGGCCTTCCCATCCGCAGTCGCGCTTCAGCGCGCTGCTATACGCAACAATCCGCTGAAGCGCCCGCCGCGGCGCAGCCTTACAGGTCCCGCGACTACGCGCTTGTGAGCGAGAATCAGGCACATGACCGCCATTGTGTGGACCACCCTGATCACCGCCGGAGCGACTGTATCCGCCGCCCTCGGCGCGGTCTGGATCAAGGGCCACTATGACGACCGCGCCCAGATCCGGCAGGCGGAGCAGAACCGCACGGCTGCCCGGGAAGATCAGCAGAGGCAGGCTTACGGCGAGCTCGTGAAGACCGCACGCCTTGCGCTCCGAAACTTCCGCATGCTCCGTCTTGCCTACATGGCCGATGCTCCGGATATCCCGCCAGTGAACGAGGTCTTCAACCAGACCGCCAGCCTGGCAGCCGACATTTACAAAACTGCGGCGCTCGCCGAGCTGGTCGGCTCTCCTGGCGGACGCAAGCACGCGAGGGCTATCCACGACAAGGCCAAGGCTTGCGCCGACCTCTTCCAAACCCGCGAGCTCATCCTCGCCGCTGCGCCCAATACGGTCACCGGCAAACTCCCTGCCCCTGCGGTCCCTGGCGGCAGAGGCAAGTTGACTCCCTTCGATGCAGCGAGGGCAAATAACCTATGCGACGAGTCATTTAAGAGTGCTAGGGCCACAACAAGGGCGAGCGGCAGGAGGACACCATCGCGCGGGAAGTTCGCGAGAAACCGGCCTGACCGTTCGGTGCCGCCTTCTGTCCGGCCTGCTCGGTAAGCTGGGATGGCACGCGGCAACCGGCAGGAGGTCAGGCGTCGTCATGACCGTCCAGTGACATGACCGACCCCATCCGCGCATCGAGCGGACCTTCACCGCCGTCCGCGCGGCCTTGCCCGCCGCCAACGTCGCCGCGTTCGATACCGAGCTCGAAGCGATCACCCATGCGCCCGTCGTTGACTTGGCGGCTCTGGATGAGTTCCTCTCCGGCTGGCTGTTCATCGCGACCCGGGCGGCCGCCGATCCGGCCGACTGGCAGCGCATGCACCAAGAGGCCGAGCAGCTCCAGTCCGGTGCGCGCTCGGCAGGCCCGCGGCGGCCACGCCGCCCGCGGTGATGTCGCGGAGACGGCGGGCTCATCGCCACCGCCGCAGCGCAGGCCGCGCACGGCGTGCTGGCCGGGCGTGGTGAATGGATCACCAACGAGAAGGCACTGCTCGACCGGGCGGGGCTTCGGTCCGTCGACGCGGTTGTTTCCGGGCTGGCGGCCGATCCGGTGCAGCTCACCAGGGCTGTTGACGCGGCGGAGAGGCTACTGGGCCTGTCGCCTTCGGCGCACGGGAGGTGAGGAACACGGTCGACGGAGGCTGGAGCGCACCATCGAGGGCATCAGCCGCCGGATGCTCACCCTCAACCTGCGCAAGCTGGAACGCGACGGCCTGCTCGTCCGGACCGTGTACCCGACCGTGCCGCCCAAGGTCGAATACACCCTGACCCCAATCGCACGAGAGCTCGGCGACTCGTTCGCGGCCCTCACCGCCTGGGCCGAACGACACCGCCACGCCATCGCCGCGGCCCGCAGAAAATACGACGGGCAGCCCTGCCGCCCAGCGGGCGGGCTAGGTCAATGACCGGCTGAATTTTGGCGGCTGGAATGTCAGTACGACCTGGCATGGTGCGAACATGATAAAAGGAGGGCACGATGGATGCCATGACCATCCCGGACGTCTGGTCTGGCCAGGACCGGGCACTGACCGCCGCGGACATGGAGAACATGCCCGACGACGAGTTCCGCTA
>Ga0302324_100012935_pt1 | contig 16970 bp, 12 predicted proteins | sample Palsa_T0_1_FD_201949 | JGI IMG/M metagenome (GOLD analysis project Ga0302324, IMG submission 201949) | Peat permafrost microbial communities from Stordalen Mire near Abisko, Sweden - Palsa_T0_1 | ecosystem: Environmental > Terrestrial > Soil > Palsa > Peat permafrost | place: Sweden: Abisko...
TAAGCCCTGGGCCAGCACGGCGGCCGTGCTGGCTCCCAGATTCCCCGCCCAAGCAGTCAGCACCCCGCAGAGGGGCAGGAAGGCAAATGTGGTCAAGACCAATACCTTTTGATATTCCTTGTCCCGATGAGTAGCAACCGCAGCCCCGATCCCAAATAGATTGCTCAGCCCCGCGAGTAAAAAGGTGACTTGAAAAACTCGAAACACCGGCGTGGCCGCAAGGTACTCGGGATTCTTAAAAACCAGCAGAATCACTTCTCGCGCGTAGAATATGGCCCACACGGACCCGGGCAGGAATACCAACGCCATGTCCTCGTAGCAGCGCTGAAAGTATTGGTTTAAGTGGGATGGGCCTTCCTTGCTGGCGCGGCTCAGCAGCGGAAATGCGCCTTGCACGTAGAAACTCGAGAGCATGGCGAGCGCCAGCGCGGCGCGATTCCCTGCCGCGTAGAGTCCTACGGCCCGCTCTCCTCGCAGCAGGCGGACGGCAATGGCGTCGCTCCAGAGCAGGACCGTCATGAGCAAGGTTCCCCATCCGAGCGGAGTCCCAAGCTTTAGAATTTCCCATGACCGGCAAAAGACATTCGCCTGATTGTTGCCGGCAGAACGGATTTGGCCTGTTTTCCGCAGCCAGAAATATCCGGCGCCGCTGGCCAAGAGCGCGGCTCCCGAGAGGGCCGCCGGAACGGCCAAAAGCCCCATTCCCAAACGCATCCCGATGACGGTCAATGCAAGCCAGCCGCCTTGCCAAATGATGTTTAGGATCGCGGACACTTCCTGGCGGTGCAGTCCCTGAAACGCCCAGTCAAACAACCCTGCTTGCGCCACGTTGCTCAGCCCGAAAATCGCGACCAGCCGGAATTCCAAATGGCTTACTCCAGGCACGAAGCAAAGAATTCCGATGCTTGCACTCATGCTCGCGAGCGCCAGGCAGGCTCTTAAACACGCGATTTCCCCCAAAAGTCCTCGCGATACGTAGCCGGATCTGGCCACAGCCCTGCTTCCGAAAACAGGGAGCCCGAAATTGGAGATGATGAACATGAATGCATTTACGGCGATGGCAAAGGAAATGAGCCCGAATTCAGAAAGGGAGAGCCGCCGCGCGATATAGATCACCACCAGGAACTTCAAGCCTTGGGAGACAATGCCGCCGGCCATGGCCACGGCGGATTGGCGCGTCAGGGTCGCGACAGCAGCGGAGCCGGCGCCCTTCTCAGCCCGGATGACACTCTCTGCCAGAAGAAACTTTTCTGTTCGGAATGCTTCGGACATGGGCTGGGGCCGGCGGCCAGGCGTGCGAGCGCGAGCCTTCATCGGGAAGCGAGACCGAAGGCGTCTCCCGCGGATTTATCGGCCGGCGCCGCTCCGGGCATGAACCTCCGCAATTTGGGCCATGGCCTTGTCGGCATCCTGATTGAATTGGCGGACGGTGTCGCGCGTGTATTTATGATCCAGCATCTTGGAAAGGAATTGAGGGGGAATGGTCAAAATATGCGCCCCGGCCAGGGCGGCGGTTTGAATGTCCCCCACCGCCCGGATACTTCCCACGATGATTCTCGATGCCATCCCCCAATCGTCCAGCCAGGCGCGTGTATTCCGAATGACGATGGCGGGATCGTTTCCTTCGTCCGCGATTCGCCCGGCGAACAGGCTCACGTAGGTGGCGCCAGCCTTTGCGGCCAGCATGGCTTGGTTGAACGATAGGATGGCCGTGGCGTTGACCCGCATGCCTTCGCGGTGCAGGGCTGACATGACGCCCAGGCACGATTCGCCGTTCTCGTTAATGACCGGAATTTTGACCACGATGTTGGGCGCCCAGCGGGCGAACGAGCGCGCCTGTCCGACCATCTCTTTCGGATTGTTCGTGGTTACCTCGACGCTGACGGGCCGGTCGCCGAGCAGGGAACACAGCCGCCGGGCGCCTTCCTCGATATCGTACACAGCGTCCTTGAACATGATGCTCGGATTCGTCGTGAGGCCGTCGATCACGCCTTGCTGCAGCCACTTTTCAATCTCTTTGTAATCGGCCGAATCCAGAAAAATTTGCATATCCCCTCCGTGATTGCGATTTTTATTCCCCTGAGCATATTCCGATCGGCTCGCCAAATTGCTTTGCTCGGCCCGGCTCGATTTTTTGCCCCCGGATTTGGTGGCGCCATGTCACTTGATTGCGCCTTCCCCGGTGCAAAATCCTTGCTGGTCGCCGGGGCCTTTTGAGCGAGTCATCCGCGGCCCCTCATTCAAAAGCTCCAAGGACGAAGCTTCAATATCCATGATGATGGAACGCTGAATCAGCTCCGCCGACAGCACCACTCGAAGATCCCCTTTTCGTCGAACCACGACGCCCCTCCAACCCGCGAGAGGACCAGCCTTGATGCGCACCTCCCGGCCAGCCTTGAGGTAATGATGAGGCTCCGCTCTAAGGCCTTCCTGAAGGGCGTGGCGCAGGCCTTCGACTTGCTCTCTAGGAACCGGCGTGGGCGTACTGTTGAACCCTACGAGGCGAACCACCCCAGGTACTTTTAGGACGTCCAGGCGATCTCTTAGAGCAATCTGAACGAAAACGTACCCGGGAAACAGAGGGAGTTGCAGCTCCACCCGCCGGTCTTTCCATCGCCGGACGGCGCTGTACAGCGGCAAAAAGTGCTCCACCGATTTCCTGGTTAGCACTTCCGCCACACGCTTTTCGCGGTTTGCGCCGGTGTACGCCGCGTACCACAGCGCCTCGTAAAAACTCGAAGGCGGTTGCGGGTAGTCTCTGGAAGCAGTCGGACTAACAGTCAGGCTGACCATCCGTATCTCCTTGGCTAACTACAGCTCTGCCTCATCACTTACAGGGCATTTGTGAACTAACCCGTTTATTTTTATTCTGTTACGGGGCCTCTTCGCTGCAGAATCCATCGCACTATAGATCCCGCTTCACGCGCTCCTCGCTGCGGCGGAAACGGCTCAAACCATGGCCTTCCGTTGAACCTGGGCGAGAACCATTGCCTGCCGCCCAAGGCCAGCGCGCCTGGATCGTGTGAATCACCTCTTGAGCGAATACCTTCTGGGGATCCCCTTCCCCGGTTTGCTCCCACGCCTGTTTGCCGAAGACCCACGACACGCTCCCCGCCATTGTCAGCAAGGTCCCCACCACGACGATTAGCAGCCTTGGCGGATAGGATTTTTTCTCCGGCACAACGGGAGGATCGAGAACCTTGACGCTGGGAGTCTCTTTGGCTTCCTGCACCTTGGCCAGTTCGTATTCCTGCGTCAGGGTCTGAAACACCGCCTCTTGGATTCTGGTGCTTCGGTACAGATCGGCATAACCGACGCCGAGAGCGGGAAGCTCTCGAATGGAAGGGAAAAGGGCGTGCTGGCCTTGCTCGATGGCGGAACCGGGGGCGCCGGATTTGCCGTCCAAACCTTTCTCGAGTTGCCGCCGAAGTTCGCCGACTCGCGCCTGCGCCGATCGAACCCGCACATTGCCATCCGCGTAAATCTGCTTGAGGCCTTCCAGCTCCGTCTGCGCGGCAATGAGCTGGCCTTCTAGCGTCGCGGCCGCCTCAATCAGCGCTTTCCCTTGCGTCGGAATATCGAGCGCCGTGTACTTGGTGGCGAACTGGCTGAAATTCCGCTCCGCGGTTTCAAGATCCTTCTTGACCTGCGCCAGGCGGTCCTCGAGAAAGACGCGTTCCCGGTGGGCCGAGGACGTGTTGAGCAGGACAACCACCTGGTTGAGTTCGTTGACATACTCCCCGGCCATCGCCGCAGCCCGCGTGGGGCTGCGGTCCACCACCTCGATGGTGATGATTCCGCTTTTGCGATCCGCGGAAAAATTCGCTTTCTTCGCCAGATCTTCGCGCGCATCCTGCATCCGCCGCTCGGAATAAGCCTTTCGCAAGTCGAATCGATCGATCAGGTCGTCCTGCACCGTGCGGCTTTGCAAGATGCCGATAAACAGGTCGGAAGAACTCTTCAGGCCGAGCAAATCCCCCGCCACCGAGCCCAGGCTCGAGCCGAGCTGCGAGCCGAGATTGCTGCCCGCCGCCATCATGGCCAAGCCCATGCCGGAGCTTCCTTGATCCGGCGGCATCAAATGCGCCGTGGCCTGGAACCGCTTCGGAATGAGAAAGGCAATCAATGTCGAACTCAATATTCCTGCCGCGGTCGCCCGCAAAATGAACCTGCGATTTCCCCAGACGTGCCTCTGCAGGGCCACCGAGCGGGCCCGGGCGAATACGAGGTCGCGGCGCTCATTCGCAATCAATTCGACATCGGGCTGCGCCAAAACCATGTTTTCCCGGGGCGACCCTTCTCGCGCCCTGGAGCTGCCGGTCTCGGTCATAGGTTCCCCGCCGTCCGCGCTATCGAAATTTCTAGAGTGGTTTTCATCTACCGGCCCCAGGAATGCGGGGTCAATTGAACTTGCACGGACGAGGTCCAGTCGGTCTGCGCCGCTCGGGCGAGGATCGGGGCCAGCCATTTTTCGTATTGGACGAAGGCGGAAACGTTCCATTTGGGCCGCAGCTGCCAACTCACCTTCACCGATCCGTCGTTGATCGTTTCTCCGGCAGGAATGAAATCGGGATCGACCTTGGCGTGGCGATAGGCAAATTGCAGGGAATTTTTAGGGCTCAGCCAATAGGTGCTCCAGCCCTGAAAACCCATTCCTTCTCTTCCCACCCAGTCTCCGATCAGGTTGCCTTTGTCGGTGTCCAAGTCGCGATAGAAATCGTTGAAGTAGATGTATTGCCCGCCCACGCTTCGGGCCGTCGGCGGATCGGTGTAGGCGGACTCGGCCCGGAAATCCAGCTTGGGCAAGCGCGGTAGACGGGGGAGATAGATTCCCGTGCGGATGGCCAGCCTTTGCCAAATATAAAGGGGGGACTTACTGTTATCCACGTTCGTAGGATTATCCTCGGGCAAAAGTCCATTGGCGTAAAACTGCAGCACATCGCGCAGGTGCGGGAAGGCGTAGGAAAAATCGGCGCCGATGGTGCGCTTTCCGGGAGAGTTGCTCGGGGAATACGCGTCGGAGGATTTGGTGCTGAAGAAGCTGCGCAGAACCGCGTCAATCGTGAGCGGGCGGCCGACGCCTCCGAATTCGGTGGTGGCGAGGAGGCTCGCTTCCAGATAGCGCGTCGTCTTGGCGGTAAGCTTTAGCCCGTGGATCAGGGGCCGCGGCGGGTAATCGTTCCCGGAAAGTTTTCCGAAGAAGAAGTCGCCTTTCATCGGGCCAAGCCAGCGCAGGATCCAGGGAAGTACGACTGCTTCCATCGGCCGCATGCGGAACATGTAGATGGGTTCCGCGTTGTCGCTCATGATTAGCGCGCCGCCCACGCCGCGCCCCCACCAGAGGCTTTGCTTGCCCACGGAAAAATCCCAGCCGTCGACGTTGGCTGCCACGTAGGTGTCTAAGAGGCGGAACTGATCGGCGGCCGCAACCGGGGTAGCCGGCTGCACTGGATTGTCGTCGGCAGTGGCGATGGCTTCCCGGGCGGCCAGAGGGTAGGCCGGGGCTGCGGGGGCGCTCTGGAATTCCCCGCGCATGTACACGGCGAATGGGCCCGTCGTGGCATAGCCTGAAAAACCGTCGTAAGTGTTGAAGCCCTTTTGGTACGGACGCCCGAAGTCATCGATAATGGTTTGGCCGAAATGATAGCTGTCGTTGAGCGGTTTTCCGCTGATGACCGTCACGTTCGAATAGACCGATTCCACTCGGACCGATTGTTCCTTGCCTTCTCCGGATAAAACGGAATACTCGCTTTGAAACTCGTTTTGCAGCGCGGTTTGCAGGCGATCGGCTTCGCCGAGCGGCGATCCCCCGTCCGCGATGCTTTCGCCCGCCTCTTGCGCAAGGACCGCGCATTCCAAGCGCGTCAACGGCCGCACATCCTGGAAAGCGGAATGGATGTAGCCCAAGGCGATGAGCCGGTCGATGGCCGGATAAACCCAGCTGTCCAGCGGGACATAGGGCGTCCCGGCATTCTTGAAATTCCGCGCGTCATCTTCCGCGCGCGCCTCGCGCAAGGTTGGCCAGTTGCCGCCGCCCAGGTCCGGATCGTGGTGGGCGCGATACGTGCGTTGCGCCGAGAGCCAGCCGAGGGCGCCGCCGGCCAAAACGTCCGTGGGAAAATGATCCTCGCCGGTGACGCGGGAGACGCTGACGGCGGTCGCTAGCCCATATACTACAATCCTAGTAAATAATCCGGGGTATTCGTGCGCGAGTACCCCCGCCACCGCCCAAGCTGCGGCGGCATGGACTGAGGGAAACGATGTCCCATGGTCCCAGAATTCTCCCGCGCTGCCGCCGCCCGGCCGCTGGCGGTCAAATGCGTACTGCAGGGCGGTGGCCATTCCCAGCGCATCCGCAGCCGCCTCCGCGCTCAAGATTCCAGTCTCCTGTTTGCGTTCGTCGCCTGTTACTTTTCCGAGGAGATACAGCCCGCCCGCCATCCCTCCGAATGCGGCGATCCCGGAATTGGAAAACGTGGTGCTCTGACGCGTGAGGGAGGAGTGTCGAGCCAGGCCCGCGGAAACATGGGTGTCGGAAGCGAGCGAGAAGGCCGCGATCCCCGCGACCGGCAAAAGCCAATTAGCGTCGTCCAGCCGCAGATGCGCGGGACTCGTGGCGATTGCTTTCTCGTCCAGTGCGATATTCTTCAGCAAAGAGATACCGAGCCTCGTTTCTGTAAATTCGCCGGGTTCCTGGCGCGCATTCCCGGCGCTGATGGCAGAGGTCCGTTCCGCAGGCTGCCCCGCTTCAGACCCTGGCTCGCTCGCCGGCACCGCCACCGCAGCCCTTGGCTGCCCCTCCTGCGCATCGGATTGCGCGAAACACGCCGCGCCAAGCGGCGCGATCGCCAGGAGCAGCACTCCGCAAAACGCCCCACCTTTTCCCGCGCCTGTCTTCATCTGGAAAAGTCTCAAGCTCTCGAATTCCCGCGCCAGGCCTGCGGCAAGGCGCGATATGCCTCCCTAATGCGTGGCGATGAACGCCGTCGTGGCGGCCGCCTCGGCCAGTTGCGCAATGGCGATCAGGTTTTTCCAGCCGTTCGATCCGCCCACGGCTTTTTCCGGCACAACGATGGTGTCGCCCGGTTCGATCACGGTGGAAAGCACCCCGCCATTCCACAGGGCTTTTCCTTGATTGCTCACCACGGCGCCGCTGGCGCGAATGATGAAAGTCATCTTGACGTTTCCCTGGTCGGTCGGGCCGCCCGCCTGGCGGAGATACCAGAGCGCGGTGCGGTGTGGACGGAAGGTGATGGCGTTCGAGTTGTACACTTGGCCGCTGACCGTGACGAACTCCGGGCGCTTGGGAATGAATACGGAGTCGCCGCGGCGCATCTCGATGTCGTCGAGAGACCCTGCAAAGCGCGAAAGATTGCTTGGGATCCGCACCACGAGGCGCCCCGTCACTGGGGCCTCCTGGAGCGCGGCGATCTCCTGGTTGCGCTGCGCGATGGACTGTTGAGAAAGCGCCGCTTGATCCTGAGCGGTATCCTGAACGGATGTCTTGAACGAGGTCGCCTCCATCCGGATGCGCGCGATCAAATCTTCCCTGTTTTTCCGTTCGAGATCGCGCACGTCGTCCCGCTCGAAGACGACCCCTTGCGGATAGGCGGTCGGCAGAAAACCGCCGGCGCGCTGCAGCACGGAACTGAGCCGCTCGCCTGGACGAATGCCGTACCTGCCGGGGTGGGCCACTTCCCCGCGCACGGTGACTTCGGCGCCGAGATCGTTCCAACCGGCGATTTGCCGAATGGTTAACGTGTCTCCGTTGTGCAACGGCAGGTTATCGGTTGGATGGTTGGCCAGCGCCGCGGAAATGCGCACCTCGTGATGGGCCCCGGCGGCCAAGGCCTTGTTCTGCAGCATGTATTCGGTGAGGTCGGCCGCCTCCAGATCGGCGCTGATCTTCAGTCCGCCGCCCAGGCGGATCAGATCGCTCACGCGCATGCCCTGGGCCAGCGGGTATCGCCCCGGCTTCAACACTTCTCCTTGGATATACACGGTGGCCGGTTCCCAGGCGTCCGGGTTGCGCTGAATCAAGAGGCGGTCGCGCGGCTCAAGAAAAATGTTTTCGACCGGATCGCCCGCGAGGGCCTGGCCCAGGCTGACATTCAGAATCTTCATCTCGCCATCCGGCAAGTACCGGTACAGTTGCGCATCGTCCGTCCGCGCGTCGGGGGTCAGTCCCCCCGCCAGATGAACGGCGTCGGCCAAGCGAATCTGGCCGGAGGTTTGATAGGTTCCGGGAGCGCGCACGCCGCCCCCGACAGAAACCGCCGGGGGATTTTCGAAGTCGAACCGGCTGAAGATTCGAACCGTGTCCATGGCCTGCAGGACGGGCGACCGGGAAGGATCGGCAAAGGCCTCGGCCAGATCGAAGCCTTCGACGCTCGGATGGAAGTCCGGAGCGTTCAGGCGGATGATTTCGGCGTACTGGGCGGCCGGCTCCGGCAAGAGATCCTTATACGTGGAGAGAACGTCGGTGACGCGCATCCCGGGGCGATAGGAGTAGCGGCCCGGCCGAGCGACATGGCCTTCGACGAAAATCGCGTCCTGGTTATAAGGCGCGATGGGGTAGATGCGAATGCGATCGCCATCGTGGATTTCAAAGGCCTCGAATTGCTTCGTCACTTCCGCGGCGTTTTCCGTCTCCCGCAGATCGACGCTCAGCATGGTTTGCTTTTCGTGGGTCACCAGGCGCTGCACTTCGATGTGCCCAAGCGCTGCGGCGGGAAGGAGGCCGCCGGCAAGCTCGAGGACGCTCGCCAGGGTTTTCTCGTCGCGCAGCTCGTAGATCGCCGGGCGCCGAACCATTCCCTCGATCGTCACTTGCGGGCCGATCGGCGGGATTTGCACGGTATCGCCATTTTCGAGGCGCTGTAGGTCCGCTTTAACCCCATGGAGGAGAAGGTCGTACAAGTCCACGGTCTCCAAAAGCTGCGCCCCGCGGTAATGGTTCAAAATCCGCATTGACCCGCGTCCCGTCGGCCCGCCCGCGGCAAACAGGGCATTGAGCGGCGTCGAAAGCGAACTGATGTCGTACGCGCCAGGACTCGCGACATCGCCGACTTCATACACCCGGATGGTCCGCAACCTCGCCAGGGAAACGTCCGCGGAGACATTTCGGAATTCGGTCCGCAAAATCTGCTGCAAATTCTGTTGTACCGCCGCGAGGCTCTTCCCGCTGACGAGGATCGGTCCGACCTCCGGCAGGCTGACGCGGCCTTCGCGATCCACGACGCGATACAGGCGTTGGGAAACGCCGCCCCAGAGGTCGACCGACAAGCCATCGCCAGGCCCCACCACATAGTCCGGGCCGGCTGGCAGGTCCATCGGAATCAACTGCGAATCCCTCGTCCGCTTTTCGAACACGTCCGCGCCAAACCTGCGCGGGGCAGCGGGCCGAGCGACCGCCTGCACGTACATGTCGTACAGCGAGGGAATGCTTTCATAGGGACTGAGCTGCCGAACCATTTCCGGGGGCTGCGCGAACGGAAGGGAGAAAGGCCGCGTCCTCGATGCGGCGCCCACAGGCGCGGCCGGGGAAGCCAATGAAAAGCTCTCCGCGCCGCCGATTCCGTTCGCATCCGTCAATCTTCCGGTCGCCGGGTTCATTCCCATTCCGTACGCCGCAAGCAGCCCATCGTCGGCGCTCACGGCGCTCGGGGGCCCGCCTGCCGAGAAAGCCCTAGAGGCACGGCCCCCTCCCGCAGCCTGCGAGCTAACATCGGCGCTCCCGGTATTGAGATATCCGCCTGCCAGAGAGTCACCCGACGAACGGCTTGCTGCCACGCCCTGCGAGACAAGAGACGCCGAGCCGCTCATGTCGGAGCTGTTGAAGGAATTATCCGAATCGTAAGAACCGGGCAGGGCATATTGGTTGGAGACGCCGCCGGAATCTTCCCCCGATGGCGCTAGCTGCGCGCGTAGCATCGGGTCTGCGTCCCCGCTTGGGAGATCGGGAAAATTCGGCGCTGGCGGGGCGGCATCGGAAGGCGGCTCACTCAGCGGAGGTTCCTGCCGAAGACCCCCTGAAGAAGGGGGGCCTGTTTGCGAAGTGCAACCCCGATCCAGTTGAGGGTCGCACGTGGCGACATTTTGTGGATATTGGTTTCCGCCCTGGCGAGTTTGCGCCAACTCTTCGTTTTGCCCTTGGGCCAGCCGTTTCACCCGTTCCCGGAGCAATAACTCATGCTCTTTTCCAGTGTCCGAATCCGGGTTCAGATTCGGAAGCAGATACCCAAATCGCTGGACCAGGGCCGTGGCAATGGACCGGAATCGAACGTCCGTGTCGAGCCGCCCGAAGATACCGTCGTCGGTCAGATCGGAATCGCTGACCACTCGTCCTTGCTCGGTCGCTTCCCTTGCCACCCAATGCTTCAACGCGACCATCAGACCCGCGTCCTTGAGCAAAACCGCCCTGATTTCCGGCGCGGAAGCCCCCACACGGCTCCAGTTCTGCAATTCCAATTGCGAAGCGTTCGCCGATTCGTTCTTCCGCTCCTGCGCGCGGGACGCAACTGGACTGGCCGCCAGGAGCAGGAGACCACCGATCGTCAATAAGCTTTGCCTCTTTCGCGCTCCCCGCCGTGCATAAAGCGGATGCTTTCCCAGGCCCACGCTTGCCCCCTATCCTTGCCAGCCGTGGAAACGTGGTTCGGAAAGAATTCTCCCCGCGCCTCGCTTTGGCAGGCTGCCGATTGCCAGCAAAAAGCGGAATGCACGGTTGAGGCCAACTTAATGAAATTGACTAACTTATTCTGAATGTGCCATCAAGAAAGGCCGGGCAAAGAAACCTTTAATCCGTCGAGTCCTGGTTTGGAACGACCGCAACCTCGGTCGCGCCTAATTGGGAATTTTTAACTAGAATTTCCATTCAGGAGATACACGTCGAGGCGGTTGGCTTCATGGGTGTTTCAGTTCGGGATCGCGTAACGGCCCCACTTGATTGCAGGCTTCCGAACGGGCGCGTACCCGCTCCCTGAGCGGAACTCGTGGACGAGGGGTAGCACCGCGCACGGCGGTATGTCTCAGACATTGCTGAGGCTGGCTTGAATTCGCGACGCTAACTGACCACAAGCAGATATCCGCTTCCCGGCCAAACGCGCCGCGACGGAACCCCGAGGTATGAATTTCGAAGAGGAAAAAGGAACCCTTGCGAACTCACTTTACGGGGACAAACTTCTGGATTCGTTTGCCGTCTTCCACCTCGCCGGTGTAGACGTTTCCTTTGGAGTCCATGGCGATGGAATCGATCCAGTGGAGCTGGCCCGCATAGTGCCCGTTGCCTCCGAACGAGCCGACCAGGGCGCCGTCGTTGCGATTAAGGATCCACACCATATTATTCGTGCCGTCCGCGACCAGAATGTACTTCTGTTGCGGATCGGTCGAGAGAGTCAGGTTGTAGATTGTGCCGCACGGGGGATCGGTCATGCTCCAGATGCCGCCGCAGTGAGGACCGCGGGACTGAGTCGAGGGGTGAATCCAAAACTCTTTTACGTATTTGCCCTGCTTGGTGAAAACCTGGATTCGGTCGCTGCCGCGTTCGCAAACGTAGACGAAGCCATCCTTGGACGGATGGGCGCAGTGCAGAGCGGGAGCGAACTGCGTCTGGTCGGGTGGCGGCCCGGAAGGGTCATACGGAGGTGTCGGATCATTATCGATCTCACTAAGGGGAATGCCTTTGCCTCCCCAGCCGCGCTTGAACGCGCCGGTATCCATGTCATACACCAGGATGCGCTTGTTTAGAAATCCATCAGGGATGTAGATCTCGCGGGCGTCTTCGTCGAACTCGAAAGCGGCGATGCCCGGAGGGAAAGTGTCCGTTTGCTGGTTATTCTGCTTCACTTGCGAGGGGGGAACTTTCGGTCCGCGATGGCCGAAGTCCCAGAGGAATTTGCCGTCCTTGCTGAACTTGACGATGCTGTCGCCGGGATTGGTGCCTGAAATCCAGACGTTCTCGTCTCGATCGACGCCGAGGGTTTGCAACCGGCCGGGCCAGCCGGGAACGTAATCCTTGCCTCCCCAGGCTCGGAGGACGCTGCCATCGGCGTCGAACTCGACAATCTCGGGACCGATGACACAGCATTCGGTGCGCGGCGGCGTGGTGGACGCGCCCAATTCGTCAGGCCGTGCGTCCGTGGCGCGATTAATCGCCCAGATGTGGTCTTCCTTGTCGACGTAGATATCGACGAATTGCTGCGTGCTCCATTTGTTCGGCAGGGGCTTGGGCCAGAAGGGGTCGACCTTATACACGGTAGCGGCTTGCGCGTGCGCCGCGTAAGGGGCAGCGAGAACTCCCAAAAAGAAAGCTGCGATGGCCGGGGCGGTGGCCACGGTCCATCCCATCCGCGTCCGCATGGAGAACTCCTTTTCCCCGTTCTTGACAATAATTACTTACAAAGTAGCTAAGTAATCGGTTATTCGTGGGGGCGCGACCGGGATTTTCCGTCTCCATTTTTGAGGATAAATTTCTGGGCGCGCTTTCCGGTATCCACTTCGCCGGTATAGATATTTCCCTTGGAGTCCATGGCGATGGCATCGATCCAATGAAACTGGCCGGCCATGCGGCCGTCGTCGCCGATCGAGCCCGCGACCGTGCCTTCCTTGCGGTCCTGGATCCAAATCTTGTCGTTGGTGCCGTCGGCGATCAGGACGTACTTCTCCTGCGCGTCATGGGAAAAGGTGAGGTTGTAGATCGTCCCGCACATGCCGAAGGTGGTGCTGCCGGGGCCGCCACAATCGGGGCCGCGAGCCGGGGTCGAGGGGTGCACGAAGAAGCTGGAAACGAATTTTCCTTGCTTGGTAAAAACTTGAACCCGGTCAGAGCCACGCTCGCAGATGTAGACGAGGCCGTCCACTGAAATGTGGACGCAGTGCAGGGCGGGCGCGAATTGCATTTGATCCGGAGGCGGTCCCGATTTCCAGTCGTAGGGCGGCGTGGGGTCATTGTCAATCTCGCTCAAGGGGATGCCGTGGCCGCCCCAGCCGCGCTTGAAGACGCCGGTATCCATGTCGTAGACGAGGACGCGCTTCTGATCGACGATGTACAACTCGTGGGCGTCCTCGTCCAGATCAAAGAAAAAAATCCCGTTCGGGAAAGTATCGGTGTTCTGGTTCGTCTGCTTCAAGGGCTGCGGTTGCTGACCCGGGGGCGTCCTGGCTCCGCGATGGCCAAACTCCCACAGAAGTTTCCCATCGCCGGTAAATTTTTGGATGCTGTCGCCCCGCGCGCCGCCTCCCAGCCAAACATTTCCCTCTCGATCGACCTGGATATTATGTTCGGCGCCGGCGCCCGGCTTGGGATTCCCCTCGGCCGGCCAGCCCGGCACGTAGCCCGGGCCTCCCCAGGCTTTGAGGACATTGCCGGCGGTGTCAAATTCGAGGACGGCCGGCGCGGCGATGCAACAATCCGTGCGCGGCGGCGTGGTGCCTGCGCCCGACTCATCGGGGTTGATGTCGCGCGGACGGTTAAACACCCAGATATGGTCGTCCTTATCCGTGACCATCACCGGAACTCCCTGCATGAGCCAATGGTTTGGCAAGGGCTTGGGCCAACTGGGGTCCACCACATACACGGGAACGTTTTGCGATCGCGCCACGGGAACAACGGTGATAATCAAGAAGCAAAAAAGAGGGATCGCTCTGGCAAACGCATCATTCCATCCGTTGAAAATCCGCATAAAACGTTCCTCCCCTGATGTTCGCTCAAAAGCCGGCAGGCGACTGGGCGCAGTCTAATGGATAAAAGAACTGGATGTCAACGCGCGGCGGAGTGCTCCGCGCCCGCCGCAAGCCGAAACGGAGCAAAGCAAGAACAAACAAATGCCGAACTACAAAAAGGGGACATTTCAAACGAGGTAAGGAAGGGGACATTCTAAAAGAGGTATGGCAAACAGAGAATTGACACCAGCGGCAGCCAGTGAGAGAATCCCGTTAAAAGGTGACTCAATGAGAACAAAAAAGATGATCGTTTGGATGTTTGGCATTGTGGTGTTACTGGGCGCGTCGTCGGCAGCCTTGGCTCACCACGGGACCGCGGCGTATGTCACGAGTAGCATGGTCACGGTGAAGGGAACGATGACGGATTTCCGCTACATCAATCCGCACGTGCAACTTTACTTTGACGTGAAAAACGACAAGGGCGAAGTGGAAAAGTGGCAGGCCGAACTGACCGCTCCGAACAAGCTGGCCCGAGCCGGTTGGGACAAGCACACGCTGCAGCCGGGAGACACGATCACAGCAACCGGCTACGTCGCCAAAGACGGTGCGCATACGATGTGGATCCGAGCGCTCATCGGGCCCCACGGAGAGCCATTGCGCCTCTCCGATGAATAACCGATAGCCCTTATTGGGCAACCGGGTATGTGCGGATCAGCAGCAAATAGGAGGGTCTACGTGCGTAGGGGCATGAGTATTTTCACGTTTGGAATGATCGCGGCACTTTCGCTCTCAACCGCGCTATACGCACAAACAGCACCTCCGCCCCCGGCTCAAGCCAATGCCGCGAGTAAGCCCGGGCCCGCGCCCGTGCACGATCTAACGGGCGTCTGGATGATGCACAATCCACCTGGGTCAAACCGCGGTTTTACCAACTACACGTTCACGAAAGATCCTCCGGAGTTGACGCCGTGGGGCCAGGCCAAGTATGCGGAGGCCAAACCTTCCAACGGTGGGCAGTTCACTCTGCAGACGACGAACGATCCGGTGCTCACGAGATGCGATCCTCCCGGCGTTCCACGGGTCTATTTCCATCCTTATCCATTTGAATTCGTGCAGACCCCCAAATATATCCTCATGCTTTATGAGTACGATCACATCGTGCGCCGCATTTATACGGACGGGCGCCCCCTCCCCAAAGATCCGGATCCTCTGTGGATGGGAACTTCGGTGGGACATTGGGAAGGGGACACCACATTCGTCGTGGATACGGTTGGATTCAACGACAAGACCTGGCTCGACCGGCTCGGTCATCCTCACACCCCGGACTTGCACGTCACCGAGCGGTTCCGTCGTGTGGACAAGGATCACCTCGAGCTGGACTTCATCCTGGACGATCCCAAGGCGCTGGCGAAGCCGTGGACGGCAACCTTTTATTACGAGTTGCGGCCCAACTGGGAGTTGGGGGAAATCTCCTGCTCGGGGGATTATCTGGATTTCAAAAATTTCGAAGGTAAATGAGAGGGCGGTTGCCCCGATTAGGAGTTGGGAGGGCAACCGGAGAGCGATTTCTGCGCGAGAAACATCCTCAGGCAGACCTGTTTGTGAGTATGGTGAAAATCCAAGAATCTTGTAGCGCCCGCCTTTAGGCGGGCATGTGGTGGCACCCAAGATGCCCACCTAAAGGCGGCCCCACATAAAATCGACGGGCGGAGGAAGGGTGCGCTACTGGGCGCGCGCGCTGCCGACGTCTTTGGGCGTCGAGAGATAACCGTTCACTTTATCCTTGGTCACGTCGAAGACCACGATTTCGTAGGGGCGCGTTGCGCCCTTGATATAGAACTGCACGGGCTCGTCGGCCGTCTTGTCTTTCTTCTCGATGGTCTTGTCGTCGGCGACAACCATTAAGGTATATTTGAATTTCTTGGGGTCGGTTTTCGTCAGCGTGACCTGAATGGGACCGACGTGCGTGGGTGTCTTGGACTTGGTGAGATGCAATTCAAAGATATTGCGCTCTCCTGAGCGCTTGAGTTGATCGAGTTCTTCCTGGTTGCGCGCGATCAAACCGCTTTGCACGCCCAGATCGCCGACCGTGCTGGTGAGTTTTGCCTTGGTCGCTTCCAGGTCCTGCTTGGTGGCGGTGATATCGCCCTTGGCGCCGGTTAAATCCGTGCTCACTTGTCCGATTTTGGTGTCGGTGTCCTGCTTCACCTGGCCGATTTGCGCGGTGAGCTTGTCATCGGATTCTTTCTGGGTTTCACGAATGTTCTGCGCGAGGGCGCGCGCCTGGGCTAGTTCAGCCTGCGTGAAACCGAGTTTTTGCGTGGTTACTTCGAGCTGGCCCTTGAGCTCCGCGACGCGCGAATTGGTCTGATCGATCTGCACGGAAAGAATGGCTTCTTTGGAGTTAGCTTGCGCCAGGTCCGTCTGAAGCTTGGTATTAGCGGTGTTGCCCGCGTACAGCAGATATCCCATAAGGGCGAAGGCCGCGACAAACGCCACGATGATCCAGCGGGGCGTAGGGGCCGCTTCGTAAAAATCGTCTTCGTGTCGACTGGGTTCAGGAACATTCGGGGAAATACTCATCACCTCTCCTCGGCGGCCGGTCTAAAACCGGCGGCGCATATCTATCCTGGCGGGTTGCAGGCCCCGCCCCGGCGGGACTTGCAGGATAAAAGTAAAACCGCACCCGTCCCTGACGTGAGATTACCCCGACCTGGAACTGGTTGTCTACGATTTGCGAGAACGTGGGTGTTTTGGCCAGCGCGCTTCCATCGTGGTGGTCAAGCCGCCGCGCGGCGTGAATTCGCCGCGCACGACGCACCAGGCGGGGTGAATCGCGTCCACAATGTCCCGGAGCATGCAATTGACGGCATTCCCGTAAAAGATGCCGAGGTCGCGGTACGCCAGCAGAGACATTTTCAGGGCCTTCAGTTCCAGGCAGGATTTTTTGGCTCGTACTCGATAATGATGGTTCCGAAGTCAGGCAATCCGGTTTTCGGGCACACCGAACTATATTCGGGGTAACGAGTAACGATCTGGTATCCGGGGAGCTGGTTCGGCAATATGTCCAAGGACGGAAGTTTTGTCTGGATCCCCGTGCGCGCGTGCTGGGAAGTGTAATCGGCCATCCCGCACCTCTCGTTTCATTGTACAGAGAGGCGCAATCCTGCACAGATGGAACTAGGGAAGCCTAGGCACATCGTATCCCCCCTCGTCGTTGAGGTAGTAATCCAAAAAGACCGGTGGAAGCAAGCAAAGATCGAGCGGGGAACGAGGAGTGAGCCGCTCGATGATCTGCCAGGGGGTGA
>Ga0302324_100012936_pt1 | contig 16970 bp, 23 predicted proteins | sample Palsa_T0_1_FD_201949 | JGI IMG/M metagenome (GOLD analysis project Ga0302324, IMG submission 201949) | Peat permafrost microbial communities from Stordalen Mire near Abisko, Sweden - Palsa_T0_1 | ecosystem: Environmental > Terrestrial > Soil > Palsa > Peat permafrost | place: Sweden: Abisko...
AAACAAAGGGATGCGGTAGAAGGACAGGGCCTGCACCGAGGCGGCCGAGGAGGCCAGCTCGGCGGCGAGCGCCCCGGCCTGCCCGGCGGCCAGCTGCGGCGGGGGGGCTACGTTGTTGGAGGTGGGCGTTTCCCCAGCGACGCCCGTCGCCCCGGTCGCGCCCGTCGCCCCGGTGGTCCCGGTCGTTCCCTGCCCGGCCTTGGCTCCCGCCGTGGTGGTCTTGCCGGCGGTCGCTTTCTGGCCACGCTGAAGCACGACCGGTGGCGCTTCGGGTGTGGCGCCGTTCGACCCTCCGCTCGACGGCTGCGCGCCGACGCCCTGCCCATTCGAGCCTGTACCTGAACTCGAGGTGGAGGTCGAGGGTTTGGTTGAGGGTTTGGTTGACGGCCGGGCGGGGGCCGGAGTGATCTTCGGCCGCTGGCCGGAGGGCGATTCCTGCGCGCCGGCGCCGACGACGACCGGAGCCGAGGGAACGGTCGGCGAGCCGGCTTCGGCCTGCGTGCCGGCGGCGAGCGCCGCGCCGGCGAGCGGCCCTCCGAGGCCGGCGGCGGTCAGGCCTCCCCCTGCGAGCGCAGACAAAAGGAAGCGCCGCGCGCGGCGGCGGCTCCTCATCGGCGGCATTCGCCGGAGTGGATCATCTTGCGGTCGTCCCATGGTCGTGGTCGGCGCAGCAAGCCCACGCACGCGGGGGTACGCCCGCCGACATTATGGTCGACACACAACCACAAATCCGTAAAGGATTCGTAATCGGGCCGCACCGGTCGGCACCCCTCACTCTTCGCCGGGCCTGCAGGGCCTCCTGCCTGCAATGCTTGAGGCAAACCCCCCTCGTCTCGTCCATGCCGGGTGTTTACAGATAACCCCATCGTACAGGTCGAGGTGCACGGGTGGCGCGATGGCGGATGCCCACAGGGTTCGCGCCGTTCGCGCTCGATCCGCCCGCCGGCACCGCGGCCGGGCGCGACGCGATAACCTGTGCGGCCGTGGAAACCATTCTCTCGGTCCTTCAGATCGCCATCTCGGTGATCGTCATCTTCCTGGTGCTGATGCATTCCGGCAAGGACTCCGGCCTCTCGGGCGCGTTCGGCGTCGGCACGGGCACGGGGCCGCTCGGAGGTGGATCGATGGTCGAGCGCAACCTCAATCGCTGGACCATCTTCTTCGCGATCCTGTTCCTCGTGAACGCGGTCGTGCTGCTGAAGCAGCCCTGGTCCTAGTCCTCGAGACGGTTGAGGATCTCAAGCGCTTCCGCGCGCAGGGCGCCGTCGACGGCCTCGTAGTCCTCGCGCGAGAGCTTGCCCGTGCGGAAGTCCAGCTCGGCATCGCGGATCTCGCGGTACTTGGCCTCGCGCGCCGCCTCGAGCCGGTCGCGCTCGGCGGACTGCGCATCCACCGGTCGATGAGCGGCACGCAGAGGGGCGCTGACCACGAACACCACCGCCGCCAGGAGCGCGACTATCAGCACGAGGGCCAGGACGCTCACCTGGGGCCCCGGGCTCGCCCGCGAGCACGCCTCTCGGCCATGGCCGAGATCAGGCGCGTGCCAAGCCGTGGGCCGCGCGGGCGCGCAGGCGCATGCTGACGCGGCGGCGCACAACGCTCGGGGCCGGCCAGATCGCGATCAGGCCGCCGCCGAAAACGATCAGGCCACCGATCCAGATCCACATGACGAGCGGGGAGACGATGAAGTGGAACTGGGCAGGCGGTGGGTGCTGAAGGTAGGAGCGGGCGAGGTATCCGATCGCCACCACGGCGTCTTCCGGCGGCAGCGTCCGATTGCCAACACTAACGATCCGCTGCAGGGTTGGGGTTTCGATGTCGGGCTCGATCGCAGTCCACACATCGCGCGAGATGCCCGCATCCATGCTCACATGGCTGACGGGCTGGCCCCCGATCAGGCTTCCCACCGTTCCCTGGCTGGCTTCCTCAGAGGCGTAGTAGCCCTCGCTGGGCAGCAGGGTGGCGACGTGGTGGCCGCGCTTGGTGACATCCAGAACGGCGCCGAGGCTGAGCGTCGAGCCGGTGTGCGCCGCGTCGTATCTGGGTGTGATCGTCGCGGTGGGGCGCACGTAGCGAATCGAATAGGCGCCCACGCGGGTGGACTGGCCCGGCGACAGCCCGAGCTCTGAGGCATGCTGGAAGGACGAGGAGGCAGCGACCCCGATGAACAGGACCGCCATGCCGACATGCACGATGTATCCGCCGTAGCGCCGGCGGTTGCGCCTCACGAGGGCCGCCAAAGCGACCGGCAGGGCCTCGTGCGCCATCGCACGCCTCGCGCGCGCACCGCGGAAGAACTCTCCTCCGATGCTGGCGAACACGAACGCGCCGCAGCAGAACATCGCGATCGCAAGCGGCTTCTCCTGCACGCCGGCGGCGAGCAGCGCGAGCAGGGTCAGGAGCGCCAGCGCCGTGGGCGCGAGGAAGTGGCGCCGGGCGTTTGCCAGCGTCGCGCGCCGCCATGCGATCACCGGCCCGATGCCGCTCAGCAGGACCAGCACGAGAGCGAGGGGAACCGTGTAGCGGTCGAACCACGGCGGCCCGACGGACGCTTCGCGCCCAGTCACGGCCTCGGAGATCAGCGGGAAGTAGGTGCCCCAGAAGATCACGAAGCACAGCCCCACCAGCACCAGGTTGTTCGCCAGGAAGATCGACTCGCGTGACAGCAGCGAGTCCAGCCGATGCTCGCTGCGCAGCATGTCGCGGCGGGAGACGACCAGATAGATCGAGCCGGCGATCAGCACCCCGATGAGCACCACGAAGGGAACCCCCAGGGTGGCGCCGCCGAACGCGTGGATCGAGTTGAGGATCCCGCTGCGCACGAGGAACGTGCCCATGATCGCGAGGGTGCCCGTGGCCAGCACGAGCGACACGTTCCACACCTTCAGCATCCCCCGCTTCTCCTGGATCATCAGCGAGTGCAGGAACGCCGTGCCCGTCAGCCACGGCATCAGCGAGGCGTTCTCGACCGCGTCCCAGCCCCAGTAGCCGCCCCAACCCAGCTCGGAGTAGGACCAGCGAGCGCCGAGCAGTATGCCCATGCCGAGGAACAGCCACGCGGCGAACGCGAACCGGCGCGTGGCCCTGATCCACTCGGCATCCACGCGACGAGCGAGCAGCGCACCCATGCCGAAGGCGAGCGGGATCGTGCACAGCGTGTAGCCCGAGTAGAGCATCGGCGGATGGATCATCATCGTGGGAAAGCGCAGCAGCGGATCGAGTCCGGCGCCTTCGGCAGGCGCAGGGCTGGTGGTCTGAAACGGCGTCGCGTAAAAGACCATCAGCGAGACGAAGAAGCCCCCGAAGCCCAGCAGGATCGCCGTCGCATAAGCGGCCACCTCGCGCATTCGCCTGCGAGTGAGAAACAGCGCGAGGCTCGCCCACAGCGACAGCAGCCAGGCCCACAGCAGCAGCGAGCCTTCCTGCGAGGACCACACGGCTGCGGCCCGGTAGAACGCCGGCGTGGTGCGGCTCGACGTGTCGGCCACGGTGTTGAAGGCGAAGTCGTTGCGCAGAAAGGCGACCTCGAGCACGGCGAACGCCACCGTCAGGATCCCCGCCAGCGCGTACACCGCGCGGCGCCCTGATTCGGAGAACTCAAGCCGTCCGCTGCGAACTCCGTACAACGACGCGCCGATGCCGTACACGCAGACGGCCAGTGCGAGCAGCAGGCAGCCGCGTCCCAGGTCGGCCATCAACGCGTTCCGTCCCGGCGGGTGGTGTGCACCAGGGCGCCCGGCACCTCAGTAGTTCTGCTTCTCGCTGGGCGGAGCGGTCTTGTACTTGGAGGGACACTTGGTTATCAGCGAGTCGCGTTCGCCGATGAACGCCCCGCCCTGCTTCTCGACGGTGACTATCACCTCACGCCCTTCGCGGAACGGGTCGGGCACCGTCCCGGTATAGGCGATCGGGATCGTGGTCCCGCCGACCCGGTCCTCCACGCCGAAGTGCAGCACAGCCCCTTCGCGGTGGACCGATCCGTCGACCACCGTGCCCGTCAGCTGATAGCTGCGGCCCGGTTGCGCCTCGTGGACCAACTGGCTTGGGCTGAGGGCCGGGCTCGCAGCGCTGAAGCTGGTGTAGATCAGCGCACTGGCCAGTACCACGGCCGCACTCAACGCCACGGTCAGGCGCACCGTTCGCTTGCGCGCTGGGTCCATTGCCAGCAAGTATCTCAAACCCCCGCCCCCGTTGCCGCGGTCTTCCCGCTGCGGCCAAGGGGGAGTCCGGCCGCGACGCGGCCAGGAAATCGCTGTTGCAAAGCGAAACCTTTGAGCGTGAGCAGAGTCTTTAGGGGTGCAGCCATGAGAGCCAACCTCCCCCACCCACTGCGCCGGGGCATCCCCCACCCCCTGCGGGAACGCATCCCAAGACGCCTGCGCGAACGCCGGCATTCACGCAGGCACCGCAACCCGCCGGCTGCGGAGAGCGGCCCGGCGGCGGCGCCCCCCCTCGGGCCATCCGACCTCGCCGTCCAGCGCGTGCGCGACGCGGGCGGCCCGGTGGACAAGGCCTCCTACAGCTGCGAATGCGGCTGCGTGTTCGTCGCGGCGGTCTCGACCACCGTGAAGTGCCCGCACTGCGAAGCCGGGCAGACCTGGTAGCGGGAGTCGGCGAGCCCCACGCCGGACTCCGTATTCGCCGAATCTCCTCCTGCGGCATGCCCCGGTCTCGAGCCACAGCTTCGTGCTTGAGCTTTGTACATATTGTCGATAGACTTACTGAGCAATGCAACCCATGACCCCTCCCCGCTCCTCACCCAGCGACGTCCAGGCGACTGCGCTGATGCACGTCACCGCAGCGCGCGGCGGCGTGATGGCGCGATGTAGACGTCCCTGAACCATCCCCCCGGGAGCGGTGATCACCGCTCCCACACAGTTCTCCTCCCCGCTGGGCCGAGCTCCGCTCCACCGCCCGGCCCAGCCGCCAATCGCAAATCGACGACCCCAGAAGGGAGATCCCATGGCCAGGATCATCGTGACGGCCGATCGTGACATCAAAGGCGCCCCGCCGGTGCTGCTGGACGAGAGCGTGTACTCGGTGCATCTCAGCACCGGCCACGCGGCGATGCAACTGATCGAGCGGCTCGGCTGGGCGCTCAGCGATGCCGAGGAGGTTGAGCGCAAGCGCCCCCATACGCGAAGGGACGGGCCCAGCGACACGCCGCGCGCCTATTCCCGCCAGCCGGTTCAGGCCTAGAGCCGAACCTCCGAGCAGCAAACAGCCCGCGCTTCAGCGCGGGCTGTTTGCGAAGGTGGGGCGCGAGGACACCGAGGGGAAGGGTGTCCCCGCGCCTGTTCCAGCGCGTTGGGAGGAAAGGAGCCGAACCTCCGCGCTGCCCCGGACGGCGCACCGGGAGGGATCGGGCAGCCGTCCAAGCTGTTTCAAGGTCCGTACCCACCCACTGGCGTGGCGGGCCGCCGGACCCCTTGTTTGGAATCTTTCGGGAGCTGATTGGGGAGCTGCCTGGTTCGGCCGCGGACCTGTGCCCGGACCCGGCCGGCCACGCGATCGGCGTCGCCGCGGGCCGCCGCGCGGCACATCGCGATTGAAAACGCGACGACCGCCAGCCAGGCGCTTGGAATCAGGATGAAGAGCAATTGACCGCTGCGATCAGGCGCGCCCGCACCCTGGTCGAGGGCCCCCACCAAACAGGCTCGTGCCTAGCATCTCGCGTCCTTCCGACGAGTGGCTGCACGGACCAACACCAACGTGGCGGCCACATGTGACCGCGAGACTGTTCCGCTCTCTTAGGTACAACCCCAGCATGGCCAGTGACCATGAATAAGGATCGCTGTAAGAGGGAGCCTACCAGTGCGCGAACGCCGTGTGTAGTGCCTGCTTGCGCTTTTGTCCGCTAACTGCGGCATCTTGCTGTTCTCCAGGCGATCTCGGCTCACGTCCAGGGCTTGACGCCCTCCCGCGGGCGGGGCTAGAATTTCAAGACAGTCGAACTTGCCAGGGTCACAGCTGACAGACCGGCCCAGGGAAGACACGAACAACGAAACGGACGGTAAGGGCCTGATGAGCCCGGCCGAGCCCGCGGGATCTGAAGTGGACGCGCCCTCGCCCAGCGACCGGCATCTCGCCGGCGGTCATCTGCTGGCGGCGATCTCCACCAGCATCGTCGGCATCCTGCGCGAGCACTACGGGCGCGGGCCGATGAAGGCCAAGACCTACGCGCTCGACGACATCGTCGTCGTGGTCATGCGCGGAAGCGGCTTCACGGCGCTCGAGCAGACGATCATGGACAGCGGCGAGCCCGAGCGTGTGATCGCCATGCGTGAGGACTTCCAGCGCGTCATGGCCACGCGCTACAAGGAGACGATCGAAGAGCTGACCGGCCGCAAGGTGCTTGCGTTCCTCAGCCAGGCCCACGTCGAGCCCGACATCACGATGGAGATCTTCTTCATCGACGGCCCGCTGGACGGCTTCGGCGCGGTGGAGATCACCGAGCCCATCGGTTAGCGGCCGTCCTGCGCGGCTCGAGCTCGGCTGCGTGAGGAGGGAGATCAGCCGAAGGTGCGCTTGAGGGCTCGCTGGAACGCCGGCCGCGCCGCGAGCTGCGCCATATAGGCTTTGAGGCCCGGGGCGAGCTCCTCGGCGATCCCGGCGCGAGTGGTGAAGAGAAGCGCGGTGCCGACGAGCACGTCAGCCACGCTGAAGCGCCCACCGACGAGATGTTCGTTGCCATCGAGTGCGCTCGCAACCGCATTCGCGGCGGCGTCGAAGCGCTTTCGCGCCGCGGCGGCCCGGTCGGGGTCGCGCTGCGCTTGGTCCCAGGCCTCAAACAGCGGCGGCTCGAGCTCGGCCGGGGCAAAGCAGGCCCACTGGTAGACGAGTGCCCTGTCGTGGCTGCCGAGCGCCGGCACGAGCTCGGCCTCGGGGTGCAGATCGCCGATATGCAGGCACAGGGCGGCTGACTCGAACAGAAAGCCCTCGTCGTCCTCGAGCACAGGGACGCGGCCGAGGGGATGGCGGGCAAGGTGCACCTCGGCGGCGCTTTCCTCGCGACTCATCACCGACAGCTCATACGGCACGCCCGCCTCCTCGAGCGTCCAGATGACGCGCAGTGGCCGTCCCGCCCGCTCCCGGTGGAATACGCGCATCGCGCCCGCCACGATAACGGTCAACCCCTCACCATGCGCGCGCCGCTTCGATGCGCAACGCTCATCCGCGCACGTCGCGGCGCCTCACGCGATTGGCCGAAGAGAGCGTGCTCGGGCAGTCCCTTCAGACGGCGCCGGCCGCGCCCCGAGAGCTCGACGCCGGCGATCCCGGCGACGGCATGGCGGGTCCGCTCCGTCATGAGAAGCTCACCCGCGCTCGCGGACGAGGTGACCCGTGCGGCGGTGTTGACGGTCGACCCGAACCAGTCGCCCTTACGCTCGACCGCCGGGCCGGTATCGAGGCCTACGCGGGCAGGCGGAAAGCCCTCGCTGTCGGCGAGGGCGAGGATTCGTGTGGCGAGGGTGACGGCCGCCTCGGCGTTCTCGCTGCGCACCATCACGCCGTCGCCAATCGCCTTCACGACGTGGCAGCCGAGCTCGGACGCCAAGCCGCAGATGCGCTCGTGGAAGGACACCGCGAGGTCTGCCCCGCGGTCGTCTCCGTGGTGGGAGGTGAACTCCGCGAATCCGACGAGATCGGCGAACAGGAAGGTGTGGAATCGGAAGACCATGATGAGCCCGGGTGTTTTCGCCCCGCAACCGTTCAACGCTCGGCGGCGGTGATCTGTGAGACGTCTCAGCGGGAGGATCCACGAGGCGCGGCCCGGGGGTCAGCGCGAGTTTTATGAAGCGGTCTGCGCGGGTAGCTCTGCCGGCAAGCGATCTCGCACACAACGCAGAGGAGGTGTGGACTCGCCGAAAGTTCGCTATGCGCGGCGCATGTGCACGCGCACCACGCTGCCCGTGGGGGCCGAGCGGATCTGCACCAGGTCGCAGAGATGATTTACCAGCCAAAGCCCGCGACCTGCTGGCTGTTCGGGACGTGGGCGGATCCTTCCGGCGAGCGGCTCCTCGATGCGGCCGCGATCGCGAACCTCAACGAGCAACGTCCGCTCCTCGCTCCACATTCGCAGAGTGCCGCCGCCGCCGCCGTGGCGCACGCTGTTGGACGCAAGCTCCGTCACCGCCAGCGTCAGGTTTTCAGTCCGTTCGTGCCCGAGCTCCAGCTCAGCTGCCCACTCGCCCAGGAGCCGGCGCAACCAGGCCGTCGCATCCCCGGTGAACACAAGTTCCCCGGCGCCGGCGGGCGGCGGAGTGAGAGCGCCGGCGAAGGGGCCGGGTGCCGCATCGCCAGGCACGTAGGCGTCGCTCGGCCGGCTGCGCCCGTCCTCGGCGAGGAAGGGGTGGTTGCGGCGTGCCCCCTCGATCACGTCCTCGCTTAGGTCGTCGAGATCGTAGGGGCAGAGCAGGCGCCAGGCGACCCCTCCTCCGAACGCCAGGTTCAGGAGCGACTCGTGCCGATGACACTCGGTCACCTCGGCCGCACTGCGCTCCCGCCAGACCGGCTCGCCGATGCCCCGGACTGGGCGATTCTGACAGGCGTTCTCCTCGAGAAACCGCTGCCAGGCCGGAATGATGCGAGCCGGGTTGTCGCCCAGCAGGCGCATGTCGGTGAAGCTCACCCGCCGGGCGTCTCGGCCAAGCGCCTGCCTGAGCAGCTCGGTCTTGTCGTCTCCTACAGCGACGAATATCGGTTCCTCAGCCGCAATCGCGTCGCTGACGAAGGGAAGAGTCCCCTCGAGGAATCCACGCCAACCGGCGTACAAGAGCGCCTCATGGTGGAAGCGGCTCACGATGCGGTCCGTGCCGGTGTCCGCGTGTCCGGCTGAGTGGACACGCGCCGGCTGACCTGTCCGTTGCGCCAGCGTCAGAACGTCCACCTCGCAAGCGCCCCATGCCGTGCCGTGACCCGCCGACGCGCCAAGCTACCAGCGCCCGTACCAGCGGCGCCCGCCGGTCTCAGGTATGCCACCGACAAAGAACCCGATCAGCCACAGCAGGATCGCCGCGATCAGGACATACCAGAGGACATGCACCGCGAAGCCGAGGCCGCCAAACACGGCCAGGATGAGCACGAGAGCAACGAGAGCCACCATATTCACGCCTCCATTTGCAGTGTCGCCAGATCTGTCTTCTTATCCACCTGCACAGTCAGGTGCCCGTTTTGGGCATTGCTCAATCCTGGCTGGGCGCCGGCGAGGGCGGATGTCCACCGCTGTGCAGGCCCGAGATCGTCGAGGAGTTCGCGAAGCGCCGGCACGAGCCGGCGAGATCCCGCGCCGGGGTGCTCAGCGCCCGGGTATCAGCGCTGAATCGGCGCGTTACCGTTCCCGAGCGGGGCGCGGAGCGGGAGCGGAGGCGTCGCGCCGGTCGCCCTACAGCGTTCCAGCAGCGACGTCGCTCAGCGCACGCAGCTGATCCAGCGAGCGGCGCAAGAGACGCGATACCTGCATCTGGGAGACGCCGACCTGAGCCGCGATCTCGGTCTGGGTGAGGTCCAGGACGAAGCGCATGTGCAGGATCAGGCGCTCGCGCTCTGGAAGCTTTGCGAGGGCTGCGGTGACGGTCGCGTCGAGCTCGATCAGCTCGTAGCGCTCATCGTTGCGGCCCAATGCGTCGCCATAGGTCATCGCCTCGTCTTCGGCGCTCGGCGGCGGGGCGTCCAGCGAGACGGTCTCGTAGGCCTGCAGGGCCTGCAGCGTGTCGAGCACGTGCTCGCTGTCGAGCTCGAGGAACTCCGCCAGCTGACCGACGGTGGGGGCGTGACCATGCTCGTTGGTGAGGCGCTCTTGCGCGTCTCTGACCTTCAGCGCTTGCTCCTGCAGCCCGCGCGGCATGTGCACGGCCCAGCCCGAGTCGCGGAAGTAGCGCCGCATCTCCCCGAGGATCGTCGGCACGGCGAACGCCGGGAAGGGGTGCCCGCGCGAAGGGTCGAAGCGGTCCAGCGCCTTCAGCAGCCCCAGCGAGGCCACCTGCAGGAGGTCCTCGAACGGCTCAGAGGAGCGCCCGTAGCGACGCGCGAGGCTTCGGGCGAGCGGCATGAACTGCTCCACGAGCTGATCTCTCGCCGCCTGGTCGCCGTGTTGCTGCCAGAGCAGGAACAGGCTTCGAGGTTCCCCGCCCATCGACGAATTGGTGACCTGCGCCCCCGACGGGGCCGCGATCGTAGACATCGTGTGCATCCCTCCTCAGATTGCGAAGTCCATGGGAGTCTACCGCTTCTGGCGAACATGTGTGCACTCCCCGCCATGCTCGCGAGCACCGCAGGCGGATCACTCGAGCGCCGGCCCGTCAGGAGGGCCTTTGCGGCGGGGGTGGCCGCCCGGCGCGCCCTGACGGCGTGGTCATCTCGTCGGTTTGCGACCGCCGTGCTGCGCCGGCCCCGGCAGGCGGGTTGCACACACGCTTCTGTAGGGCGGACTCGGCACACCGATCACGTCGCCCGAGACCGGCAACGCGCAGGGCCCGCTCGATCCGGACTGCCGGCATTCGCTCAGCTCAGAGCGCGGGCTCGGCGGACGCTCCGCTACCGGTATGACGCAGCCGGCGACGCAATCCTCGGTTGAGACCGAGCATGTCCGGGAAAGGGCGCCGGCGGGCGGGTCAGCGGGGTGCAACGCGCGTTGCGCGGAGAGCGCGAGTGCTCCTTGCGCCGGTGCCCGGGCGCCATGCGGGACGGCCGCATGGCGGGCGCCCATCAGGAGGGCCGCACCGGCGAGAAGGGCGCAGCAGATCAGGACTGCGGGCAGACGCCGCAGGGCGATCACGGGGCCTCGAGCCCCCGCCCGGCGAAGTCGGCCTGTGTGGTCACTCTGCGCTCCCTCTCGCGGTGTCCGGACCCGATCCCGCGTGCCAGTTTAGAGGGGTTCGATGCGCCGCGAGGGGACGACGCACCCCGAGCCGCCAGGAGGAGAGGAAGCGGCCCGGGGGGTCGTCCTTGCATTCGGGCGTCCATCCACGCGCCGTAACCATCGTCCATGAGCGAAAGATCCCGACGTAGGGTCGGCCGTCCAAAGATGTGCATCGCGATTTGTTACGTTCGTACCTCCACGACCGCCGGCCGGAGAGGTATCGAGACAGATGCGAGGGGATGATCGCGACCCATGCATCCTGGAGCTCCGGCGAATCGTCCACCGGCTGGCGGATAGAGTGCTCTCGGTGGGCCCTGACGATCAACGAGCGTCCCGCCGCTCAGGCGGCCGCCAAGCCGCGCAGGCCCCGCGCCCCCGCTCCTCGCTGTCGCTGATCGAGTTTCCCGCCGACGATCCCGAGCGTGCACGGCATTTCTGGGCCCAGCTGCTCGGCGTTGAGCTCGAGGTGCGCGAGGGTGCGGCGGGCGAGGGCTGGCAGACGGCCTCAGCAGCCCCTGCGGTGGGCGTGCATTCGCGCGGGCGCGGGCCGGGGGATTCCTACTCGTTGCCCTACTTCGAGGTGAGCGACGTCCCCGGGGCGCTCGCGCGGGTGCAGGCGCTCGGCGGAAGCGTGGTTCATCCGGGGGAGCAGTGGGCGATCTGCAAGGACTCCGAGGGAAGCCCGTTCGGACTTATTGCAGATGTAGTACGGAAGGTGTACGAGTAAGGCAGCCGGGCCGTCGCTGGCAGTCGTCACCGAGCGGGTTGCCATCGAGTGGATCGGCGCAGGCGGCCCTGCGGCCTGATTGCGCCGCTGCTGGTCTATCCGTCGCTTCTGCGCGCGCAGGCGCCTATGGGGTCCTCGCTCGGCCTCTCAGATGGCGTTCGGACCCGCTCCCGCGCTAGTGCAGCAGCGCGTGAATGAGCGGCTCGATCCGAAGGGCCAGCGTCGTAAGGCCGTTTAGGGTCGCTGCACCGTTCGCGATCTCCCATGCGCGCGCGATGGCACCGGCGTTTGGCTGGCGGGACTGCACCTGCCGTACGAGGTCGGTCGCGGCTGCGGCGCCATCGCCGTCACCGGCCGTCTGCAACGCGGCCACGAGATCACGCAGAAGCGGGATGAGTTCGGTTTCGCCAGTGGCACCGGAGAAGGCGCCGATGGACTTGCCGCCTGGCCCCGCCTGCGCTCCAAAGCCGATTGCCTCGGCCTCCGGCCCGTTGTGCATGACGTTGCCACGGGCATCAGCGTCTCGAACATAGACGTTGCCGCTGCCAATGGAGCCGGGCGGAGGTGGGCCGAGCACGACGTTGTAGTCGCCAGCCGTGGGTGGCTCGTCGGGCTCCTCCGGCTCGTCGGGCTCGTCTGGCTCGTTGGGTGGCTCAGCCATAGGGCCATCGTAGAAGACCGCCACCTCGATCTAGAAGCCGCCTGAGCGTGTCGCCGATATGCGGATCGTGGCCCGGGGTCAGGTTCAGGCGGGCGAGTGGCACGAGCGCGACATCTCCCACTCGGAACGGACCGTCCGAAGATCTCGGCGTAGAGGCCCGCCCGGCGCGGTGGAATGGGCCTGTGAGGGCTCGCAGCACGTCTCCGGTCATCGGGAGCGGTGCTAGACCTTGACGTGTAGTGCGGAAGGTAGTACCGGCGGCCGGGATCTCCTATTCCTCTCGCCCGGCAGTAAGCGCGGTGGTGGGCCGAGCCGCGTTGCTTTCTCTAGCCAGCCAGCGCGTCGGGAGCAAGGACCCGGCGCGCTGGTGTTCACGACGACGGGAGGTCTACATGACGTCGAGGTAACTCACGAGTCCCACTCATCAAGAGTGGGTCAAGGTTAAGGAATGAGATGAAACCGGAATCCGTAAAGAACCCCTACGAAATACTTCGCAGGGCGACACATGCCGGACTGGCCCACGTTTCCGAACCCGTGTCACCCGACGAGCTCGCCGACCTCATACTCGAGCCGTGTGGCTCGCAGTTGGAAGGCGCGATCATGCGTGAGGCACTCGAAGCCTGGCTGGAGGGTACCCGTGCACCATGGCTGCTCTCCTCGTACACGTACGCCCATCGGCAAGTTGACTGATGGCGGTCGGCACCATCACCACGCACAAGGGTAAGAAATCCCCGATGCGGCGCTCGTACAAATGGCCCTCGACGCGACAGCGCCGCCGGGCCATGGAACGACAGAAGCGGGCCGAGTACCGCGTCATCAAGAAACGTCGCGTCGTGGTGCAGACACAGAGCGTGGTGTGAACGGAGAGGGCGGCGCTTCGGTGTCGCCCTTTTTTTTGTCCGCAGAGGTGCGGATAGATTCGAGGACAACCGACTTACGGAAAGGATTACAGTGACAGTCGAGATCAGACACGGCATTGCCCACTTCGAGTCGGGCGACACGATCCCGCTCAGCCCTGAGTGGTGGGATGACCAGCACAGCGTTACGTCCCTCTGCGACTACTACGGGTACGACCCTGGCATCGTGGGCGAGCTGGAGCGGGCCATCGATGAGGCGCGCGAGGAGCACGATGAGCTGGAGGCTCTGAACCTCCTGGTCGGCGGCCCGATTGGCGAGCTTGCCGCGACAATGGGAGCCCGGCCAGAAGTTGCCACAGACTGGCTCGTGCCGGGGCTGCTCCGGCTCGGCGGCGTGACCTCATCGGGGGGCGCGAGAAGACCTCAGGCAAGAGCACGCTCACCTCATACCTCGTTGGCGCACTGGAGCGTGGCGAGGACACGATCTTCGGGGAGGCCGGCGCGAAGGTAAAGACCATCTGGTGCACGGAGGAGCCCGAATACTCCATGCGCGAGAAGGTGCTCGACTTCGGCTTGAAGCGCGCCTACATCGTGAAACTCAGCGACTGGGGAGCCGACCGCGACATCGACCTTTCGACGTTCGAGAAGAAGCTCGGCTGGCTGGAGAAGATCGCCCGCGGCGCCGGGTACGGCCACGTCGTGATCGACCCTCTCGGCCGGATCGCAGGCGTCACGGACGAGGCGGGCACCGAGCTGGGACAGCGCGTGGATGAGGCGGCTCAGATGGCGCAGCGCGCCGGAATAGCGATCACCCTGATCCATCATCAGAACAAGGGCACAGGGCGATCTGCCCTGGATCGGATGCGGGGGTCGACCACCCTCACGGCCGCCGTGGACACGATCGTCCAGATCGACCCGTTCTCAAAGAAGCAGAACAAACCCCGCGCCCGCAAGCTCACTGCTCTCGGTCGCGTCCGCGAGAGCAACTGGGAGAAGGTGGTCACGCTCAACGACGACAGCCGAAGCTATACCGTGCCGGAGCAGGTCGAGGAGCACGCGTACGATCGGCTCGCGCTCAAGGAAGCAGGCGTGGTCACGGTCGAGAAGTTCTGCACCGACAGCTTGAGGATGGAGGCGACCCCCGCCAACGTCAAAACCGCACGCAAGCGCCTCACGAGCCTCGTGGACCAGGAGGTGGCCGAGAAACACAAAGACGGAAATGATCCAGCCACCTACCGGGTTGTACCGTGAACCATATCCGTTTCCAACCCACTAGATATTACATCGGGAAACGGTGGACACAGAGCCGCCTACGTAGAGCGCGCGAAGCGCGCCCTCTACTACGGCTGGGGACTCTGCACGCAATCCCGAACTTACCGTTCGCACGACAGTAGATTCAGACCAGAATCTAAGGTCAAGGAGAACACGAATGACTACCGCCGCAGACATCACCAGGGAGATCGCGGAGAATCGCGCAAAGAAAGAATTGCACTGGGCCAAGTGGTGCATCGCGCAGGGCAAGCCCGTTGTGCCTCTCTACCGCGTGAAGAGTGACGAGTCATGACCGGTACGGCGCACGCTCCTCACGTACGTGGCGAATCTCACACACAAGAGATCCGATGAACGACCGATCTGTTGATGCTCGACAACCGGCGCGCGGACGGCGGAGGGCCATCGAGCGTGCCGTACAGGCCATCGTACGGGCCATCGGCGCATCGGTCGATGGAACTAGCAGCTGTGATCGGCGAGAGGTTTAGATGGCACATTCCGGTGGCACACCGAAAGCGCCATCGGCGGCGCTTTCGGACGCGGCGGTGCTACTCGGGGACGGCGGTCAGCTCGTCGGCCCGGAAGCTGCGGTTCTTGACAGTGCGACCGCCTACCTTCGCGGGTTTCGCGAGCGAGACGCCGATCATGCCGACGGGATTCGAGTTGACCGAGTGCGTATGACGATACGAGACAGTTCCAATTCGCTTGCCGTCGTGTTCAACGGTGACGCCCTTTACGAGGTCAACGCCGTTGGTGTCCCTCCATCTGGACGGTGTGACCTTCTTCGTGGATGGCTTAGCAGTTGCGGCGGGCGCTTTGCCTTTGCCTTTGGCCTTCGCGCGTGCTGCTTCGACAGCGTTGGCCTTCTGGGTTACGGGGTGAGTTGACACTGTGTCTCTCTTTCGTTCGATTGGATTCTGCTCGACAATCGATATAGAGAGCTGGGAGAGAAGTCAAACAACGCGTGCCAGATATTCATTGAGGTGGCGGGCAGCGCATCGCGTGCTGGCACGCTGGCGATTGGAGAGCGTGATGGTGACGGCGTGAGGGTGTTCGTACCCCAGCCCGGCATCCCCAATGCGGTCACATTGCCGTCGCCGCAGCTACGGCAAAAAAATTCATACGGGTCCGGAACCGCGCGCACGCGCGAGAGAGGTGAAAAATGGAAGTCAAGCCCCTAGCCGCGGAGGCCGAACGCCTCGCCGCAGTCAACCACGTCCGCGAAGCGGAACGCATCCTCAAAGAAGAGGACAAGAAAAGGAAAGCGACATGCCCCAACCGCCAGTAAGCGCCAACGACATCGCCGACGCCTTCGAGGCCGCCGAGGAGTCGAGGTTAAGAGCGCCCGGGCTCGCAGCCGCAAAGGCCAACCTCAACGCAAACCTCCACGACCCCAAGGCATGGCGCACCCAGCAGCACATCCCAGTCGAGATGACGCCCCCAGCGGGGCCCCCAAACCATCACGAGAAGGCCAACCGCTGGCTGCGTGGACAGGAGCAGACATGAACACGAACATCTACGGCGGCGAGCTTGCGCGTCGGATCGACCTACACACCGAACTGTTGGAGGAGGACGCCGCCGCCAAAGCGCACCGCGATCGGGCCGCGCTCGCCATAGACGAGGCCGAAGCCCAGGACGTGGCCGTCGAAGCTGCTGCCCGGCTCGCTGGCCGCAAGGACGCACGGGAACCGGCGGCGGGCGCCGTGGCCGCTCACGACGCAGAGCTGGCCGAGCGTGAAGCTCAGGTCACCGCGGTCGCGGTGATCCAGTCGGTCGACTCGGTGGTCGAGGAGATGCGCCGCCCGGAGTACACCGAACGACTGCAGAAGGCCGATGACTCCCACGCGAAAGCCGCGCTCAACGCGCTGGCGAAGCTCGACGCCGAGTTGGCCGCGCTTGAGGAGGTCAGGGCATCGCGGCTCTGGCTTGGGAAGCATGTCAGCGGAACGCGCCTGCCCAGCCTCACCGCGCACAGCGTGTTCACCGGGGACACCAAGCCGAACGGCGAGCCGCGCCGAGCGGCCGACCTGACGCAGTACGTCCGGGACGCGCTGCTGCCACCGGTCAACACGGCCGACCAGCGGACCTACGTCCCCACGCAGGCGCTGCCGGCCGGTGCGATCGCCCCCACGGGTGGCCTGTCGCAGGCAGCACGGCGATCATGGGAGGACAGCCGCGCGGGGTGGTCCGAGATGCTGCGGCCAGAGAAGGACGACCAACTTGCTCCTGCCCAGTCGTAGGTGCCAGGGGCGCGGCGCGACCTATCAAACGCGCCGGAGGCGGCAGCGGGCGGTGGCTCTGGGAGATGACCACCGCTCGCGTGCGCCCACGAGCTTGCAGCCGGGCTGCGCTCCCGGCCAGGACGGTGATCCCTGGTGGACTCCATCCGTGCGAGGGGCCGAGCTAGGCATCTCGGTCTAGCGGGCCGCCCGGCGTGACGCTAAAAGGTTTCCTCGCTCCGCCGGGCGGGCTCGCGGTTGACCCCACGAGACCAGGTGCTCAGACGACCGGGTCGGGCGCGTCGTCTGTCGCACCTGAGCGGCGTCTATCTCGCTGCCGGCTCCACCGTCTGCGGCATGGTGACAGGAGCAGCAT
>Ga0302324_100012938_pt1 | contig 16967 bp, 18 predicted proteins | sample Palsa_T0_1_FD_201949 | JGI IMG/M metagenome (GOLD analysis project Ga0302324, IMG submission 201949) | Peat permafrost microbial communities from Stordalen Mire near Abisko, Sweden - Palsa_T0_1 | ecosystem: Environmental > Terrestrial > Soil > Palsa > Peat permafrost | place: Sweden: Abisko...
TCGGCCACGACGCCTGTGGATCACCGCGCTGCTCGCGTTGCTGGCGGGCGGACTCATCGCCGCCGACGTAAACAGCACCGAGTACCTGGATATCGTCAAATATCTCGCGTCCCCCGAGATGCGCGGCCGCGCCACCGGGTCGCCGGAGCTTGAAAAAGCCGCCGCCTATATTCGCGATCAGTTCCGCGGCATGAACCTGAAGCCGCTTTCCGGCGCCAGCTATTATCAGGATTTTGACGTCACTACCAGCGCCCGCCTCGGCAAGCGCAATAGCCTCACTTACAGCATGGGCGATAAGCCCGAATCGCTCCGAATTCAGGAGGACTTTATTCCCCTGAATCTGTCCGGCGCCGGCGCCGTCTCGGGAAGCGCGGTTTTCGTGGGCTTCGGCATCACCGCGCCCGAGTACAATTACGACGACTACGCCGGGCTCGACGTCAAGGGCAAGATCGTCGTGCTGCTGCGTCACGAGCCGCAGGAGTTCGACGACAAAAGCGTGTTCGAAGGCAAGGTCTACACCGCCCACTCGCAAATCTTCAGCAAGGCGGCCAATGCGAAAATCCACGGCGCCAAAGCGGTCCTGATGGTGAATGACGTGGGCGCGCATTCAGGCGATGCCGACGATCTCGAAAAATTTGGAACCACGGCCGGCCCCGACAATTCAGGCATCGAGTTCGTTCAAATCAAGGCCGCGGTGGTGAACAAATGGCTCGCGCCCGCCGGAAAGACCCTGCAGGGGATTGAAACCGATATCGACAAGACCCTACACCCGGAATCGTTCGCGCTGCCTGAAAAATTGCGCCTCGACATGGATATCGATATCGGGCGCGAAGTGAAAACGGTCCACAATGTCGGGGCCTATCTGCCTGGCGACACCAACGAATACGTCATCATTGGCGCGCACTACGATCATCTGGGCTTGGGCGAACAGTTCTCCATGGCGCCGTCGCTGGCCGGAACCGTGCATCCCGGCGCCGACGATAACGCTTCTGGAACCGCCGGCGTCATCGAGCTGGCTCGCTGGTTCTCGCACCAGCCCCGCCCCAAGCGCGGCATTCTGTTTCTCACCTTCGCCGGTGAAGAACTCGGACTGCTGGGCTCCAGCTACTACGTCAACCATCCGGTGCTGCCGCTGCGCGATGCAGTGGCGATGATCAACATGGACATGATCGGCCGCATTCGCGATCGAAAAGTGTATGTCGGTGGCGTTGGAACCGGCAGCACATTCGCCGCCCTGCTCAAGCAATTGACGCCCAAGCACGATTTTGAGGCCGACGTCACCGAGCGCGCCGGCTACGGCTCCAGCGATCACACTTCGTTTACGACCAAACAGGTGCCGGTGCTGTTCTTCTTCTCCGGACTCCACGCCGATTACCACAAACCCAGCGATACCTGGGACAAGATCGATGCCCCCGACGCGGTTCGTTTGCTCGACCTGGTGGCCGACGTCGCCGATCACCTGACCGATGGCTCTCCCCGCCCGCAATTCGTGCGTGTCGCCGAAGCGCAAGAACCTCAGGAAGTGGCCAACCCGCACGCCGGCAAGGTGTCCGGCTATGGCCCGGACTTCGGCAGCATTCCGGATTTCACTGAGATACCTAATGGAGTAAGGTTCGCGGATATCCGGCCTGGTTCGCCGGCGGACAAAGCGGGCCTCAAAGCCGGCGATATCCTTACCGAATTCGACGGAAAACCCATCCAGAACCTTTACGATTTCACCTACGCGCTCCGGGCCAGTCATCCTGGACAGGAAGTACTTGTCAAGGTACTCCGGGGGACCCAGTCAATTGAAGCCAAGGTACTACTGACCGAACGGAAGTAAGTCCGCATACTTACCTCAGATATGGCACCCGAATCATCCTTAGGAACCGCGCCGGCCTTGGAACGCAGCCTGGTACTCCGAGCGCTTCCACCGCTTATACTTCATCCCTTCGCCGACGCCGGAGGTCCCGGAAAACTTGTGGAAAGCTCGCGCGCAAATCTCAAGCTGCAAGGCTTGTTGCCGCAAGGTGAAGCTACGCGAGAGGATCTGGACCGGGCTCTACTCGACGGACGCTATTCCGAAATGCGAATGCTCTATTATGTGGGGAAAGATCTGGCGCGCTGGATCGGGCAGTGTCTCGAATTCGTCGAGCGCAGCCAGGATACGCTCCCCCGAGGCATCTGCTACCAAAGTTTCGCCGCGCTCCTGATTCAGGACGCGCCTCTGGATGTGCAAGCTAAACTGCGCAAATGGGGCGTGGCCGATTACAAATCGATCTTTAGCCGCGCTCTTGGCCTGCACACCATGTTCGCCGCCGCGCCGCCCCGGGAAATGCTGTCCGATGAATTCGTTCGCGCGTACTTCCGCTACGCCGACCAGATCTTCCAGACCAAACAAGGCGAATGCGACTTCGTCCCAGTCAGTTCGCGCGAATTCGATTTCGAACTCTATTCTTCCGGTGAATACGCGCGCATGCTCGAACGTTCCTGGGCCGAGTAGCTCGCGTCCTGTTCGAATTCAGCCAGCGTCACCAAGAACCCGGACGCTGCGTCTAGGTTGTATCCCGCGCCCGGTCGATACTTCCTCGACAGCCAGATCCCGAGCGCGAGAACCGCGCACCCGAACGCCACGTTCGCAACGATCCAGGCTGTTCCAAAGAGACGATAAACATCCGCTCCAAAGAATGCTTTCATCGCGACGATAAACATCGGCGTCCATAACAGCGCACTGGTGACCAGGATCGCCTGAATATAGCGGACGCGGAACATTCGCAGAGATTCCAGGCGCTTCTGAATGGCCGCGATGGGCTGATTGTAGTCGATCTTCAACGCCATCCCGATCTGCGCGTTCAGCGCCGCCAGCGCCGCAATGGCCGCGACGTCCAACGCAATGGCCGGCCACACGAAACGCGCCGCGGGCCAATTCTTCGCCACAAACGCACCCAGCGAAACAATCACCACTAGAAGTGCGATCGATCCCAGGGCCAAAATCGCCGCCAGCCGCCACAGGGCGGCCTTAGCCCGCCGGGTGTAAGTCTCCCGCATTAACTGCCGGTTCAAACGAATGCTTTGATCGAGCTTCTTGTCGTGCTCGGCCCATTTTTCCTTGAGTTCATCGAGTTCCATTTTGTTTCGCTTCCGCTTCCTGCCGCAAGGTCTGCTTCAAGCGGCTGATTTTCGTTGCTACGTTGGTCTCACTGATTCCCAATACGGCTGCCATCTCCTGGTAGTTGTTCCCGTCCAGGTAGAGCAGCGCCAGCGCCTTGTTCAGCGGATCCAATCTCTCAATCCACTGATAAAGAACCTGGACCTCTTCGGGCTGGTTTTGGGATTCATCCACGGCCTCAAGCAATCGTTCATCGCCCGAGACGACATGCCGCGACCGAACGCTCTCCCGGCGATAGAACGAGATGGCGACATTCAGAGCGATGCGATACATCCAGGTGGAAAAGCGCACGCGCTCGTCGAATGCCGCAAAAGACCGCCACAGCTGGACAATAATCTCTTGCGCCAAATCCTCCCGGTCACCAGGATTTTTGCAATAGGAATAGCAGACCTTGTAGAGGATCTTTTTGTGTTCCTCTACCAGGGTTTGAAACCGCTCCTGAAGTGTCTCGGTCGCCGCCATCCAATCTATTATTCGCGGCAGCGCCTGGAAAAATCACACTCGATTCTTACTGAGCCGCGACCGTAAGGAAGCGGGCCTTAGTGCGGCAGCGATTTCAGGTAAGCCAGCACGGCTTCGGCGTCCGGGCGCGTCATGCGAAAGGGCGGCATCGGCGGGTTCGGCGGACTGCCGGTGCGTGAGATCCCCGTAGTCAGCAGCTTGATGAAGTCGGCGTCGGTGCCGGGAGGCCGGCCCGCAATGCGTGGCTCGACGAGCGCCCAGGACGGCGACGGGTACGAGGGACGCAATTGCGCCGGACCACCCATCAGCCAGAACGAACGTTCGGGGTTGCCGTTTTCGTCGCGCCGCGTGTGACACTGCTCGCACATCGCGACACTTTCAACAATGTACCGGCCGCGTTCCACCAGCGCGGAGCCCGCCGAGCCTCCGCCGGCCTTTGCATTTCCCTTGGACTGCTCCTGCGCGGGAAGCCATCCGGCGGCGAGCCCCAGGAAAGACAACAAGAGAGTTCTAGTCAGGTTATTCATAGCAACATCCATGATAAGATATCGCCCATGCGATGGCTTTGCCTGGTCGCGGCCACGACGGCCTGTCTGTTTGCTCAACTCGCGCCTCCGAATGAAGCGGGGGTCTCGATGGGACACATTCATCTGACGGTGCCGGATCCGAACGCGCAGATCAAGGTCTGGGTGGACGTGCTCGGCGCCACGGCGTCCAAAGACGGATTCTTGAATCTCGTTAAGCTGCCCGGCATTTTCATCATCGTCACCAAAGCAGATGCGACCGAAGGGTCCAACGGTTCCACCGCCAATCACATTGGCTTCCTGGTGAAGGATTATGCGGCGCTCGAGACCAAGCTGGCCGCCGCCAACATCCCGGCGGTCTTCGACAACAAGAAGGACCAGATGATTGTGACCTTTCCCGACAACGTGCGCGTGGAGTTCAATGCAGACCCATCCATCAGCACGCCCGTGGTCTTCCATCACATTCATCTCATGACCACCGACCCGGACGCGCTGCAGGCTTGGTACGTAAAAACCTTCGGGGCTGAAGCCTCCACGCGGCGCAACCTTCCGGCCGCCAAAATCCCCGGCGGTGAAGTGGATTTCCTGAAAGCCAAGGAAGCTCCGGCGCCCACCAAGGGCCGCACGCTGGATCACATTGGATTCGAGATCAAAGATCTGGATGCGTTCTGCAAGAAGCTGGACGCCGCTGGAATGAAGTTCGACATGCCTTATCGCGACGTGCCTGCCATCAAGCTCAAGATCGCCTTCATCATCGATCCCGTGGGCACGCGCATCGAGCTCACTCAGGGACTCGAAGGCATGTAATCGTCTCGTGAACGAGGCCGACGAGTTCGGCGACTACATCGTCAGGAAGTTCGTCGTGAGTTAAGCTTTCGCAGAGCGAGGCAAGGTCCAGTACTCTCGCAAGTTGACGCCAATTCTTCGGCAACTTGCCACCGGCGTGCAGATACCCGGTTGAGAAATGGGGTTCCAGCAGGGGATGTATAGCTTGCTCGTAGCGGAGGAAGTGGCCCAGATCGATCAGGGCCGTTCCTGCAACTGCAAACTCCCAGTCGAGAACGCCGGCGACGTTGCATTTCCCCGCGATCCTTCGTACCAGCAGGTTCCGTTTGCCGAAATCGCCGTGGACCAAGCCTGACTCGGCATCGAGGCTGCCAAGCTCCGGTGCCCAAACCAAGCGACCTCGTGAGTGTGATCGCGCAGATCCGCTGTCATCCGCCGTTGCAGATTGGGCGAAGCGAGATAGAGATCGACAAGTCGCGGCACGGGATCCGCACCTTCCAGAAGCGTCCTGATGACCTTCGGACCTGGAGCCAGCCAGCCAGATTTCGGAAACCTCGTGCAGCCAATGGAAGCCAGAATTTGTCCAGCGGAGTATGACGCCTCAGCAATTGCATCTGCGTCGCCGCCGCGCTTCAGCTCGCGAATAGTAATTCCTTCTATATAGCGCGCCATGGTGAACGGAGGAGCATCCTCGCACCCATTCGGCTCCGCATAAAGCACCTCGGGAACCGGCACGGAGTTTCCGATCAGTTGAAGCAGGTCGACTTCCTTTTGGCACAGCGACGGGTCATGCTCATAGATTCGGAGCACGATCGCCTCTTGACCGGAATTGAGCCGGAGCTTGAAGTTCGCGTTGCGCAATCCGCCGGTCAGCGGCTCTATGTCAAGTATGCGCGCGCAGGGAAATGCGGCATGAACCATCCGCTCAAACAGCACTGCGGGCAGCGTGCGCCGGGGCTGCTGGCGTACCCAGCGAGCCTCATACGGAGCGGCGATCACTCGGAATCTTCGATCAGTCCTTGATTTCCACGCTGATCACATGGATATCGGACGATCCGACGTTCTCCACCGAGTGCGGCTCCAGGCCTTCCATCCAAATGGTAGCCTCATCCGACGGTGACAATCGCGTATCGAATAGCACCTTGTCTTCGTGGTCGCGGCGCACGAAATGACCATGCGCCAGGGTGTGATAGACAGCGGCCCAGCGATGGGTATGCACCGGCGTTCTATCGCCCGCCGGAATGCGTGTCTCCACCACTCGCACGTGCTCGTTTTCTAGAACTACGGTGTGATGCTCCGGCGCGGCGATCATCGCGTCCATGGAATCCGGCCAAGCCCATGGGGCTTTCTTCGAGGATTTGTTGGGATGTTCTGCGGTTGTTGCCATTGGAATACTCCTACTTTAGCTTGACATCGGCGTTGCCGCCTTTGTCCTTGGTGTAATGCGTCACGTCCTGGTTGCCTTCAATGCAGGCAAATTCCATTTGCTCGTACTTGGGATCGTTCACCTTGTACAGCTCCATCGCAATCTTGAAAGGCTTGGTCAGCGTCTTCGTGTCGTCTACGGTCGCTTCGTATTTGATGGTGTTTGTATCCACCGGCGTGAATCGCTCCACGACGTGTTCGGCGTCGCTGTGGAAATCGCCGACCGTGTCGTACCACGTGCGATCGTTCAGGTTCGTGGTGTCCACCACCAGGGTGTCGCCTTCCCAGTGGCCCACCGAATCCCCCTGGAAGAGTTTAATGTCAGCAGGAATGTGCTTGCGGCCATCGGTCGGGATGATGCGATACGCGTGCATGAATTCCCAAGTGAGGACGACGTAATTCGCGGGCTGGAAAATCTGAAAACCGAACTGCACGTAGATCTGCTTCGGCACGCCGGATTGGTAGCAATGCAGCTCGGGCTCCGCAGCCAAATCGTGCTCGAAAGTTTCCTTGGCCTTGGCGGCAGCCCACAATTGATAGGGCAGGAATCCGTCGGCCGGATCTACAATCGCACCTTTGCCGGGAGGCACGCCGGAGCGCGGCGTGGGATGATTCTGCAATTCAAAAACGGCGCCGCCGTTGTTTCCCGCGTTCCAGAACCCTTGCATGTCGGGATGGCCGTCGGCGAGATGCTGCACCGGTCCGCCGGCGACATGTGGACCGGTACCGCCGAAAATTGCGGGTACGCCGCCATTACCAGCGGCTTGCGGAGCGGGAGGTTGTGCCGGCATGAGCGACAAGCATGCCGCTAAACCGGCTGCCCTCCCCAGCGACATACGAACATGTCTCCAACGGCTCACTAGTGGCTCCCCTTGGCGGCTTCATCCGCGTACGCTTCGCACTCATATTCCAAGATCCGAAAATTCGGCTCAGTATGCCGATACAAGGGCAAGCTGATCTTCCACGGCCGGGTGAACACGTCGGGATCTTCGATGGTCGCTTCATACTGCAGCGTGTTGGGGCTGGTGCGCGTATAGCGTTCCACCACGTGCAGCTTATCGCTGTGATAGTCGCCCGCAGCGTCGAACCAGGTCTGGTCGTTGAAATCCGTCACGTCCACCACCAACGTGTCGCCATCCCAATGTCCGCGCGGATCGCCCAACCAGAAATCGAGCCCGTCGATATGCGGGCTCCCATTGGTAAAGATGGTTCGATAAATGTGAATGTATTCGTACGTGATCAGCGTATACTTCGGCGTTTGGAAGATCTGAAATGGAAAATCGAGATACGTGATGCGCGGCACTCCCGGCATGTAGCATTTGTTCAATGTGTCCGCGGCTGCGCGATTCTTGAAGTTCTCCTGCCGCTTTGCCAGCGCTTCCGGTTTATATGGAATCTTGCCGTCCGGCGGGTCTACGATCACGCTTCTTCCCGGCGGAATCCCGAGCGCGCCAGCGTGATCTTCGAGATCAAACGCGGCCGAGGTGTTTCGCACCTGCCAGATGCCTTGGAGATCGGGAGCTCCGTCGGCGGTACGTGGTGCTTTGTAGGCAGCTTGCGCCAATGCCAGCGCGGGTATCGCGAACATCAGCGCTGCCGCAGTGGCCGCGGTCATTTGGGCGCCGGCGGTGCACCCGGCGGCAGCACGTCCGGCTTTCCGGCGAACAGGCGGCGTCCGTCCTCGGTCTTCACCGAGCGCGACCAGGCGTTGGCGGTTCCGTCCTTGGCTTGAAAACCTTCCACCTCGATCTCCTCGCCTGGCTTCAAGGAATCTTTGCGCCATCCCTGCCGGAACAAGACATTGGGCGGCAGCGCTTCGAAGGACCAAGTGGTCACCTTGCCGTCCGCGTCTGTGACATCGAGAAGAATGTGAGAGTGCGGATTGACCCAATCCATCCGTACAAATTTGCCCTTCAGAGTTATCGGCTTGCTCACGTCGAATTCGGCCGCGAAGGAGTGATGCGCCAGGACTGGCAGCGCGGCCAGCAGCAAACCGGCGCCCGCAGTGAGAACCGCAAACTTGAACTTCATGTCAGGAGACCTCCCCTTCATTCTGTCAAAAGCCCGTGACCCACGCCCACCCTACAAATCCTCCAAACTCAACCGCGTGTCGGCGTGCTTCCAGCCCTCTTCAAATTCCTTGCGAGCGGCCGCTTCCTGGCTAGCCTTGCCCTGCGCGTGCAGACATTCCGCCAGACCGAAAAGAGCCCGTGGATTCTTGGCATGGGCTTTCAGCTCTGCCCGGAACACGGCCTCCGCCTCGACCGGACGGCCGTCCAGGAACAGCACCGCGCCCAAGGATTCCCGGGGCGGCAAGTACCAGTCCGGAGGTTCGTCGTAGTTTAACGCATCCTCGCCCAGTGCAGCTTTAGTTAATAGCTCCGCCGCCTGCTTGTAGTCGCGCCGGCCACGGGCGATGTTGGCCTCCAGCATCCAGGCCGCAATGTCAAAGATCTGTTCGGCGGAGTTGTATCCGAAAGCCTCCTTCGGCATCGCTTTCACTTCGACGGCAAAGGCCGCGCGTTCCGAGGCTGCTTGCGCTGTTTTCCCTTCACTGCTGAAAGCCATCCCTCGCGCGAAGCGCCACAAGGCGTGCACCTGGTCCAAACTTTTGTCGGGCTCGGGAAGTTGTTCGATCTCGGTCCAACGGTGGAACCGCACCAACACCAAAGCTTGTGTCGGAAGGAACGACTGCGTTTCCGGATGTTCTTTCACAAACGCCATCACTCCGTGAGTGATTTGCGCGGCCGCGCGATTGGCGTGTTCAAAATCGCCCTCCATGCTCGCGCTGACCGCCAGAAAGTGCATGTTGTGGGTGTAGTACATCATCGAATACATGCCGTCCACGTGATACTTGTCGATGTAGCCTCGATCCGCTCCGATGGCCTGTTGGTTGGACACCGTAGCGGCATGATAATCGCCGGTACGAATGTAGATGTGGGCGGCCATGTGAACCAAGTGCCCTGCCCCAGGAGCCAACACCGCCATCTTCCGCGCGCTTGCCATGGCCTGTTCCGGATGTGGCGACTCTTCCACGGCGTGAATATAAAAGTGATTAGCGCCGATATTGTCCGGATCACGTTTGAGCACCGACTCCAAGGCTTCCACGGCCTCCATGGTTCCCTCTTCGGGCGTACCATCGGGCTTCCACAACATCCAGGCGTGCAAATCCATAGCGGCGTCGGCGAACAGCACCGCGGCATCCATGTCGTTCGGATAACGCCGCATCACTTCGCGCATCGCATCCCGGTAGCTCGCACCCAGCTTTTTCTGATCGGCTTTGGGATCGGTGGAAAGCCGCTTGGCCATTGCGGAAATGTAGGCCTGTTCAGCGGCACTAGAACCAGATGCAAGTGACTCGGCCTTCTTCACCGCTTCCGCCGCGGTCTGCTCGCGGCCGGCGTCGATCACCCACTCGTTGTAATTCGGCCCACGCGCCAGTGCGATGCCCCAATACGCCATCGCGCATTTCGGATCGAGTTGGGCTGCGTAGCCGAACGATCGCGCGGCCTCCTCGTGATTAAACGCGTACACCAGCGTCAAACCTTGATCGAAATAGCGCTGCGCCAAAGCACTCGAGGTAGTGATGGGGTGATGCAAATGGCCCAGGCCAACGAGCAGCGGCGCAGGCTCAGTCCCCTGCGATGCCGCGCCATGCTCGTGTTGCTGGCCAAGCGCGGCAGCCACTGCCAGAAGCAGGACAGCAGCGGTTTTTAGCATTTTCTGATTTTAACCTACTAAATCAGCTCGCTCAATACCGAACGATTGAACGGCAGCAACTGGTTCAACGCGCCTTTGCGAATAATTCCCGGCCATTCCGGATTTACGATCAGCGACCGGCCTATGGCCACCAAGTCGAATTCGTCCCGATCCAGGCGATCGAGCAAATTGTCGATCCCCGCCACACCCGCGGTGCAGGCGGTGCCGAAGGACGTCATCAGATCCTCGTTCAAGGTAACCGAACCGACGGTGATGGACGGTTTGCCGGTGAGCTTCTTGGTCCAGCCAGCTAGATTCAAATCGCTCTCGGGAAATTCGCGCTCCCAAAAGCGCCGCTGCGAACAATGGAATGCATCCACGCCGGCGTCCACCAGGGGTCGCAAGAATCGATCCAATTCCTCGGGCGTTCGCGCCAACTTGGCCTCGAAATCCTGCAATTTCCATTGCGAGTAGCGCAGCGCCAGGGGATAATCCGGACCAACGCGCCGCCGGACTTCGCCAATGATTTCCGCGGCGAAGCGCGTGCGCGATACCAGATCGCCGTCGTACTTGTCGGTGCGCTGATTGCTACCCTCCCAAAAGAACTGGTCGATCAAATAGCCATGCGCGCCGTGCAACTCCACTCCGTCGAAGCCGAGTTCCTTCGCCGATTGTGCGCTTTTCGCAAATGCATCGATCACCGTGTCAATATCGGCTTGGGTCATGTTCGATGGGCCGATCGGTTTCACTCCCGGCTGCAATTCCTGTCCCGGCGAAACCACCATGCCGACGTGCCAAAGCTGCGGGAAAATCAGCCCGCCAGCCGCGTGGACCTGCTCGGCAACTCGACGCCATCCGGCCAATGCCCGGTCGCCATAAAAGTGCGGAACCTTCGGATCGAAGCCCGCTACGGGATGATCCACAAACGTTCCCTCGGTGACGATCAGCGCGACGCCGCCGTCCGCGCGACGGCGATAATACGCGGCCACATCCGCGCCTGGGACGCCCTGGGGCGAATGCGAACGCGTCATCGGCGCCATGACGATGCGATTTTGGAGCGCGAGTCCTTTCAGCTGAAACGGCCGGAAAAGGGCCGCGGTGGAACGGTTCAGAATCAGCGCCTGGTCAGGCTGCGCAGCTATGCTCATGAGACTAGTGTACGCTGGCCCGGCTGGCGCGAACCACGGACGGCGTGTGTCGCGAGCCGTCGGCTCGGCTCACTTCGTCCTACGCAGAAGCTTGTTATACGCTTCGTGCGAACCGATCCAGCCCCAGCGGAAAATGTCGCCTTCGCGGTAGCCGATCGCCCGATTGAGAGCGACCGACACGCACAGTCCAAACCTCCCCGACTTGCTTCAAGTGGAGCGAAGGATGAAACGGATCTTGCCGGAATAGTTCATATTGCTTGTCAGCGAGTTGCTGAACTTCGGCAGGCAACTCGCTGTAGAGCTGCCAGAACCGCTCGGATGCGTAGGACTGGAAGGCCATTCAAGACGCGCTACCGCTGCCGCGGCCGCCCTTGCTCAAAAGGGCGAAACTTGCCAGCGCGGGCGTCAGCCTTCATCTCCTCGAGCAGCTCAACGCCGGCGCCGCCAGGTGAAAAATCGCGTTCGATCTCGACCTCCCATTCCGCTTGATCCCGCGCGGAGAGCCAAGCTGCGAGCGCCGCCTGCTGATCTTTGGGCAGTGTTTCGATGGCGCGCTGGATTTCTGTCAGGTCCACGCCTCTATGCTACCTCTTCACTTAGCTCACGTTCCGTACCTCGCTGCCCCACGCGCCTTCGCCTTCGCCGCCTCCTCTTCCCGATTCTTCGGTGGCGCGTTGGTTTCGAGCGAACGCAGCAGCCGGGACGAGATTGCCGCTACATCATCCACCGCGGACAGGAACGATGGTTCGTTGGCCTTGGACGGCTTGTTAAATCCGCTAATCTTTCGCACGAACTGGAGCGACGCGGCCCGAATCTCTTCTTCGGTGGTCGGAGGATCGAAATTGAAGAGGGTCTTGATGTTCCTGCACATGCCTGCAAGGTATCAAAAAAATGCTTGACAGGCCCCCTACCCCGTTGTATATTTAACTTGCTGGTTATGTAACCGAGTGGTTAATCAGCGAATCAGAAGATGCCGCCCGATCAACTTAGCAGCACGTTCGCCGCGCTCGCCGATCCCACCCGGCGCGCCATCCTCGCCCGTTTGGCCACTGGCGAAGCTTCGGTGACCCAATTGGCGGAGCCTTTCGAGATGAGCATGCCGGCTATTTCGAAGCACCTCAAGGTGCTCGAGCGCGCCCACCTGATTGCTCGGGGACGCGAAGCGCAATGGCGACCCTGTCGCCTGGAAGCGGCTCCACTCAAGGATATCGCCGATTGGATCGAGCACTATCGCGAATTCTGGGACCAGAGCTTTGGGCGTCTCGACGACTATCTTCGCAAATTACAGCTAAAGGACAAGAAACATGCCCGCAAGCAACGCAAAAACTAGCCCCGCCGCGAACGCCTCCGAGAGCGAACTTGTCATGACGCGCCTCTTCGACGCGCCGCGCGAGCTCGTCTTCCGATGTTGGACCGAACCCGAGTACCTTCGGCACTGGCAGGGCGCGCCGCGCGGGTTTACCGTAACCGCGTACGAATCCGACATACGCCCGGGGGGACTTTTTCGGATCTGCATGCGCTCGGACGAAGGCGTCGAACGCTGGCTGCGGGGTGATTATCGCGAGATCGTGAAGCCCGAGCGGATCGTCTTTACGCACGTCTGGCAAGACGCCGAGGGGAAAGCCGGCCCGGAGACGCTCATGACCATCACGTTGGTAGAACGCAATGGGAAGACCGAGCTGACCCTGCGTCAGTCCGGATTCTCGTCGGTTGAATCGCGCGAGGGACACAGGCACGGTTGGACCAGCGCGCTGGACGTCTTGGCCGAGTACGCGAACAGCCTGGAGCGCGAACTCAGCATCACGCGCGTGTTCGACGCTCCGCGCGAACTGGTATTCAAAGCCTGGACCGAGCCTGAGCACCTGAAGCAATGGTGGGGCCCCGACGGCTTCACAACGCCCGTATGCGAGGTGGATCTTCGCGTGGGCGGAGCCTGGAAGATCGTGATGCGCTTCCCCGACGGCGCTAACGAGCACACAATGCACGCCGTTTATCGCGAGATCTTCCCGCCCGAACGGCTGACCTTCGCGAATGTCGCACTCGACAAGGACGGTAATCGTTTGCTCGAGGGGCTCACAACCATCACTTTCGCCGACCTGGACGGCAAGACGAAGCTCACCTTGCAAACGCGCGTGACGGGCCTGGTTCCCTACGCGGGCCGAATGCTGGAAGGGATGGAGCCTGGCTGGTCGCAAAGCCTGGAACGGCTCGCCGAAAGGTTAACGAGCACCTCGCGGAGCAATTGAAATCAAGGGAGGATCCCTCGGGTTAGCAACGGGACGAATATGAACATCGCGCTATGGATCATCCAGGCACTGCTTGCGCTGCTCTTTCTGTTCGCCGGTGGAGCCAAGCTCGTGGTACCAATCGATCAGTTGACCAAGCAAATGCCGCAGTTTCCAGGACTCTTCCTGCACTTTGTCGGCGTGTGCGAGGTGCTCGGCGCCGCCGGCCTCATCCTGCCCAGGCTCCTGAAGATTCGTCCAGGCCTGACGCCGCTGGCCGCCATCGGACTGTTCATCATTATGATCGGCGCGACGGTGGTCACGCTGAACATCAGTGTCGCGCAGGCGATGTTCCCAGTGGTCGTAGGACTTCTCCTGGCTTTCGTGGCTTACGGGCGCTGGCGACTGTCGCCTTGATTCGGAGGCCGTTATACTTACGCTATATGAGACTTCTGCTTTGCGCGGCGTCCGGCTGGCTGCTGGCAATGTTTACAGCTTCAGGACAGACACCTTCGGCGCAGACGGGCAAGCATCCGTTTACCGCCGTCGACTGGGCCGCGCTGCACTCCGCCAGCGCCGCTGCGGTTGCGCCCGACGGCGCCACGATTTTGTGGAAAGCCACCTGGGGCGGCCCAAAGGGGCCCAGCATCGATGAATGGCGCCTCATCGCGGCGGACGGAACGAATCAGCGCAAGCTGGATCTTCCGGAACATTTCACGCCCTACGGGTTTACGAAAGATGGCGCCGCGCTGTACGGTTCTTACGAGGTCAACAAGCTTCCGCAATTCGCCGTTTTTCCACTGGCCGGGATCAGGAAGACTACCACTCCTTCACTGCTAGTGGCGCTCCCCGCCGGCATCCGCCTGGCCGTTCTGTCACCAGATGGGTCGCGCTTCGCCTTACTCGCCAGTCCGAAGCCGCCCGACGAGCTGGCGGACGTCCACACCATCGTGGAACCGGATCTCACCAGCCTCTACGTCGTCGGCGCGGATGGCGCCGGAGGCCGATGGTGGTGTCCGGATCTGCAGAACATTGCGGGCGCGATTGCGTGGGCTCCCGGCGGAGCGTCGCTGGCTGTGGCCTCCGCCACTCCCAACATTGGATATCACTCCATCCACTCATTCATCGATGTCTGCACGGCCGAGGGCGCGCGGCGCATCGCGGAAATTCCGAATGCCGCGTCCGGCATCGCGTGGGGCAGCGGCGGCAAGGAGCTGGTGTTCCTCAGCACAACCACTTCCGTGCTGACTCCGGACCATGTCTGGACCGTTCCCGCGAGCGGTGGAACGCCCGTGGACAGGACGCCAAAGTTGGATGGCTCTGCAATGGCGCTGGCTCATGACCCTCACGGCAAGGTCTGGGTCTTGGTGGATCGCGGCGTACAAAACGAGATTGATTCGTTCAACGATGGCGCGCTCAACACGGCGTTTCGCTGGCCAGCGGGCCATTTCGCCGCCACGCCGGTGTTTTCCGAGGTGGCGGCCGGCCCAGATCAGCTTGCGATGGTTGTCGGCGATCCAACGCACAGCAGGAATTTGGCGGTCCCATCGTCACAGGGCGAGCTTCGCAAGATCACGACAGAAGGAGATGAACAGATCGCGAAGATGGAACTGGGGCCGGTCCGCGCGGTGCACTGGACCAGCAAGGAAGGCATCGCCCTGGAGGGCATCGCGACCTTTCCGGCTGGTTATTCCGAGGGCCGCCGCTATCCGTTTCTGGTACTTCCGCATGGCGGCCCGGAGGGTAACGATCTGCTGGAGCTGGACGCCTTCGCGCGTGTCGTGGCTGGTCTCGGATACGTGGTTCTGCAACCCGAGTACCGTGGTTCAACGGGTTATGGGTCCGATTTTCTCGAAGCGATTTATCAGCATTTCGGCGACCGGGCTTATCGCGACGTGGATAGCGCTACCGACTTCGCCATCGCGCAAGGTTGGGCCGACCCAAACAAGCTCGCGATTTTCGGATGGAGCGCCGGCGGTTTCATGACTTCCTGGACTGTCACACAGACCCCGCGCTACCGGGCCGCGATTGAAGGCGCCGGAATCACCGACTGGGCGTCTTTTATGTGGACCAGCGACATCCAGCAGTTTGATTACGACGCGCGCTGGCCTGAGAAGGACCCAGCCCCGTTCCTCGAATTCTCCGCCGCTTTTCATGCCAGCCAGGTGACCACGCCAACTCTGATCCTGCATGGAGCGGCGGACGAGCGCGTTCCGACCTATCAGGGACGTGAATTCTTCGAGGTTCTCGCGGCGAACGGTAAGACGACGCGCATGGTGACATATCCCGGCTCGCCCCATTTTCCGCGCCTTTGGGAACAGCGCCTGGATGTGTTCCACGAAGTCGCCGCGTGGCTTGCGCGCTACAACCCGTAGGGCCCGCTACGGCAAAGTAAAAACCATCAGCGTGTCCGTCGCCATGATCGCGACATACTGCTTCCCGTTCTTGCCTTGATACGTCATCGGATTCGCATTGGCGACTTTGCCGAGCTTGGCGGCCCACAACTCCTGGCCAGTTTTCTCATCGAAGGCGCGGAAGCGGCGATCGTTGGTCGCGCCGATAAATACTAAGCCGCCGGCAGTGACCAATGGCCCCGCGCTGCCACTGGATCCGGCGTTCTGTTTGCCTTCAGGCAGTCCCTCCACCAGCCCTAAGGGCGATTGCCAGGCGATATCGCCGGTGTTCGCGTTCACCGCAATCAAGCGCGCCCATGGCGGCTTCTGGCACGGCCACGTCCCGATGGTCTTTCCATTGGCGTCCTTCACGCTGGCGCTGAAGCCGTGATAGGGACCCGGCCCGTCCACGCTGCCGCGATCATAAGGCTGGTTCGAGCCTTCCGTGAGGCGGCCGTAATTCGCACCCGGCTTTTTCTTTTCCAGCCAGCCGGTTAAGGCTCCATCATGCGAGTTCAAAAACACAAAGCCCGTTTTCGGATCGGCCGCAGTGCCGCCCCAGTTGACGCCGCCTCCGCCTCCCGGAAACTGAATCGCGCTCTTGGGCGGCGCGCCAGCCTCATGCAGACTCCAGGGCGTGAACGGACCAGCGTTGTAAAACCCGCCGTTCTTTTCCCACATTGCCTGGCAGGCTTTGACGTGTTCGGGCGTAGTGTCTTCGGCGGTGACCATGTCTTCCGGCTTGAAACTAACTCGCGCCAACGGCGGCGGTTTTAGCGGAAACGGCTGCGTGGGAGAATACCACTCGCCCGGCACGTCGCCTTTGGGAACCGGCCGTTCCTCAACGCCGAATACGGGTTTTCCGTTGGTGCGATCGAGAATGAACATCCAGCCGGTCTTGCCGATTTGCGCGAGCGCCGGAATCTTTTTGCCGTCCTTCACGATATCGATCAGACTTGGCGCCGGCGGCAAGTCGGAATCCCACAAATCGTGATGCACCACCTGAAAATGCCATTTGTACTTGCCCGTAACCGCGTCCACGGCAACCACCGAATTGCCGAACAGATTGGCGCCTGGCCGATCGCCGCCCCAGTAGTTAGCCGCCGGCCCGCCGAACGTCATGTAGACGATCCCGCGCTCTTCGTCGACCGCCATGT
>Ga0302324_100012940_pt1 | contig 16966 bp, 12 predicted proteins | sample Palsa_T0_1_FD_201949 | JGI IMG/M metagenome (GOLD analysis project Ga0302324, IMG submission 201949) | Peat permafrost microbial communities from Stordalen Mire near Abisko, Sweden - Palsa_T0_1 | ecosystem: Environmental > Terrestrial > Soil > Palsa > Peat permafrost | place: Sweden: Abisko...
TCCTGCTCCAACTTGGACAACCGAACCTGAACTCTTCCGCTGTCTTCCATGCCCCAGCAATACGCCTGGACAGGTATGCTGACAAGTATCTAACTGTGTTACTATCTATGCGGTCATAGTACTAGTGTCGTGGGGGGCAATATGGCTCGGGCCGGACTGGCGCGTTTGATTCTTGCCATTGCCGTCTCCGCCTCGCCGCTTCTAGCGCAGGAGTCTATGCCGAGCGATTCGCATGAAGCCACAGATACGCTGTATCAGGTAACCGGCCGCGTCATCGACGACCTCACTGGAAACCCCGTGAGCGGAGCCGCGGTCCGGCTCGCGGTCATGATCATGCACATCAATTGTGCTGACTGTGCACCACCGCTACTTCCGCCTCAGGAACCCGAACCACCCCGCGAGACGATTACCCGCGCCGACGGTCGCTTTGCTTTCGACGACGTACCTGCCACCAGCGTTTCCGTCACGACCAGCAAGGCAGGGTACTTGGATGTCTGGCCGACACACGCGAGCGACCGGCATGGTTTGTATCGAGTCGGCGAGCAAACCGGTCCCATCATCCTTCGACTCGCGCCCGCGGCCTCGATATCCGGCACTCTACGCGATCATAACGGTAAACCAGTCACAAAAGATGCAAGCGTCACGCTCTGGCGGCTTGGCGATTGGGCTGGATGGCCTCAACTCGGATATGTCGGCCGGGCCGAGTTCACCGCCGATCGCTCATATCATTTCCACGATTTGTATCCCGGCCGCTATTATCTGGTTGCGGATCCCCCGGTCAACCGGGAGGGACCGGCGCACAATGCCGCGGGCCGCGCCGTCGGTGAGGTGCCGTTGCGTTATCCGACCCCCACTCCTGAGCACCCGAATCCATTCTTCACATTGTGCGAAGGACAGCGCGCCCAGATTGATTTCCGTTTCCCGCAAAAGACGCTGCACCGCGTGTCCGGTACGGTGAACGCGAGTCAACCGTATTCTTATGGCATCGTCGATGCGAATGGGAGCCAGGCATATTTGCTCAAGGGATCAGGTTTTGAGAAACCGTTTGAAGCTTGGCTCCCGAATGGAAGTTATCGTCTGAGCACGGGAAGGGACGATGTTACAGGCCCGCTGCCTTTTGAAGTTGCGGATTCCGATCTGTCGGATTTATCTTTCTCAATCGCTGTTCCCGAGCGAGTAGAGGTCCCGGTCGAGATCTCAAGCAGTGCGCCGCATGCACTCATCTGTCCTGACACAGAACCGGTTTGCGGATTCGTGCTCGTAGACTTCGTTCGCTTGTTGCCCGGCGGCTCGGTTGAGGTTGTCAGCCGCTCCACACAAGAGGGAAGATTCGACGGTACTCCTCCACAGCCGCAACATACTCAACCAGCTTCTCTCATTCCCGGTACCTATACGGCTGCGGTCGCTGTCACGCTCAATGTTTATGTCAAGTCCATCGTGAGCGGTTCCACCGACCTCGCGGTCGAGCCGCTCGTCATCCGGCCGGGAGATTCTCCCGAGCCGATTCACGTGGTTCTCGCTGAAGGCGCCATTGTCGAAGGCGTCGTGCATCGCTACGGCGAAGCGGTGAAGGCTTGGGTATACGCCGTCGCCGAAGACATCGAACCCAAATCCGACTTCCGCGAATTCCAGCCCATCCTTTCCGATGAGGACGGTAAGTTTCACATGCAGGGTTTGGCGCCCGGCTCCTATCTTTTTTTCGCTAGCGATATCGAGCTCTCGCTCAATGTGCACGACTCCGCCGAGACCGCCTACTGGCGTTCGCGCGGAAAGATTCTCCGCGTGAAGCCCGGAAAAACGACTGACGTGGTCTTGGCCGTCTCCGATCCGCCCGGGCAGCCATAGGGCCGTGTTTCGCTCGCGAAGTATAACGTACCGGTGCGTAGCCGAACGGCGGAGTCTGTGACGCGCCCCAATCTTGGGTGGCTCCTGCGTTCCTCAGCAACTCGTCGACGATGGCTTCGACGTGAATGATGGAAGTATCGAGAAACTCGACGCCCGAACTGGCGGTGCCGCGCAATAGTAACGGGAGCTCCGTGCCGGCGAGGACTAACGCTTCAATCCCGTCTTCGCTCCTCATCCTTTGCGCAATGTTCAGAATCTCCGTCCTGGTTTCCGGCAAAAATCGGTTATTCAGCAGTTCACCAATGTACTTCTTGTGAATGAATTCCTGCTCTGGTTCCTTGGGTCGAACCAGGGCGATCCCGGCCTTCTGAAATTCCTTTGGGTAGAAGCTCGCTCGCATCGTAAACTTCGTTCCAAACAGGCCCACCTTCTTCAGGCCGAGCGCCTTGGTGTAATCACAAGTGACGCGCACGATGCTGAGAAGAGGGATCGCCGAACGCCGCTCGACCTCGTCGAAAACCAGATGCGGCGTGTTCGCTGCGATAAATCCAAAGTCCGCGCCTGCACGTACCAGCAACTCCACACCAGCGGCGAGATAGTCGGTCAACTCGCTGAGCCGTCCCGTATCAAGCAGCGCAATCCCCTTTTGAACATCGAGGCTGTTGATGATCACGTGCGGATATCTCCCGTCCGGCTTGAGGGCGCGAAAGCGCGCAATGATGGAGCGATAGTAGTCAACCGTAGATTCAGGCCCAAGCCCGCCGATCATCCCCGAAGTTCGCATGTTACGGGCAACCGATGCGTGGTGGGCACTTTAGGATTCGACGATCAGAGCCTGTTCCCGTAGAGCGGTGAGGCCGTGTTGGCTTATGGTGCCAAAGCCGCGCTGTGGCCAGAGCGCGCGGCGCACACCTTCTGAATGCCCTGCGCGAGAACTGCCGGACCAGTCAGCCCGTGCCAGCGTTGCGCGATGCTTCCATCGGGTGCCACCAGCATCAGGGTCGGCACCTGATTGACCTCCCAGCTCCTGGCAACGTGATTGTCGTCATCTTCAAGCAGCGGAATGTCCAAATGCCAGTCGTAACTGGCGTTGATCAAGGCATCGCGTTTCGGAGGCTGGCTGGTGACCAGCGCGGACGAATCGACGATCACGACTTTCAACCCACGCGCGCTGTACTGGCGGTTCATACTCAGCAGAAACCCCACCTGCTGGCGCGACGGCGTGTCCGCAGTGTCTGGCACGGTTTGGAGAAAAGCGAGAAGCACCGGCTGGGACCGCGCCGAGCGCAAATGAAAAACACCGCCTCCAACTTGCGGCAGCGTAAAGTCCGGGACTGGGGTTGCGGACTGATCCCGATAGCAACCAGGCATGCCCATAAGAGCCGCAAGGGTCAGCGCGAGCCAGGGTGCACAAGAATCGGACCGAGGCTTAATGCACGCAGACGCGAGCATCCTCGTGCTCATGGCCCTTGATAGACTCCGATGTTGTATCCAGTTCCAGCAGGCAGCGGGTTTCCCCAGAAATCCTGCGCGCCCAGGGAGCACCCGTCGATCCCGCTGCAGACATTGGTTCCGGCACCTGCGGCCGGAGAGCCCGGCAACAGCTGGAAGGCCGAGACCGGCCTCCCCACGGCGTGATAGTTCGGGCTGCTCAGCATCGGATCAGCGTAGAAGCCGTGAAGATCCTGGTTCGCTCCAGCCTGGTACGCGCTGAAGCTGGTGTAGGTGGCGGTGCCGGTTTGCCAAGTTGGCGGAGATGCCGAAGTCGTCCAATAGATATTGTTGTCCAAAACCAATGCTGGGGTTGTCTCGATCATGCCCGGTGCGGTTGCATAGATGATGTTGTTCTTGAAAAAGCGCGGGTCGTTTCCCGAATAAGTCGCCGTGTTGGCGCTTAATGCGGCCGCGTTGGAAGCCGGATTCCAATAAAAGGTGTTGTTGTAGATCTGCACCCCGTTCAGGGAGCCCTGGTCCCAGGTGTGAACAAAGACCTCACCTTGCTGCGACAGGTCGCTTCTCTGGCCGTTATTGGAGCACACGTTGTAGCGGAAAATATTGTCGAGACTGACCGTCCCGCCGGCGCCGAAAAAAGCCACGCAATATCCCGCCGAGTCGTGCCCGTAGTTATACTGCACGACGTTATTGTTATTGTAATAATCGATGTCGAAATCTCCACCATCGACACCCCAGCTCTGGTTGGCGTAGGACTCGTTGTTCTGGACCGTACATGTATGGCAGTACCACTCCCACAGGCCCACCGGCGTGCTGCCGGTGCAGGTCGGACAAAGACCGCTGTTGTACACGACATTCATCTGCAACAATCCATTGGTCAACTCCGAGATAAGAATGCCATCGCCATAGATGTCGTGTGCCGTCGAGTTCTGCACCGTGACATTGCTTCCGAGGGGCTGGGACACTCCGTTCCTCTCGATCCATGCGCCACCCGCGCTTACGAATATGCCCTCGGAGACCTGGCTGTCATGGGCGGTCACGCCGTCGATCAGAACATCATTCACGATCTGACCGGCCCCATTGGCGGATATGACGACTTCACCGGAGTCGGCTCGCTTGGTCGAAGTGTAGGTGGCGCCGTGGACGTTTAGATTCCTCAGGTAGACGTGGTTGATGCTCACGTTGGGAGTGTTGCCGGAAACGTAGATTCCGTACTGCTGGCCGCCGCTGATCTCAAGATTATTGATCTCCCAGTATTGCTGGTTGAATAGCGCGAGAGCCGCCTGGGCACTGCCGCCATTGATTACCGGCTGAGCGCCCGTCCCGTAAGCATCGATCACGATGGGGTGATTCGCCGCACCCGAGCCTTGCGGAGCCAGAGCCTGGTTGCAAGAGGTGCCGCGGTTGAGCAGGAGTAGATCTCCCGGAAGGAACGTGAATGCGTTCACGCTCGCCGGGGAATTCCACGGTGAAGCCTGCGTCCCGTTGCCGTTTTGGACCGCCGAACAATCGAGGTAATAGGTCGTAGCGGAGCCTGGCAGAGGCGCAACAGACCTGGAACCTGGCCCCGAGCACGCGTGCAGGACGGAAAACAGCAGGAGTGCCACAGCCGACGTTAGGCCGCGCCCCAAAAGATGCTGAATCAGGCACGACATTCGCTCTTCCCCTCGCTTGATCGCGATGAATCTAGGTGACATGCAAATAGGTTGAATATTGCTCTTCGCCAATGTCGATGAATGGCAGCATCTTGATGGATGCACCCTCGGCCCCTACTTGCCAGCTTCGCTCGTTAATCCTTTTGGCGCCGAGCGATTGGGCGCGGGTCAGCATCGGTTGAGCGTCCGTCATCGCAAATAGTACGAGCGGCCCGAAAACCAACGCGACGGTCTGCGGATGCTGTGGATCGACCGGTTCGAGACGCATCGTCATCGGCAAATCCAGTTCAACCCGGTCGCCAGTCGTCCATTGGCGGCGAATCGCCGCGAAACTCCCGGGCATGGCCGGAGTCTGCACGCGCCGCCCGTTTACCGAGATTGACGCGCCGCTCGCCCACACCGGAATCCGGAAACTCAAGCTGAAATCCCTGACCCGCGAGGTCTTCACATCGAATTGAACCACGTTTTCAAACGGGTATGCGCTGTTTTGCGTCAGCACAACCTCGGCACCGTCTTGCGTCCATCGCAGGCTCGAGGGGATGTAAAGGTTCACGTATACGCCGCGCGAATCGCGGAAGTAGACATTGATGCGATAGTCGGCCGCCACTTGCGGCAGCGTGCCAGAGCAACAAGCCCAATGCTGATTGTCCCGGTAGAACTTATGTCCCTCGAAGTTGTAGTCGGAGTAATAGAAAGTTCGACCGTCGGCCTGTAGCGGCTTTGCACCGAGCACGGTGTTGTACATCACGCGCTCCATACTGTCGCCGTATCGCGCATCCCGGGTCACGCGCAGCAGGTAACGCGTCAGCTTGAAATGTGCGTATGAGCCACACGGTGTTTCAAAGCTGCTGTGCGTGTTGGTGAGGCTGGCGTAGAGATCCGGACTGTCCGGGGCGCGAAGCATCTCGTCCGGCCCCCAGCCTCCGGTCACAAAACTCTGCTGCGAAAGCATTTCAAAAGCATTCTTCGCTGCGCGCAGGTGTTTCTCGCTGCCCAAAGTCAGATACGCCTGCATCGCCGAGCTCAACGAATTCACATGGCTGTAGGCATGTCTGCCGGCCAAAACATTACGGCCTTCGGCCAATGGATCGTAATACTCATCGTAGAGATAGCGCTGTGCAAGCTCACGATACCGCGCCCCGGCGCCGCGCTGATATGCCAGAAAAAGATTCTCTGAAATCGTATAGGATTCGTCCCAGGTCCACGTCTGGTCCTTGTCTGGCCGCCACTGTTTCCCATACTCTACGGCATGCTTCGGAAAATGAGGCAAGGCAGCGTTGGTGGTGCGTTCGAGAATCGAGAAGGCGTCGGGGTCGCCAGCATATCGATGCGAATCGATCAGCCCGCAGACCAGCTTGTCGTAACAATACGTGGGGAAGCGGTTCTTGTCGTAGTAATCGCCCGAAATCGTCTGGGCGTACAGACGGTTCAAGCGCAGCACCTTGTCTCGCGTGGTTTGGTCCCGCGTGATGGCGTACATGCGCGCGAGCGCCGAAACCCACTGCCCAAAGGTGCAACTCGGAGCAAAACCGGCGGAGTCGCCCCACTTGTAATCGGGATTGTACTGGTACCAGCCACCCAAATCGTCGCCGGGAGCTGGCAGACTGCTCATCTGACGGAACGGTTTCAACAGGCTGTCGTCGCTCAAGCCCATGAGGACAGAATGAGTCTGCTCAAGCTGCCTTTCATGCAGATCGCTTGCCAGCGCCACGTCGCCGTAATCGAACTGCTCAAGCGGCGGTGGAGCCGGGTCCGGGGCGCGCGCACCGCGAAGCCGGCGGCCGGGAATCACAATTCCCGCAGCCAGCAGTGAAACCGACCGCATGAATTTTCTGCGCGAAACTCCAGAGCAGAACATGGGTGTATAAGCAGTATAATTCCGGTCGTGAGATTACGGAAAACGTTACTCGGGTGTTGTTGTACCTCATCGCAATCGGCATCGGCTGCTCCAGCGCATAGACGGAATCGAAGATGCAAAAACAAGCACTCGGCAAGACCGAAGACGGCCAGCCGGTGGATCTGTACATCCTCACCAATGACCGCGGGATGGCGGCATCGATCACGAACTACGGGGGTACGGTCGTTTCTCTCAGGGTTCCTGACCGGCTCGGGAAGCTCTCGGACGTTGCACTCGGATACGACACCGTCAGCGAGTACGCAAATGGTAAAGCCTACTTCGGAGCCATCATCGGCCGTTATGGCAACCGGATCGCGCACGGCAAGTTTCAATTGGGCGGCGTCTCTTACAAGCTCGCGAGCAACGATGGCGGCAACCATCTTCATGGCGGCAATCAAGGCTTCAATAAGCGCTTGTGGACGGCGAAAGATTTCTCGGGAGTTCGAGGACAGGCTCTCGAACTTACCTATGTAAGCAAAGACGGAGAAGAAGGGTATCCCGGAAACCTATCGGTTCAGGTGGTGTATACGCTCACCAGTCATAACGAATTGAAAATCGACTATCGCGCGACTACTGACAAACCAACCATCGTCAACCTCACCAATCACTCATACTTCAACCTGGCCGGGGAGGGGAATGGAGATATTCTTGAGCACCAGCTCATGATCCATGCGGACCGATTTACCCCGGTGGATGGCACGCTGATTCCGACGGGGGAATTGCGGAAAGTTAAGGGAACTCCCTTCGATTTTTCGACACCGACCGCCATTGGTGCGCGTATCAACGACGACGACGAGCAACTGAAGCGCGCCAAGGGCTACGATCACAACTGGGTTCTGGGTGGCGGGGAACCGGGAATATTGGCGCTCGCGGCGCGGCTTGATGAGCCGCGCAGCGGACGCGTTCTCGAAGTCTCGACTACCCAGCCTGGAATTCAGGTTTACACCGGGAACTTTCTGCATGCTGATGTTCATGGTAAAGGCGGCAAGACCTACGCTTTTCGGTCGGCTCTATGCCTGGAGACGCAGCATTTTCCCGATTCGCCAAATCACCCAGGTTTTCCTTCAACCGTCCTCGAGCCGGGGCAGCAGTATCATTCGATAACCGTGTACAAATTTTCGACGAAATAACGTCAGGGGGTTCGTTCCGCAAAAGGTGAAGCTGTCTGGCTGGCGTGATGCCAGTTGATTGAAGCTATGGACATCCGTGAAATTGCCAGACGTGCCAAGGTATCCACGGCCACCGTGTCGCGGGCGATCAATCGTGTCCCCACGGTCGATCCTCAACTTGCCAAGCGGGTTTGGAAGGTTGTCGAAGAGCTAGGTTATTATCCGAATACGCAAGCCCGGGCATTGGTTTCGGGGCGGAGCCGCATTTTCGGACTCATTATTTCGGAAATCACGAATCCATTTTTCCCGGAAATCGTCCAAGTCTTCGAACGGATTGCCGTACAACACCAATACGAGATTCTTCTAACCTCCACCGGGCACGATCCCAAGCGTGTCGAGACCGCCGTACGGCGCATGATTGAACGGCGGGTGGACGGCGTTGCCGTCATGACCTTCGGCATGGAAGACTTGTTGCTCGAAGATTTGAAGCTGCGCAAAGTGCCTTTGGTCTTCGCCGACGTCGGCATAGCACGGCCACACGTCAGCAACATTCGAATTGACTATTTGCACGGCATTCGCCAGGCGGTGCAACATCTCGCCGCCTTCCGTCACCACAAGATTGCGTTTATTTCCGGGCCGCTGCGTTTGAAATCGGCGGAGGCACGCCAGGCGGCGTTTCTCCGTTCCATGGAGGAGATTCGCCTCGAGGTCGACAGAAAGCTCCTGGTCGAAGGCGATCACACGATTGAGGGAGGAATTGCCGCCCTGGGACAGTTATTGAGCGGACCCATCCGGCCGACCGCCGTGATTTGCTCGAATGACATGACGGCGCTCGGTGTCATGCGCAAGAGCTACGAGGACGGAATTTCCATTCCACGGGACTTGTCCGTGATCGGTTTTGACGACATCCGTCTGGCGCAGTTTGTGCTCCCGGCCCTGACCACAGTACAGATGTCGCAAGCCGAACTGGCCCGCCTGGCGTTTCATGCGCTACTCAGCGAAGTGCAGCGCGAAGCTCCTTCGCCCACCGGAACCGAGTATGTGCTGACCACGCATCTGGTTTTGCGGGAGTCGACGCACCTGGTGTCGGGGCCAACCAAGCGGCTTCCCGGCGAGAAGAACTAGCTTTCATCCGCTTTGGCCGCCGGCGGAAGTATGGGTTGACGCGTTTGTGAGAATACGTTTACTGTTAACATCCAGCCGGCTGTTTGGCCAGAAAGCGCCGAATCTATGCTGCTGCAAACCCTGCGCCGACAAGTGCTGGATGCGAATCTCGAGCTCGTCCGCCGCGGTCTGGTGCTCTACACTTTTGGAAACGCCAGCGGCTTTGCGCGCGCCGAGGGCCTCATCGCCATCAAGCCGAGCGGTGTCCCCTATGACACGATGTCTGCGGAGGATATCGTCGTGACTGACATGACCGGACGCGTCATCGAAGGCAAGCTACGTCCTTCTTCCGATTTGGCCACTCACATCGAGATTTACACACGCTTCCCGGAGGTGGGCGGGGTCGCGCATACTCATTCCGAGTTCGCCACCGCATGGGCGCAAGCGCGCCGCTCCATCCCTTGTTTCGGAACCACCCACGCGGACTACTTTCACGGGCCGGTTCCGGTCACCGGCGAATTAACTTCAGAAGAGATTGCCGGCGACTACGAGAAAAACACCGGCCTAGCCATCACCCGTTTGTTCGACCGACTAGGCGACGCTAAGATCCCCGCTGTGTTGGTCGCCGGGCACGCCCCATTCTGTTGGGGCGCCACGCCTTCGGAAGCCGCGCATCATGCCGTGATTCTGGAATCGATTGCCCGGATGGCTTACTACACCATTGGCATTGCCTCGGATGCTGCCCCGCTTTCGCGCGCGTTGCACGACAAGCACTTTCTGAGAAAGCACGGTAGCGAGGCCTACTATGGGCAACCGGGAGGTTCGAGATAACATTTTGGTCTGGTAAAACCGGCTTCACCAAAAGGGGATAGAAAGATGCAGGGAAGCGGAATTTCCATCTGGTTCTTCATCGGGTTGTCTCTGCTCGTCAACGGAGTGTTGATCGCCGGCGCGGGGATTTGGGAAGTGTTCCATCCGCCCGCGAATCCGGTCGTGCTCTTTGCTTTGCACGCGAATGTCTGGTGGGGAGCGGTTCTGGCAGCGATTGGGCTTCTCTATTGCTTCAAGTTCGCTCCGGGACGAGAGTCCTAAGAACGCGTTTCATAACGAGGGGCGTGATGCCACAAAAGAAAATGGCCATGGGACTGATCGTTGGCAACCGCGGCTTCTTTCCCGATCACCTGGCCAAGAGCGGCCGCGAAGAGATGCTTCGTGTTCTAGGGTCTGCGGGCATGGATGTTGTGGCATTAACGCCGGAACAGAGCAAGCACGGAGCGGTCGAGACCCGCGAGGAATCGCATCGTTGCGCGGACTTGTTTCGTCGTAACCGGGATCGCATCGACGGCATTATTGTTACGCTTCCAAACTTTGGCGAGGAACGAGCCATCGCCGATACTTTACGCTGGGCGGATCTGCGTGTGCCGGTACTCATTCAAGCGACTCCGGACGATCCCAATCAAATGACCATCGCCTCCCGCCGCGATAGCTTCTGCGGAAAGATGTCGGCATGCAACAATCTCCAGCAGTATGGCATCCCTTATTCTCTTACCACTCTCCATACCGAGGCTCCCGATTCCCCGGATTTTGCTGAAGATTTGCGGTGGTTCGCCGGTGTGTGCCGGGTGGTCAACGGATTCCGCAATCTTCGAGTCGGGGCCATCGGCGCTCGACCCACCGCGTTCAACACGGTTCGTTATAGCGAAAAGATACTGGAGTCGCAGGGAATTTCGATTGAGACGCTCGACCTCTCCGAAGTTTTGGGACGGATCGATCGCATGAAAGACAACGACGATCGGGCGCAGGCGAAACTGGCGTCGATCAAGAAATATGTGGATTCGAGCGGCGTGCCGGCGGCAGCTCTTATGAAGATGGCCAAACTCGGGGCGGTGGTGGACCAGTGGATGGAGGCCACGGAAGTTTCCGTCAGCGCGGTTCAGTGCTGGACCTCGATTGAAGAGAACCTTGGAGTTGTGCCATGCACGGTGATGAGCATGATGAGTGACAGTTTGCTTTCGAGCGCCTGCGAAGTGGATATCTGCGGAGTGCTCGGTATGCACGCGCTGCGACTGGCATCAGAATCACCGTCGGCGCTGCTCGACTGGAACAACAATTACGGGTCAGACCCGGACAAGGCGGTTTGCTTTCATTGCTCGAATCTCCCCAAGCATTTTTTCCGCTCCGTGAAGATGGACTTTCAGGAGATCATCGCCGGCACCGTGGGGAAGGAGAACACGTTTGGCACCTGCATCGGATTGATCAAGCCGGAGAAAATGAGTTTTGCCCGCTTTTCAACCGACGATACCGCGGGCAGAATGCGCGGCTATGTGGGTCAGGGCCGTTTTACCGATGATGCACTCAATACTTTTGGCGGTGCGGGTGTGGTGGAGATACCGGCTTTGCAGAAGCTCCTGCGTTACATCTGTGAAAAGGGATTCGAGCACCACGTTGCCGCCAACCTGTCATCCGTCGCGGCTGCGGTCCATGAAGCCACCACTCGCTATTTCGGATGGGACATGTACTGGCACCGAGATCAAGGAGCCTGCTGATGGCGGTGGTGATCGGAGTGGACTTCGGAACGCTCAGCGTGCGTGCGTCCGTAGTGGACAGCGCAAAGGGAATGCTGGAGTCGGCTTCGGTCGAATACCCGCTTCATCGCACCCCCCAAGATCCAGACTTTGCGACGCAATCCCATGCCGACCACATGAAGGCGCTGGCGTCCGCAACGCGCACGGCGTTAGAGAAAGCTGGCATCTCGGGCGATCAAATCGAGGCCATCGCGCTTGATACCACCGGGTCGTCGGTCGTTCCTGTAGGCAAGAACCTGGAACCGCTCGATGACTATTACCTCTGGTGCGACCACCGCGCCAAGGGCGAAGCCGCGGAAATCACCGCCGTCGCACATCGCGAAGGGCTGGAGGCGATTGAGTGGTGTGGCGGAATTTATTCCTCGGAGTGGGGATTCTCCAAGCTGTTGCATTGGCTGCGCCATAACCCGGGAAAGCGTTCCAGTCTGGCCACTGCTCTCGAGCATTGCGATATGGTCGCGGCCACGCTCTGCGGCATCACCGATGCGACCAAAGTAAAGCGCAGTGTTTGCGCCGCGGGCCACAAATGGCTGTGGAACCGCCAACTTGGGGGCTTGCCCTCGGAAGCGTTCCTCGTCAAAGTGGATCCACTGCTCGAGGGCATTCGCAAAAAGCTCGATGGTGAATACGCCACCTCGGACGAAATCGCGGGAACACTCTCGCCTTACTGGGCGCAACAACTGGGCCTTAAAGCCGGCATCCCGATTCCGGTTGGTGCTTTCGACGCGCATTGGGATGCCATTGGCGCGGGCTGCGAAACCGATGACGTCGTCAACGTCATCGGCACCGCGATCTGCGTCATTGGCATAACACCCTCCGTGAATCTGGTTCCTGGTGTGTGCGGCGTGGTCCGAGGGAGTGTGCATCCGCAGCGGACTGGCATCGAAGCTGGACTGTCCGCCGCGGGCGACATGTTCAGCTCGATTGCGACTCGATGCGGCACGGACGTAAAAACGCTGAACGAAGGATTGGAGAAATATCACGCCGGGCAGACAGGACTGCTCCGCATGACTTGGGACAACGGCGACCGCACCGTGTTGGTCAATCCGAATTTGCGCGGGATCACGCTAGGCTGGAATTTACAGAGCACCGCCCAGGACGAGATGTTTGCGGCGATCGAAGGCACGGCGTTTCATACCCGCGTGATATTCGACCGCATGGTGGAACACGGCGTCACCATTAAGCGTGTGATTAACGCGGGCGGCATTCCCCGGAAGAATAACGTCTTAAACCAGGTCTATGCGAACGTCCTCGAGCGTCCCGTTCTCGTTCCTAGCAGCAACGTAGTTGGTCTTGGCTCTGCGATTTTTGCATTCCTGGCAGCCGGGACATTCCCCACAGTCGAAGCAGCGCAAAAAGCCATCTGCCCTTCCCACAAAGTATTTGAGCCGCAGGGCTCGGAGCAGCGAGTCTACGATGACTTGTATCCGCTTTATCGCAAGCTGTATTTCGCCTTCGGTGAACCTGGGAAGGGCGCGCTGGCAGATGTGTTGCCCGCGTTGATTCGAACCGCCGAGGCAGTGAACAAGCCTTCGTGAACCCGCTCAGGATTCCGGTGATGACGCGAATTGCCAAGGGCTCTCGGTTGCTTCCGCTCCTGATGATCCTCCTGCTTAACGGACGTTCGACGCCCGCGATAGCTCGGGAGAACAGGCCGCCTGAAAATACTGCTCCAAATTCCCAAATGTGGAACGCCGAAAACTTAGGCGCGCCCCTGGCCCGGGATCCTATTTTTGTCTACAACGACTGGTCAGCCTACGATGAACTCTCCGACAACATTCCGCTGACGGAGCAACTCGCGATGAAGGAGTTGGATGAAATCCTGCGCCTGCGACGCTTTGGGGTACGGGTCGACTACTACATGATGGATGCCTTTTGGTTCTCACCGGACGGCGGATATCGCGCCTGGCGCAAACCGAATTGGCCGAATGGCCCGGACGCATGGATCGAGAAATGCCGGAACAACCGTATTTTGCCGGGGCTGTGGTTCGGCACGAACGAGTTGGTGAAAATCAACCCCATTCCCGAGTGGCAGAATTCGCTCACCGCGAACAAGGGAGAAATGTCGTTCTTTGAAGGTGGCTTTCTCGCGAATTTCATGGACACAATGCAGTACTGGTATGACCACGGCATCCGGATGTTCAAATTCGATTTCGTGGATTTCCGCGCCGCTACCCCCGAGACCGAAAAGACCAAGACTCCGGAGGAAATTTGGTCGCGCAACGTAGATGCCTTTCGGCAGGCGCTTCAGAAATTTCGCCAGCGCAATCCCGACGTCGTTCTGGTGGCATTCAACGGTTTCGGCGGCGACGTCGAATCGACAGCCGGACCTTTTCCCTTTCATAGCCCGGTCGATCTGCGCTGGCTCGAGGTGTTCGATTCTCTCTACTCGGGAGACCCGCGCCCCTCCGATGTACCGGAGATGAATTTCTGGCGCTCGATGGACATCTACAGCGACCACATGGTGCGGCGCTACGAGCAAAGCTTTCTGCCCTTGGAGCGCATCGACTCCACAGGCTTCATGCTGGGAAACACGGGCACGATCTATTACCGCCGGAACCATGCCTGGAAGGGAGCGCTCATCCTGATGATGGCGCGCGGCGGCTGGGTGAACACAGTCCATGGCAACCTGGAGTTCCTGAGCGATGACGATGCCCTCTGGTTCGCGAAGGTCCAGTCGGTTTATCTCCGCCTACAGTCGATGGGTCGCACCAAGACCTTCGGAGGAATCCCCGGAGAGGTTCAGCCTTATGGCTTCGGTTCGCTCGACGCCGAAGGCGAAGTGTACGCGGTGGTGAATCCGGCGCAAAGCATCGAAGAGATCCAGATGCCGCGACTTTCCCAAGAGCAGAAAGAAATGAAAGATGGTCGGGTGATCTTCCGCGATGCGGGATTTCTGCCCGTACTTGGAGGCAACAAAATCAAGCTGGGACCGGGGCAGATGGCAGTCGTTGGATACGGGAAATATGCGCGTCCGGAATATGACTTGGGCATTCAGGAGGACGTAGTGATTCCGCGTTCGATTGCGCCGGTCGAGGCTGTGTTTTCACCCCACGGAAAAAATGCAGTCGAGGCCACAGTGGCGGTCCCCCAGCAGGGCAGTTTGCGAATCATCATCCGACAGCGCTCCACAAAAGATGGCAACATTACCCGGAGTTGGAAGGGTGGTCCGCCGAGCGGAACGAATATGGGGAAGGTCTTTGTTTTGAGCGCATCTCAGGACGGAAAGCCCCTGCCGGTTGAGATCAACTACGACAAGATAATCTGGAGCGGCTTGTCGTGGGCCGTGGGAGAGATTCCGCACGGAGCGCTCAGCCCAGGACTGACAGTAACCATCGAGTGTTCGTCGGCCGAAGAAGGTCCCGTGCAACTCGAAGGGCACGTCTACGAGGTGGATTACTAGGGTTGAGGGCAAAGGATTACGCGGAGCTGCCTTGCTTTCGATCGACGACTCATTAGCATAGTCGCTTGACAATTGAAAGGCGCGAGACTATGTTTTCGAACGGTTCACCACGCTCACTCGCGTCCGCAGCAATGTGGCTTAAGGTCCTGTGAGTACACGTTTACTCAGTTCGTACGCAGGAGGCACCATGCGGCACATTTCCCGGTTCGATCGGTCACTCCCTCTCCTTATCATGATCGTGACAGCGATATTCTCGCTCTCCATCCAGAGTGCGTGGGCGCAAGCCACTACTGGTTCGATCTACGGACACATCACGGACGCTTCTGACGCCGTCATCCCGGGTGTGGAGGTGACCGCTGTCGGGGACCGCACCGGAGTCAGCTATCGGAGCAGTTCAGATGGGCTCGGGAACTTCGCCATTCTTAGCTTGCCGCCGGGACCCTACACTGTCATAGCAAAGAAGGAGGGGTTCGAAACTGCCAGGGCGACGAATATAGTGCTCGAGATCGACCAGAAGCAGCTTGTGAATTTCGAAATGAAGGTCGGCGCCACCACCACCCAAGTCACGGTCACGGCAGCGCCAACTATGCTGCAGACAGAAAGTTCGGAGACGGGCGAGGTCATTGGGTCGCGTGACATCCTCGATCTGCCTTTGCTCGGCAGGACCTTCTACTCTCTCATCGAGCTAACAGCCGGGGTCGTCCAGCAGGGTGGGAGCATTAACACCTTTAACTTTCAGGCCAATGGACAACGAGAATACGCCAACTCCATTCAGATCGATGGCATCGAATCGACCTCCAACCGTACTCAGGACATCACTGTGGTGCCTAGCGTCGATGCGATTGAGGAGTTTAAAGTCTCCACCTCGTCGTTTAACGCGGAATTTGGCAGATCGGCGGGGGCGGAGGTTTCGATTCAAACCAAGGCGGGATCGAATCAGTGGCACGGTGATTTGTATGAGTTCTTTCGCCCGAATTTCACAGCCGCCAGAAACTACGGGTTCCTCGGCATCAAGACTCCCCCTTCCGACTTGAAGCAGCACAACTACGGCGGCACGTTTGGCGGTCCTATCAGACGGGACAAGACGTTCTTTTTCGTTTCCTACGAAGGAACCCATGAGAACTCGGCCAACGACGGCGTCTTTAACACCTTGCCTATGAGCCAGATCAAGTTTGATCCCGACGGTTCTGTGGACCTGTCAGGATTGATTGATCCCCTGGCCGGTACACCTAATGTTCCGGCAGGCCAGGTCATTCCGATTTTCAACCCTCAAGTTTCATTCAGTTCATACGGCGGCGCTTCGCAGCCGTTTCCGGGGAATATTATCCCCGCCAGTCAGGTCAGCACGGCCGGCGTGAACACCGTTCTCGACTTTTTTGCCCAGCCCAATCTCCCCGGGGATCACAACGGATGGTTCAACAACTATCAGTACCATTACCCGATTACCTTCCGACAGAAACAGGCGGACGCTCGGCTGGACCATAACTTTTCACAAAAGGACAGGCTGTCGGCGGTTTTCCACTACAACGACTCGCAAACTCTGGACGAGAATATCTATTATGGACACACCGTCGTACCGGGTGCCGACGACACCGATTTTGCCAACAAGCAGAACTCCGGTGCTCAATCTTATACGGTGAGCGAGACCCATCTGTTCTCCAGCCGGATCCTGAATGAGGCCCGCTTCGGATATACACGCTACTACATCAACCAGTACAGTCTTCTCGACGGCACCAATTACAGTGCTGAATATGGTGTGGGCAATGTCGGGCTCCCTGGATTCCCGGCGACCTTTGCATATCCATACATCCAGCTCTACTCCGGCTATTTTACGGGAGGATCCAGCTATAAACCCTTGCTGCTCAAAGACCACAACCTCCAGTTCACCGATAACTTCACGATAAGTAGTGTTGAAA
>Ga0302324_100012941_pt1 | contig 16966 bp, 19 predicted proteins | sample Palsa_T0_1_FD_201949 | JGI IMG/M metagenome (GOLD analysis project Ga0302324, IMG submission 201949) | Peat permafrost microbial communities from Stordalen Mire near Abisko, Sweden - Palsa_T0_1 | ecosystem: Environmental > Terrestrial > Soil > Palsa > Peat permafrost | place: Sweden: Abisko...
GCGCTAATAAATCCAAGGCCCGATCCCCCTGATCGGGCCTTGGCTCGCCCCGGTGATTCTCGGACGCTTACGAATTATCTCCAGGGACTTTCGTCCGTCGATACGTTTAAGGTGCATGGCCGTATGATTAACGGAAGCTCGGCAAAGAACGATCTGCACTTGGCAGTCAAGCTGCTTGGTAAGAACGATGAGCTTTGGAAGGATTTCCCTATCGCGGTCATCGGGTGTAGAGCAGGTTACGCTGAACCTAGCGAAATATGATTCCAGCGTAGTGCAATGCCCAGACGCGCTGTTTTGGACCCAGAACCGCCGCGACCGAGGCCGGGCCTGCCAAGACGCTGATGCCTGGAAATTTGGCTCAGCCTTACCTTAGGACACTCCCCAACCACCGGACACCGTAAATGTACTATCATGCCTGTTTGCCCATGAAACACTCCACCACTATGCTGCTGGCCGCGGCATCCCTAACCTTCGCCCAAGCGCCCGGCCCCATCGCGCTTCGCGGCGCACGCGTCGTCACCGTCAGCGGTCCGGTGCTTGAAAAGGGCACTGTACTGCTGCGCAACGGCCTCATTGAGGCCGTCGGCGAAAACGTCGATTTACCGAAAGACGCCTGGGTCGTGGATGCCCAAGGCGTCACCGTCTATCCGGGCCTGATTGACGCGCTCAGCACCGTCGGCCTGCCCGAAACTCCCGCGCAGCCCACCACGCCCCGCGCGGAAACGGGCGCCACGCCGCGCGGCGGTCAGGACCTTCCCGTGGCCCTCGAACAAGGTCCGGAGTTCCGCCCCTTCACCACCACCTGGGTGCGCGCGGCCGATCTCCTCAATCCGGCCGACAAGCGCATCGAGGAAACTCGTAGCGCCGGCTTCACCTCCGTGGTCACATTCCCCTCCACCGGGATCTTCGCTGGCGAAGGCGCGTTTCTCAACCTCTCCGGCGAAAAGCAGGGCCGCATGGTGGTCGCCTCGCCTGCAGGGGAATACGTCACCCTCAGCACGCACGGCTTCGGCACATACCCCGGTTCGCTGATGGGCGTGATCGCTTACATCCGCCAGGTGTCCTTCGATGCCGATCACTACAAGATCGAGATGCAGGCCTATGCCAGCCATCCCGCGGGCCACAAGCGCCCGAATTACGATCGCGCCGTGGAAGGCTTGCTCGAATCGCCGCGCCTGCTGCTGCCCGCGGAAGACGCCAAACAACTTGATCGAATGATCCGCTTTGCCGCGGAGTTGAAGCGCCCGGCCGTCTTGTACGGCGGCCATCAGGCGTACAAAATCGCGGATCTCGTGGCGAAATCCGGCGTGCCGCTGCTGGTCAGCCTGAAGTGGCCGGAGAAATCCAAAGACGCCGACCCGGACCAGGAGGAAAGCTTCCGCACGCTGGAGTTGCGCGACCGCGCGCCCTCCTCTCCGGCCGCGCTCGAAAAGGCCGGCGCGCACTTCGCGTTCTACTCCGGCGGTACGGCCGCCAAGGATATACGGAAGGCCCTGAAGCGCGCGGTGGACGCGGGCCTGACCGAGGCCGCCGCGGTGCGCGCGCTGACCCTTAGCGCCGCTGAAATCTACAGAGTGGCCGACCGCGTGGGGTCCATCGAACCGGGTAAGATAGCCAACCTGCTGGTGGTGAAGGGCAGCTTATTCGATGAGAAGGCCAAGATCCAATACGTATTCGTCGACGGCGTGAAGTACGAGCCCGTGCCGGAGACGCCTCCGCCGGGCGATCGGGAAGGGCGCGGCGCTGCGCCGGGAGGTGTGGAATGAACCGTTTCGCGATTTTCCTGTTAGCATTGCCGCTACTGGCTGGCGAAACCACCGTAATTCGTAACGCCACCGTCCTCACCGTTACGAAGGGCACTTTCCAAGGGTCAATTCTCATTCGCGACGGCAAAATCGTGGAAGCTGGCGAAAAGGTGCTGGTTCCGGACGGCGCGCGCGTCGTCGACGCGGGCGGCCAATTCGTGATGCCCGGTATCATCGACTGCCACTCGCACATCGCGGCCGATAGCATCAACGAAGGCGCGGTCGCCGTGTCGGCCATGGTGGGCATTGAGGACGTCATCAACCCCGACGACCCCGATATCTATCGCGCGCTGGCCGGCGGCGTAACTACGGCCAACATACTCCACGGCAGTGCCAATCCCATCGGCGGCAAGTGCCAGGTAATGAAGATGCGCTGGGGCAAAGACGCCGAAGGACTGAAATTCGAAGGCGCCATGCCCGGCATCAAGTTTGCCTTGGGCGAAAATGTGAAGCGCTCTGGATCGCCCGGAAATGGCTTCGGCGCGTCCCCCGGCCTGCGCTATCCCGCCACCCGCATGGGCGTGGAGGACGTGATTCGCGAGGCCTTCACCGAGGCGCGCGCCTACCAGAAGGAATGGCGCGATTACCAAGCCAAACTCGACCGCCACGAGCAAGCCATCCCGCCGCGCCGCGACCTGAAACTGGAGCCGCTGGTGGAAGTGCTGGAAGGCAAGCGCTATGTGCACGCACATTGTTACCGCGCCGATGAAATCCTGATGTTGCTGCGCGTGGCCGACGACTTCGGCTTCAAGATCCGCACGCTGCAACACGTATTGGAAGGCTATAAAGTGGCTCAAGAGATTGCAGTGCACGGCGCGGGTGCCTCCACCTTCAGCGACTGGTGGGCTTACAAGGCCGAAGCTTTCGATGCCATCCCTTATAACGCCGCGCTCATGACGCGCAAAGGAATAGTGGTTTCGGTGAATTCGGATTCCGCCGAGCTGATGCGGCATCTCAACACGGAAGCCGCCAAGGCCATGAAGTACGGCGGACTTAACGAGACTGAGGCGCTTGCGTTAGTGACTATCAATCCCGCGAAGCAACTCGGCATTGAAAACCGCGTCGGTTCAATCGAGCCGGGCAAAGACGCCGACCTGACGATCTACGACAAGCATCCGCTTTCCAATTACGCCAAAGTCACAAAAGTCTTCATCGACGGCCAGCTTTATTTCGACCGCGAGAAGGATCTGGAAGAGCGCCCCGGCAGGGAGGCACGCAAGAAGGCCTTGATCGACAAGTTCAAGGCGCAAGAGAAGAAGGAGCGCAAGAAGCCGGAACCAACGGAAGACAAGAAGAGCGAAGAGCCTGGCGGTGAGCAATGAAAACTTGTCTAACTATCTTCCTCGCGCTTGCCTCTCTCCGCGCCGCCGGCCCCGAAACCATCCTCCTACGCGGCGCGACCGTACATCCAGTGTCCGGAGCGGATATTGCCGATGGCTCCGTGCTGATGCGTGACGGTAAGATCGCTGAAGTCGGTGCGCGCATCGCAGTGCCCAAGGGCGCGCGCGTGATCGAACTGAAGGGCTTGCATATTTATCCCGGCATGATCGACTCGGGCACCGAGATCGGCCTGACCGAGATCGAGGCCGTGCGGGAGATGAGCGACATCTCCGACATCGGCTTGTTCAAGCCGCAGTTGCGCGCCGCCGCCGCGGTAAATCCCGCCAGCGAGCATATCCCGGTCACGCGCGCCAACGGCATCACCAGCGTAATTACCAGCCCCGGCGGCGGGATCGTGGCGGGCCAAAGCGTTCTGATGCACCTGAGCGGCTGGACCATAGAAGACATGGCCGTGCGCTCGCCCGCCGCCATGCGCCTGGAGTTTCCGCGCATCCGGACGCCGAACCGTTTTGGCGATTCCGATGCGCCCCAGACTCCCGGCCGGGCATCGGCTTACACCGAAGCCAAGAAAAGATACGAGCAGCAGTTGCGCGAGTTGAACGACTTCATGGAATCGGCGCGGCGCTACCGGCAAGCCAAAACGGCCGCCAGCGCCGACTTTGAGACCGACCTGAAGCTGGAAGCCATGATTCCGGTTTTGGATGGGAAGCTTCCTATGTTGATTCGCGCCGAGAAAGAAAAGACCATCAAGGAAGCCATCGTTTTTGCGGATAAGCAGAAGGTGCATATGATCCTGGAGCGGGGCGCGGAAGCCTGGAAAGTAGCCGCCGACCTGAAGGCGCATAACATCCCAGTCATCCTGCCGCCGACACTGCGCCTGCCGGATGAAGAAGACGATCCTTATGACAAGCCGTTCAGCATCCCGGGTGAGTTATCCAAGGCGGGCGTCAAATTCGCCTTCGCGACGTTCGGACCGGGAGCGGAAGATAACCCGCGTAACTTGCCTTATGAAGCTGCGGCAGCGGTGGGTTTCGGCCTGCCTCAAGAGGAGGCTCTTAAGGCCGTCACGCTCTATCCGGCCCAAGTCTGGGGTGTGGGCGACGAGCTAGGCTCCATCGAAAAGGGAAAGTGGGCCGACCTGATTGTGACCGACGGGGACCCCCTGGAGACGCGCACCCAGATCAAGCAGATGTTTATCAAGGGCGCACCGGTGGATCTAGAGAACAAGCACCACCGCCTCTACGAGAAGTATCTGGCGCGCTAGGAAGCCGGCGAATCGCAGATGATAGTCACCGGACCGTCGTTCACCAAGTGTACCTGCATCGACGCTTGAAATATGCCTGTCTCTACGGGAACGCTACCTTGGCGGGCCGCGCTCACAAAGTATTCGTAGAGCCGGGCAGCTTGCTGCGGGCTCGCGGCTAAGTCGAAGCTTGGCCGCCGGCCCTTGCGGCAATCGCCGTATAGCGTGAACTGCGACACCACCAGCAGACTACCCCCGGCCTCGGCAACGTTCCGATTCATCTTGCCGTCGTCGTCGGGAAAGATCCTGATTTGTAGTACTTTTTCTAAAAGGTACGTCGCATCCTTTTCGGAGTCTGCCTTCGCGATTCCCAGCAGCACCAGTAAGCCCGGTCCGATAGCTCCGCTTACTCGCCCGTCCACCTCAAACCGCGCCTGTTTTACCCGTTGAATTACGACTCGCATATTAATATCCTTGACAACCTATGATATAGTGTCCGAGGGAGAAACCAATGCCAAGAGGCATACCAAATCCAAAACCGGATCATACAACCCTGCAAATGGCGCTCGTAGGGTATGAACTCGAAAAAGAGCGCATCGCGGGCAAGATACGCGACATCCAGTCGCAGTTGAGCGGCGGAGGGTCAAGCGCAGGGAACCCGGCCAAGAGCGACGCCGCGCCTAAGAAGCGGACGCTGAGCGCCGCGGCCCGCAAACGCATCGCTGCCGCACAAAGGAAGCGCTGGGCCGAACATCGCAAGAAAATGGCCGGGTAAGCCTGGCGGCCTGTGTCACAATAGTGGAGATGATTGTAGGTACGGGAGTGGATCTGGCCGAAGTCCCGCGGATTCGAGCCGCGATTGAACGCCATGGCCGGCGCTTCATCGAACGGATTTATACGCCCGCGGAGATCGCCTACGTCGAGCGGAAAGCCAACCCTTACGAACGCTTTGCGGCGCGATTCGCGGCCAAGGAAGCGGGCATGAAAGCCATCGGCACGGGCTGGCGGCGGGGCGTGCGTTGGCAGGATTTCGAGGTCGCCAACCTGCCGTCCGGTAAGCCCACCCTGCGGTTCCATGGGCAGGCCGCCCGCTTCGCCGAAGCTCTAGGAGTAAAGTCCGTCGCCCTATCGCTTACACATACGGCGGAGCTGGCGATGGCGCAAGTGATTCTGGAGAGCTAGGTACGGCCCGCAAATTGCGCCTCTTCGAGGCGCTTGGTCTCCTGCCAGGTGTAGATCATGCGATGAATCACGGTCAGGTTCGAGAGCACCGCGATCACCCACAAGACCGGCGCCATCCTGTCGAACAGCGCCCCGATGATGAGCAACACTACGCGCTCGGGCCGTTCCAGAAAGCCTACCTTGCATCTTGGAATGGTGTTCTCGGAGCGCGCGCGGGTGTAACTGACCATCACCGATCCGGTCATCACGATGGCCGTCAGCACCACATAGAAGAAGCGGTTGATGGAGGCATAGTAGACCAGCAGGCCCATCAGCAGAGCCAGGTCCGAATAGCGGTCCAGCACCGAGTCGAAGAAGCCGCCGAAGCGCGTCACGCGATTGGTTTCCCGCGCCACGCGCCCGTCCACCATGTCGAATAGGCCGGCGCCAATCACTACCGCTCCCGCCCAGCGAAAGCTGCCCGCCGCAAACAGGTAGGCCGCCACGATATTGATTACCAGCCCCAAAAACGTGAGGACGTTGGGGTGAATGCGGGAAAGCGCCAGCCACCGCACAATGCGGTCGATGGCGGCGCCGAAGACCACACCGATCGCGCGTGTGTAAGTCATGGTTCAGTCCGCCGTCTCGTGAATGGTGGTCAGCTTCAGAATCTCGAGGTCCTTGAACCCGCCCGGCAGTTGGACGCGCACCGCATCGCCCACTTCTTTGCCCAGCAGCGCGCGGCCGATCGGGGAACTGGTCGAGATCTTGCCGGCCGTCGCGTCGGCTTCCTCCGTGGTTACCAGAGAATAGGTGATCTCTTCTTCTTTATTCGTATCCATCACCACGACCGTGGAGCCGAGCCCGACTTTGCCGTGCGGTATCTTTGTGAAGTCCACCATGGACATCTCGGCCACCCGATGCTTCAACTGGTTCAGGCGCGCGTTCACGAACCCCTGGCGCTCCTTGGCGGCGTGATATTCGGCGTTCTCGCTCAGGTCGCCGTGCAAGCGTGCCTTCAGGATCTCCTTGGGCAATTCATTGCGCAGCTCGTACTCGAGCTGGGCGATCTCATCCTGCAGTTTCTTTTTGACTTCGTTCGCTCCCACAGGACAATTATAGGCCAATCGCGGTTGGGCAGGTTGGTATAATCACGCCGTTGCCTACACGAGCGTCGGTTCTGATCCTCTTGTTCCTCTACGGCGCGCACGCCGCGGAGGTGCAGATCTACTATACTGCCATCCAAAGATTCTGGCGCAGGAGGTCTTCACCCAGGAGGGCCGCCGCTATGTGCGCGGCAACCCCGCAGCTAAATGCAGTTTCGCCTATCTGGAGCACCCGGAGCTGCGTGGCGACAACGGCGGGCTGAGCCTGAAGGCGCGCTTCACGGGACGCTCCGCGCTGGACGTCTTCGGCCGTTGCCTCGGGTTGGGAGATTCATTCGACGTCTACATCACGGCTGTGCCTTACTACCACAACCAGTCGGTCGGGTTGAAGGACCTCCAGGTGGAGGGGTGCGCGTCTCAAAAGTGATGGCTGGCGGGGTTTTTTTTTGTGGCCCGCATCCGTGCGTATATGAGACGCTAGGACTGGAGGTGCACCCATGATGACGAGGGAGCTCTTCTGACCGGCTTTTGGGGCAGGTTCGCAACTGCTGGCAACCTTGCGGGCCGATTCCTCAATCGGCCTTGGTGGGGGAGGCGGTTTCGCCTGCCAACCCGGCGAGCTTCGACTCGCCTCACTAACGCCGGGCGAGGTGCTGCTGAAATCTGGCGCACGCGGCGGATGCGGCCCGGCGCCAGGGGTAGGGCCGCGGCTCGAGCGCAGTGGCGGCCTGAGACGCGGAGGCGGCGCATGGCGCCGCCCTACGCGCATGCTGGGCAAACGACGAACCAATCGGTGAAGCCGGTCATCGAGGCGGCGCCCTGCTTCGAATGCAGAGTCACCTGATCTCCCACCGTGAGCGCGGCTGACGTCGACGCGATGGCGAGTTGAGCGGACGTCTGCGAACGGCACGTATCGGTGCATTTCAGATAGACCTGGAGATCGCGAGTGGTGACCGGCGTCGCCAATGTTTCGTTGACCTCGACGCTGCCCTCCGGCCCCGCCTGAAAGCCGGCGCCGTCCAACCTGATCTGCTCAACCTTGATCGACGGGTCCGGCGAAACCACGTGGTAAATGACATTGGACCCTTCGCGTTGACCCGCCTCGACGGTCCAGGGCGCGGCGAACTGCAACCCATAGGTGCCGGTGGGCGCCAGCAGGGGGGTGACCATAACCTGGTCGGCCGTGATTTCCGCGGCGCCTCCGGCCGCTTTCGCGTGATATTTGAAGTCCGTAACCTGCAGATTCCCGAGTACACAGCCCGCCGATCCCATCGCAATGTAACTCGCCAACGTTCCAGGCGCGCAAGGCGCCGCCCATCCGGGGATCCCGAGCAGCACAGCGCTTACAGCCAAAAGCAGCAGCTTCTTCATTGAGTAGCCTCCTTTTGGAATTGTAAGCGGCTGGGGACAGGCCGGGAGGCATGTGCCACCGAAGGCGGTACTAGGAAATGTGTGAAAGAGTACAAACTGTCTGGCTAGGCGGTCTTCTGGCCGTTGGCGATTTCGACGGCTTTCTTCAGCAGCGGATCTTCCTGCTGCTTATGCTCGGGCTGATCGGGAGTCTCGGGCAGAGGCTCACCGTTCTCATCGAGTTCCACTTGCGCCTCGGGCTCCGACATCACGGTTTCCGGTGTGACGCCCACATCCTGGATGGCCTTGCCGTCCGGCGAATAATACTTGGCCACCGAGAGGATGATGGCGCCGCCGTCTTCCATGGTGACGGCCTTGCGCAGGGAGGCATCGCCGTAAGTCCGCTCGCCGACCAGTTCGGCGCGCTTGTCGTCCATCAGCGCCGCGGCGGCGATCTCGGCGCCATCCGCCGTGCCCCGGTTGGTGATGACCACTAGAGGCAGTTTGGTGATGTCTTTGGCGGCATCCGCTTCAAAATCCTTGCGCGGCACCTTCTGACCCTGCAAATAGACGATTTCGCCTTTGGCCAGGAAGAGGTTGGCCAATGCGATGCCATCCTCCGGCTCGCCTACCGCGCAATTCCGTAGATCCAGGATCAGCTTTTGCGCACCCTGTTTCTGCAAAGACTCCACGGCGGCGGCCACTTCCTTCACCTTGCCCGGCGCCAGGGTGTTGGGTTGAATGTAGCCGATATTATCCGGCAGCATCTTTTCGGTGACCGCGGGATAAACGATATTGGCGCGCGAGAGTTTGATTTTTTGCGGCTCCGGACGCCGCACCCGCACCACGGTGAGATCCACGTTCGACCCCGGGTCGCCTTCGAGCAACAGGCTGGCGTAAGCCAGCGGCATGTCCCGCGTGGCCACGCCGTTGATGGTTTCGAGCATGTCGTTGGTGGCCAGGCCGGCTTTGGCGGCGGGAGATCCGGGAGTCACGCCCACGATACCGACGAATCCGAATTTCTTGGCGAGCACCAGGCCGACCCCGGCCTTATGCGCGTCCTTGTTCTTCAAATAATCCTTATACTGATCGGCATTGAGATAGCTGGCGAACGGATCGACGGATTCGAGCAGCCCGTTCAAAGCGCCCAGCGTGACGCTCTTCATATCCGGCTCTTCCACGTATTCGCTCTTGATGCGGTGCAGCACTTCGGTGTATACGCCGAGCTGCGGATACGGCCGGTCGGTGGATGCGCTTCTGCCCCGCACGGTGCCTAGCACCAGCAGCAGCATGACGCATGTGGAGGCGGTGACAACCAGATATTTGATACGGCTGTTCATATGTTTCGACCCGAGAGCCCAAAGCCATTATAGCAAGCGCGGCGGCGCATGGCGCCACCCTACTGGGATCAGACGGGGATCAGGCGGATTTGGTTGCCCGCCGCGATCTGCGGCGGTGGGCGCGCCGGCGGAGGGTGGCCTTACGCACAGGCGCCGTTCGGGCAGCGCGGGCCGCTGTTTTGGTGAATGCCGCGGGTGGCGCAGCCAAAACGGCCGCGAAAGCGTCCGGAAGCCGCGGCGCTTCCACCTGAGCGGGCAGAAATGGCGGCGGGGGCGGGTCGATCAACGCGGCCGTCGTTTCCGGGACCTTGGGCTCGGTCATGACGGGTTGACTCGGCGCACCCGCGGGTTCACGCTGCACCATCGTCAGGATCGTGCCGGTGGCCTGGCCGAGGTCGAAACGGGCGATATTGTGGTTGAACAACGCGGCGATGCGGTTATCGCGGGCACGCTCCAGGCGGGTCTGCGCGTCGGTGACTTCGAGGCTGCTGGCCACGCCGGCTTCGTAACGCCGGCGCGCCTGCGTAAACTCGCTCTGAGCCAGCGCGAGGCCCGCTTCCGCCACTTTCACCTGCTCCTCGGCGGAATTCAGGCTATCGAGCGCCATGCGGACTTCCAGCTCGATCTGCTCATGCAGGTCGTTGGTGCGCACCCGCTCCTGGCGGAATTGGGAGGCAAACTCGGCGCGCCGCGCGTCGCGCCGTCCACCGTCGAAGATAGGCACGCGCAGAGCGAAGCCGTAATCCCGCGTGGGCAATAAGGAAACAATGGCGCCGTTGGTCCCCGTGGTGCCGTAGTCCGCATAGGCGTACAGGCTGGGAAGGCGCTCGACCTTGACGGCATTGGCGTTCAGGCGGGAGGCCGTCTCGCGTTCGGCTTGCGCCTGGACATCCGGACGGTTCTGGCGGGCTTGGGCTTCGGCTTGCTCCACGGTGACGGCATCCACCGGTTCGTAGCTCAATTTGTCGGTGAGTTCCAGCTCCGTCGAAAGATTGAGGCCCATCACGCGCAATAACTGCAGTTGCGCCTTGTTGGATTCGTTCCTGACCACCAGCAAGTGCTGCTGTTCGTTGGAAAGCTGCACCTTCGCGCGAGTGACCTCGATGCCCGTACCGGTGCCGGCGGCCTTCTGGTTTTCCGACTGTTTGAGGACAGCCTCGGCCAGCGACACGTTGGATTGATACGCTTCTACGTCGGCGTTGGCGCGCAGGGCTGCCAGATAGGCTTTGGCCACGGCCGTGGAGACCGAGTTGTCGGTAGCGCCGCGGTCGCTTTTGGCGGCGCGGAAGGCGGCGCGCGAAGATTGGTAACGCCGGATGCTGCTAAAATCGAAAACGCTTTGCGTGAGCTTGGCGCGCACGTCTACGGAATTGAAGGGACCCACCACGCGCGGGATATCCTTGATGATGTCGTTCAGCAAGGTTTTTTCGACCGGGGCCAATGCGCCGGTCAAACTGTTCTCGGCTTCCAGCAGCGTCTGGTTGGTAGCCAGATCCAGACCCAGGGCGGCCAAGCTTTTCATGGCGACAGTTTCGTCGGCCTGAGCTTCTATATCCGGCAACAACGCGGAACGGACTTCCTGGGACCGGTATTTGGCCTGACGCAGGCTCTCGTCGGAAAGCTGGATGTAGGTGTTGCCTTCCGGCGAGAGCGCCAGCTCGACCGCGCGTTTCAGAGTCAGTTGCAAGGGACCGCGATCGGACGGACCTTCACCGGCGCGGCACAGCAAAGGTACCGTTACTAAGAACGGCAGCAAGAACCCTCGGTGCATTTACTCTCCTCTTACTGTATAAGTTGGTTGCAATTGTTGTCGGTATGCGCCGTAAGAAGTTTAACATCGATCTAAGTAACGGGAGTTATACAGGCGCAAAATATTTTCGCCGGATTGTGAGCGTGTCTACGGACATGCGCGCGGACGCGGGTGCGCCCCCCGCAAAAGTGGCGGCCGGGTCCACCGCGGCCGGCCGCAAGTCCGCCCCCGCCGCGCTTCTGCTGCGATGCCGCCGTACACCGGAACAAGGCCGACTGGCAAATCGGCCTTGCAGTTGCCAACCTGCCCCGCAAGGATGCGTTCTGATACAATCGGGTAGCAAGAATGTCCACTGAAAATGGCCAGCCGCGGCTGACGGTTGCGGATCTGGTGACTCGCAGCCGCGACCAATTCATTTCGATCAACAATTATTTCTCCTATTTCTGCACGCCTGCCATAGCGGAAGAGGATCTGCGGCAGTATTTGCACGATCCCATCGCGGCCCTTTCGCTGGTGGTTTGCTCGGACCTGGGGAAAGTCGGGTTGGTGCTGGTGCCATACCTGGAGAAAGGGAATGGCCGGGGGGACGAGATGGTCAGTTTCGAAAAACCGGCGGAAGGGCGCCAGTTGACGGCCTCGCGCCTCTCGGCCGGGGGGACGACCATCCTGGTGCTGGCGACCAGGGACGAAGACATCGCCAACTATCACTACACCTTCTACAACTCGCTGGCCGCGCAGATTGCGGATACCTGGCAGTTTGGAGATCGGGAAACCTTCTACCAGCAATTGCGCGAGGAACTGAGCGCCGAGGTGCACGGCGAAGTGGACGAGCGGAGTTGGCACCTGAAGCAGGCTCTGGTGCGCCGCCAGACCAACGTCCGCAAGGAAACCAAACTATTCAAGGACTACGCGCGGCAGGCGTTCGAGGATACGCTGACGCTGTACCTGCACGGAACCTGCTGCGATATCGACGTGGAGACGGGGCCACGGCAGATGCCCAGCCGCTACCTGCGCAAGCGCCTGGAATTGCTGGCTTCGATGTATCCGCCGCCGCAAGGGTACGCGGTTTTTCCGGAGCAATTGAAGAAAAGATAGGCAAGAAGACAGAAGTCAGAAGTCAGAAGTCAGAATACAGAAGTCAGGAGTGAGAATGCCAAACTTGCTGGCGCGGAAGCCGCTGAAGCTCCTTCTGGAGGAAGCGCGCGAAACGGGCGAACATAGCCTGAAGCGCACGCTCGGAGTTTTTCAGTTGACCGCTTTGGGGGTGGGCGCGGTCATCGGCGCCGGCATCTTCGTGATGGCGGGACTGGGCGCGCACTACGCCGGGCCGGGGCTGATGCTGTCCTTTGTCCTATCGGGGCTGGGGTGCGCTTTCGCCGCGCTCTGCTATGCGGAATTCGCGGCCATGATTCCGCTGGCGGGCAGCGCGTATACCTACGCTTATGCCACGCTGGGCGAGATCTTCGCCTGGATCATCGGTTGGGATCTGACCCTGGAATACGCGATGGGCGCCAGCACCGTATCGTCCGGCTGGTCGAACCATTTCATTGAACTTCTCAATATCTTTCATCTGAAAATGCCGCTCTGGCTGGCGTACGACCACTGGACGGCGTTGCGTACCGCCCAAATGACCATCGCCCGCCAGATGGCGCAGGCTTCCGATGCGTCCCTGGCGCCGGGGACCCAGGCCTTCGTCGATAAAGTGATGGCGATCACCGCCGCGGGATCTCCCGAACTGGCGCAACGGGCGCACGATCTGCTGAATGCGCCGCACCTTTTCGGCGTGGAGATCGGCTTTAACCTGCCGGCCTTCCTCATCGCGCTGGCCATCACGGCGATTCTGGCCGTCGGCATCCAGGAGAGTGCGCGGTTTAACGCGGTCATCGTGGCCATCAAGGTGTCCGTGGTTTTGTTCGTCATCGGCCTCGGCGTCACCTACATAAACAAAGCCAACTGGGGCCATGACTGGTCCACCTTTGCGCCCATGGGTTTTTCCGGAATCGGCGCGGGGGCCGCGTATATATTCTTCGCCTATATTGGATTCGACGCGGTCTCGACCACCGCGCAGGAGGCCAAGAACCCGCAACGGGATTTGCCGATCGGGATTATCGCTTCCCTGCTGATCTGCACCTTCCTGTATATCGCAGTCGCCGCGGTGCTGACCGGCATGGTGCCCTGGCGCGACATCAATATCGAGGCGCCGGTGGCGCGCGCGTTTATGGACCGGGGACTGACGGGCGCCTCGCACATTATTACGCTGGGCGCTTTGGCCGGGCTTACCAGCGTGATGCTGGTGATGTTGCTCGGCCAGACGCGCGTGCTTTATTCGATGGCCAACGACGGATTGCTGCCCAAGCGTTTCTTCGCGGCGATCCACCCCAAGTTCCGGACTCCCTGGAAAAACACGATTCTGGTGGGTTTGCTGGCCGCGGTCGTGGGCAGCCTGACGCCCATCGACGATATCGGGAAGATGGTCAACATTGGCACGCTGTTGGCTTTCGTCATCGTTTGTATCGCGGTGGTTGCGCTACGGCGCACCGATCCGGGGCAGCCGCGGCCTTTCCGCACGCCGTGGGTACCGGTGGTTCCGGCTCTGGGGATTCTGTTCAACGGATACATGATGTATAAGCTTGGATGGATGAACTGGGCGCGCTTGATTGGGTGGTTGATTATTGGATTGGTGGTTTATTTCTCGTATGGGCAGAAGCATAGCCGGGTGCAGGCGGCTCTGGAGGGCGGCGGGAAGAGGGGCGGCTAGAAGGGGTCACTTCGTCTCCTTCGAGGTTCGCAAGAGTTCCGCAAATGAGTTGGGAGGATCGCCGCTTTCGAGCATCGCTCTGAAGACGGCATAAGGATCGGTTTTTGCCCCAGCGTTACGCAGGCTCCGCTCGTCGTTGACCCGAACGTAGATGATGAGCCGCTGTTGGTTTGAGAAGGGGTAGAAGAGCCGGTACCTTCCGTGAAACTTGGCGCGGAACCAATGGCGGTTATCCGGACCCAGGGTGTTCCCTTGCCGGAATTCGGGGCTGTTCGGGTCGCGCGGAATCACTTCCCGGACGTAGGGATTGATGGTGGCCAGCAGCGTTGCCGTGGGGTGTGACGAATATCCCGGCAGGTCGTTGGACGCCAGCTTGGCGACACGCGCCGCCAACTTTTCCAGTTGTGTTTGGAGAAGTGGGTCAACGAAAAGGCGCCAACGTGGCACGACCGGGGACCCCATCAGAAGATTGGCTCATCGCCAAGGTCTTCGTGTGGGTTGAGAGGCAGATGACCGACAAGCGCATCGATGCGGGCGAATAGGGCTTCGTCGAGCGGCTTGATTTGTTCCGGGAATCGGGCCATGTCCGCCGCCAGAAAGCTCAAAAACGCTTCGACCACCGGATCGCTGTCCCCTCGCCGGGATTTCTTCCCGGTATCGGCTACCACCAGCATCCGTCCGGGCGCTATCACATGTGCGCGCACCTCGCCGGAGAACTCGGGATGGCTTTGGAAGAGGGCTTTGTCGAAGCGCAGCCCCAGGGAGTTGCCCGTTTTCGCTTGCCGCCCCCGATAGGCAGGGATCTTGCGCGTTTCCGTTTGTATCGATGCCGCCATGCATTCCGCCTGCATGCATGTTGGCACAGATGTGCCAACACAGCAAATGCTCTCGCTTTCGCACATTCGCAGAAGCTCTCGATTAGCCGATAGAATGAAACCAGGTCGAAGTCTGCGATAAAGTCGTTACCGGCCGCATACGCGGCGGTCATGGCTTCGTTGTACTTTTGGTAAGACGTTTTCCACGAGCGGTAAAAGAACGGCCGGTGCGTCCCGCGAAGATCGCGCCAAAGGTCCTCTTGACTGCGTAGCTGGCTTGCTCGTCTCCAAATGAGACGGCGACCCGATTTACGATGCCTGGTATACGATGAGATCCCGCAGCGAAAGCAGCGTCAGCGGCCGCAAGGATGCCGGACTTCTCCGGCTGATAAACCACTGTAGGTTTCTCGGGGTCGGAAGTTCCACGTTTCAATTCTTAGATTACATCCTTCAGGCTGCCTGGTAAGGCCTATGCGAACCCTGGCGATTGACGTCGGCGGCACCAAGTTTTCCATCGCGGCGTTCGATGGCGGGCGCATGGTGCGCCGCGAGTCCCGCCGCACCGATGCCGAAGGCGGCCGCGACTGGATGCTCGACCAGATCTCCACTATCGCCCGCGCCTGGCAGCGCGAAACGCCCGCCGACCGCTGCGGCATCGGTTTCGGCGGCCCCGTCATTTTCAGCGAGCAACGCGTAGCGCTGTCCACGCATGTGGGCGGATGGCGCGACTTCCACCTCACAGAATGGGTGCGCGATCTGCTCGGCGTGCCCGCCATCATGGATAACGACGCCAACGCCGGCGCGCTGGGCGAGGCGCGCTTCGGCGCCGGACGCGGCTGCTCGCCACTCTTCTACATGACGCTTTCCACCGGTATCGGCGGCGGCATCTATGAAGACGGCCGCATCTGGCGTGGCGCCGATTCCTACGGCGGTGAGATCGGCCACCTGACGATCCGGCCGGACGGCCCGCAGTGCCTGTGCGGCTGGCGCGGCTGTTTCGAGCGCATGTGCAGCGGCCTGTGGCTGGCCCGCGATTACGGCCAGACCGCCGAGGAACTGATGCGCGATCCCGCTTTCGTCGGCCGTTACGTGGTGGACTTGGCGCTGGGGCTGAAGGCCTGCATTATGCTGCTGAATCCCGCGCGCATCGTGATCGGCGGCGGCATATCGAAGGCGGGCGACCGCCTGTTCGGTCCGCTGCGCGCCGAATTGCGCCGGCAAATCACGGCCTGGTCCGGTGCGCGCATCGACGTGGCCCCCGCCGCGCTGGGCGACGACAGCGTGCTGTACGGCGCGCTGGCGCTGGCGGAAGACAAATTGTAGTGGGGCGCGGATGGCGCGACATGCCGCCAGCACCGAAAGGCGAAAGTCCTGTTATACTCGGGCTTCGGCTCTATCCTATGGCGAATCCGAAGTATGCGGTTTCCGACAGACCAGTTCCGGTATCCGAACTCGTCGCGACGCTGAGCGACGGGACCAAGGTCAAGCGCCGCGTCCCGCGCATGCGCGCCTGCAACGAGAAGGACGCGAAAGGGAAGCTCTGCGCGGGGCACCTGAAGCGCTGGTATTTCTTCGGCGGCGAAGTGAAGCAGAAGTTCGGCGCGGAGGCCGAGGTGTATCGTTGCGAGCACTGCAAGACGCTGTATCTGCCGAATGCGGAAGAAGAGCCGCGCACCGGCACACTGTCTTTCTAATCTTGCGCTGTGCGCCGCGCCAACTCAGCACGCAAGCACTCTTCCCCGCGCGCCATGGCCCAGCGGTGGTTGGCGGAGAAGAACGGCTTGAATAGGAACGATAGATGACGCAGCAGCGGCTTGTCCGCGCGGATGCGCCAATCGTAGGCGATATCGGTGAAGGCTCGGTCCGGCGCGAAAGTCCATATACCGGCGCCGCTGAAGTCGCCCCAAACCTCCAGACTGAACCCATGCGGATGCCGCCGCTCGGTCACGCGAAAGCTCCAGCGTAGCGTGTAAGGCAGCCAACCTTTGGTGTGCAGCTCGAAGACGCCCGGTTCCGGCTCGGTCACCCGCAAGTACACCGACGGCCACCAGCGCGGCAGGTCCAGCGGTTTGTCGAGCACGTCCCAGACCTGTTGCGGCGTGGCTTGCACGCGCCAATGCGTCACGAAATGGTAATCGTTGGCGGGCATTTTCCGTCTCCCAGCCGCCTCCCAGCCGGTGTCCAGCCGGTGTCAAGGCAAAGTAGAAATGTCCTATTCTCTGCAAAGTAGAAATGTCCTGTTCTGCCGGGGCGGGGAGAGGGTGCATGTTATTCTGGCCATGCCGGTGAAGCGGAGA
>Ga0302324_100012945_pt1 | contig 16963 bp, 13 predicted proteins | sample Palsa_T0_1_FD_201949 | JGI IMG/M metagenome (GOLD analysis project Ga0302324, IMG submission 201949) | Peat permafrost microbial communities from Stordalen Mire near Abisko, Sweden - Palsa_T0_1 | ecosystem: Environmental > Terrestrial > Soil > Palsa > Peat permafrost | place: Sweden: Abisko...
GCGAACTCGTCGGCACCGTCCAGCTGAATCCACCACCGAGCGGCATGGGTGGCACCACCGTCTCCGGCGCGCTCGCCGCGCAGTTGATCGACGAACTCCCCGTGCTCGCAGCCATCGCCCCGTATACCCGCAACGGCATCCGCATCCGAGATGCCCAAGAACTCCGCGTCAAGGAGTCCGACCGCATCGCCCTCGTCGTCAAGAATCTCCGCGCGATGGGCGCCGAAGTCGAAGAGTTCGAGGACGGCCTCGATGTTCCCGGCGGCCAGCAACTCCACGGCGCGCAAATCGATTCAGGAGGCGATCACCGGATCGCGATGGCGTTTTCCGTGGCGGCACTCCGAGCCGAGGGAGAAACAGCCATACTCGGCGCAGAATCAGCCGGCATCTCCTTCCCCGAATTTTTCGAATTGCTGGATACCGTCGCTGAACGGTAGCAGCGTTAGAAGAACGTGATCGCGGGTTGAATTATGGGTTGGAAGACCGAGTGTCCGACCAATCAGTTATCAGTTTTCTTTCGGCGAAGTACCAGCGATGTTCGCGCCTGACAAATTTGTCCTGGTATCGGATCGACAGAATCTGCAACATACGCTGGCCGTTTTCAGTCGAGAGTTGATGAGCGATGCAATAGGTCTTGCCAATCGCTTCGTCGCCATTCACCACCACATCGCTCTGGCCATTGAAGTGGGTTGTTGCGCTGAATTTATTCAACACCGCCAGCGCAGCCCGAATATTTGCCCGGCCGCTCAGCGTTGCGCTTGGTTTATGCGTTGTCGGATCCCCGTCATAGACAATCACCGCACCATCGGGCGTAAACAGGTTTGACTGTTCTTCGGCTAGCCGGCGATCGGCACAGTGGGCCCAGGCGTCGACCAGCCTTCGCAGTGCCAAACGGTCGGCTGCTTCTCCAGTCAACGAAGTCGTCAGTGTTGAATTGTCGTAAAGAGAGCCGAGAGACAATGCTGGCTTTCTAGCTTTCTCCTCATCCGGCGTTGTCGACTGTGCCCCCAAATCAGAGGGACTCAAAGCGAAGGCGAGCGCTGACCCGGTGGCCGAGAGGGCCGTCGAAAGGAACGCTCTTCGACCGGTTCCAGATTCGCTGTTCATGCATCCCCCGGATCACGCACTCGCATTGCTCAATCCCCTACTGCGGCGGAGGCGGAGGCGTCGTCTCCGGATGCGCCGGCGGCTGTTGCGGCATCGGCGCGGGCTGCGGCGGAGGAGCCTGCTCCTGTTTCTGGAGCTGCTCCTGCTGGGCTGGCACCTTGACATCCGGCAATTGTTTGGCCGCCTCAATCCCCGGAATCACCGGAATTTGTTTCACATTCCCAGTCACCGCATCTTCCAGGCTGATGCCATAGCGATCGAGCGTGTCCGCGAGTATCTGCGACAACGCGGCGCGATCTTTGGCATACGTGGCGCGAGCGGTAATCAGGTTGTTTTCGGCGTTCGACAAATTGCGCTGTTGTAGCAAGACCGCCGCCGTCGTCGACGCGCCGAGGCGGTATTTCTTCTGCTCCGAATCGAGGCTCTGGTGGTTATAATCGGCGGCCGACTGCGCCGCTTGCACCTGCGCCCGATCGTTCGTCAGTGCAAACTGCCCGTTGATGACCTGCATCCTGACCTTGAGATAAATCTGCTGCAACTGCAACTGCGCCTGACGGTATTCGAGCACCGAGCGCGCCTGCTCCGATTGTGCCTTGCGATTGCGCAGAGGGACATTGATGTTGATCCCGACCCCCCTGTCCGGGCCCGAGTTGTTGAACAGGTTCTGGAAGACATGCCCGTAATCGATGGTGGGCGTCGTTTCCTCGGTGCAAGGCACAGCCTGGAACTGGTCATTGAAGATCGTGCAGTTCGGCCCACGCGCGCCGCCCAGGCCGGAACCCCCATAAAACCCGTAGAGGTCCACCTGCGGGAGCAACGCGTTCTTTTCCGCGCGCAGCGTGATCTCGTCGTTCTTCAAGGTCAGAATCGCCTGCTGGATGTCCGGGCGGTTGGCGTCGGCTTGTTTCACCAGGTCGTCGACCGACACCCGCTCTTCCGGGGTTTCAAGGATCGAAATACGATCGGTCGGAATGACCGGCGCGGCCCCTAACGTGGGGTCGCTCAAGTTACGGGCGATGGCCTGCTTGATGACCAGTTGCTGATATTCCAGCGCACTCTGCGAGCTCACCAGCGCCTGTTGATCGCTGGCCACGTTGCTGTCCGACTGGACCACGTCGAGCGGCGCAAGCGTTCCGATCTCCAGCTGTTTGCGGTTGTCCGAAGCCAGTTGCTTGGACTGCTCCAGCGCCCGCTGTTTGGATTGCACGTCTTCGTAGGCGCTGACCAGCCCCCAGTAAATATTCTCCACCTGGTTGATGGTGTAGAGAATCTGCTGGCGAAAGCCGGCGTCGGTGATGCGGCGGTCGTTCTTCGCCTGGATAATCAGTCGATTATTGATGCCGGGGCCAAACCCATAAAGGAGATGCTGAGTGACCGTTGCCAGAAAGTTGGAATTCAGCACCGGACTGTAGTTAGTGAAGGGCTGGTTGGTGGTGACGCGGTTATTGTTGAAGCTCACCTGTAATTGCGTGCCGGTGATCCAGCCCTGGTTGTACTGGAAGTTGTACTCGTCGGTGTTGGTGTCGGTCACCGATCCGGCAAAGGAACTCGACTGAGGCAAGGTCTGCCGTTGAAGCTGTAGTGTCCCGCTTAACACCGGGTCGAGTACTTCAGGTTGCGGCCCAAGACCATTGGTGGTCAGCGTCAACCCCGATGTACCCGCGCCCGCTCCGCCCGCCGCCACCGAAGTTCCGCCAGGGCCGCCGCCGCTCGCCTGCAACAGCTGATTCGTTCCGCCGATCGTGTTTTCCACCAGGCCGCTGGGCGCGCCCAGCAGGGCCGCGCCCGACTTGGCGCGCAAAATATCGGTGTCGGCAATGTCCAGGTTATAGCGCTGAATGGCAATGTCGTAATTGTTCTCCAGCGCCAATACCACCGCGTCGCTCAAGCTGAGATATATCTTGCCGCCTTTGGCAAGGTCCTCAAGGCGGACCGAGTTGGTGGTGATGGCCGCATCGACAGTCGTTGGCGTGTACGGAGCAAAAGGGTTCTTCCAATAACCTCGTGGCACTCGAAAGTCGCGCGAGGTCGGGTGAAGATCGATCAACGATCCCGGAGCGTTGGTCGCGCTCGGAGCTGCTGTCGGCGCAGGGGGTGCCCCTGTATTCTGCGCGATCGCAAAATTCGGCATCGTACTCAGCAGCAGACATGACATCGCCATGCCTGCCTGTAAGCCGCGAAAGCCCCGATTTTCATTGGCCCTGCTCTTCTCAGGCGAAGATGGCACACTCCACCGCTTGCCTCTACGATCAAACAAGAAATCCATTCACCAATCTCCACTTGTTTCAATATGCGTTCTAGTCAGACGCGCCAACCACCCGCTTCGACTCTGAAATATCCACCCCGATTCGAGGTCGATGTCCCATAACTGTGACATTCCCGGGCCTTTGTCTGACCTTACCTAACATAAGGATCAGATCGGCCTACCCCTGCGTTCCCCATCCAATACGAGATTCGTCCGCCCTTCGTTCCTTGCAGCACAACAAATCCCCAACGCCAACCAAGCCAGGGTCTGGAGCCGAGGTGAAAAGCTCCCTCCATCTTAACCTCACGCCCAGCCCCTGCTCTGACCTCCCAACGAATTCCCCTATGTCTGGGCCGCCGGGATAAAGTCGCCAACATGTATCGTGGAAACAAGTTCAGAGCAGCCCAAACCAGCTTGAACAATGCCAGCTCGAACAATGAAAGACTTGCCCCAAAATCCGGAAGCGTCCCAACCGCTCCGCAACTGGAAGCTCATCCTCGCCTACGACGGCGCCGACTTCCGCGGATGGCAGGTGCAACCCACCCAGCCCACAATCCAGGGCGAACTCGCCGAAGCCATCCACCAAATCACCGGCGAGCATGTCCTGCCGCAAGGCTCGGGGCGCACCGACGCCGGAGTGCACGCCCTCGGACAGGTCGCATCCTTCATGCTGCATGCCCCCATTCCCGAAGCCAACCTGCTCCACGCCTTGAATCGCAAGCTGTCGGAATCGATTCGCGTGCTCTCCGCCCAAATCGTCCCAACCGACTTCCATGCCCGCCACAGCGCCATCGAAAAAACCTACGAATACCGCATCTTCCGTGGCGAGGACTGCCCGCCATTCGTCGCACGCTACGTCTTCGCTCTGAACTGGCCGCTCAACGTCGAGGCAATGGCCGCTGCCGCCACCCACGTCCTCGGCGAACACGACTTCACCTCTTTCGCCGCCAACGATCCCGAGGTCGGTCACAACGATACCGAAGCGGTCGAGCCGAATAATATCCGAACCATCTCCGAATCCCGATGGATGTCGAACAACGACACCCTCCTCTACCGTGTGACCGGCAACGGCTTTCTCCACCACATGGTCCGTAACCTCGTCGGAACATTTCTCGATGTGGGCCGAGGCGCAACGCCACCCGCAGCCATTGCCGAGATTCTCGCCGCCCGCTCCCGTAGCGCCGCAGGCCCAACCGCTCCCGCCCGAGGACTTTTTCTGGTCAGCGTCCGCTATCCCGATCCACCGCCAGCCCGGGTGCTACCCTGAGACTTCCATGAAAGCCCTGGAGCGAGCATCGGCGTTCTCCCACGTGACCCAACTCGCGGCCCAACGCCGCGTCCACGAGGCTTTCCAGTGGTTACACCTCCACGAACGCCGCATCATGGACTGGCAAGCCGGCCTCGTCGCCATTCCCGCGCCCCCATTTCATGAGGGGCTGCGCGCCGCCGCATTGCTCGATCGCTTTCGCGAACTCGGCCTCCAGCAAACCGAAATCGACCCCAGCGGCAACGTCCTCGGCTACTATCCCTCCAACCTGCCGCCCGCCGAAGAAGATGTCGCGCCCTGCGTCATGCTCTCCGCCCACATCGACACTGTCTTTCCAACCGGAATCGCCATCCATCCAGAAAGAGAAGGCGCTCGCCTCAAAGCGCCAGGAGCCTGCGATAACGGCGCCGGGCTGGCCGGCCTCCTCGCCATCGCCGCCGCGCTCCAATCGATCCGCGACAAAGACGCCGCATCCCCAATCCCGTTACCGGCTCATTGCGGCATCCTTTTCGCCGGCAACGTCGGCGAAGAAGGCGACGGCGACCTCCGAGGCATCCGCTACCTTTTTCAGCAGTCGCCGTGGCGTCGCCGCATCTCCGCGAATCTGGTGCTCGACGGCGCTGGTCATGAGGTCGCCGTAACCAACGCCCTCGGCAGCCGCCGCTTTCTGCTCACCATTACCGCGCCGGGCGGCCACTCCTGGACCGACGCCGGCCTCCCCAACCCAATCGTGCTGCTCAGCGCCGTAATCTCGCGGCTCTCCGAAATCAAGCTCAGCGACTCGCCACGCACCACCCTCAACATCGGCACGATTGAAGGAGGCACTGCTGTCAATGCGATCCCCCAAAACGCATCGGCCCGCTTCGACTTCCGCTCCACCGATCCCGAGCAATTGATCCGCCTCGAAGTCGAACTCCACCGCGCCGCCGAAGATATCGTCCTCGCGGCCAACCGCAATGCCGCCAAATCGGACGCCCGGCCCAACGCGCGAGCCCCCGCGAAACCGATCGTGCGCTTCAGCATTCAAAAAATCGGCGACCGTCCAGCCGCGAAGCTCCCCGACGACGCCAACATCCTCGAATTGCTCCGCGGCGTCGACCGCCATCTCGGCCTCCGCACCGAAGTCCGCATTGCCTCCACCGACGCCAACATCCCGCTGTCGCTCGGCGTCGAGGCGCTCAGCATCGGCGCGGGCGGCACCGGCGGCGGCATCCACACCTACGAAGAGTGGTATGATTCCCGCGAACGCGAAATTGGCCTGCGCAGGATTCTACTGCTGCTGCTGGCGTTGGCCGAGGAGAATGGAGTCTCATAAACGCGCAACTTCCCTGGAAGTTGCGTACTAGCATTGCTGCACTAACTTTATCGGAGGACATTGCATGGGACCGGGTAGCAAGAGATTAATCGCCGCTTCAATGGTTGGGCTTTTCGGACTGTTCACCGCCGGCGCGCTCGCCCAGGACGCCGCCAAGAGCCCCCCTAAGCCGCCGCTCAGCCCATCCGCGGCGATCATCGAATCATGGAACGACATCGGCCGCAAGCTCACCGCCATGGCCGAGGACTTCCCCGAGGAGAAGTACGATTTCCGCCCGAACCCGGCTCAGCGCACCTTTGCCGAACAGCTGCTCCATGCCGCGTACGCGAATTACTTCTTCATCGATCCCGCCACCGGCGTCAAACTCCCTCCGCCCGCCGACCCCAAGCGCGCCGACTACAAGACCAAAGCCGATGTCGTCGCCTTTGTGCGGAAGTCTTTTGCGGACGGCGCGGACCTGCTGAAAAAGAAAGGTGATAGCGGGATGAACGATCTGATCGTCGATCCATTCTCTAACCAGCAGATGCGGGTCTCCGACATGGCATACGCGTTCATTGAGCACTCCGGCGAGCACTACGGACAGCTGGTGGTCTACTACCGGGTAGCTGGACTGGTGCCGCCCGAGTCCCGCCCCAAAAAGTGAGCGCCCCGGAAATGAGCGCCCAGAGCATTTCCCGTATAGGTGTATACCAACGAAACACGCTCGGTTGGCCTTTTCCCCAAGAAAAGGCCAACATAACCTCACCTGGAGGTTCACAGTAATACGGGAAATGCGTTAAGGGGAACGCTTGAGCACTCTGAATTCTGCGACCTTGCCAAGCCGCAGCCAAAGCTCCCGCGCGCACCTCCTGTTGCTCGCCGTCGTGATCCTTTGGGGATCGACCTTCGTCCTGGTCAAAGACGCTCTCAACGATATCTCGCCGCTGCTCTACAACCTCATCCGCATGGCGATGGCCTCCGTCTGCCTTGCGGTCTTCTATCGCAAGCACCTGCGTCACATCACCCGGGAATCGCTCATCGGCGGCGCAATCGCCGGATTCTTCCTCGCCCTCGGCTATCAGTTCCAGACCTCCGGACTTGCCTACACCACGCCATCGAAATCCGCCTTCATCACCGGACTCACCGTCGTCCTCGTTCCCCTGCTTTCCGTCATCCCCGCGTTACGCGCACCCGGCTCGCAACGCCCCGGCTGGAACGCCTATGTCGGTGCGTTCGTCGCCTTCATCGGCATCGCCATCCTCACCGCGCCCGGCCTGCTCTCCGGCGACGCTTCGCTCATCACCCAGGGAATCAACCTCGGCGACCTGCTTTCACTCTGCTGTGCACTCGCCTTCGCCTTGCACCTGCTCTCGCTCGCGCATTTTGCCGGGCGCATGCGCTTCGAGCAACTGGGACTGCTCCAGATCGTCTTCTGCACCCTCTTCATGGCGCTCACGTCGCCATTCCTGCAAAAGCCCCGCTTTCACCTCACCCAATTGCTGGTCATCGCGCTGCTGGTCGGCTCGGTCCTCGGGACCGCGGTCGCCTTCACCGTCCAGAGCTGGGCGCAGCAACACCTCGCCGCCACCCACACCGCCCTCATCGTCGCCGCCGAACCCGTCTTCGCCTGGATCACCTCGCTCATCTTCCTCCACGAAGGACTGGCTGGACGCCAGGCCCTGGGCGCATTGCTCATCATGGCCGGAATCGGCCTCACCGAACTCTTCACTGCTCAAGTGCAGAAACAAGCCGGCGATGTCCATTGACGAGACAAGGTTCGTTTCCCTGCGACGTAATCGCCCACCCGGTCGTCTACCCTTCCAGGGAAACTCTGTTCAAGTTCGGCTTTCTGAAGGGGCACGGCTTCAGCCGTGCCATAACTCCAGCGAAATCAGGGCGGCTTTAGCCGCTGAGGGAAAGTGGGGCGGACTCGTTCAGAGCCTCCCTAGCGTCCGCGAAACTGAACTCCTCCCGGACACGGAACACTTCCCCGACGAACTCGATATACTGATAAGTGTCGGTCTTATAGCCCACTCTGGCTCTGTCAGTGCGTCTATTTCAGTAAGTTTTGCATCCAGTACGTTTTGAACACACGAGGTACGACCTGAATGAAATCCCTGTTTGAGCGGCTCCGCGCGGGCCGGCTCGTTACCACTTTTACGATTCTTGCCACGCTTTCCGCCGGCATTTTGATCGGCTCTGTCGTGGCCCACGGCGTGAAGGGCCAGGAAACCAAAGTCGACAGCTCCGACGCGAGTCCGCTCCGCATCCCCAATCCCAAAATGCTGTCGAACACCTTCTCGCAGATTGCCAAAGAAGTCGGCCCGGCCGTGGTCAATATCAATACCGAAACGCTGCCCAAAGCCAGCTCTTCGCTGCACCGCAAGAACCCTCATGCCCGCCAGCAGCCGCAGACGCCGGACGATCAGCAACCGGGAGATGATGACGACGACGATGACGACGGAGGCCAGCAAGGCGGCGGACAGGGCGGACAGAACGCCCCTCCAGGATTTCAGGACTTCTTCAACCGCTTCTTCGGCGGCCCCGACCAGGGCGGTTCCGATGATGGCCAAAACGTCCGCGAATCGCTCGGCTCCGGCTTCCTCGTCGATCCGCGCGGCTACATTATCACCAACAACCACGTCGTCGACAAAGCCGACAAGATTTTCGTGAAGCTCTCCACCGATCCCGAGGGCGAACAGGGCCGTCCTGCCCGCGTCGTCGGCGTCGACAAAGACACCGACATCGCGGTCATCAAAATTGAATCCAAAGACCCGCTCCCGACCGTCAAGCTCGGCAACTCCGATTCCGCCCAGGTAGGCGATTGGGTGATTGCGATCGGCAGTCCGTTCGATCTTTCGCAAACTGTCACCGCGGGCATTGTTTCGGCCAAGAATCGCACCATTGAGAAGGGCGCCAAAGGCCAGTTCCAGCACTTCATCCAGACCGACGCAGCCATCAACCCAGGTAACTCCGGCGGTCCCCTTCTCGATATGGATGGCGACGTCGTCGGCGTCAACACCGCCATCTACACCCAATCGGCCGGTTACCAGGGCATCGGCTTCGCCATGCCCTCGAACACCGTCATCAACACCTACAACCAGCTCATCGGTCCAGACCACAAGGTCACCCGCGGTTCGATCGGCATCACCTTCCAGCCCGATCTTCCCAGCGCCGTTGGCCGCGTCTACGGCTTCAAGACCGGCGTATTGATCAGCAGCGTGACGGCAGGAGGCCCGGGCGACAAGGCTGGCCTCAAAGCCGGCGACATCATCGTCTCCATCGACGGCCGCAACATCAAGGACGGCGACGACCTCGTGAATGATATTGCCGGCCGCAAACCCGGCAGCGCCGCCAAACTAGGCTTCCTGCGCAGCGGAAAAGACCAGACCGCAACCGTCACAATTGGCGATCGCAGCAAGGTCTTCTTACCCACCCAGGCTGCCAATTCCGACGAGAACCAGGCCCCGGAGCAGCCCAACGGCAGTGAAACCAAGCTTGGCCTCACCGTAGGGGATATTCCTGCCGAGGCGGCCGCCAAAGCGGGAGTTCACGGAGTCCTGGTGCAAAACGTCAAGCCGGGGTCGTTTGCCGATGAGATCGGCGTCGCCCAGGGTGCCGTCATCATCAGCGTCAACAAGCAGCCGGTCAACAACCTGTCTGGCTTCCGTGCAGCCATCGCCGGCCTCAAATCGGGCCAGGATGTCGTCTTCGAGCTGGTCGATCCACGCAGCCCGAAGAGTGGCAGCGTCTTCCGCGCAGGAACCTTACCCTAAAAACCACGCGGCCCAAAGCGGTACCAGGAGTGTTCCCGGCGTATGGAAAACCTCCATGCGCCGGATTCTTTTAATTGCAATAAAGTATCCCGCCGATTAACCTAAGGACAGACCCTAGAAGATCCCGGGAACATTTATATTATTTTCTTAACCCTATCCCTATGAGGTAGTGCCGCATGGTTTCAGAGCATTTTGACTTCCGGTGCTTGCAGAGCGACCACGCCCGTCGTGGGTTTCCCAGAAAAAGCCACTCTTCGCTAGGCTTAGCTGTTCAGCCTGGAAGCAAAAATGCTTTCATTCGAGCCTGCAAGACTCTGGTTCCCGCAATCGCAATCGCCGGTGCGTTGATCGTAACCCCAGCGTTTGCAACCCGCACCCACCGCGCTGCCACATCCGGGCATGCCAAGACTTCTAAGAAGAAGACCGCTTCCCACCAAATCCACGGCCAGCGTCAGATCGAGCCCGAACGCGCCCGCGAAATCCAGACCGCCCTGATCCGCGAACACTACCTCGCAGGCGAGCCAAGCGGCCAGTGGGACGCCGAAAGCCAGGCGGCGATGAGCAAGTTTCAGGCCGACCAGGGCTGGCAATCCAAGCTCACACCCGACTCCCGAGCCTTGATCAAATTGGGACTCGGACCGAATCAGGAAAACACTTCGATCAAGCCCACGAATCAGGCATCCACGCCGATCTCAGGGAGCGAAACTCAGCATCCTTTGGCAAGCTCGAACTCCTTCACGAGCCCGCAAACGATGGCCCAGTAACTAACTAGAGAGTTCACAGACAAATTCGCTCTTTCGATGGAGCATAACCTCACAAAATTGCGGAAAAGATCGCTATTTTGAAGGCGCAAGGCTTCAGCCGTGCCATAAGTGCAATAGAATCAGTCCTGCTCTAAAAGCTGGGGAAGCTTTCCATAACAGTGCCGACCCGGCTGGCTCCCCTTCACACTTCCACCTCCGCCTTCAGCAAGTCCGCCATCGTCTCCCTCCGCCGAATCAACCGCACCGACTTCCCTTCCACCAAAACCTCCGCCGGACGCGGTCGCGAATTGTAATTCGAGCTCAGCGAACTCCCATAAGCCCCCGCATCCAGAATCGCCACTAGGTCGCCAGTCCGAAGCTCCGGAAGCAGCCGGTCGCGGGCAAGAAAGTCGCCCGTCTCGCACACCGGGCCGACCACATCGACCACCCGCTTCCGCCCCGGTCGCGGCGCAATCGGCACAATCTCATGATGGGCCTGATAGAGCGCCGGGCGAATGAGATCGTTCATCCCAGCATCCGTAATCACAAAGGTCTTGGTGCCGTTCTTCTTCACATACAGCACCCGGGCCAGCAGGATGCCCGCCTGCGCCACCAGAAAACGCCCCGGCTCGAGCAGCAGCGTAATATCGCCCAGCTTCCGCAAAGGTGCGATCAATGCCGCGGCATAGGCGCCTACCTGCCTCACCGGATCAAAGGCTGTCTTCGCGCCCCCACCAGCCGAAGGCGAGCCGGCGTGATAATCGATGCCCAGGCCGCCACCGGCATCTACATAATGAATCCCCAACCCGTCCCGGCGAAGTTGCAACACCAGATCGACCACCCGCGAAATCGCCGCCCCAAACGGCTCCGCGCTCCGAATCTGTGACCCGATATGCACGCTCACCCCGCACGGATCCAGATGAGGCGACTTCGCCGCAGCCCGATAAACCGCCCGCGCCTTGCGAATATCGATCCCGAATTTATGCTCCCGCAAGCCGGTCGAAATATAAGGGTGGGTCTCGGCAAACACATCCGGATTGACTCGCAGCGCGACCCGCGCCTTAATCCCCTGCTTGACCTTCAGTTTCGCCGCCCGCTCGGCCAGCAACTCGATCTCCGCCTCGCTCTCGCAATTGAAGATCAAAATGCCGGACCGCAGCCCAAGGTCCATCTCTGCCGCTGTCTTGCCGACCCCCGAGAAGACCACCCGCCGCGCCGCCTCGGTGCCCAAAGTAAGCACCCTTTCCAGTTCTCCGCCCGACACAATGTCGAAACCTGCCTCGCGCTGGTCGATAATCTTCAGTATGGCCAGCGAGGAATTTGCCTTGACCGAATAGCAAGTAAGATGGCGGAAACTCGAAAACGCTCGCGCAAACATATCCAGGCGTTCCGCGATCTGGTCCCCGGAGTACGCATAAAGCGGAGTTCCGTATCTGGCAGCGACAGCGTTAAGATCGACTGCACCGAATGTTGACAACCTGGCGCCTGGGTTTGCAGAAGAGCGACGATCGGGAATCGGATTGCCTCGTGTCTTTCGGATTCGAGCAAAACCTGAATAGGTGTAATGTGAAACCAGACTTCTGAACAGCTTTTCTCCAGAAAAAGCCTAACTGATAATTACCGGACACTGTATGTAAGTCTGCTTTTTGCCCTGATGCGTTCGTAATCGAATTGGGTCGCAACGATGACGATGCAAGCTATCTCCAACAGGCTAACCCTTCCGACCGAAGATCGCACAGTCCTTTCTTCCGGCGCCGCTTCGGGCGATAACTCACCCATGCCCCGAAAGCTCGTGTACACCGCCATGGTCATGGCGATGGTCCTGCATGCCGCCGCCATTTTCCTGTCCGCCGAATCCTCCGGCGTCTCCGCTCTCTTCGTTCTCCTCTTCAGCCTCGCCGCCGCCGCCGCTTGCTACTACCGTAGCAAGCTCACGTCCGGGCCCGTGCCGAGAAAGTGGGACTTCCTCGCCAGTGCGCTCTGCCTCTGGTCGATTGGCGAGGCCACCTATGCGCTGCGGCTGTTCTTTCCCGCCCTGGCCAGGGTTCATGTGCTCGGCCCGGAATTCTATTTCCTCGTCTACGGCATCCCCGTCCTGCTCGCGATCTCTACCTCGAACGAAGAACGCGACTCCGTCCTCTTCGTGATCATCGATAGCTTCCAGGCCATTTTCGCCGTCCTGCTCGTCTATCTGGACATATCGATCTTGCCATCGGGCGCCGCCTCCGCCGTTGGCGGACTCAACCTCACCAATCTTTATGCCGCCGGCGCCTGGATACTTGCGGCAGCCACCCTGCTCCGGCTCCTCGCTCACCCGCGCGGCGAAGAAAAGACCCTCTACCGGATACTCTTCGTCTACCTCGGCTTCTTCGCGTTGCTGGCCCTTCCGTTGCGGGGACAAAGCCTCTTCGACTCCCTGCCCATCGGCCTGTATCGCGACCTGTTCGCCGACGTCACCTTCCTGCTCTTGATCGGCGGATGCCTGCTCACTCCCAACCATCCCGAGCCCGATGACGCCGCTATCGAAACCAACACCTTCGCGCTGGTATTGAACAACGGCAGCCCGATCCTCTTTACGCTCGCCGTGCTCGGCCTCGGCGCGCTCATTGCCCGCGTCAACTTTGCTCTCGGCATGTCGGCCATCGGCCTTTCGCTGTTGCTCTATTGCTTCCGCGCCGCGCTCTTGCAAAGCGCTTATCTGCGCGCGCAGCATGAACTCACCCGCAGCCAATACGCACTCCGCGAGGCGAACACCCGCCTCAAGCAGCTTTCGCTCCACGACGCGCTCACCGGGCTCCCCAACCGCCGCCTCTTCGACCAGACCCTCGAATCCGAATGGAACCGCGCTCAGCGCAACAACCGCCCGCTCTCCTTGCTCATCGTCGACGTCGATTGCTTCAAAGCGCTGAACGACCTCTATGGCCATCCCACCGGCGACGACTGTCTCGCCAGGGTCGCTGCCGCCCTGCACGGCACCCTTCGCCGCGCCGGAGAAGTCGTCGCCCGTTACGGCGGCGAAGAGTTCGTCGCTATCCTCCCCGACATTGACGTCGCCGGGGCCGCGCTCATCGCTGAAGCGATGCGCGAAGCCGTCTTCGCCCTGCATATTGTCAATGAGGGCTCGCTCGTCGAGCCATTCGTCACTGCCAGCTTCGGCGTTGCCGCCGTCGAGCCGGGTGAGGTAATCTCACCCGCCGCGCTCGTGGCCGCCGCCGATGGCGCTCTCTACCGCGCGAAACGCAACGGCCGCAATCGCGTCGAAGTCGCCGTCTCATCCAGGCAACCGATAACGACCTGACGCTTCAGCTAATTGGTCGTGCCTGAGTTATTCGCCGTAAATGACTGCCCCGGAGGCAGCGACAGCGGCTCTTCCGGCGTCACCACCCAAAGCACCACATAGGCGACCGCACCCAATCCACCGCCAAAGACCGCCGCAATCACCGCAATGACCCGAATCCACGCCACGTCCCAGCCATACTGGTTCGCTAACCCCACGCAAACCCCGCCAATCATCCGCCCCGCGCGCGGACGCACCAATTGCCGCGCCGGCGGGCGAACATAGCCCGGGTTCGCTGCTCCCGGATTCAGCGATTCTGCCCCGCAAACCGAACAAAACCGCGCATTGTCGGCCACCGCATTTCCGCACTTCCTGCAATACATCGCCATCGTTCACCTCTCGGACTCATATTGTGCCACAGGCCAGCACCCAATCATCTTTCTCGTAGCCCAAATAATCCGTCCTAACTATCTATACTGCCTTTGCCGATCATCGGTTCCCCAACCAAGTCAGCTAACGGTTATTCCCTAGTCTTTAGACCCTAATCCCTAGTCTTTAGACCCTAATCCCTAGTCCCTATTCCCTAAACCAACACCCCCTGAGGATCAACCTCCGGATGCACCGCCATATGAATATCCGGCAAGTCCTCCACCGCATGCCTCAGCGAACGCTCCCAAAGCGCATGGATCACCTCCAGCTCCGGGTCCGCCGCCTTGAACCGCCGATAGCAGTTCAAATGAAAGCTGTCCTTCTCATACAAAAGCATCTCCAGCGGCGGCCCCACCGTCACATTCGACCGCATCGTCGCATCGAACGACAGCAACGCATACTTCGCCGCCACCTTCAAACTCGTCGAGTTATACACAATCCCCCGATCCAGAATCGGCCGCCCATACTTATACTCGCCCAGCTGCAAAAACGGCGAATCCTCCGTGCAGCTCAGAGGATTCCCCTGCGGATAAATCAGGAAAGAACGCGGCTCCTCGCCTCTCACCTGACCACCCAACAGCAAATGAACATTGAAGTTATAGCTGTCCCGCTCCAGCGCCGCCCGGTCCATGTCCGACACCTGCCGCACCGCCTCGCCTACCTCCCGCGCCGCCTCATACATCGAGTTCGCCTGCGCCAACCCTTCCCCCGCATCGAAGCTCGCCCGCATCAGGTTAATCACCGATTGGCTCAACGACAGGCTCCCGCTCGTCAGCAAAACGAACACCCGTTCCCCCGGTTGCTCGAAAGTATGCATCTTACGAGCAATGTTCAGGTCGTCGAATCCGGCATTGGTCCGCGAATCCGATGCCATCACCAGCCCCTCGTGTGTCATGATGCTTAAACAATAGGTCATCCGCTCTTCGGCCTCCGAAATCGCTTTTCCGCCTCAAGTCCCCGACCCAGGTTCGGGACCGGCGGCATGCAGCTTGTGTTGTGTTCCTTGACTTTCCTGTATAAATTTGTCATCTCGACCGGAGCGAAGCGAAGTGGAGAGACCTCAAACTTTTACCCATATCCACTCCAAACCAGCAAACCGATTCACGCTATCGACTTCCACACGCAACATTTCGCTCTAAGAATTGTGAACTAGGAACATCCAAAGGAACTATGCTCATTCGTCTCGGTTACGACCTGCAATTCGATTGCCCCGCCCCGCTCTCGTTCGTGGCCCAGCTCCACGTCCACCCGTCCCGCGTCGCCGATCTCCGCGAGCCCGACATCGTCCGCATCGACGGGGACATCGTCTCTACTGACTATAGTGACAGCTTCGGCAATATTTGCACACGTTTTCTCGCCCCTGCCGGCCCATTGCGGATATGGAATTCCACTTTGATTGAAGATTCCGGCCTTCCCGACCCCGTCCTCCCCAACGCCCGCGAAGTCCCCATTCCCGAGCTTCCCAACGACGTCCTCCGCTTCCTCCTCGCCAGCCGCTATTGCGAAGTCGACCTCCTCTCCCCCATCGCCGTCGAACTCTTCGGCCACATCCCGCCCGGCTGGGGCCGCGTCCAGGCCATCGTCCAATGGGTCAACCAGAAGGTCACCTTCGGCTACCAATACGCCCGCTCCACCAAAACCGCCCTCGACGTCTACACCGAACGCCTCGGAGTCTGCCGCGACTTCCAGCACCTGGCCGTCACTTTCTGCCGCTGCCTCAACATCCCCGCAAGATACGTGGCCGGCTATCTAGGAGACATAGGAGTCCCATACACCACCCCCATGGACTTCAGCGCCTGGTTCGAAGCCTACTTAGACGGTAAGTGGCACACCTTCGACGGCCGCCACAACCACCCAAGAATAGGAAGAATATTGATGGCAACCGGAAGAGACGCCGCCGACGTAGCCTTCCTAACCTCCTTCGGCGCCTCAATCCTAACCAAGTTCGAAGTAACCACCGATGAAGTCCCGGAATCGACGACCTAACTTGTTTGCGTGGGAACATGGGCTCTATAGCACACGAAATTCGCAAACATTTTGTCATCTCGACCGGAGCGAAGCGCAGTGGAGAGATCTGCGGTTTCAGCAGTCTCCACTACGGTGGAAGCGTGGGGCTTCAGCCCCACGAAACAACCACCGCACGAGGGGCCTTTAGGCCTGGGCACTCCACACTTGCACCGGCCACTTAGCGGCGCTCAGGCGGCGACTGGCGCGGATTTTGCGGAGGCGGCGGTTCCCTGGGCTCCCACGGGGGACGTGCTGGAGGAGGACTTAGCGGCGGAAATGGTTGAGGCGGGTTGATGACCGTCGGCAGATGGGTGTCCCACCTATCCGAAGATGTCTGATCGGCCATCACAAGGTCGTCCAAACGTAGTCGCTGGGGAACTGGGTCTTGATTTCGAGGAAAAGCTTGTCCACCAGCGCGCTGTCCTGGTCATGCGCAGAGGGCAAGGCTGCAGCGGTTTGATAAGCGGCATCGGCAGTGTGCATCCACGCAGAAACTTCGGCATCGCCTTTACGGGCATACTTGATGAAGCGCATCGCCTTTTCGATTTGCAGTCCCGCGGAATTCCACGCAAAGGCCGCAACCCGCGCCTCGTTCATCTGCCCCGTCAATCCGAGCCAAGGCGCGACCGCCGATACCAGGAAGGCCACAATCGACGCAATCAGCGCAACCAGCTTGACGATCCATACTCTCGCAGAGGGAACGAACTCGCTCACGCCAAGCACGGCAAACGCGATTCCCGTAGTCACCGCGATGCTGATCTGGATCGCCTGGTCGCGCCCTTCAAGCCGATCGCGAACCTTGGCGTAATAGCGCGCAT
>Ga0302324_100012946_pt1 | contig 16962 bp, 13 predicted proteins | sample Palsa_T0_1_FD_201949 | JGI IMG/M metagenome (GOLD analysis project Ga0302324, IMG submission 201949) | Peat permafrost microbial communities from Stordalen Mire near Abisko, Sweden - Palsa_T0_1 | ecosystem: Environmental > Terrestrial > Soil > Palsa > Peat permafrost | place: Sweden: Abisko...
GCATCGACTATCATCTGAAGCATTTAGGTTCGCAGTAAGATCGTTTGTCAGGCATGGAATCTCCGCTAGCTCAAAGCCGGCGCAGCAGCCGACCCGCGCAACCCGCCGCGATTCGAATAGCGCATTGGATTGCAATCCCCCTGCTCATCATCATGGCCGGCAGCGGGCTGGAAATTTTTGCCTGGTACCCGTCCTTCGGGCCCCTCAACGCGCAATACAGCTGGTATCCGTTTCGCAACGACGCACCGCCGAAATGGCTTCGAATCGGCGGATGGGTCGGCGGCGCGCGCGATTGGCATTTCGAGTTCGCCTGGTTCCTCGTTCTCAACGGAGTGATCTACCTCGTCTACATGATCGCGAGCGGCGAATGGCGCCGGCGCGTTTTCATTCCGACTCGCGACACCTCCAACGCGCTCGCGACCTTGGCGTACTACCTGCGCATTCGCAGGACTCCACCGCCCGCGGACTTCTACAACGGCCTGCAACGCCTCGCCTACACCTCCGCGCTCCTGTTCGGGGTCGTGGTTGTCATGTCGGGACTGGCTATCTACAAGCCGGTCCAGTTGCAGTGGCTAACCGCGATCTTTGGCGGCTACGACTACGCCCGCGTGGTGCATTTCAGCTGCCTCGCATTGCTCGCACTGTTCACCGTAATGCACCTGATACTCGTCGCGCTGCATCCGCGGACTATCGTCACGATGCTGACCGGCGGACAGCGCAGCTAGCCGGCCTTCGGCCTTCCATAACAATGTGCGCGGTTAGATTTACCCGGCTGCCCGGACTTACGCGTTCGTATTGGCAGGTAAGGTCGGGACGCTCCTTACTACGATAGTTAAAATCCGGTAGCAGCAAATCAGGTACGGGAAGAACCGGAAGATCAATCTCATTTTCGCTCCGCGAGGTTTTCCACTTATGGCCCTTTTATTCGACGGCGATGTAACAGAAAAGCCTTACCCACGATCAGGTCTTTCCGATGACGTCCGCAGCTTGAGCGATCCTCATCTGTCGAACGACCTACTGGTGTCGAACGACGCACTGGCGGATCCGGCCAAAATCTCGGTCGTGATTCCCGTGTTCAACGAGGTCGAGACCATCGGCCTTGTAATCGATCGCGTTCTCGACTGCGGCTTCGATGTCGAAGTGATCGTCGTCGATGACGCCTCGACCGATGGCACCGGCAACTTCCTCAAGACCTACGACCATCCGCGCGTGCGCTGTCTCTTTCACACCGTCAACATGGGCAAAGGCGCCGCGCTCCGGCGAGGCTTCGCTGCCGCCACGCATCCATACGTCTTCGTGCAGGACGCGGACCTGGAATACGACCCGGCCGATTACCGCACTATGATCGAGCCGCTGCTCGACGGCCGCGCTGACATGGTGTACGGCTCGCGTTTCCTCGGCGGCGCGCATCGAGTCATGTTCTTCTGGCATTACGCCGGCAACCGTCTGCTGACGCTCCTTTCCAACATGGTGAGCAATCTCAACCTGACCGACATGGAAACCGGTATGAAAGCCTTCGTCCGCGAACGGCTGGTCGAGCTCAAGCTCTCTGCCGATCGCTTTACCTTCGAGCCCGAAATAACGGCCAAGGCCGCACGCGCGCGATGGCGCGTATTCGAGGTGTCGGTCTCGTATTCCGGGCGCACTTACGATGAAGGCAAAAAAATCGGATGGCGCGACGCCGTGACCGCGCTATGCGCGATCGTCTATTACCGGTTCTTCGACTGATCGCTACTGAGCGCCCGCTTTCATCCAGCTGTCGGCCCGCATCAGCACCAGGTTTCCGTCGTCGCTGGACCCCACCACGGCGGATTTGCGCAGCAGCGACGCAAACTCCGCGTCGCCGATGCGCTCGCGGTTGAGAACAATCCAGGCGACGCCGTATTTTCGAATCACCGCCTCGCGTTCAGCTTCATTGTCCGACGAAAAGAAGTTGTTCAGGTCCGTCGTTCGCTGCGCCTGCTCCGGAACAAACAGTTCATAGTGAAGCGCTGCGACCACCCGGCCGCGCGTCGAAGGAATCCGCCACGAAGTCTGAATATCGGACAGCACGACGTCGCGCGGGCCGATCGGACCGAGCAACGCACCCATCGCCTGCCTCGGGTACTCGATCTTTTCCTTGCGGCCGGTAACCTTCGCCACGTACTTCCGCCCCAGGTATGGCTCCTTCGCGATCAGCACCAGTTGTGGAACCAGAAAGTAGATGAGAAAGATCGCGACGGTCACCTGCAAGATCGCACGGTTTTCCGCGGACGAATCGGTCGACACGAGCTGCTTTAATAATTTGGGCCATCGCGACGGCCTCAGCAGCTCCGCGTCATGCACGAAGACCCCGAGTCCGATCTGAAAGTAGATGACGCCTGCCAGCGGAAATCTCGCGAGCGCCGGCGACTTGATGACCCAGGCGAACAGACCGATGACAATTGAGAGCGTCCCGCCCAACAAGCAGGTTCGGATTATGGGCCGCTCCCGAAGCGGGATCAGAAAGAGCGCGCACAGCGCCGCCGGCGCGCACCACGTCGTCAACATCAGTTCAAGAATGTATGGATTGAACCAGTAGTCCCGGTCGCGATTCGATCGCAGTGCCGTCAGAAAACTGAACCACGGCCACGCAAGCGCAATTCCGATCGCGATTGCTGCGACCGCAGCCGCGACCAGCGTCAGGTTCCATCGCGCTGGCCGGTCTCCCGCGAATGCGAGAACGAACAATCCCATCAACCCGAATACGCCGGTCATCGCATGGTCAAGCACCGCACACGCCAGCAGCAAACTGATCGCGATGAATTCCACTGCTCCGCCGCCCCGGATAGCTATGCGGCGAAAGAGCGTCCATGAGATCAGCACGACCGGCAAGCTGAACGCCGACGGATTCATCGCCAGCAATGGAAGGTCGGACAGAGCCAGTGAGTTCGCATACCCGGGAGGGCTGCCGTATAGCGTCAGCACTACGAACAGTGCGGCGCCTGCGCTGGCCGCTTCGTCGAAGCTCGAGAGCAACCGCCAGATTCCGAGGATCAACAGGCAGGTGTTAAGTACCGCTGCAGCACTGAGCGCGGAGTAGGGATCGACGTGACCCACGCGACAGAGAAACGCCAGGCCCACGAAGTACGGAGAGTAGCGAACGCTCGGTATGTCGAGAGCATAAGTCGGATTGCCGGGGTTCCACGGATTCTCCGTCAGAGCATGCAGGACGCTCAGATGTTCCCATGCGTCTGCCTCGAGATTGTTGTCTCTGAATCCCGTGCAGGCGGCGACGTATACAACGAGGACGATCGCCAGCAACCAGAACCCGGGAGTGGCGCGACTGCCGATTCGACTGGTCAAAGCAGGACGCTTCCGCTCTTACAAGAGAAAAAAGCGAAGGGCATTAGCGAAGGCAAAGCTCGGGATTTCCTCGTGGTCTGCTCCGCCCTCTGCGGTCTGCGGTGGTTGATTAGACATCGCGAATTAGTTGAGCGTCAAGGCATTAGGCGCGAACCGACCAGACGGCGGTGAGTCCGCGAATTCTCCGCGATCTCGGGGCAAACAATCTCCCTGATTGTAGCCATGACTGCGTTAGATTTACCCCACTGGCTGGGTTTGCGAGTTCGTATTGGCCGATACCGCCTCAAACTGGATGCTACCCTTTTGATGCGATGACCGGGAGAAACCACACCGTGAAGGCCGATCTGCCACATTTCGGCGACTACGTTTCAAGCCTCAAATATCTGCGCTTGAAGCTGTACCAGAAGGGCCTTGCGTTCCTGCAGCCTGCCATGCGCGGACGCCGGATGGCGCGGTTCGAGGAAATCTTCGCGCTGCGGCCCGGTACCCGCATCATCGATCTCGGCGGCACCAGCGAGATTTGGAACCTGGTCAAGACGCCGCTGGACATCACGATCGTCAATCTTCCGTCGGTCAAAACCATGAAAAGCGTCAGCAGCCATCACCAGCTGACTCTGGTCGAAGGAGACGCGACGCAGCTCGGCGATTACGGCGACAATAGTTTCGACATCGTGTTCAGCAACAGCGTGATCGAGCATGTCGGCGGCGAGGCAAACGAGCGTAAGTTCGCCGGCGAGGCGCGCCGCCTCGCTCCGTCTTACTTCGTGCAAACGCCCTCGATCTATTTCCCAATCGAAGCGCACACCGGTATTCCGCTGTGGTGGGCCATCCCGCGCTTCGTCCGCGGGAGATTGAACCGGCGCTGGGAGCGGATACTGCCGGACTGGAACAAGATGGTCGTCGGCACGACGGTCATCTCACGCCGCCAGTTTCAAACCTACTTTCCCGACGGCACAATGCGCACAGAACGCGTAATGGGAATCCCCAAATCCTACTACGTCTACCGCGTCGCCGCCCCCTCTACCGCCGCGATGCCCTAACAGGCCCGCCGCTAAATAACCCGCGAGCGGCGTTCGTCGCGCCGTCTTCTTGTCACAGAAGTCGTTATTCAGGATGCGAGACTTGCCAGGTCGCTTCGTTCCACATGATGCTGAATGACTCGGCCGAGGTCCCTGCTGGACTCGCGATCTTAAGCGGCAGACTGTCGTTGGCAAGCTGCTGTTCTCCACCCAATTCAGAACAGATGGCCACCCACACCCGGTACTCTCCCGGCATCAACATCAGGCGCGGGATCAACGCTTCGACGGTGACGCGTCCGGCTCGCGGCAACTCGGATGGATCGCTATAGACGGTGAAAAACGGCAAGCCGTCCGGACTCGTGACTCGCAGATGAAAAATGAACTTGCCGGGTCCACAGTCTACGGTGAACCTGACCCGGATGCCTGAGTCGGGCAGCGCCTCGTTCGCGGACGCCCATCGCGATTCCGGAACCATCTCCAGATTGTCAATCCGAATTGGACTTTCATTGGTAATTGCGGGCGCGGCCGTCTCGGTCTTCTCGGTCGCCTGGCGATACAGACCAATCACGGTCAGCGGCTTGCCGTAGCCGGCGATCTCCCCGCCGCGCAACCACAGTGCGCGCGACGCCATCGTCTGCATCAGAAACATATTGTGAGTTACCAGCACGATCGTTGATCCCAGCCGGTTGAGCTCACGCATCCGCTGAATCGACTTGGACCAAAACCGCGCGTCACCGACGGCAAGCACTTCGTCGACCAGCAGAATCTCCGGCTCCAGGTAGGCGGCGACGGCGAACGCGAGGCGGACGTACATGCCGCTCGAGTAATGCTTGACGGGAGAGTCGATAAACTTCTCGACCTCGGCGAAGGCGACGATCTCGTCGAACTTGCGCGCGGTCTCGGCCCGGCGCATTCCAAGGATCGCGCCGTTGAGGAAAACATTCTCGCGCCCCGAAAGCTCCGGATGAAACCCGGTGCCGACTTCAAGCAGACTACGCACCCGCCCGTACAGTTCCACCCGTCCCGCGGTCGGCCTCGTTATCCGCGACAGGACCTTGAGCAGGGTGGACTTGCCGGCACCATTGCTGCCTATAAGCCCGAGAACCTCGCCACGTTCGACCTCGAAGCCGACATCGTTGAGTGCCCAAAAATGAGACTTGGCATCGGAATCTTTTTTACCATTGCGCGAACGCAGCAGGCGCAGCGGAGCCTTGATCGACGACGCAAGGCTCTCGCGCAAACTGCCATAGCGCATTCCCTGGTCCACGCCCACGCGGTACCGCTTGCTGACGCCTTTAACTTTGATGATAGGTTCCATGATTTTCAGATAACGTCGGCGAATTCACGTTCCATGCTTTTGAATATGAGGGATGCGGCCAGCAACAGGCCCAAAGTAACTCCGGCCGAAATCGCCAGACCACTCCAGTTGAAAGGGCGGCCGAAGATCGCATCGCGGAAGCCTTCGATAATGCCGCTCAAGGGGTTCAGCCTGAGCAACCATTGCCAGCGCGCCGGAAGAAAGCTGACCGGGTAGATGACCGGCGTGAGGAACATCAATATCTGTATGACAAACGGCAGCGCGTAGCGGATGTCGCGGTACTTTACGTTCAGCGCCGCCGTCCAAATCCCAAAGGCCGACGCGGTCAAGGCCGCCAGCGCAGTCAATGGAATCAGCATGATCAGACTTAGGTGGAAGCCGACACCGTAGATGGGCATGATCGCGAACAACATCATCGAGGCGATAGCAATGTCCACCAGGGCTGCTCCGACCGCGGCGGTAGGAACGAGCAGACGCGGAAAATAGACCTTGGTGATGAGGTTGGTGCTGCCGACCAGGCTGTTGGATGCGTTAGTGACTGCGGTGGTGAAAAAGTTCCACGGCAGCAGGCCCGCATACGAAAATATCGCGTACGGCTCGCCCTCAGACGGCACGCGCGCGAGATGGCCGAAGAGCATCGTGAAGACCACCATGCTGATCAGGGGCTGAAGTATCGCCCAACTGGCGCCGAGCGCGGTCTGCTTGTAGCGGACTTTAATGTCACGCCAGGCGAGGAAGTAGAAAAGCTCGCGATGCGTCCACAGATCGCTCAGCTCGAGGCCGGTCCATCGTTCGTCGTCGATGACCAGCACAGGTGATCTGGTGGTGGCAGGCGACGGCAAATCGCCCTCCATGCCATCCTGCGTGGGTGAGATCCTGGGCGAATCTGAACTAATCTCGTCCGCCGGGTCCATTCGGCGTTCCACAGACTTCAAACCCTTGTCCTCATCAAGCAGTAATCTCCAACGTCGGCCCGCATCGCAGCAATCGACTTCGAGCCCCCTCGTTCCCGGGGCCACATGATGCGCGATTATTTCGTTGAAGCTTCGGCCGCGTAGTAACTCAGGACCGTTTCTTTGTCTTTCCCCGATAGATTTGACCTGCCGCGTGCCTTTCTCAAATAAATAAAACGTTCGAATTCACGTCGCGCGCCGCTTCCAGCTATCAATCACGGTGCGATGAAATGCCGCCGTCTCGCGCGCGATAGCATCGGGGTGATAACGACGGACTGCATCCTCGGCAGCGCGCCCGCCCACGCCGGCCGCGAACTCCGGCGCCTCGAGCAGACGCATAATGGCGGCGGCCAGGTCGTCGGGATCTCCCGGCCGCGCCAGCACGCCGTTGACGCCATCTTCGATGATCTCGACGATACCGCCAGCGCGCGTCGCCGCCAGCGGAGAACCGTACGCCACGGCCTCCAGCACAACCATCGGGAAATTTTCGTAGCGTGAAGCGACGATGGTAACGAAGGCCTTGCGACGAAGCTCGGCGAGCGCCGAGTTGGGCTGCCGGCCCAGGCAATCGATGCGGTCGGCCACCTCCGGCGCCCGCTCGGCGATATATTCCTTGAGCGTCCAGTTTCTGCCCTGCGCATCGGCAAAGCCCTCGCCCGGACCGACGAACCACAGCCGGAGCTGTGGAAACCGTCGCGCGACGCTGCGGAACGCGTCGATCACCACGTCCCCGCCCTTGTGGCGGTCGAACCGGCCAACGAAGAGAAGACGCGACTTGTCGCACTCGGCCAGCGACCAGCGCTGCCCGGCAGGCACGGCCGGACCGGCGTTCGGAATGTAGACAGCCCCGGTCAGCGGCAGTCCGTAGTACGCCCTGGTTTGCTCGAGCACTCCGCGCGACGGTGCCGACACGGCATCGGCTTGCGCGATCCCGATGCCTTCGTAGCGCACTCGTCGGCGGAAGGCCGCGTCGTTTGGAACTCCCATGGCCGGTCCGTTTACGAAATGCGGGCCGTGCAGCCTGGCCACTACCGGTATCGGCAGCTGCGGCTTCACCAGTTGCACCAAACCCAGAGCCTCTTCCATCTCGACCAGCTCGATGCCGCGCTCGACAATTGCGCGCCGCGCCGCCCGGACCAAAGCGCTGCTGAATCTTTGCCGCAGCGCCGCCGAGGGGTTGATGCGGAACTCCACCACGTCGCGAATCCACGCCAACGCCGATCGCTCCTGCTGCTCCAACAAAAACACATCGGGCAGGGAAGCTGGCGACTCAGAATGTCCGCTGAGGATGCAGGGCATATGCCCAAGGCGCTGCAACCCTGCCCTGAGACTTTCGACGTAAGAGACGATGCCGTTCGCGGCCTTATCCGGCGGCCACTCCGGGGTAAGAAACGCTACCGTCAGAGGCCGTCCGTCCACCGCGCCGACAACATCCATCGTGATGTTGGAACGGTATCGTGCAGGTCGGCGAGGAGTCAACTTGGGCACTCCGAAGGCGTTCAGCTACAGTCGTCAGGCCCGCTTAAGTCGCGGTCAATTAACGAGTTGCCTGCTAAAATTGCTGCAAATATGAGAAAGTTGCGCAGTGGGTCAAATCTATCGTGGAAAGGGGAAAAAACGGTCCTGAGTTACTACGCGGCGGTCGCCTCAGCGGAACAATCGCCTATCATGGGTGTTGGAGAACGAAGGTCGAGCCTGTGACCTTACGTCAACATCGATACTCTAAATGATACAAACCCTCGTCATCACGATCCCGGCTCTCTTAGCCCTAATCGAGTGTATTCGGCGAGGTCCAGAGAAAGCTTTCCTCAACGTCTACCTGCCGGTACTGCTGCTCCTGCCGCAGCAGTACGAATGGCCGATATCGGGGCAATATCACTTTGCGGATACTGCTATTTTGCCGATCGCGCTATTTCTCCTGTTCCAGTCGAAGCTGAAGTGGGAATGGGACTCGATCGACTTTCTGGTCATTGCCTATGTGGGCGTAACGGTTATCGCGGAGGGGATGAACGAGGGTTACAAACTCGGCAGCCAGAACCTGTTTCTGCAGGAATTACCCTCGATTCTGCTGCCTTATTTGGCCGCCAAGAACATCCTGCGGCAACCGCAGTTTGCCGTCGAGGCCGCGAAACGGGTCGCAATGTCGCTGACTATTGTTGCCATCGTTTCGGTCTACGAATTCAGAATGGGCGTGGACCTCTTCACCCCGCTGTGCGACGCGATTTTCGGCCTCGGGCACGGCGCGCTATTCCGTGGCGGCTTTATGAGGATTCAAGGGCCGTACGGGCATGCGCTCACGCTGGGAACGATGATGGTCATCGGGTTTCGAGTGGCGCGATGGCTGGATTGGAGTGGCGTGTGGAGTGAGCCTTTAGGTTTTCTGCCGGTCAGCAAAATTCGCTTCTGTGAATTCTGGATCGCAGCCGGAAGCGTCATGGCTCTTTCCGTCGGACCCTTCCTCGGAGCAGCATGCGGCGCCATAGTTATTTCTGTTTTCCGAGCGCAAAACCGCAAGCGCGCGTTAGTGTCACTGATTCTGTTGATCTCTCTGGTTGGACCGCCAGCCTACCGTGCATTCGACGACTATGTCTCGGTGGATCCGGCGGCGGCACGTGCATCGGGCGATGGGCTGCAGGAAGATTCTGCTTACCGAAGGATGCTCATACCGCTCTATCTTCCCATCGTGGAAGAGCGCCCGGCCTGGGGTTGGGGTCGTAGTGGATTTCCAGTACTCGATACAATGTATTCAATCGACAACGCGTACCTGTTCACCGCCCTTACGTTCGGAGTGTACGCGACGATTCTGCTGGTGGCCTTGATGGTTTGGCCCGCGGTAAGACTGACTATCTTCAGTCTTCCCCTTCGCCCCAGCGATCCGAGGGCGTTGGCTGCCTTCACCATGATCGGCATTTATATTCTCAACGCGGTTATGGATTGCACGGGGTCCGGAGGAGGAACCCCTGGGGTTCTGCTCTTCATCGTCACCGGCTGGACTGCGGCTCTGCTGAGCGCGCGGACTCAGGAGTTCGCCGAGATCGAAGCAGTCCCGTCGTGGCAAAGAAATCAGGTCGGCTTTCGCAAAGTTATGGTCTGAGGATTGGCCGGTAGCGACGGTTGCGGGAGCTGCTCGAGTCGCTCAGATAAGGATAGGCCTAATTGACGTTGAGGGGCCCGGGCGCCGGGGTGTCCTTGTACTCGATCAGTTCCGCTGTCTTACCCGTTAAGCGGTCGCGTTGGTATTTGAGCTGTCCGAACAGCAGCGGTATCTGAGCCAGGTGCGAATGCAGACCGAACAGTAACAGGGTACCCAGGTCTGTCGTCTTCCAGCGGTATCTGATTGCCGTACGAATCGCGAGAACCGCGATGATCGCAACAGCTGCTGCGATCGGAATCACAGAGTGCATCGCGATCGAGGCCAGCGGAGCGCCAACGATGATCGCGAGCATTGCGGTGCCGTGAACGAGATTTCGCCGCGCCTCCCTGTCCCACAGGGGCAGGCCGGTGTTTCTGAATCTTGCCGACACCTCGGCGTAGGCGTAGCCGCTGCGGATAGCACGGCGCCAGTACTGCGAAAATCGCGTCATCGCCAGGTCATGACCTGTCATCGGCCGGTCGAGATGCAGGACGGTAAAGCCCAGTGAACGGATTCTCTGGCACATGTCCGGCTCTTCACCGGCAATTAATCGCTCGTCGTAGCCGCCCACCCGTTCGAGCACCTCGCGCCGAATGAGCGCATCGCCGCCGCAGAACTCGACCGCGCCTGACGCCGAAATCCAATCCAGATCAAGCAGCCGATTGTAGATCGAAGCTTCCGGATTAGTCTCACGGCGGTTTCCGAAGACGACCGCAACGCCCGGGTCGTTCAACTCGGCGATGGAGTCGGCGACGAAGTCAGCGTCGAGCACCGTGTCGGCATCGAGGAAAAAAATGATTGGGGCCTTCGCCGCGCGCCAACCGGCGTTTCGTCCCGCTGCCGCACAAGGGTTGGCGGACTCAAGCCTTATGACTTTTACTTTGAACTGCGCTGCCCGATCGGGACTGCCGTCGGTGGAACCCGAGTCCACATAGATGACTTCGATTGAACCTTGCAGCGGACGCATCCGCGCAATCGATTCGAGACATCGGTCCAGTCTTGCGCCTTCGTTGCGTCCGATTGCCACAACCGAAAGGGCCGGACACTCGGCGCTCGCGTCGAAGGAGGAGGTCTCGGAATGGGCAAGCATCGGCAGCCTAATTTCCGGGATGGCTCGCTGATGATGATTGTGAGAGCTGTGTTATGTTTTCGGCGCAAAGCACGCCGTTGGCGGCCCGTCGCGGAATAATCCTCGCCGGTATGCCGATCGCGATGGAATTTGGCGGCACGTCCTGTAAGACGACCGCGTTCGCCCCGATCGCTGAATCGTCGCCAACTTTGATCGAGCCCAGAATCTTGGCGCCGGCGCCGATGTCGACCCGGTTGCCGATTTCCGGCGATCCACTGACTCCGACACGGCGCAGGCCGATCGTGACGCCATTGCGGATAACCACGTCGTCGCCGAGCACAGCGTCACCGCTGACTATAATACCGCCGAAGTGATCGATCCTGAGCCGTCTGCCGACACTCGCCTCGCAGGGCAGCTCGATCCCGGTAATTATCTGAATGAACTTGAACAAAAGCTTGTAGAGGAAAGAGAAGGGTGCGCGGAAGATCCGGCGCCTGATGCCATAGCGCCATCGCCCGAATCGATAGACAGCCATTGCCCACAGACCCTGTCGCCAGAGGTCGCGCTCGTGGGTAATCCAGTCTTCGCGTAGATTGTCGAACATCGGTGATCCCGCTGCGGGCTAGTCGACTTCGTTGTCAGCTTGCTCGCAGCGACACTCAGTCAGGACTTCCGCCACACTTGCGCATTGAGGTCGCACCAGCTGTCGATGGCGGCCGGCATCGGCGTTACTTCGCGGACAATCCATATGACGCTCGATTGGCGGACGAGAGTCTGGAATCGTGGAGCGCCGAATCCGGCGAGTATTCGCCATCAATCTCCGCCCAGGAATTCTCGCAGAAAACCGCACCGACCACGGGCGGAACGCATCTTTCCAACTCACGGACTGCGCTCGCGATCTCCGACACGTCATCATGGCCGGCGCGTGCAACGAGAATGGCGCCGGCGGGCAGATGAATCATGGCGACGGTGTCAGCCGAGGACAACAATGGCGGCGCGGCGAGAAGCACAATGTCGTGATTGCCGAGCACGCGATCGACGGTTTCGCGCACATAGCCGAAGGTATGCGCAATGACCGCACCGTTTTGGGTACGCTGCATGTTTGCATCGCCGATCGCTTGCGGCATCGATTGTCCCCGGACGTCGAGTCCGCCCGTATTCGCGACCCGCGCTACCATTCGTTTGGTGACGCGCCCGGCACCATTGCCGGCTTTCGTTCCATTTGAGGGTCCTTTGAGTTGACGCTGATTCGGTCCGATTATGCTTGCTTCAATTGCAAGTGTACGTACGCCCAGGTCGGTAAGCTCATCGGCGAGCGCAAGGGCGAGAGAGCTATTCGCACCGTCTCGAACCGAGGTGAGCACAAAGCTGCGAATTCCCGAGGTGCGCCATTCGCGCATGATCCCCAGCGCAATTCGCCGCATCGCATGCTGTCCGGCGCCGTTCGAACTGTGCGCGACTCCGAGCGGAGGAAATCCCAGCAGCGCCTCAAACTCGGCCGGCGATTTTATTTTTCGATCGATCAAGTCGATGAACGTTGGTACGCCAACCGCCAGGGTCAAAGCAGCGAGCCCGAACAATGCCAGAATCAGTCTGCGTCTGTTCTTCAGCGGCATGTCAGGAGCCAACGCTGCGGCATCAAGTGAAACGGCACCCGGGGCCTGGCTCTTCAGCCGAAGCAGGCTCACGCGCTCCTGAACGTCCTGCAGGTCTTTGCGCTCGCGTTCAAGTTTTTCGTGGACGGCGACCGCCTGGCTGTATTTCGCGCCGAAAGAAGCTGCCGTTACCTTGACACCGTCGAGCTCCCGCTCGATTCCCTGCTCGGCCGCTTCCGCCTGTTCGAGAACCGCTTGAGCCTCCGAAATGTCAACGCTGGTCGTAGCCTGTTCACTGTCGCTCAGCATCGAGCGCGCACGGATGAGCGCGGACTGGTCGAGATTGGCCAGTTCCCTGTTGGTGGTGGCGATCTGCGCTTGGAGAGCTGGGCGGCCAGGATGATTGGGGCCAAGTCCGCTCAGTTCGACCAATGCCTGTTCGCGCTGCTCGATCAGTTGCTGCCGGGCGGCGGTAGTCTCCGAACCGGTGACCGCTACCATCTCCTCGGCTTTCGCCTCGACGTCTGAATCCTTGATTCGCTGGCGATGCGTCTTGACCGCGTCGAGATGAGCCTGCGCCACGAGAACTTCGCGACGAGCTCGCGCCAGGGCGGCGTTGCTGTCTGCAACCTGCTTGTCGTAGGGATTTACGAGATCTTCGACGCTCGACACCCCCAGCACCTGGGTGAGGCCTGAGAGTTCTTGTTGGTCGTTCCCGATGCTCTGCTCTATCTCTGTCTGCCGCGACTTGAGCAACTGGAACCCTACATCGGTTCCATCCAATTCGCGTTTGGCCGTTCGCGCGAGGTAGGCCTGGGCGACGGCGTTTACGATATCAGCAAGACCGGCGGGATCGCCCGATTTGAGGTCGATCGTCACCAGATAACTGTCAGGAACTGCGCCCACCTTCAGCGACGCCGCCAGGCTCTCGGCTGCCTGCCGATCGGTCTCGGTCGGCACCTGCCAGAGCGTCCGCCTTGGTCCGAGCAGGTCAAGCGCGGCTACCGCGTTCGCGTAGCTGTCTATTTCAAATACCTGTTCCTGGACGAAATCATGGTACTGGCCATCCGAATTGAACCGCGTGTCGGTCGCATCCATGTCCGATGGAAGCACCGGCGAGACGCGAATGGTTGCCTCGGCCAGATACTCACGCCCGTAGATTAAGGCGGCCACCAGACCGACAAACGTTATGGTGGAGAATAACATTATCGCCAGGAGTTTATGCCGCAGCACGCTGGCCCAGGGAGTTGGGATCCGCTTTTCCACGATCCACGACGCAGCAGCGGGCCGCGCGGGCGCGCCATATTGGTTTACCGACGGAATCATAATACCTCGGCACCCGACCAGGTTTCCGTAGCGGCGATCGCTACGAACCCCGGGCTGCGATTTGGTGATTTGGGCTCCCGGGCAAATATCAGAAGATCGCCCTGTCCGGGTTCGTGCGCGAACATCAATGTTGTTGCTGCAGCACTCATCTACATCAAAGCCGCGCCGAATACCGCCATCGTGGTGAGCGGGCTCAGCTGTTGCAGTACGTATCCGACCGTGGCCAATCCACTCTTGGGCACGTAAACGATATCGCCCGACTCGAGTTGATAGTTGTTAGCGCCCTTTTGAATATCGCCCTCGAGATCGACGACTTGCTCCGTATTCTTGCTCGGGCGGGCCAGCACAATCTTTCCTTGCGCCGCGTTGTCGTTAGGCCCACCGGCACGCGAGAGCGCCTCGAGGAACGACATGTTGGCGGTCAACGGATATGGACCCGGATTTTTAACCTGGCCCATCACGTAGACGAGTTGATCGTCCGGATCGGGCACGAACACCAGGTCGTTGCGCTGCAAGGGAATGTTGAGCGAGAGGTCGGTGCCCTTCACGAGCGGGCGCAAATCGATCCACATGATACGATCCCGGCCACGTACGATCGCGCATCGTACCGGCATACCGCCCTGCTCATCCTTGCCCGGCCCGGCTCCGGCCTTGGCAAGCGCCTCGAGCAAGGTGGGATCTCCGGGGAAGATCAACACGCCTGGGCGCGCGACATGCCCCAGCACAATTACCTGATTACTGTTGTAGCTATCGACCGTGATTGAAACCGCGGTGTTGAGATAGTCCTCGCGAAGAGCCGAGGTCAGCTTGCTGCTGGCGTCATCGGCGTCAAGGCCGGCCACCCGAAAGGAACCGACGAATGGGAGCTGAATTTCACCGTCGGGACCGATCACGCGCTTGCCGGAAAGTTCAGGATGCCCCCAGACCGTTACTGTGACGACGTCGCCGGAACCAATTATGTACCTGCCTGACGGGGGCTGAATCTGCGGGAGCTCGTCATCACTGGTCCCGTTGCCAAGGCCTTGACTAGTCCCGTTTCCAGCAAGTCCCTGGGTGTCGCTGGCTAACGGCGCAGCGGGTGCGGGTGCCGACGGCACATTCAGCTTTGCGGAGTTGCCGCCAATCGAGGCTTGCAGCGCCTGCGGACTTGGCGTGCTCGAGCAGCCGAAAAACAGCAGCGCGGAAAGGCTCGCAAGTAGCGCGGACCGGCCGTATCGATTCAAAATGCTATCCCCCAGCGATTCAATCATTTCTTTGCCTTGCATTGTGATGTGCGATTTCATACAACCCGAGCGGCCAGATGACGCCGTGGGCCGGAAAAACGACCGCTGTTCTTTAGAAGCAAACATTTCGAATCGCGCCGGTCGCCACGCTCTTCTCGATCTCCACGCAGCCCGCGTTGATTGGTGCACGTCATGGTCGCGATTATTCCGCCGACCCTGAATCCGTTCAGTGACTAGGGACGGTTTTGGGCCGTTTTCAGGGTAGTTTTGACCTTGAGGGCCGGGATTTTCGTTTGAACTTATGTCATCTTAGTGTGCCCTCGTCGCTACAAATGCCGCATGCCCTGCGCCAATCGTCTTTTCGCGATGTCAGGATTTTTCTGGATCGGCGATCCAGCGTCGCTTGCGAGGTATCAATGAGGACGTCGTCTATTTTTCGCAGTGCTCAATTCGGTGCTCCATCTCTATAATGAAGGAGAGAGCGAAAATGGCGCGCATCGCATCGCGCTGGTCGAAGTGTTTTTGCGCACGAGAAGACTGACGCTTCAGCGCGAAAAGATACGGGCTACTGGAAAATCGACGACGTACGAATCCTTGCCTTAATCATTGAAAAGTCCTGGCCGTAGCCATCGAAAAGATCCGCTGCCAAGCGCGCGCTCCATTCGGAGCTGTCGGTCTTCACCTGTTCTTCGTGACTGGTTCGCTCCTGTGCTGCGTTAATCCTTACTTCCTTATCGCGTCATGACGTTAACTGCGCCGAGCACAGGCTGCGGCGCTGAACTACCCTGTCCGAGCGATCACCGAAGAGGAAGCTTTATAACTGGTGCTTTCATTTTTAACCAAACCGGGAATCCTGTTGAGCTCGGGCTTTATTCTCGCGGCTCACTACGCGGCTGGAGTGCACTGGAGCGACCTGACCGTGATCCTCCCGCTTGCGGTGGGGTCGTTTGCGGCGAGTACGGTTGCCTCACGATTCATGACGCTGGGGCGTCGCGCGAGCATCAGACCGCTTGGAAAAAACGCGCTGATCGTCGGGGCTACATCTTACGAAGATCTATGTGACCGAATCGGACGGCACACTCTGTCGCGGCCGGTCGGATACCTTTTCAAGGGCGCGAACGGAGAATTGCTGTTCAGGAACGACGCCGGTGAAGAGACGCCAGCCACCCTGGACAAGGTGCTGGATACAAATGTCATAGACAACGTTCTGCTGGTCGATTCGTCTGACGGGCTGGAGCCCGATGACGTCCTCTATTCCTCTTCGATCAGAGGCAAGACTTTCCGCACCCTGATGAGAACTCCACTCGCGCCGGCGGGTCGCTATCGGACGGAGGCCCTCGGCGCAGGCGAATACCTGTTGTCGCATGAGTCGGTGCCGCCAAGCGGCATACCCCTGGCGATCAAACGAGGAATGGATCTGGTAGGCGCCAGCGTCGGACTTTTGGTTTGCGCCATCGCCTACGTCATCCTGGCGCTGCGAATCAAGCGCGAGACCCATGGATCCGTGATCTTTCGTCAGACGCGCGTCGGCCGCAACGGCCGTCTCTTCACGGTTTACAAATTCCGCACGATGAAAGTGGCAGCGGAAGAACAACATAAGGAACTGCTCAAGCATAACGAGATGACCGGGCATATGTTCAAAATGCGCAACGATCCGCGCATCACTCCGCTCGGCCGCTTCCTGCGCAAGCTATACATCGACGAACTCCCGCAGTTCTGGAACGTGTTGAAAGGCGAGATGAGTATCGTGGGAACCCGGCCCCCTACTCCATCTGAAGTCGCGTGTTACGAGCCGCATCATCAGCGCCGCCTCAGCATGAAGCCGGGCGTCACCGGGTTGTGGCAGCTCTACGGTCACGATGAAGTTGCTGACTTTGAACAAATCGTGGAACTGGACTGCAAGTACATAGATACCTGGTCCCTGGGACAGGATTGCCGGGTGATTTTCAGAACGATTCTTCGCGTATTTCGCGGCGGCGGCTACTAGTCCTGGAGAAGCGGC
>Ga0302324_100012947_pt1 | contig 16961 bp, 9 predicted proteins | sample Palsa_T0_1_FD_201949 | JGI IMG/M metagenome (GOLD analysis project Ga0302324, IMG submission 201949) | Peat permafrost microbial communities from Stordalen Mire near Abisko, Sweden - Palsa_T0_1 | ecosystem: Environmental > Terrestrial > Soil > Palsa > Peat permafrost | place: Sweden: Abisko...
GTACGGCATTCCCGCAATCCGAAGCGAGAGATCGTGCGCTACGCCGAGGAGCTCAAACCGGATCTGGTGGTAATGGGCGCTCATGGACATAAGGGGTTGAAAGACATCATCTTCGGTACGACTATTAATGCGGTACGTCACAAGCTGAGAGTTCCCCTGCTGGTGGTCCGGGGCAAAGGTTAGAAGATCCATTTCGAAGGCAACTGTTTGTCTGGCAGTGTTTTTCAGGCTACAATGTTCTTGACTTACTTAATTTGTTACTTGAGGTTGGCGCGGCATGATCGCCCACTGCCCTAATATTGGCCAGAGGTTGTGTCGAACGGATACACAAAACCGCGAGGCTGAATCGATAAGCTATAGCTTTTTCAACAAGATGAATTGGCGAGTCGTTTGCATGCAGTTGGCTGGAATGATGCGAAAGCTGCTGTTACGCGGCGGATTACTTGCTACCGCAATGGCGGGGTTGCACGCCACCACGTTGCAACAGCTTAGCCTGAATGACATGATCCAGCTGTCCACGGCTATCGTCCAGGGACAAGCCACGCTCACCGGTAGCTCGTTTCGCGGCTCGATCATTTATACGCACTACCAGATTCAGGTTTCCGAAGTCTTCAAAGGCAGCCCCGCCACCGAACTCGATGTGGCTGTCTTGGGCGGCTCCGCCCAGGGCTTGCGGCAAGACTATGCCGGCTCGCCGACGCTGACGAATGGCCAGAACTACGTGCTGTTCCTGTGGACCAGCAAGAGCGGCCTGACGCAGGTGATCGGGCTTTCGCAAGGGCTTTTTACGGTGGTCGCGAACGCGAGCGGGCAGACCATGGCGGTTCGACCCGCGTCGGCGCAACGAATGCTGAGTTCAACCGGCCAGCCGGTTAGCGATTCGGACATCATGATGTCGCTGAGCGACCTTCGCAAGCGCGTCAAGAGCGTGCTTAGCGGAGGCGGCAAGTGAATCGGCGGGCGTTGGCGCGGCTGGCGGCCCTGGTGCTCGGCTTTTTCTCGCTCGCGGGCACCGGCTCGGCTTATTTTTACTACTACTACATCGTCGATGGTTCGCCGACGGTGGTGAAGTTCGACCTGACCACGCTAGTGAACAACAGCGTTCCGTTCTACATCGCAGACGAAGGACCGTCGGCCCTGGTGGCGGGCGATTCTTTTCAGGCCGTGATCAGCGAGGTACGCGCCGCCGCGGCGGTTTGGAACGGCTTAGGCAGTTCCAATATCAAGCTGACCTACGGCGGTCTGTTTACGGAAGGCAGGACCGATTCGGCGCCGAGCATTGACGTGCACTTCTCCGATGACGTTCCGCCCGGGCTGCTGGCCATCGGAGGGCCGGAAAGCCTGGGAGTCCTCAGCGCCGGACCGAACGGATCGTTTTATCCCATCACTCGCGCCCAGTTGCTGTTGCCGACCGACATGACCCAGCTTCCTTACTACGGCCCCATTCCAAGCTACAGCGAGAATTTCTTCGTGACGCTGGTGCATGAGCTCGGGCACACACTGGGATTGCAGCATTCGCTGGCTTCGAGCGTGATGTCGACTTTGACCACCAGTACCTCGAGCAAAGCTGCGCCGCTCGGGCCGGACGATATCGCGGGTATTTCACTGCTCTATCCGGCGGGAAACTATCAATCCACGGTGGGCAGCATCAGCGGAACCGTGACCATGAACGGCGCGCCGATCAGCCTGGCTTCGGTAGTTGCCATCTCGGCCAGCACGCCCGTCATCACGTCGCTGACGAATCAGGACGGAACGTATCAGATTAACGGGCTGGCGCCGGGAGAATATTTCGTATACGTGCAGCCGTTGCCCGCGCCGTTGCCTTTTGAGAGCGCCTACGACAATTTGATTTACCCCAGGGACGCCCACGGGAATTCGATTCCACCGAATTACACCGCCTTCGTGACCCAATTTTATACGGGCGGCGCCGGCGGCACGCAAAACTCGCAACAGGCCCAAGTGCTGGGCGTAACCGCGGGAAACGTGACGGGCGGAATCAATTTCTCGGTGATTTCGGAAGCCGCCGAGGCCGTGGCTTCGGTTCGAACTTACGGATACTCGCAGGCCGGAATCTACGTCATCCCGCCGTCCTTGACGTTGGGTTCGTCGACGCCGACGCTGGTGGCGGCAACGGGGACGGGTCTGCTCCAGTCGAACAATACGGTCACTCCGGGTCTCAGCGTGAGCGCTTTCGGGAGCGTGGTTTCGCTGTATGCTCCGGAGCCTTATCCGCCGCCGCAGCTCTACATTGCGTTATATGTCCAGCAGTCCAACATCGGCGTCGGGCCGGGGCCGAAGCACTTGCTGTTCCGGACACCGGGCGACGTTTACGTTCTGCCGTCCGCCTTCAGCCTGGTAGTGTATCCGCCGCCATTTATCGCTTCCGTAACTCCGACCTATGACGCCAACGGCAACCGCGCTGTGGTGGTGGCGGGAACGACGTTTTTGGCCGACACGATCGTTCTGTTCGACGGGTTGCCAGGTGTGATTGAGAGCGTTCAAGCGGACGGTTCCTTGCTGGTAACGCCGCCGCAGGCGCCCGGCGGATACACGGCGACCGTGGTGGCTTTGAATTCCGACGGGCAGAGTTCGCTGTTTCTCGGCGCGCCGCAAACCTACACGTACGATCCGGCCGGCACGCCTTCGCTCATCGTTACGCCTCCGGCGCTCGCTCCCAACGCTCAGACCACTGTCACGGTAACCGGGACGAACACGAACTTCATCGATGGGATTACGAGCGTGGGTTTCGGGACCAGCGACGTCGTCGTCGAGCAAGTTACCGTGCAGAGCCCGACGCAACTCACGGTGGTGGTCTCGACGGCGAACGCCAACGTTCCGGCGAACGCGATCAGCGTGACCACCGGGATCAACGTCATCTCCCAGGCGCTGGGATTTCAGGTGATCGGCGCGGATCCGCTTCAAACCGGCAACTAACGGCAAAGCTTACCCAGGGTAGCTGGGTTACTGCTTATCCCAAACGCGAATGAGCCGGTACTCAGGTTTTCCGCTAATGATTGTTTCCGTCTTCGACTTCCCGTCAGGGGAAAAGTCCGCATGCATCATTACGGTCCGATCAGTGACCCATGGTTGCTTTGGTTCAACCTGAACGACGAAGTTGCCTATAGCACCTTGTCGGACGATCATGATCGTATTGGCTGCTAGACGCGGAGTCGTGGAGGAACCTTCAACGACTCGTTCAGAACTAAGCCGCCAGTTCCCTAGTTTCGCGATTATCCGCCGCAGACAAAGTGACTGAACAGGTCAGTAGCAACGCACCGACAACCTGTAAAACGCGGATTTTTGACATCTATGCCCCTTATTTGCTCTTGCTGAGTTTGCGGAAGTAATCGGCGATCGCGTCCGAATAACCTTGCGGGATGGTTTCCGAGCCGGCGCTGCGCACTTGGTCGGCGTTCTTTTCGTCCAACTTGCGGCGCAGCTCCAACTCGAGGCGCTCCATTTCGGGAAGCACTTCGCGGCCGATGCGGCCGGAAAGCTCGGCGTCGTTCTGGGCGGCCGGATTGAGCGCGTGCATGAGTTGCAGATAGTCGTCGGAGAGCTCGGGATGGGTGCGGACGAAGTCGCGGAGCTGATTCAGGTCGCGCAGGGATTCGCGGTAGCCTTGCTCGAGAGGAGGTAACGGCGCCAAGCCATCGAACCGGCCATTCTGTGGGTAGACCGGCCCCGGTCCGCCGAGCGCTCCGTACCCGGTGTTGCCCTGCAAATTGCCGCCGGCTTGACCGAGTCCGTTCGCCTGTCCGTTCTGTTGGCCGCCCGGCTGTTGACCGCTAGCCTGCTGACCCGATTGTGACTGTCCCGGCTGTCCTTGCTGACCGGGCTGCCCGTTTTGGCCCGGTTGCCCGTTTTGGCCCGGTTGCCCGTTTTGGCCCGGTTGCCCGTTTTGGCCCGGTTGCTGACCAGGCTGCCCTTGACCATTTGACCGCTCGCCCGGCTTTTGTCCGCCCGGCTGATTTCCGCGAGCCTGCGCCATTTGCTGCATGCGATTGCGGATGGCTTCGAGCTGCGACAAGGCCTTCTCGTATTCGCCCTTGTCTTCGCCGGGGCCGCCCTTGGCTTGCTGACCGCCCTGCGCCATCATTCCTTGCGCTTCTTGCAGCTTGTCCCGCAGATCATTCAGGCCCATGGCGACGCTGTTTTCGCGCACCCAGACTTGCATGCCGTAACCCTGGCGCAGCCATTGCGCGTTACGTCGCATGTTCATTTCGAGCTCTTTCTGCTGCGCGTCGGACAAGGCTTCGCGCAGTTTGGTGGCGACCGGATCCTGCGCGCCCGCCATGCTGCGCGCGGTGTCGGCCATCTGCTTCTGCATTTGCTTGAGCTGCTCGGCCATCTTGTCCTTCTGATCCGCGACGCGGCCGACCTGTTGCTGGGACTGACCCGGCTGACCGCCCAGCGCCTGGCGAAGCTGGCTTTGCGTTTCGCTTTCCTGCTGGGCCAATTGAGCGGCCTGACGCGTCAAATCGTCGAGCTGCTGCGACGCGTTCTGATGCTGCATGCCGTTGAGGATGTCGCGAGCATCCTGGAGACGTTGCGCGGCGATGCGCTGTCTGGCGTTGGCTTGTTCGGAGCCGCTGTTCTGCGGATTCTCGGCGTTGCGCATATCGTCGGCGGCGCGGGAAAGCTGGTCGATGGCGCGTTGAAGCTGCGGATCGGCCGTGGAACCGGTGCGGCCCGAACTCCCCGAGCGGCCGGGTTGACCGGAAGACAGCTGTCCCTGCCCCTGCTGGCTCTGGCCTTGCTGGGACTGATCGGACGATTGCTGCTGCGCCGAATCGCCGCGGCTGAGCTGTTCCATCTGGCGCTTGAGCTCTTCGGCTTCGCGGCGCAGCATTTCCTGCTCCCAACGCTGGCGGGAGGCCTGCTGCTGATCCTTGTGCTGCTGGCTCAACTCCTGCTGGCGCTTGGCCAGTTCCTGCAACTTCTGGAGCGCCTGGTCGATTTCCTTGGCGCGGCTGTCGGAGGCCGACTGGTGGCCGGTTTCGTACTGATTCTTTTCGCGGTCTAGCTCGAGATCGGCGAGGTTCTCCAGATCGCGGCCCATGCTGCCGCCTCCCGCGCCGCCGCCTCGGCTTCCGAACGCAACCTGTATATCGCGGAAGGTGGCTTCGGCGCGGAGAGCGTGCTGCAAGGCCTGCTGTTCGGGCGCGAGCGATTCGTTCCATTTCTGGGTCCGAATCTTCTGCGCCGATTCCTGCATCGCCTTCGCGGCTTCTTCCATGTCGGCGGTAAAGCTCTTGAATTGGGAATTGGCGTCGGCCAGCTCGCGCGCTTTCATGCGCTCGGCCAGCGACTTCGCCTGTCCGGCCAATTTTTCTTCCTGCTCGGCCAGGAATTTGGCGTCATCGGCGGCATCCTTATTCTTCGCGGAAGTTTTCAATTCGTTCCAGGTAGCGGCAATGATGTCCTTCTGGCGCTGCGAGATCTGTCCGGCGGGATCGTCTCCGCCTTGCATTCCAGCGCCCCCGCCGCCCGCCTCTTGCGATTGCGAATAGTTGCGCTCGAACGGTTCGGCCTGGATGAAGTACATGTCCGTCTTGCTGGTGGTATTGCGGGCGTCCTTGGCGGTCGCATAGATCGTGACCAGGTCGCCGGGCGAAAGCTTGTAGTCCTCTAGCGCGATCAGGTATTTGCCCTCAGCGGCTTTCGCGCCCTTTTTTCCGAGCAAGGAGACCACTTTCTCCGCGCCGCCGTTGACCGAATAATGCAAGCTCAAATCATCCAAACCGAAGTCGTCGCCGCCCTGAACGGCAACGCTCACCTCTTCAATGGGATTGACCTTGGCATCGCGGCCCGGGCGCGAGATACTGACCGTCGGCGCGGAATACTTACGCGCTTCGATGAAGAAATCCTCGGTCATGCGCACGTTCTCGCCTTGCTCGTTGACGGCCACGTGATACATCCCGTCCTTGTCGATGGGCACGCGGGCAGTGAGCCAATTCCCTTCCCCGCGCTTCAACTCGATCTGGCGGTCATCGCCGAGCATGAGCATGCCCTTGGCCAGCGGGCGGTCGGTTTCAACCGCCACTTCGGCTTCGGTGCCTTCGACGGCTCGCAGATCGCCGCCCGGATCTTCCACCGAATCCTTCATGCCGGTCCAGCTCGGATAGTGATACGTGACTCTAATTTTTTTGATGCCGGGCAGATCGATCACACGCAGCGTGTAATGTTTCGAAGTGACGGCGCCGGCTTCCACGTAATATTCGACATCGTTCGCCAATCCGCTGAACAAAAACTCGTAGGTATTGGCGCCGGGCGTCGGCAGCATGTCCAGGGGCTCCCACTTGGATGTGCCGCGATACTGTGCGAACAAACGAACCTTGGGCGCTTCGAAACCCTGCAAAAGCGCGGTGACCACCTGGTCGGACTTACGGCGAACGGTTCGGTCGCCGGGAGAAACGGAGATGTCGTAGAAGGCATGCGTTCCGGATTTCGGCGCGCCCGCCCACAGCAAAGACGTGCCGTAACCGAGATAACCGGGACCTGCCAGGATCAGCCACAGCAGAACGGCGATCGCGAAGCCGGCCGAGGTCAGGAGTCCCAGGATGGGGCCGGTGGGAACCAGGCGATGCGGTCCGCTGTTTTGGGCCACGCGCATCGTATCGCTTGCCAGAAGCTCCGCGAACGGTCCGGCGGCATCGGGCTTTTCGGCGAGAGTGAGCAGGCGTTCCTGGAAGTCCGGAAAAGTGCGTTCAGCGCGGCGCGCGGCATTGCGGCGATTCAGATTGAGCAGCGGGATCACGAGGCCGAAGGCGATGGCCGTGGCGACGGAGACAAAGAGAAGGATGCGGGCCGCCAGCACGCTACCCGACGAAAACGCGTAGCGGTTGACGATCCAGACCAGGAACACGGTCACCAGCAGAGCCGAGACCGTGACCAGGGACGCGCCCTTGGAAACGGCCAGGAAGCGCAGGCGGCTTTCCAGGCGTCCGAGATACGCGTTGAGTTGATCGAGGGCGTTCATTTACGCGGCCTCCTTCTCCACCGACAAGTATCGGCTGGCGATCACTGATTCGATTATGGCGATTATCAAGACCAATAGCAAAGCGTAGCGCCACAGGCTCCAGGGACGCGCCGCGCTCGCCGATTCGGCGCCCGCCGAGGGGATGTCGGAGCCGCGCCCGGTGTTTCGCCACAGCTCCAATGTTTCCTTGGGCACAGGCGTCAGATCCGATTCCCGGCGGTCGGCGTGAACGGCCACCATTTCCTCGCGTCCGTTAGTTCGATGAATCTCGTAGAACCCTTCGCGACTCATCTGGAAAGACTGCGTGGTGGTGGCTTCCTGGAGAGACAGGGGATGCTTCCCGTCCGGGTCGACAATTTCGACCGAAGCCCCTTGGTCCTTAGCCGAGCGGAGTTCCACATAGGAATCGACGGCGACATTGGTGGATTGGTCGTGCTGCCCGCCCAAATATCTCGCGGTTTCCTCGACGAACGGAACAAAGGAGGTATGCAGCGGGAAATCGTTCGAGATCTTGTCGAACGTGGAAGCGAATACCAGCACGCGGCCCTCGCCCACTTGCTTTTCGAGCAGCAGGGGCAATTGATTGGTGAGACGCGCGAGCACCCGCGACTGGCCGGGATCGACGCGAATCACCTGGTAGAACTGGACGCCATCCAGCTTGTTGGCGCGGCGCAAGGAAGGATGCTCAGCGTCGGCGGTGGCGACGATCTGAAACCGATCGCCTTCGCGGGAGGCGTAGCTGGACCCTTGAATCGGTTCATTGGAAACCGGGACTCGCGGCTGTGCGGCCGAATGAACGCCCAGAACCACCAGCAGCGAACCGCCGCTATTGACGTAACTTCGCAAGCTGTTTTCCATTCCCGGCGGCAGCGGACCGGTGTCGGAAAGCACGACGAAAGCATATTTGGAAAACGCCTGGTTGCCCGCCTGTTCCACCGCGAGCGGTTCGAGGACGAAGCCCGCCTCGGAGACAGATTCGAGCGCGGCGCGATAGTACAGCTCGTCGCGTTGCTCGCCGGCGGCGTGCAGGAACAGGACTGGGTGCGGATCGGAACGCTCGATGGCGAAGGGAAAACGATCATCCTCGCGCAGCGGGTCCGCGGGCTCAATGCGGATCTCGCCTTTGTGGAAGCCGTGCGGCGATTCCAGCGATAAGAACTCCGCGCCCACGCGGCCGTTGGCGGGGACATCCACCGATTTGCTCTCGAGCACTTTGCCATCCAGCGCCAGCGAAACGGTCCGCTTGGCGGCATCGCCTCCGATATTGGCAATCACGGCCTGAACGCGCACTTTCTTCGGGTCGTAGATCTTAGCCGGGGCGGTCACGCTTTCCACCAGCCAATTGGGATCCTTGGAATCGGCCACGGAATCGAAGATCAGGTTGGTATCCTGGCCCAGGCGCAGGTCGGCGAACGCCGGCGGAAGCGACGATTTCTGAAGGTCGCTCACAAAATGAACTTCGAGCGGCGTGCGGGAGGATTGCGCGATGGTTCGGAGCGCGCGCGCGAATTCGCCGAAGGAACTGCGCTCATCGGACGGTTGAATCGACTGGATGGCCGCCTTGAGCTGATCGGCGTCCTCCACCGATTGCGTCATAAAGTGAATGCGCGACCCGACGGTCAGCACCTGGCCACGCTCGCCGGAATTCAGGTTGGAGAGAGCGTTAAGCGCTAGCTGCTTGGCGCGCGCGAGGTGATCGCCGTAGCGCATGCTGAAGGAATTGTCGACGGCCACGATCAGCATTTTGCGGCTGCCCGTTCCGGCATTCGATCGGCTCACGAACGGATTGGCGAAGGCGAGCGCCAGCAGCAGCAGCAGCGCCACGCGTAAGGAAAGGAGCAACAGATAGCGAAGGCGCCGGTGCTTGATGGAACTTTGCGTGCGCCGCTCGAAGAACATCAGCGAGCTGAAGGGATGGGGGGTGCTTCGATATTGGCGCAGCAGGTGGATCCAAAACGGCAACCCCACGGCGACCGCTCCGGCAAGAAACCATGGCGCCAGAAAGCCCACTCAGATTCTCCCTTTGCGGACCAGGAAGTATTCGAGCATGGCGGCGTCCAAGGGACGGTCGGTGGGGAGCAGGAAGTAGTCAATGTTCGCGGCGGCAGCTTTCTTCTTGAGCGCCTCGATGTGAGCGTCGATCTTGGGACGGTATTCGTCGCGCACGTATTCGGGCGAAACTTCGAGCGCGTCCTGGGTTTCCATGTCCACCAGCAAGGCGGGCTCTTTGAGCGTCGGGCGGATTTCCTGGGGATCGAGGACGTGAAACAGGATCAGGTCGTTGCCGCGGAATCGCAGCGGCGCGACGGTGCCGATAACCGTCTCGGGCTGCTCGTAGAAATCCGAGAGCACCACTACGATGCCCCTGCGCCGCAGAAATTCCTGAAAGTGGATGAACGGCTTGGCGAAATTGGTGCGGATACCGAGTTTTGCGCTTTCGATGGCGTGCGCCACGCGCATGAATTGGCCTTGCCGCGTGGAAGGGCGGACATAGTTTCGAACATCGTCGTCGAAAACGATCGCGCCCGCGGCGTCGCGCTGCTGGTTGGCAAGATAGGCGAGAGAAACCGCGACAAAGCGCGCGTAGTCCAGCTTGCTGATGCCATGCGAGCTGAATCCCATGGACGCGCTCGAATCGAGCATTAGCGTCAACTGGCTGTTGGTTTCCCCGCGATAGCGCTTCAGGTAGGCGCGCTCGGTGCGGGCGTACACGTTCCAATCCACGTGCCGAAGGTCGTCGCCGGGCGTATAGGCGCGGTATTCGGCGAACTCCTGGCTGAAGCCGAAATCGGGCGATTTATGCAGGCCGGCCACGAATCCGTCCACCACGGTTTTCGCTACCAAGTCCAGATGCGAAATGCCGGCCAGCATCGCGGGGTCGATAAAACGGGTTGGAGCGCTTGGTAACACGTTCAGATCCTAATTTCAGATTTCTGGCTGGTCGCGCCGGCCGCCTTCGCCGCGAGTGGTCCGGTTATTTCGGCTCCGGCTTCCATTCCAGCAACCGCTTCAAAATCGCGTCGGAATCCAGGCGCTCGGATTCGGCGTGGAAATTGAGCAACAGGCGATGCCGCAGGATGGGGGCGGCCAAAGCGCGGATATCCTCGTAAGCGACGTGGTAGCGGTTGCGCAGCAGCGCGCGAGCCTTGGACGCGAGCACGACAAACTGAGCGGCGCGAACGCTGGCGCCGAAATTCACATAATTCTTGACGAAATCGGGGGCGCTGGCATCGTTCGGCCTGGTAGCGCGCACCAGCTCGACCGCGTAGCGCGCCACGGTATCGGCGATGGGCACCATGCGAACCAATTGTTGAAAATCCAAAATCTCTCCGGCGTTGGTCACTTCATCGACCTGCGCCACTTTCGTGGTGGTGGTCAGATCGACTACCTTCACCTCGTCGTCGGCGGACAGATAGTCGAGCACCGTATTAAACAGGAAGCGGTCGAGCTGCGCTTCGGGCAACGGATAGGTGCCTTCCAGCTCGATCGGGTTCTGCGTGGCCAGCACAAAAAAAGGCGCCTTGATCTGGTATTGATGGCCGCGGACGGTGCAGGATAGTTCCTGCATGGCCTCGAGCAGCGCCGATTGCGTCTTGGGAGGCGTGCGGTTGATTTCGTCGGCGAGCAGCACATTCGAGAAGATAGGCCCGGGCACGAAAGTCCAGGTGCGATGACCGGTGGTGGAGTCTTCCTCGATGATGTCGGTGCCGGTGATGTCGGACGGCATCAGGTCAGGGGTGAACTGGATGCGCTTGAACACCAGGCCCAGGGTTTGCGCCAAAGTGCGGACCAGCAGCGTCTTGGCGGTTCCCGGCAATCCGGTGATCAGGCAATGGCCGCCCACAAAAAGAGAGATCAAGACTTGCTCGACCACCTCCTCCTGCCCGACGATCACTTTGCGAACTTCGCGGACGATGGCGCGATGGGCCCCCTGGAAGCGATCGATGCGCTCCTTCAGTTCCGCCGAATCGGCGATGGCCGTGCTGAAACCTGTGCTTAGAGTCGACATTTTTATTTTGAGATTTCCAACAGTAGTTTCTGCGCCGGCTTGTAGCCGGGAGCGGCCTCCAGGGCCAGAAACACTTCGTCACGAGCTTCGTTCGTCCGGTTGGCCAGGTGGTAGGCGTTCGCCAACTGGAAATGGGCGCTCGCTTGATCGAGCGGCTTCAATGCGAGTACAGCCTGGTATTCCCGAATCGCAGCCGGCACATCCTTCTGGGCCAGCAACAGGTCGCCCAACCGCTTATGCAAATCCTGATCTTCCGGATAAATGTAGTTTAGACGATTAAGAGCGGCGGCTGCTTCCTTCGGCTGGCCGGCTTCTTCCTGCAGCGTCGCCAGGCGTTCGATGAGTAGAGGGCTGCGGCCGCCCACCCGGTTATATTTCTCGAGTTCCTTTCGCGCCGCCGCCTTGTCGCCCTTGGCCAGATAGGCCTCCGACATCAATTCGTAGACACTGCCGGGTTCGACGTAGTCGATGTAGAAATCCTCAATGACCGTGCCCTGGCGAATCACGTCGTCGTATTTCTTCGCGCGCAGATCCGCCACCATTTCCTTGAGCTGATCCTTCCATTCGGCGAAGTGTTGCACCGTAACCTTGGTATCCGCTTCGAGCCACGCCAGGAATTGCTTGTCGAAATCCTCGGGCGAAAGCCCCAGATCCTTTCGAATGACGTCGGGCGTGGATTCGAGCTTGGCGAACGAATGGATCATGTCGAGCAGCTTCGAGTAGCCCCACTTTTCGGCGATGAAACTGCAAATCTTGCCGCCCTGAAAATACGACACGATCACTTGCGATCCATAGCTGGGACGAATGAATCCGCGGTCGAGCTGCGCGATGGGCAGCAGCTTTTTGTTCTGGATGGCCTGGATGGCCTGCGGATCCAGGCGATCGCCCCAATCGGGCGCGGCGGCGGTTTCTTCGTAGACCGCGAGACCCTCGGTGAACCAGCGCGGCACGCGGTTATTGGTGGCCTGCAAAACGAAAACATGGCTCAACTCGTGCCACATGGTGCTGGCCCAGTGAAAGCTTCCCGGCTCGCGTCCGGACGGGCTGTCCATCGCAACCACGGAGCCGAATGTGACGCCTAGAGCGCCCAGCCCCGGCATTCCCATGGTGCGTACCGCGAAGTCTTCGTGATCCGGGTAGACTTCTACCTGAACCGGGCCGTCGAGCTTCATTTGATATTTCTTTTCGTAGGTGGCAATGGCGCGCTTCAGTTCCGATTCGAAATAAGGACGCAACAGCTCGGCTTCTTTCTGGTGAAGTCGCAGGATGGTGTTGCCGTTCTTGAACGTCACGAAATTCTTGTAGCTATCCAGCAGGCGCAGCGAGTTGACCGTTTCCGCGTTCCGATAATTGGCGTTGTAGCACTGCTCCAATTGCGCGCGTGCCTCGTTTTCATCTCCCAGGCGCATCAAATTCACGCCCAATTCCGCGCGCGCTTCCCACAGCCGCGGGTTCAGATCGAGCGCCTTGCGGTAGGCGCGAATCCCCTCCGTGTAACGCCGGTTGATCACGAAGAAGTGGCCGGCCGTGGAATAAGCTTCGCCGTAGACGGGGTTGATTTTGAGGATACGGTCGATCCACTCAGATTCGGTCTTGTCGTGCAGCCAATCGATGGTGGCGTGAATCGCCATGCCGTCCAGCGCTTCCGGCGAAATGGCGATGGCCCGGTCGGCCTCCTTGGCCGCGCGATCTTCATCGTTGTCTTCGAGCGCAAGGTAGGCCAGCAGCTCGTGCGCTTCCACCAGCTTGGGGTCGAGATCCGCGGCTTTTTGCGCGTATTCGGAGGCCTTGGCGCTGAAATTCTCGGAAGTGATCAGAGCCATGCCCAAGAAGGCATCGGCGTTGTTTTTGTCGATCTCGAGCGCTTCCTGGAACAGCCCGCGAGACTCGTCGGGCGTGAAGCGTTCGAGAAACAAGCGGCCCCAACGGACGCGATATTCGACGTTCTTGGGATGCTGCTTCAACAGCTCGCGGAACTGCGAGTTGGCTTCCTGATATTGCTCGGTACCCCACAATCCTTCAGCGCGCAGATAGGGGTCGGAACCGGAAGCGAGCCGCAGAAAGCACGCGTTCGATTCGGCTAATTGGCCGTGATGACGGAGCGTGCGGCATTGCTCCAAGGCTTGGGGGGCCGTCTGCGCGGGCGCGAGCGAACCCAAAATGAATGCCGCTAGGCACGCCGCGATGGTTTTCACTTGTCGAGCTCCGCTTGGGTCTTGGCCAACTCCAGCAGCAACGCCTGAAGCTGTTCTTTGTATTGTTCAGACGGCATGGCCGCCTTTTCGTACTTCAATTTGTCTATCTTCTGCTCCAATTGCTCCCGCTGGTCGAGCAGCGCCTTTTTTTCCGGCGTGGCAGCGGCCAATTGGGTGGCGCCGATCCGCAACACGATGAAGTGCGAGGCCACCAGTCCTTCTCCATTTTCGCTGGACGGCTTGCGCGCGCCATCGCCTTGCCCGACGTCTTCGAGCACCGCGTGCTCGGTGGCCAGGCGCTTTTGGGTTTCGTAGAACTGGTTGGTCTTTTGCTCGGCGTAGGTGAAGGCTTCCAGCGCCGTGAGGCCTTCGTTCTTGTCGGTGTCGGCGGCGGGATCGCGGAGCGCTTCCACCCAGTAGCGCGCGAAAACAGTGGCATTCTTTTCCGATCCGCTCTTGGTGGCCGTAATCACGATGCGGCCCTGCTTTTCGAGCGCTGCGCGAGACCCGCCGCTCGAACTGGTCATGTTCACCACCAACTGGCGTGTGGCGGCGATGCGGTCAAGCATGGACGCGATCTCGACGCCGGTCAGGTCCGGACCGGGGAGGTTGATCTTGTATTCGAATCCGTCGAAGCTGCCATGGCCGATCAGCATGAGCGCGACGGCGTCGGACGGCTTGGCTTCCTTGGCGATTTCCGCGAGCGCGGCGGTGACCTGGGCCTTGGTCGCCTGCCCACCGTAGAGCGTGGTGACTTTTGCGTCCGGCCCGCCTGCGCGCAGCAACTTGTCAATCTCCAGGGCGAGCGAAGAGAAGCGCTGTTCGTACTCGGGCTCGCCGCCCAGACCGGCCACGGTAACGTAAAATGTGGCGGCGCTCAGGTTCGACGTCAGGAGCAGCGCCGCAGCCAGCCAGACGCGCTTCATACGACACCCCATCGGCGGCGGAGCAACCACTCGGCGCAGCACAACAGCAGGGCGAAGAAAAACACCGCGGGCATATCCCATAAATCCCGGGTTTCGCGAACGCTGATTCCGGCATCGGAGTAGGAAATGTCCTCGCCCAGCCGGCTGACTTCGTTGGGCCGATAGTAGCGGCCCCCGGTCTGCGACGAAAGCTTTTCGAGCAGCTCGCGATTTTGCTCGAGATGGAAATTCTCCGCGATGCCGTTCTCGCGGCGGAAGGTGACCACGTCGCGGCCGAGTTCCTGCGTTCCACGGTGCGCCGTGACTTCGGCCACGTAGGAGCCCGCTCGGGGGGCGTCCGAATCGGCGGTGTACACGCCTTGATTCACCGGGTCGGGATGCAGATCCAGAGTTTCGGCCGCGCCACCCGGGCCGACCACGCGAGCTTCCACCGTAGCGTCGCTGGTGGGAAGGTAGGTTGTATCGCGAACTTCGGCGCGCAGGTGCAGCCGCCCGTCATCTTCCAGCGCCGGCCGCGGCGTGGACGCCACCACGCGCGTGGGCGTGTCGCTCACCAGCCATCGCAGCATTTGCCGCCAGAACATTTCGTGACTCATGTCCTCCACCGGCTGGAGCATTTGCCAGCGCCAGTCGCCGCCGGTGGCGAACACGGCCGTGCGTCCGCGTCCGTACTTTTGGGTGATCAGCAACGGTAGCGTGTGCCCGGCCTCGTTCATTTCGGCGAGCACGGTGGCGCCGGGCTTGGGAGTGCCAACCTCCTGGTAGTTCATCAGGTAGGGAAGCTTCTTCCAGCGCGCTACGTTCGCTTCCGGATTCTCTTCAATGCGCGTAATCAGACTGTCGCGGCCCGACGAGGTCAGCTCCGCGGTGGCGGGATCGCGATGAAACGTGTTCTTGTGATTCGGCAGCCGGACCGGCAGAAGATCGTCGAAGGGCGGTTTATCGTAGCCGCCATCGGCGAGCGCGCTGCGTCCGCCCAGAAACAACAATCCTCCGCCCCGGCGGTCCACGAACTGCCGGATCATATCCTGCTGGGCGGTGGTGAAGTAGTTGGCTTCCACGCTGCCGAGAATCAGGCCTTGAAAGCCGAACAAATCGTCGACCTTGGTCGGAAAGCTGACCTTCAAAAACTCGGCGCTGGTATCCGGAACCTGCGTATAGATCTTGTTCTGCGTGGTGCGTACGATGCTGAAAAGCGTGATGTTCTTATCATCCTCCACGGCGCGGCGCAGGAATTTGTAGTCCCAGCGAGGCTCACCCTCCATATAGAGAATTCTCGGCTTAGACGCATCCACATTCAGAACACGGGTCACGGAATTGTTGTTCTTGTTCTCCTCGCCGGGTTGCGGATCGACGGAAAACTCCAAGTCCTTCACTCCAGGTTCCCCGGCCGTGAACAAAATGGCTTCGGTCTGCGTTGTGCCGTCTCCCTTTAGCACAATGTCACGACTCGCCAGAATCTTTCCCGAATCGCGAACAACCAGATGCGCCTTGGCGCCGCGAAATCCCGCTTGTCGAAAACTCACTTCCGCTTCCAGTCGCGATTTGGCCAGCGATTTGGCCGGCAACTGGACGTCGGTCAGCTCGATGTCGCGCTCCATTTTCTCGCGCCCGAATCCGATAGTGTGGATCGGAATGCGCCGGCGCTTGATCTCGGAGATGGTTTCCAAATCGATACCGCCGGAGTTGTCCGCGCCGTCGCTCAGCAGAACCACCGCGCCGATCGGAAGGGTGGCCGAGTCCGCCAAAACGTCCTTGATGCTGTCACCGATGCGGGTGGCGGGTTCGTTGGCCGTAAGCTGATCGAGTTTTTCCAGACGCTGCAAATGGTCGCCGAAGCGGTAAAGTCGAACTTGAAATTTGGATTGCAGACTGCTGATTAAGCCGCCATTAAGCGCCCTAATGGCTTGATCTTTCCGCGCGAGGCCGTCCTCTTGAACACCCATGCTCTTGCTGTCATCGATCACCACCGCGACGATGTTTTGTTGCGGCCGCAGGGTTGCGATGCTGAGCGCCGGCTGCCAGAGCAGGAACAACAGCAGGCAGACCAGCAAGCTTTCGAGGAGCCAAACCACCCCGGTACGCGCGCCTCGCATGGACGGCGCGATGGCGTTCCGCCGACTCCAGATCAGGAAGCCCAAGCCGCCGGCGGCAGCTAGAAGCAAGAGAATCAGCGTCCAAACCGGCCATTGGCCGAGCAAAACGAACGTGCCTTTAGTGAATACGGTCCGCGGGTATTTGAACAGGAACTCAAACATCGGAATGGACCGGCGACAAGGTTAACAATGCGGCAACCGCGAATGCCCAGCGCATGAAAAGAAGATTCCGGACAGCCCTCAGAATAGCACGCTGCTATTGTTAGGTGTCGCGCCGGGACGCTTCGGTTACAGGAAAATGGCAGCAGGCGGTGTACCTTAGAGCCCGGCCACGGCGCAGTTCAAACAACGCTAGCGACCGTTCCGTTCGAAAAGCATGCGGTTGTTTCGAAGAGTATGATTCAATAGAGAATAACTGCTCTAGGCGGATGCTGACCTCACAATTCAAGTTTCGGAGAGACCTGCGCGCCTTGAATCGGCGGACGCGCGAATGGCGAATGATCCTGAAAGGCCTGGCCTCGACGGATCATCCGGTGATGGCGCACATCATTCCTATTCGCCGTTGCAATTTATCCTGTACCTATTGCAACGAGTACGACGATTTCTCCAAGCCCGTCCCGGTGGAAGTGATGACCGAGCGGTTGGATCAACTGGCCGCGCTGGGCACTACCATCGTGACGTTCAGCGGCGGCGAGCCTCTGTTGCATCCGGAGCTGGACCGTTTGATCACGCACGTCCGCAACCGGGGAATCC
>Ga0302324_100012948_pt1 | contig 16961 bp, 16 predicted proteins | sample Palsa_T0_1_FD_201949 | JGI IMG/M metagenome (GOLD analysis project Ga0302324, IMG submission 201949) | Peat permafrost microbial communities from Stordalen Mire near Abisko, Sweden - Palsa_T0_1 | ecosystem: Environmental > Terrestrial > Soil > Palsa > Peat permafrost | place: Sweden: Abisko...
CGTCGGACCGGATGGCAAGCAGGTCGGGCATCTCGGCTTCCAACCGCTGCCCGCGATGCAGCGCGTCGGCATCGCCGACGCCTGGTCGTACTCGTGGGATCAGTTCACCAACGTCATCGGCCGGACGCTGGGGCTGCTGGGCAGCTTGGTGACGCATCCCTCGACCGTGGCGGGCCAGGTCCAAGGACCGATCGGGATGGCGCGCGTCACGGCCCAGGCCCAGCAGTTCGGCCCGGCGGTGTTCCTGTTCGTGGCGGCGATGATCTCGGTCTCGCTGGGCATCATCAACTTCTTGCCGATCCCGGCGATGGACGGCGGCCGCGCCGTCTTCATCCTGGTCGAGATGCTGCGCGGGCGGCCGGTCGACCCCGAAAAGGAAGCGCTGGTGCATGTCGGCGGCTTCGCGGTGCTGATCGCGCTGATGCTCGCCGTCTCCTATCACGACGTCACGGCGGCGATCGCCGGCCGTTCCGTTTTCTAGGCCGTCTGGTAGGATAGCTGCGATGATCCGTTTGCGCCGCCGGACCAAGCCCGTGTTGCTCGAGAACAAGTCGAGCTGGTCCAAGGACGCCAAAAAGGTTTGGATCGGCGGCGACCACCCGGTGGTCGTCCAGTCGATGACCACGACCGATACGGCCGACGTCGACAAGACGCTCGAGCAGGTGTACGGCTTGGCGATGGCCGGCTGCGAGGTCGTGCGGGTGACCTGTCAGGACGTGCGCGACGCGGCGGGCCTGCCGGCGATCGTGGCGCGTTCGCCGGTCCCGATCGTCGCCGACGTTCATTTCGATCACCGCATGGCGCTGGCCGCAATCGAAGCCGGCGTCGCGAAGCTGCGCCTCAACCCGGGCAACATCACCGATCCGGTCAAGACCCGCGAGGTCGTGCGGCTGGCGATCGAGCGCGGCACGCCGATCCGGATCGGCGTCAACATGGGATCCCTCGCCCGGGACCTCGAGGAGAAGCTCGGCCACACCCCCGAGGCGCTGGCCGCCTCGGCGCTGCGCCACGTCGACATCCTCGAAGAGCTCGGCCACACCGACATCATCATCTCGGTCAAGGCCCACGACGCGGTCACCACGATCTACTCGTACCGCTTGCTGGCCAAGCAGCTCGACGAGCGCGGCACCCCCTATCCGCTTCACCTGGGCGTCACCGAGGCGGGGCTCCCGATGGACGGCACGATCAAGTCGTCGATCGGCCTAGGCGTCCTGCTGTTCGAGGGGATCGGCGACACCCTGCGCGTCTCGCTGGCCGCCGATCCGGTCGAAGAAGTGCCGGTCGCCTGGGGGATTCTCAAGGCGCTGGGGCTGCGCGAGAAGGGCTTCGACATCACCGCCTGCCCGTCGTGCGGCCGAGCGGAGATCGAGGTCGTCGAGCTTGCTCGCATGGTCGAGGCTATCGCCAAAGAGTACACCGCGCCGGTCAAGGTCGCGGTGATGGGCTGTGTCGTCAACGGACCGGGCGAGTCTAAAATGGCAGATGTCGGCATCGCGGGAGGTAAGGGCAAAGGCGCCATCTACCGAAAGGGAGAGCTGGTGGGGACCTTCGCCGAAGCCGACCTCTTGGGTCGGTTGCGCCTCGAGATCGAGAAGGTCATCGCCGACCAATATCCGGACTATCTCCACGAGATCAATCGTGAACCGACCGCTGTCTGAATTCGTCCCCGACGGACGACTGATCGTAGCGACCGCCGTGACCGCCCTGGCCGCGTCGCTGGCGCTCGCCCTGTCGACGCCGACCACGATCAGCGTCGACGGCCAGCGGCTGGCCTCCGACGTCGCGCCCGTCACGACCCCAGGCGGCGCATACCTGCCGTTGCGCGTCGTCTCCGACGCCTCGGGCGCCCGGACGTCGTACGATTCGCGCAGCGGTGAGATCACCGTGCGGCGCGGCTCCGAAGTCCTCGCGATGCACATCGGCGCGACCACCGCCAACATGAACGGCCATCGCATCACGCTCGCCAAAGCTCCCTTCGCCGTGCGCGGCCGCGTGATGGTTGCGAGCGCGACGATCTCGCGCGCGTTCGGCTCTACCGTCCGCTACGACGCGCGCCACGACCGCGTCATCGTGCGCACACCGGGCGTGGTGGTCGCCGGTGCCGCCGACGACGAGCCGTAAGCTACTAAGGGGCCGCTGAAACCCGTCGTGTGAGTCCCGCGCGAGCGGGTACGAGTCTCGCGTGTCGCCCGAGATTCGAACGAACGTGATCTCCGCTCGGCTGACGCGCCGGCGCTTTCTGTTGCGCGCGGTGCTGCCGGCGGTCGCAACCGGAATCGCCGTCGGGACGCCGCGGCTGAGTGCGATGGCACGCGCGGTGACGTCGGTGACGGTGATACCGGCCAGCGGTCCGGGCGCGGTCGCCGTGACGCTCAACGTCAATGGTGCCGACCATGCCTTGGAGATCGAGCCGCGTGTCACGCTGCTCGACGCGCTGCGCGAGCGGCTCGCGCTGACCGGGACGAAGAAGGGCTGCGATCAAGGACAGTGCGGCGCCTGCACCGTGCTCGTCGACGGCCGGCGCGTGAACGCGTGCCTGACGCTCGCCATCGCAACGGAGGGGAAGAAGGTCACCACCGTCGAGGGGCTCGCTCACGACGGCCGGCTCCATGCGGTGCAAGCGGCGTTCATCGAGTACGACGCGTTCCAGTGCGGCTATTGCACGCCCGGACAGATTTGCTCGGCCGTGGGCTTGATCGCCGAGGGCCGCACGCGCTCCGATGCCGAGATCCGCGAGTACATGAGCGGGAACATCTGCCGCTGCGGCGCCTACACCAACATCGTCGCCGCGATCAAAGTCGCCGCGGGGCACGCCTGATGCGGCCGTTCGCCTACGCGCGGGCGCACAGCGCGGATGACGCCGTCGCGGCGCTGGCCCAGAACCCCGGCGCGGCGTTTCTCGCCGGTGGTACCAACATCGTCGACCTCATCAAGATCGACGTCGCGATGCCCGGCATGCTGGTCGACATCGGAGCGCTGCCGCTGGCGGCAATCGACGTCGCGCCCGACGGGACCGTGCGCATCGGCGCGCTGGCGCGGATGAGCGACACCGCCGACCACGCCGCCGTGCGGTCAGGCGCGCCGGCCGTGTCGATGGCGCTGAACCTGAGCGCCTCGGCGCAGCTGCGCAACATGGCGACCATCGGCGGCAACGTGCTGCAGCGCACGCGCTGCGTGTACTTTCGCGATGTCACGCAGCCGTGCAACAAGCGCGCGCCGGGGACCGGCTGCAGCGCGATCGGCGGCGACGACCGCAAGATGGCGATCTTGGGCGCCAACGCGCTCTGCATCGCGGTCAACCCGTCGGACTTCTCGGTGGCGATGCTGATCACCGACGCGACGATCCACCTGCGCGGGCCGGCCGGCGAGCGCACGACCCCGTTCCTCGGTTTTCAGCGGCTGCCCGACGATCCGGCGCGCGACACGAACATCGGCCCCGGCGAGCTGATCACCGCGGTCAGCTTCGTGCCGAGCTCGTTGACCCGCAACTCGACGTATCTCAAGGTGCGTGACCGCGCCTCGTATGAGTTCGCGCTGGTCTCGGTCGCCGCGGCGCTCGACGTGCAGGGCGGAACGATCCGCAACGCGCGCGTCGCGCTGGGCGGCGTCGCGCACGCGCCGTGGCGCGCGCTCATAGCGGAGGCGTCGCTCATCGGCAAGCCGGCCGCCATCGCCACGTATGCCGCCGCCGCCGACGCGGAGCTGCGCGCGGCCAAGCCGCAGCGGCTCAACGGTTTCAAGATCCCCTTGGCGCGCAACGCCATGATCCGCGCGCTCGCGACGGTCGGAGGCGCGGCATGATCGGCGCGCCGGTCGAACGTGTCGACGGCGTGGCGAAGGTCACCGGCGCCGCGCGCTACCCGTACGAAGAGCCGGTGGCGAACGTCGCCTACGGCGTGATCGTCACCAGCACGATCGCGGCGGGCCGCGTGACGTCGATCGATGCGCACGTGGCGCAATCCCTGCCCGGCGTCGTGCTGGTGATGACGCACGAGAACGCGCCGCAGGTGAACGCCGACGCCGGCGATCGCAAGCTGCAGGTGCTGCAGAGCGACGCGGTGTTCTACGACCGCCAGCCCGTCGCGCTGGTCGTCGCCGACAGCTTCGAGGTCGCTACCGACGCGGCGTCGCGCGTGGCGGTGACGTACGACCGCAAGACGCCGGCGACGACGATGAGCTCGCCCGGCGCGCAGACGTACACGCCGCCGCAGGCGAACAACAACCCCTCCGACACGACGCGCGGGAACTTCGACGCGGCGTTCGGCTCGGCCCCGGTGAAGCTCGACAACACCTACGTGACGCCGACCGAGTTCCACAACCCGATGGAACCGCACGCGACGGTGGCCAGTTGGTCGGGCGGCGACCTCACGATCTACGACGCGACGCAAGGGCCGTTCCCGCGCCGGGCGAGCGTCGCGAAGATCTTCGGGATTCCCGACACGAGCGTGCGCGTCGAGGCGAAGTTCATCGGCGGCGGGTTCGGATCGAAAGGCGGCACGAACCCGCACTGCATCCTCGCCGCGATGGCTGCCAAGGTGACGGGCCGCCCCGTGAAGATCGTGTTGACCCGGCCGCAGATGTTCGGCGGCTTCGGCAACCGGCCGCGCACCGAGCAGCACATCCGCATCGGCGCGGACCGCAGCGGCAAGCTGCTCGCCATGGCCCATGACGTGCGCTCCCAGGGGTCGCGCTACGACGACTTCATCGAGAACGCTGCCGTGATCACCCGCATGCTCTACGCCGTTCCGAATCAGATCACGACGCATCGCGGCGTGCGCTACGACGTCGTGACGCCGACCTACATGCGCGCGCCCGGCGAGTCGAGCGGTTCCTTCGCGCTCGAGTCCGCCGTGGACGAGCTGGCGTACGCGACTGGGATCGATCCGCTCCAGCTGCGGCTGATCAACTACGCCGAGAGCGATCCGTCCGAGAACAAGCCGTGGTCGTCCAAGTCGCTGCGGCAGTGCTACGCGCAGGCCGCCGAGCGCTTCGGGTGGTCGGCGCGCAAGCCGGCGCCGCGCTCGATGCGGACCGGCGACGGCCTCTTGGTCGGCTACGGGATGGCAACCGCGACCTACCCGTCGAACCGCTCGTCGGCCTCGGCGTCGGCCACGCTGCACGCCGACGGCACGGTCACCGCGAGCAGTGGCGGCGTCGACATCGGCACCGGCGCCTACACCGCGTTCACGCAGGTCGCCGCCGGCGCGGTCGGCGTGCCGGTCGCGCGTGTGCACTTCGATCTGGGCGACACGACGCTCCCGCCGGCGCCCGAGGCCGGCGGCTCGCAGCTCACCGCCAGCGTTGCGAACGCGGTGCATGCCGCCGGCGTCGCCTTGCGCGAGAAGGTCGCGGGGCTGGCGATTGCGGACGGGAACTCACCGCTGCACGGGCGCCAGCTCGCCGACCTCGGGTTCGCCGACGGCCGCGTGTTCGTTCGGGCCCAGCCCTCGACGCGCGAGAGCTACGTCGCCATCATTCGCCGAAGCGGACAGCCGTCCGTATCGGCGCGCGCCGACCTGCAGCACGACCGGCGGCAGAAGGGGCCGTACTCCTCGCACGCGTTCGGGACGCACTTCGCCGAGGTGCACGTCGATCCCGATCTCGCCACGGTGCGGCTGGCCCGCATGGTGAGCGCGTTCGCCGCGGGGCACATCGTCAACGCGCGCACGGCGCGCAGCCAGTTCATGGGCGGCACGGTGTGGGGCGTCTCGATGGCGCTGCACGAGGAGGGGCGCATCGACGAGCGCACCGGCCGCTACATGAACGCGGACCTCGAGAACTACCTCGTGCCGGTCAACGCCGACATCCCGTCGATCGACATCATCCTGGTCGACGAGCGGGACCCCTACGTCAACCCGCTGGGCATCAAGGGTATCGGCGAGATCGGCAACGTCGGCAGCGCCGCGGCGGTCGCCAACGCCGTCTACCATGCCACCGGCAAGCGGGTTCGCGAGCTGCCGATCAGTCCGGAGAAGCTGTTGAGCTGACGCCGCGGCCTTCGGCAGGCCGCGGCGACGATCGCCGTAAATCCCGGCAGCAATGACGAACATTCGCTGGTGGATCGTGATAATGGCGTTCGTCGGGATGACGATCAACTATCTCGACCGGACCGCGCTCGGCGTCGCGGCGCCGTGGATCGCGAAGGATCTGCACCTCGCGCCCAAGGCGGTCGGCTCGGCGCTCAGCGCGTTCTTCATCGCGTATGCGCTCTGTCTGATCCCGTTCGGCGCCTTTGTCGACCGTGCCGGGCCGCGCCGCGCCTACCCGCTGGGCATGGTGTGGTGGTCGGTGTTCTCCGGGCTGACCGCGGTCGCGAACGGACTGGGTTGGCTCTTCGGGATCCGGTTTCTGCTCGGTGTCGGCGAGGCGAGCTCGATGCCGACCAACGCGAAGGTGACCGCGACCTGGTTTCCGCGCCAGGAACGCGCGCGCGCGTCGTCGATCTGGGACGCCGGCGCGCGGGTCGGCATCACGCTCGCGTTCCCGCTGGTGGGCGGCCTCATCGCGTTCGCCGGCTGGCGCGCCGCGTTCGTGGTGACCGGCATCATCGGGATCGTCTGGGCGGTCGTGTGGTACGCGCTGTACCGCGACCCAGAAGGGTCGCGCGCGAACGCGGCCGAGCTGGCGCACATTCGGGCCGGCGCCGTACCCGAACCCACCGGTCGCATCTCGATCGGCGAGCTCTTCCGATACCGCACGGTGTGGGGGATGATGATCGGCTTTTTCTGCTCGAACATCGTCAACTATTTCTTCGTGACGTGGTTTCCGTCGTATCTGGTGAGCGTTCGGCACTTCTCGCTGACGTCGGTCGCGACGGTCGGGATGATCCCGCCGCTGTGCGGCATCGCCGGCGGGCTGCTCGCCGGCGTCGTCGCCGATCGTCTGCTGCGCGCCGGCTGGAGCGTCACCGCCGCGCGCAAGACGTGTCTGGTCGGCTCGCTGATCGTCGCGTCGGTGATCGCGCTGGCCGTGATCGCACCGACCACGCCGATGGCGATCGCTCTCTTCTCGCTGGCCAATGCCGCGATCGCTTTCAACGGCGCCAGTATCAACGGGCTCGCACCCGAGGTCGCGCCGACTCGCGCGTACGTCGGTACGCTCCAAGGGATCCAGACCTTCGGCGGCAACCTCGCCGGGATCGTCACCGCGTTCGCGACCGGTGTGATGGTCGAGATCACCAGCGGGTCGTTCGTGATTCCGGTGGCCGTCGCCGGCTGCTTCGCGCTGCTCGGCGCGCTCACGTATCTCGTCGTCGTCGGCAAGATCGAACCGTTGGGCGCTCGGCCCGACGTCGCCGGTGCGGTAACGTCGTCTTGAACTCAGCCTGACACGAGGATGCCGTCGCGCAGCACCGGCGCGACGTCGAGGGTGTCGAGCGCGGCGCAGCGGGTGATGTCGCGCGCGAAGCCCTTGCGCGCGAGGTGCTGCGCGTGGTCGGCGCTGGCGATCGCGTCGTCCAGTCGCGACGCGACCGCGCGGTAGAGCAGCGCCGCGGCGCGCGCGCCGTCGCGCAGCTCGACGTCGGCGATCGAGGTCAGCAGCGCGTCGACCAGCGCGCCCGCGCCGATCGCGTCCTCGAAGGCGAAGGCGCCGCTCTCGCCGGCGCAGACGATGAACACGTCGCCGTCCTCGTGCGCGAGCGCGTCGGCGACCGCGCTGCGGTTGACCAGCGCAGCGGCGCGGACCGACGTCGCGCCGCTGACCGCGCGCATGGCGCGGGTCCCGTTGGTCGTCGCCATGATCAGCGTCTTGCCGGCGACCGTCTCGGGAGTGAACGACGCCGGCGAGTTGTCGAGGTCGAAGCCTTCGATGTGCTCGGACTCGCGCTCGCCGCAGAGCACGACCCGGTCGCGACCGAGCCGCTGCCCGAGCGCCATCGCGTCGGCCGCATCGGCCGCCGGTATCACGCCCGCGGCTCCGGCGTGCAGCGCGGTCGCGATCGTGGTCATCGCGCGCAGCACGTCGACGACCGCGACGTGCGCGTCGCGCACGACGTCGGTCGGCCAGGGCGGCCCGAGCAGGACCTCGATCGATCGGCCCACAGCCTCGTCCGGTACTCCGCCCGGCGGCGCGCCGCCTGTGTTCGCAGTCGTTCGACGGCGCGCGTCGAACGGCTCGTGCGGTGGCAAGCGGCGACGGCGCGAGCGCGAACGTTCTCGATCTGGTGGTGCAGGCGTTGCCGCACCTGCGCGGCGGGCTGGGCGAGGACTCGGCGAGCTTCACGGCGCGGCTGCTGTACGAGAACCTCGGTTTGGACGCGTGCGCGGTGGTCGATACCGAACGCGTGCTGGCGTACGTGGGGCGCGGCGAGGATCACCATCTCGTCGGCGGTCCGGCGCTCACCGGGCTGACCCACCGCGCGATCGCGACCGGCCAGCCTTCGACCGCGCGCTCGCGCGAGGAGATCGACTGCCCGGTACCGGGCTGTCCGCTCACCGCGGTGACGATCGCGCCGTTCATCGTGCGCGGCGCGGCGGTCGGCGCGCTCAAGCTGTATCGCGCCGGAACGCCGATCGCGGCGGACGACGAGCGCGTCGCGGTCGGTCTGGCGCGCGTGTTCTCCGTCTCGCTCGAAGCCGCCGAGCTCGATGCGCGCTCGGCGCTGGTGACGCAGGCCGAGCTCGACGCGCTTCGCGCGCGCGTTTCGCCGCACTTTCTGTTCAACACGCTCACCACGATCGCCGCGCTGACCCGCACCGATCCCGAACGCGCCCACGATCTGGTGGTCGACTTCGCCGAGTACTTTCGCGACTCGCTGGCGCAGCACGCGGAGTTCGTCTCGCTCGACGAAGAGCTCGAGCACGTCGAACAGTACCTGCGCTTCGAGCACGCGCGTTTCGGCGAACGGTTGCAGGTCGCGTTCGAGGTCGATCCGCGCGCGCGCCTCGCGCTCGTCCCGGTGCTGTCGGTGCAGCCGCTGGTCGAGAACGCCATCATGCACGGGCTCGCGCCCAAGGGCGGCGCCGGAACGGTCCGCATCGGCGCGCATCTCGAAGCGGCCGGAACCGCGATCTCGGTGACCGACGACGGTGTCGGTTTCAGCCCCGATCTGGCACGGCGGCACAGCGGTAACGGGATCGGGATGGACAACGTCAACCAGCGGCTGACCAAGCTGTTCGGTCCGGCCAGCGCGCTGCGCGTCGTCAGCGGCGCGGGGACCGGGACCACGGTCAGCTTTCACGTGCCGGTCCACCTACCGGCGGCCGCCCGTTGAACGGTCCGCGTTGCGCGCGCTAGTCGTCGACGACGAGCCGCTGGTCCGCAGCGAGCTGGTCTACGCGCTGGGCAAGGTCGCGGCCGACGTCGAGGTGACCGAAGCGCCCGACGCGGTCGAGGCGCTGCGCGAGCTGGCCGCGGCGCGCTACGACGTCGTGTTCCTCGACATCAACCTGCCCGGGCTGGGCGGTTTGGAGGCGACGCGCGTGATCAACGCGCAGCCCGTCAAGCCGCAGGTCGTGTTCGTCACCGCGCACGACACGCACGCGGTCGACGCGTTCGAGCTGGAGGCCTTCGATTACGTCGTCAAGCCGGTCTCGCAGGAACGCCTCGCGCGCACGATCGAGCGCCTGCGCGCGTCGCGGACGAGCGCGGGCGCACCGGCCGCGGGGCCGACGGCGCAGTCGCGCGTCGCGCTCGAGGACGGCGAGCGGACGCGCTTGGCCAAAGTGGCCGAGATTCGTTACGTGCAAGCGAACGGCCACGTCGTGACCGCGCGGCTGTTCGATGCCGACCTGCGCTGGAAGGGATCGCTGGCCGATGCCGCGGCGCGTCTCGAACCGGCCGGCTTCCTGCGCGTGCACCGCGCGTACCTCGTCAACCCTGAGCGCGTCGTAGAGGTGGAACCCTACTTCGCCGGCGCGTACCTGCTGCGCGTCGACGACAAGGCGCGCAGCGAGGTCCCGATCTCCCGCAACTATCTGCCCGCCGTTCGCAAAGCGCTCGGACTCTAGAGGCTCCCTAACCGTCCCGACGGTTCAAGCGGAAGCTGCCGGTACCGGTGCGACGTGCACGACGGCTTCCAGCGGTTCGCCGTTGACGAAGTGACCGAGATTGCGATCGAGCAAGGCGAGGACGCGGCGCGCCGGCACGTCGCCGCCGTAACCGGCGACGTGCGGCGTGATGATGACGTTCGGGAGCTTCCAGAGAGCGTGATCCGCGGGCAGCGGCTCGGGTTCGGTGACGTCGAGCGCGGCGCCGCCCAGCCGCCCGTTGGCGAGCGCGTCGTGAAGGGCTGAACCGTCGACGATGCCGCCGCGGGCGATGTTCACCACCAGCGCGTGCGGTCGCAGCGCGGCCAGTGCCGCCGCGTCGACGAGGTGGTGCGTCGTCGCGTCGAGGGGAACGGCGACGATCAGCGCGTCGACGCGCGCCAGCGCGTCGTGCAGCTGCGCAACCGGGATGCTCTCGTCGGCGAGCGCGTCGCTGCGTCCGGTGCGCGTAATCGCGACGACGCGGGCGCCCAGCGCGCGCAGCCGCACCGCGATCTCCTTGCCGATGTTGCCGAACCCGAGCACTGCGACGGTCGCGTCGTTGAGCGTTCCGATCCGCGCGGCGACCGATTGATCCCAGCTGCTGGTCGACGCGCTGGCCTGCATCTCGGGCAGCCGGCGCACGAGCGCGAGCAGCGTGGCGACGGCGTGCTCGGCGACGGTCGGCGCATAGGAGTCGCCGGCATTGGTGATCGTCAGACCGGCCGGCGCGCCGAACGCGACGACCGGATCATAGCCCATCGTGAGCACCTGCAGCCAGCGCAGACGCGGTGCATTGCGGGCAAGTGCCTCGACGAGCGCGACGTCGTAGAACCCCGGCCACAGCCAGAGCGCGTCGGCGTTGCCGAGCTCGGCGTGCAGCGCCTCGGCATCGGCGGCGACGACGGCCTCAACGCCGTGACGGGCCGCGACGGCCGTGAGCCGTTCGGCCAGAATCGGGGTCCGAACCACGATGCGCATCGTCCCCCGGTGCAGCGAACCGCTCGCCGCATCCTGCGCCCGGGCGACCGCCCGACGAGTGGGTACAAGCGACCGGTGTAGGTTCCGTGGAGGTACGCGATGTCGCGCTGGTATTGGCTCTTGATCGTGCCGTTCGTGGCGCTGCTGGCACCCGTCTACTTGAAGACCGAGCCCGCGCTGGGGGGCTTTCCGTTCTTCTATTGGTACCAGTTCGCAGTGCTGATCGTCAGCGCCGTGCTGACCTGGATCGTGTACCGCGCGACGCGGGAGACGCCGCAATGATCGACGGCGTCGCTCTGACCGTCTTCATCGTGCTGTTCCTGTTCGTGACGGTGCTCGGCTTCTATGCCGCGCGCTGGAACCGCGCCGACCTGAGCAGCCTCAACGAATGGGGCCTCGGCGGACGGCGCTTCGGCACCATCATCGTCTGGTTCTTGCTCGGCGGCGACCTCTACACGGCGTACACCTTCATCGCGGTGCCGGCGCTCATGTTCGGCGCCGGCGCGACGGGCTTCTTCGCGGTGCCGTACACGATCATGATCTATCCGATGGCGATGATCGTGCTGCCGCGGCTGTGGGCCGTCTGTCACCGCCACAACTGGATCACGCCGGCCGACTTCGTGCACGGCCGCTACGGCAGCCGCAGCCTCGAGCTGGCGGTCGCGCTGACCGGCCTGCTGGCGACGATGCCGTACATCGCGCTGCAGCTGGTCGGCATCCAGGTCGTCCTCGCGACGATGGGGATCACCGGAACCGGGATCATGGCCGACGTGCCGCTGATCGTCGCGTTCGTCATCCTCGCGGCCTACACGTACACCAGCGGCCTGCGCGCGCCGGCGATGATCGCGATCGTGAAGGACACGCTGATCTACATCACCGTCATCGTGGCGGTGATCGTGATCCCGATGAAGCTCGGCGGCTTCGGACACATCTTCGCGGCGGCGCAAGCCGCGCTGGCCGCGCATCCGAAGCCCGGGTCGATCGTCGTCGCCCCGGCGGCGTTCGGCGCCTACGCGTCGCTCGCGCTCGGCTCCGCGCTGGCCTTGTTTCTGTACCCGCACAGCATCACCGGCGTGCTGAGCTCGCGCAACGCCGACGTCATCCGCCGCAACGCGGCGTTTCTGCCGGCGTATAGCCTCATGCTCGGGCTCATCGCGCTGCTGGGCTATATGGCGCTGGCGGCCGGCATCTCGACCAAGACCACCAGTCTGGCCGTGCCACTGCTGTTCAAAGCGATGTTTCCGTCGTGGTTCGTCGGCGTTGCGTTCGCGGCGATCGCGATCGGCGCGCTCGTTCCGGCGGCGATCATGTCGATCGCGGCGGCCAACCTGTTCACCCGCAACGTGTGGGTGCGCTACGTGCGTCCCGCGGCGACCGAATCGGAGGAATCGGGAATCGCGAAGGTCACCTCGCTGGTGGTGAAGGTCGGCGCGCTGGCGTTCATCATCTTCATCCCGCTGCAGTACGCGATCAACCTGCAGCTGCTCGGCGGCCTGTGGATCCTGCAGACGCTGCCGGCGATCGTGTTCGGCCTGTACACGCGCTGGTTCCACGCGCGGGCGCTGTTCGCCGGCTGGCTGGTCGGGATGGTGGTCGGCACGGCGATGGCAGCATCGCAAGGCTTCGCGTCGATCTATCCGCTGCACGTTTTCGGTGCGGTCTGGCCGGCCTACGCGGCGGTCTACGCGCTGATCGCGAACTTGGTCGTCGCCGCGGTCTTCACCCCGGTCTGCGACGCGCTGCGGCTGCCGCGCGCCGGCGACGCGGTGAACGCGGGCGACTTCGAGGACCGGGGTTTGGACACCGTACCGCTCACCGCGCCGTAACTAGATCGGAACGTCCGGATAGACGTCGGGGACGTCGGCGTCGTGCGTCGTCTGGCGGAATCCGTAGGAGAAGTAGACCACCAAGCCGACCAGCAGCCACGCGCCGAACCAGGCGAACGTGATGAACCCCAGGCCGAGTATCGCCAGGGCGCCGGTGATCACGATCCCGCCGATCGCGGTCACCCACACGAACGGCGTTCGGAACGGGCGCGGCAGATCGGGCCGGCTGACCCGCAGGAACAGCACGCCGAGGCAGACCGCGATGAAGGCGCTCATCGTGCCGATGTTGACCAGCGACAGCAAGAGATCGAGCGGAAGGATGAGCGTGAAGAGCGCGACGATGATGCCGGTGATCCCCGACATCAGCGCGGGCGTGCGGAACCGCGGATCGATCTTGGCGATGCCCGGCGGAAGCATCCGGTCGCGCGCCATCGCGAAGAAGATGCGTGACTGGCCCAGCAGCGAGATCAGTGCCACCGACGCGGTGCCGGACAGAACGCCGATGCGGATCACCCACTCGGCCCAGCTCGCGTGCAGCGGCGCGAGCGCCGACTGCAGCGGCGTGTTGACGTCGACCTGCTGCCACGGCACGGCGCCGACCAGCACGATCGCGACCGCGCAGTAGAGCACCGTTCCGATCAGCAGCGAGCCGATCACGCCGACCGGAATGTCGCGCGGCGGGTTGACGGTCTCTTCGGCGGTCGTGGTCGCGGCGTCGAAGCCGATGTAGGTGAAGAACACCAGCGCGGCACCGCCGAAGATGCCGGTCGGAATCCCATCCTTGTCCCACGGGCCGATCCAGCCGACGGGGTTGAACGGGGTGAGGTTCTGCGGGTGGAACAGGAGCGCGCCCGCGACGATGAAGACCAGCAGCGCGGCGACCTTCACCACCACCAGCACGTTGTTCGTCCGCGCCGTCTCGCGAATGCCGATGATGATCAGCACCGTGAGCACGAGCACGAACAGCGCGCCGATGAGGTCGATGGAAGTCTTGCTCCAGTCGACCTGCCACCACGCGCTGCCCGGATGGGCGAGCACCGCTCGCGTGATTCCCGGCGGAAGCGTTCGGCCGGTGAGCGCGTGGATCGCCTCTTGCAGCGACGCCGAGAACTGTTGGGCCACCGGCGCCGCGGAGATCGCGTACTCGAGGATGAGGTTCCAGCCGATGATCCAGCCGATGACTTCGCCCAGCGTCGCGTACGCGAAGGTGTAGGCGCTGCCCGCACTCGGGATGACCGCGCCGAGCTCGGCGTAACACAACGCGGCGAGCAGCGACGCCAGCCCGGCCAGCACGAAGGCGATCGTCACCGCCGGTCCGGCCTTGTGGACGCCCGGCCCGATGGTGGTGAAGATGCCGCCGCCGATCATCGTTCCCAGGCCGATGGCGATGAGGTCGCGGCCGCGTAGCGCGCGCTTGAGCCCGTGCGGTTCGCGGCGCGCGCGCATGGCGTCGACGGAGGTCTTCCGGAACAGCCGTCCGAGGAAACGGTTGGTCACCTAGCGGAGGTGCGACGAACCGTGAAGCGATTCATCCCGGGCCGGACCCGCGTGAACGAAGGACGGCCGAGCCCGTGAGCGGCGCCGGATACCAGCGGCGTTCGAAGCGCGTCGTGTACGAGAACGCGTGGCTGCGCTTCGAGGCGCACGAGATCGTTCACCCCAACGGCACGCCCGGCGAGCACGGCGTCATCGCGACGCCGCCGGCCAGCGCCGTCGTGCTGATCGACGGCGACGACGTGCTGCTCGCGCGCCAAGCGCGCTTCGCGGTCGATCGGGTCGTGCTCGAGGTCGTCAAAGGCGGCCGGCACGCCGGCGAGGACGCGCTGGCGTGCGCGCAACGCGAGTCGCGCGAGGAGGCGGGCGTCGTCGCCGCGTGCTGGCGATCGCTGGGCGTCACCTACGAGATTCCGTCGGTGGTGCAGGAGCCAGTGGCGCTGTTTCTCGGCGAGCACCTGACGCCGGCGCCGCTGCCGCCGGAGGCCGTCGAGCGCATCGACGTCGTGCGCATGCCGTTCGCGGACGCCCTCGATGCCTGCGCCGACGGCCGCATCGCCGACGCCGTCACCGCGATCGCGCTGCTGCGGGCGCGGCACGTCCGGGAGCAACGCGAATGAAGAAGAAGTCGAACGATCCCGTCAGCGCGCTGCGCGAGCGGGCGCTGACGTTTCCCGGCGCGTGGGAAGATCATCCCTGGGGCGACACCTGCGTGAAGGTCAACAAGAAGATCTTCGCGTTCTTCGGCGATGACAAGCTCACGCTCAAGCTGATCGAGGCGCACGAAGCCGCAATGTCGGTGCTGGGCGCAGTGCCGACCGCCTACGGCATGGGCAAGTCCGGCTGGGTGACGCTGCCGCTGGGAACGCAGAGTCCGCCGCTCGAGATCCTCTACGACTGGCTCGAAGAGAGCTACCGGCTCATCGCCCCCAAGAAGCTCGCCGCGCAGCTCCGTGCTGGGTCGCCGGAACGCGGACCCGAGTAGCCCGACCGGTATCTCGGCCAGGCACAGTCGCCTTGACGCCTCCGTGACTTTGGAAGCCTCGGGATTTGCTCTTGACCGGCGACCAAGAGAGAATCGCCGCTTAACCGAAGTTATTCGTTGTGACGTCGTTAATCTCCTGGATCGGTATTGATCAGCGTGGCCCCGCGTCCGTGTATATCGCAAGCGACAGCCGAATCACATGGGGTTACGGCGCCCAGTGGGACTTCGGGCGCAAGGTCTTCATCGCTAGGAAGAGCCCGCAACTCTTCGGATATTGCGGCGACGTAGCATTCCCATCGCAAGCATTAGGGCAGCTCACTAGTCTGATTGATAGCGATGAGGCATTTCCGGCGTCAGGATCGGCTGAAGACCGACTCGCTTACATCACGACTGTCATGACCCTAGCGTTAGCGAACTACCCCTTGGCTGAGCGTAGAACATTTTCGATACTTTATGCGGCTAGGCTCTCTGAAAACATGGCAGCGACCTTTGATATTCACGTCATGAATTGGTCGATGGCGGACGGCTGGACCGTTCACGCGGCGGAACTTCCGGCAAATTCGGACGTTGTGGTCGCGCTGGGCACGGGCGCCGATGATGGCACTGGTCGTCACGTGATCCAGGACGCGGTCTTCGAATGGAATCAAACCGAAGCACGCGATACGAGCCGTGCCGTGTTCGGAGCGTTCTGCGATGCCATCAAGTCGTATCGAGATCCGAATACCGGTGGGCCGCCACAGCTGATTGGCCTCTACCGAATCGGGCCGCCTCGTGAGTTCGGCGTTATCTGGAACGACCGACTCTACCTAAATGGAATGCGAGCAGCGGCGAGCTTTGTTTCTAGTGAGCTCGAATGCCGCAACGAAACCTTCGAACGCTGTTCGCCAGTTACGCGACGGCTTCTCGAAGAGGCTCAGCGTCAGCCGCGGCCGCACCGCCTGTGACGGCGTCGGCGCCCACCAAATCACATATCGAGCAGCGATCCGGACCTGGCCAGGAAGAATCTGCGCTTCGCATGGTTCCTTTCATCGGCCGGGCGCGGTGCTTGCGATCCAGTCGCGCACGACGTCAAAGGCCCCGGGCCGGCTCTCAAACGGCGGTTCGGCGACCGCGAACTCGAGGATCAGGCCGTTGGGATCGCACACGTAGAGGTGCTCGCCGTCGCGCTCCTCGATCCAGTGCTCCACGGCGTTCGCTTCGACGCACTGCCGCAGTCGCGTCACGTCGGTGGGCGACGCGACGGTGACGCCGACGTGGCGGATGTCGCGCGGCAAGCCGTCGGACGGCGGCCGCACGATGCCGGCGTAGGAGAAGAAATCGACTTCGGCGCCTTCGAGCTCGTACGCGGCGAGCAGAAAGCGCGCATTCCAGGTCGAGCTCTCGCCGCTGAACGCGCTTTTCAACCGCGCACCGAGTACGTCGGTGTAGAACCGGTGGGTCGCCGCGGCGTCGAAGCTCGGATGGGCGACGTGATCGATCATGCGTTCACTCTTTGTTTGCCGAGAGCTCGGGCGGCGCGGTCTTCGCATTCCAGAGGTGCTCGGGCTGGTCGAGCGCGTGGTTGATCCAGCGCGACCACACGAACAGCGCGTCGGACAGACGGTTGACGTAGCGCAACACCTCGGCCGTGATCGGTTCGGTGTCGCGCAAGGTGAACAGCAGCCGCTCCGCGCGGCGGCACACCGTTCGCGCTTGGTGCAGGAACGC
>Ga0302324_100012950_pt1 | contig 16959 bp, 19 predicted proteins | sample Palsa_T0_1_FD_201949 | JGI IMG/M metagenome (GOLD analysis project Ga0302324, IMG submission 201949) | Peat permafrost microbial communities from Stordalen Mire near Abisko, Sweden - Palsa_T0_1 | ecosystem: Environmental > Terrestrial > Soil > Palsa > Peat permafrost | place: Sweden: Abisko...
CTCTGTTCAGCACGGTGACCGAGCTGCTGGCCAGCTGCGGAGCGACGGTGGGCACCTACACTGTGGGTTCTCTTCCCCAGGGAGTGGCGTTCGACGGAACCAACATCTGGGTGGCGAACTATCAGGACAGCACGCTCACCGAACTGCTGGCCAGCAGCGGCGCGACGGTGGGCACCTACGGTACAGGTTTTGGCGCCAATACCTATGGAGTGGCCTTCGACGGAACCAACATCTGGGTGACGAACAACTCATCCCATGCTACCAATGGCCTCCTCCAGCTGCTGGCCAGCAGCGGCGCGACGGTGGGCTATTGGAACGTGGGAAAAGCTCCTAAGGGCGTGGCCTTCGATGGGACCAACATCTGGGTGGCGAACAGTGGAGACAATACCGTCACCAAGCTGCTGGCCAGCACCGGCGACACGCTGGGCACCTACTCGGTGGGAAAGGCTCCCTCTGCGGTGGCCTTCGACGGAATAAACATTTGGGTGACGAACTCTACCGACGGCACGGTCACCAAGCTGCTGGCCAGCACCGGCGCGACGGTGGGCACCTACACAGTCGGTAGTTCTCCCACCGGCGTGGCCTTCGATGGGACCAACATCTGGGTAACGAACTATGGAAGCAACACGGTGACCAAGATAGCCGCAACCAAGTAAGCGGGCAAATCGAAGGCCGCTGGCATATCTGACTCCCAACGTTGGAGTGCGCGTGCGCTCCTCAGTGTTGCATTCCATATAGGAGAAGCCGATCGGCTTGGCCGCGAATTTGGCGCGGGTGGTAATTGATTCGCAGCGTTGCTGACCGACCCCGAAGATATTGTCCTAGTCTAATGCTTTCCACGAGAAGGGTTGCTGGAAGATTCGCTGGCCGGTCACCCGCAAAAAACATGGCATTCGTCCGCTGACCGCCTATCGCAGCGAGCGAGAAACCTAAGCTGAGCGATGCTTACATCCTGGGTTTCGTCTACAACGTCGAAGTCGAATGGCGATGCGGCCCCACTTCGATATGTTCGGCCAGGAGATTGAAGAGTGCGTCGCGGGTAATCGAGCAGTTGACGGATTCCCAAGGGGGAGGAGCCGTCCGCAGGTCTGGCCGCGTTCGATGGGAACTGGCATCACGTGGCAGCCGAAATTTTTCTCGTAGAGGCTCTCCTCGGCACCTTACAAGTCTTCAGATCGCCGGATCGGCGTTGAACATGGGAAGCAGAGGTGAATCACCTGGCCGTGGCCGATTTTGCCTCATTCGACTCTCTATTTATTGGTCGCGCTGACGCTTCGGAGTTAGCGTTCAGCCTCGGCCGTAAGGCCATTGCACTCCGTGGAAACCTGGTGGTCCAAATGATAAACCGGATTATCGCGCAGTCCGCCTTGGAATTCTCACGGCGTTTTCCTCGCGAGTGAGATTTGGAACCCGTCATTGACCTGCATTAATAGCCATCATCCATTACAAACAATCATCGATCGTGTCCTTGGTGGAAGTCTTAATGCGTGAGCCGCACTCTAGGCTTCAGTGCTACGAGGATGTTTGAATAGGCTCGAACGGTGCCATTGTAGAGTTCCGGATTTTTAGGACTCTTGAGGCTCACAATCAAGGCATACGGGATCGGCTGCGGAAGATCGACCGCCCGGCCGCCCTGACGATGATGGTAATAGATGTCAAAGCACGGATCCTTCAAGGAAGCGGCGCGGAGGCGCTCTGTATGACGAAGGCACGGTTCCCATTTGTACGTTGCCTCTCTCATTGCGCTTTCATCGGCGCCATAGAGATTGGCAGCGCTGAAAAATGAACGCGCCTTCGGATGAGAGGACGTCTTGCCGTCAGGGTATTCGGTGTACTTATCCGAATGAGGCCGGAACGAGACCTCAAGACCGCTTCGCGTGTACGCACCCGGAAATTCCGGGTCCACTTCGGGAGCGATCACTAGGCTTGCCGTGAGATTTACCATACCTTCCATCGTGAAGTCCGGCATAGGAATAGGCGCACGCAGATGCTCGCCGACTGGCAAGGTGCCTTGATAGACGACCAGCGACTCATCGTCGTCACAAGTGATGAGTCGTTCGAGATCGTCCTCGAACCTTCCCCAGCCAACGTCTACTCGATCGTGACTTCCGGGATCGGCGCGATGCACCATTAGGGCACGTATGGCAAGCGGCGACAACGTGGTCCCGAGTTGCACCTTTACAGAGGTGCTGGCCCGAAGTGCCAGAGGGGATGCGACGCTCGTACCTTGCACTCCGGACAGAGACAAGTTCGCGTCGAGTACATTGAATGGCTCGGACGCTTCACCGCCAAAGGTCAGGCCATCGGGTTTCACGAAACCTGGAGATCTCCCCGGCCCTACGCAGCTATAGTCACAGCGCCGCCATACAGTACTTGTGCTCGTAGCTGATCCTATGGACAAAACGTTCACACCGTCACTTGGCGGTTGGATCCTATTGAGTTTCAGGCTCGGGTCAGCCTCTCCGTCATTCCCGGTTGCTACAGTAGCGACCGCACGTCCTGCAGAGAAACGCTCATCCAATGCGGCTGTCCATTCCGTCACCTCGTCATCCTCGACCGGAAGGCGAGGGCCGAGGCTGATATTGATGAATTCGTATGTCGGGTTGGCGTCCAGGTGATTGAGTATGCGACCAAGGACATCGAGGCACATCACATCACCGTTTCCACCCGTCGCGGTGTCAAGAACCCGTACATGGTCCACAGAACACAGCGGAGTGTCCAGCGGTGCTGCTTGATCCGCTTGGCCAAATAGCAGAGCACTAGTTACGGCTAGACCGTGGTTTTCAAGTTCTGGAACTGCTGCACCGATGCCGGCTGGCTCAATGTACTGCACCCAGCGGGAGAGCGCTGCGCGGGACAGTGTAGGAAGACCTCCATCAAAGACCACTGCTTTTACCGTAGGATCGACTGGACCAGTCTGAGGAATCGTTGCCCGCGGACTGGTCGGCATACTTCGGACTAGGAAGGGGCTCGATGGTCTCAGTGTGGGCATCGGTCGGGCTACCCGCACAAAGGAATATCGGGCAATCTCCTCGGCTCGTGCGAACGCCGTTCGAACTGGGAAGAAAGTAAGACCACGAATATCTCTGCGGTATTTCCGCAGCGGCTCACCGCCATGCTGAAGAACGTATGCAGCGAACCCTTCCACAATACGTTGATCGCCGGAATTGTGGAGCACAACTTCCAATACTCCTTCGCGGCTTATGTCTTCTGCGATACCGCGCAACTTGGACGGTGCTTCAAAAGCGCCAAATCGCTCGATGTGTGCTAGCGTGTCCGCACCTTTGTGTACCTCAGACCACCGTGGAAGCTGCGCTTGCCATTCGCGAAAGCGAGTGCGACTGCCAGCAACATAGAGTGCTTCGGTATACGCCTCGTCTGGATGTTTATCAACGCCCCAGTTTTCAGGACGTACGCGTTCGATCTTGCTTCCCACAGCTCGCAGTCCCGTTGTCTCTAGGAGTTCGCGAGGAAAATCACTCTTGGACACATATCGCGGATGGAGCGTCAAAACACCTACGACCTCGTCATTCGGCGCCGCGTCAGCGGAGAGCGAATCAAAGCTTGCTATCGATGTCGTGAGCCAGCCTTCGACGCGGCTACGAGCTGTCGAAAACACGTAAGGTGGGTTCTTATCGCCACCTCCGCTCGGTACTTCGACCTTTGCAGTAAGTCGCTCTCCAAAGCCCAACAGGAAGTTGTTTTCCTTGCCATGTCGCCCTCCGCTCTCCCTTAAGCCTGATCTCGATATTTGCTCAGCGTCTGCCGAGAAAGCCCTGTTCGCTGAGAGATCTCCCGTTCAGAATAGCCCTTTGTTCGGAGTTCCTTGGCCCAGGCTAATCGAGTCTGCTGTGACCCACGCTCTTTCGGCGCGGAGAGAGATGTTAACAAAATTGAAAGGTCCTCACTATTCAGAACCGCATGTCGCTTCGCCCGCATCACCTCTCGCGCTATCTCCGCGTACGACTTACCTTTGAACAGCGCCGCAACCGTCTTGAGCTCGGCTTCTGACAACTGGCTGGCAACCAGGCTTTGCAGCAATTGCTCAATCTCTTCTTCGGTGGGGAACGGAAACTCGATGATGCGATCGAATCTCCTCCAGATTGCCGGGTCAAGCAACTCCGGATGGTTCGTAGCAGCCACAAGGAGACCATCGGCAGGCCAATCATCGATGGCCTGAATGAGCACCGTAACGAGTCGCTTCAATTCGCCGATTTCCGCCGTGTCGTCACGTCTCTTTGCAATCGCATCGAACTCGTCCAATAGAAGCACGCACGGCTGCCGGCGGGCAAAATCCAGCACAACACGAATGTTGGAACCCGTTTTTCCCAGAAAACTACTCATCACTGAGGCTAAGTCCAGGGTTAGCAGTGGACGTGAGAGCTTTGCTGCCAGCCATCTTGCCGACAGCGTTTTGCCCAGCCCAGGCGGCCCAACGAGCAATACCGACCGGGAAGGCGACAGGCCTGCGATCGACAGATCATCGGCCCGCGCACGTTCGTGCAGCAAACCCTCAAGTTCGGAACGCACTGCGGGTGTCCAAATCGGCTCAGGCTCCACTCGGGGAGCCGCTTCCCGTTTGAGCAGCTCCAGCCTACTATCTAGATCAACGGGCAACGGGACAGCAGCGTTTCGATTACGTGCTATCTCAGAGGCTGTAGTGCTTTCGGAAAGCACTTTTTTTATCTCATTCGCCAGATCTGGACGGCTGTTCGACAATCGAGTGAGGGTCTTCCTGCTCAGGAGTTCGACATCATTGGCTCTCCCCGCAAGCGCGAGCCGCGCGAGATGGACAAATTGTGCCTCAATATCGACATTGTGTGCCGCCGATTCTATTTTTCTCTTGTTTTCCACGGGGTTAATAGTGGCACAAATATGGCACAAATGTCCACAGATGTGCCATAATCGTCTTCATTCAAGGAGTCGATGCTTTCAAACGGCGCCGTCGATCGTTCTGCGGTTGAGGCGCTTCTTCATTCGAAAGCAAGACCGAAGCAGTCATGTAGGAGGTAGTGTATGAAACAGCCAGGACTTGACGGTCGTCAACGAGATGCTGCCCCGCCCAAAGCAGGCGAGATTCGCCAAAAGAGGGGCGATACTCTAAACAAGAATTTGCCCAGACCGGTTCCGCAGTTCTCTCCCAACGCCAAGCTAAGCACCATGCGGAAGGAGACAGGAAAGGTAAGCGAGGAAGCGGTTCGCAATGCCGCAAGGCGGCTCCGCCCCTAAGATGCAAACACGGCGATTCAGATGACGCGACTAGTCAATGACGATAACTCGGCTTGTCTCTAGCAATCCGATAGCGCTGCATCGAAGACCTTCTCCTGGGGAAGATAGCGCCGCCGCTCGGCGCAAAAGGGGCAGATCTCGATCACCCAGTCATCCGGCATGGTCAGAAGGCGGACTGCGATGTTCTCCTGGCATCCTTTGCAGCGGGCCACGAAGTCGTGAACGCGGGATGTAGGCCCTTGGAACACAGTCCGATAATAGCGAACAAAAGGCGAATATGTCACTGTGGATTTACTGCCAGGTGGACGGGGTGCTCTCCCGTCCACCTCTGGCCGGCGACTACTCGTCGTCGGCCCCGTCCGCTGGATCGTCGGCTGCCTCTACTTTCGAGAGCCGCTTCATGCTGATGGCGTGAATCTCGGCGATCCGGTGCTTGAAGGGAGTGCCTTCAACGTCGTCTTGCACCTCGCGATATCGGAGGGTGCCTTCCACGCTGACGAGCTGCCCTTTCTGGAGATTCCTGGCGAACTTGGCGAGATTTCCCCAGGCATAGACGCGATGCCATTCGGTGCGGGTGTCGTACTCGCCTTTATCGTTCTTCCAGCTCTCCTGGGTGGCGATCGAGAGGATGACGTACTCGTTCTTGTTCTGGGCGGTTTTGGCTTCTGCGTTCTGTCCGAGTCGGCCGATGAGAATGACTTTGTTGAACATGGTATTTGGCTCCGTTTCTTTTGGTTGTGTCCGCTGTCTGCGGTACATGCTTGCCCAACGGGTGTGCCGTCGCGACCCGCTCCCTCGGCGAGTGGAGAGAATCTGCGGAAGGGGCCCACAGCTTGCCTGGGGGGAGGAGTCCGCACCTCTTTAGAGGCGCTTAAGCGGATTCTTGGAAGGAGAGCGTGCGTCCGAAGGGCGTGGGTGTACTGAGCGCGGCACGCTGAACGCAGACAAGAGAGACAAACCGGAAGGGAGCCGTCCCGTTCAACGGCCTTTCCTCAAGCGCGAGTTAAGCAGAAGCCAATCCAGAAACTTGAACAGTTCATCCCAGCCCCCTGCAGGGAAGAACGACAAAGGCGGGTTCGAAATTCGATCCTATCGCTCAATCCATCTCCTCGCCTTCTCCATGGTTCTGCGAATGTAAGCGGCACGTCTGGAGGGGCTGGCATCGGGAGCGAGGAAGTCGTCTTCAAGGGCACGTTCGATCCGGTCCTCGGTCATGCCATTGACGTAGGCGGCGATACAGAAGGCGATGTCCGCGGCGGCGGGTCGATCCTGGTACTTGCCGGAGGTGCGAAATTGTTCGAGAGAGACAGTTAATATCCTCCGCCCCCTGCGGGGAGAAAGAGAAGACCGTTTTGCCTCCCGCTCGTGTTCCCGCTCTTGATAGAGCTTTGTGATCTCGTCGACGAAGGCCTCGGCCATCGGATATTGCTTGCCGCTGTGGCTCTTGAGACGAACGAAAGGGAAGTGGCCGTCAGGTTTTCTGTATTTGGGTTTGCAATTCGTGAAGCCGGGAAGCCTTCCGAACCTTCGCCAGTCTGCCGCGCTTGGATCGGCGTTGTAGCGCGAGGCCAGGGTCTGAGCGGCGAACGTTCCAACCAGCTTCGGTAAAACAGCCGAGTGCTTCAGCCACGCCTGAAAGTTGCCTGCGCTCGTCTCGACCACGGCGCAAGGATCGAAGCCATCCTTCGAGAGCTGTGTTAGTGCGGCTTCTTCGAGATCGTCGAGCACCGTGAAACGATGCTCAGCCGATGGGCGGATGTAGATATGGCATCCGCGCACGTTGCGGTACTTGATGAGCGGGAGCCGGTCGAGCACCTCTGCGGCCGGGATGCCGGCGAGCCGGGGAAGCATTCCTCGCTCGCCTAAGACCCCGACATCGTAAAGCGGCGCTTCGATTGCCGATAGCATGTTGCGCACTGCGATCTCAGCTCGATCCATGGGCAATACCTCTTTGGATGTTGTTTTCTTGGCAGGGAGGGGGGCGGGGGAGGGAAAGGCCCCCGCAGACCGTGGAGAGAGATACCTCCGGCTATCACGAGGCGGCAGAGGGCGGCATCGGTCTGTCGCCGATGCCGCGCGATGGCAAGGCTGTCAAATCGGCAGAGGGATCATTCCCCTTCCGCGTTCTCCGGTTTGAACTTCAGCGAGGCGTAGGCATCGGGAGAATGTTTGTCGAGGCGAGGGCCTTTGTAGACGGGTTGGAAGAGCGCTCCGCCCGCGAAGGCATATAAGTATTCAATCTCCACGACGCTACCGACGGCGGGCAGCGGAGCGCTCCCCGGAATGGCGACGTTGCCGATCTCGACGAAGCGTGGAAGGGTCGAGGGGTTCGCGGCATCGTGCGAGGCCGCGAGCTGGACGCTGCGTTTGCCGGGATTGTGCGAAAGGACGGCGCAACTCGCGCTTGCCTTGAATTTGTGCTTCAGGGCATCGCCGCCAGAGGCGGGTCGTCCGGAGTTGTAACGGGCGTGGGCGTTCTTGAAGACCACGCCCTCGCCGCGTTCGGCCCTGATTATGTTGAGCAAGGCGCGTTTGTCGCGTTCTGAAAATGCGATGCCGACGCGACCAATGGCTTTCGACCGGCTCGCCTTGAGGACCGCAGTGACGAGTTGGAGGCGGTAGGTGGTCGAACGTTGGGTGATGTCGTTCCCGTCAAGGCTGAGTAGATCGAAGGGCCAATAAACATCGCCAATGGCTTCGCCGTCGAGGACGCAATCATGGTCGAGAGCAAGGACGGCTTCGACGATGGCGGCGGAAACCGCCACAGTGAGGCCGTTGCGGTTTCCCGCCGTGACGGTATTGCCACAACGCACGACGATCAGGCGAACGCCGTCCATCTTCTCCTGCATGAGCCAGTCGGGGTTGCGGAGATAGTCGGGCAGGACGGCTTCGTCGATCGGGTTGAGCAGTTGCGGAGCGTACTCGAAACGGCGATGCGCCAACTCGCTGCCCGAGTAGGGAACTCCGCTCTCCCCTTCGGTGTAGCCTTTGGCCCTCTTCTCGGCCACGAGTTTATCGAAGATCTTCCGCGCCTGGGCGAGAGCGACCGGAGCGGCGGTCTTGGTGCCGGTCTGCAGGGTGGAACCTCGACGGCCATACTGGAAGTTGACGGAGTAGAGGTCAAGGCCAGCGGGTACGATCTGCGCGTGGTAGACCTTATCGGAGCTAGCTTCGCGGAAGTAAAGGGAGACGGCGGCGGTCGATGGGGATACGGCTAGAGTGCTCATGAAAGTGTTCTCCTTTTGGTGGGTGCTTAATCTTTTGTTCAAAAGAGAGCGGGAGACCATGTGGCCTCCCGCCTCGGGGCTAGGCTGCGGCTGATTTCTTCGCTGCGTTCTTTTTGGGCGTGACCTTGACAAGGGCGGTCTTCGCCTTCTTTGGCTTGCTGATCTTTTTAGGTTGTGGGGGAGTGAAGACCGCTGCGGCTGCAGCTAGGAAATCGATCTCTCCCTCTCGTGGAAGGGCAGCGGCATGGGCCGTTAAGACGAGACGGACGGCAAAGCCGATGAGCTTGTCATCCGGGAGTCCGGCGGCGGTCGTGACCAAAATCTCCTCAGCGCTCCGCTGGTCGTTTTCGTCGTCGCCGATGATGTCTGCTGCCACATCCTGGGCGAAGTCGAGACTAAGATTGATGAGCGCGTCAAGAAAGACTCTCAACTGCTCGGGATTGAACATCGCTGGGGCGTTCTCGACGATGTTGTTTAGGGTGGTGACGCGAGACTGACGCAGCGCTTCGATCCGTGCGCGTTCGGCCTCGTGCTCCTGCTGCTGGCGCTCGAAGGCAATCCTGCGCTCTTCGGTCTGGCGCTCCTGCTCCTGCCGCTGGCGCTCCTGCTCCTGCCGCTGGCTCTCTTGCCCCTGCCGCTGGCGCTCTCTCTCTTCCTCGATCTCCTCCTCCTGAACTGGTTCGGGTGTTGCTTGCGGTTTCTGGATAACGACCGGGCTGGGGACTGGCTCGGGCGCGGCTTCGGTGGGGTTGTGGACGGGGCAATCGTCCTCGGTGCAAACGCTGACGGTGGTTCCGACGCGCTTGCCGAAGACGATCAGAGCGGTACGGGTGAAGGGGCAGGGTGGCTCGGCGTCGGGGTTCTCCGGCGTGTCGAGGATTTCGTACTCGCCCCGCTCAAGGACGCCGGGACGCTGTTCATTCCGGTTGCGCCATGAGGTCTCGATCTGGACGAACTCAGGATGAGCGGCAATCTCACGGTCTAAATGGGCCGAAATCTTCGACCGATAGCAGTTTCCGTCCAGGCACTCGTCCGATAGCACGTCCGAAAAAAGTGCGGTGTTGTAACCGCTTCGGCGGGGGCAGGCGGTGCAGGCTCCGGCAACGGGGTTGAGGGTCGCGTCCTCGCGGTCGAAGGGCGCGTCGGCAAGGGCGAGATAGAGGTTGTTCTGTATCCACGAAGAGAGGAACTTCGCGGGTAAGAGATGCGCTTCGGTGTCATTCCAGTCCTTGCGCCAGCACTGCGCGTATGCCTGGGCTTGCGACTCCTGCGGCAGTCGGGAGATGAGGTTGGCATGGCTGGCGGTGATGCGTTCTTCAAGGAAGGCCTCGGCAACTTCGGGAATCAGTTGCAGAAGCGAGAGACGGGCGTAGATGTGGCTGGCGCTCTTGCCGGACTTCTCGACCAAAGTCGCCACATCGTAACCTGGCATGGCAAGCAAACGCTCGAAGCCCTGGGCCTCCTCGTAGGGATGCACATCGGCCCTCATGGCGTTCTCGACTAGCTGCCACTCGATCGCTTGCGCGTCGGTGACTTCGACGATCCGGGCGGGAATGGAAAAAAGCTCGGCGATCTGAGCGGCGCGGAAGCGTCTGGCCCCGGCGACGATCTCGAAGCCGTGGTTGTTTGGGCGGACGGTGATGGGCTGAATCAATCCATGCTGCCGAATGCTCGCGGCAAGCTCATACAGCTTGGCTTCGTCAAAAGTCTTGCGTGGATTGGTGCTTGATTCGTGGATGGTGTCGATGGCGAGAAACTGGAATGCGCTGGAATCCTGCATGATGGCCCTCCTTGGGCGGGTTGAAACGTGCGGTTGATGCGGAGCGGACGGGTGGGCCGTCCGCTCGAATGTTGAGGGAACTCTGGGGTTAGCTCGCCTGGGCGAGTTCGGCATCGGTAGCTGCCTCGGCGTCTTCGACCGGGGCGGATTCGATGGCGGAGAGGATGAGGGCTGAGGCTTGCTGAATGACTTCCAAGCTCTCGCCTAGAAGAGCGGCGTTGCCGTGGTAGAGCGAGATATAGTCGGCGCTGGTATGTCCCGCGTCGAGTCCGATGGTGGTTGAGACAACAAAGGCGATGGCTTCGGCTTCCGTCTCGCGAACGGTCTTGGTGGTGGCGGTTCTGCGTTCGGCTTTATGCAAAAGCTCGTGCGCGAGTTCGTGAACCAAGGTGCTGAACTCCTCGGCTGGCTCCTGACCGGGAAGCAGGACGATGCGTCCGCCGTAGCTCATGCCCATTGCGGGGCTGATCGATTCCTTGTACTCAAGCTCGATGTTCTGGGCGGCAACGAACGCAAAGAGCCTTTCGCGGTACTCACCCACGGAGCCTTTGACCTTGGTTGAAAGCTCGGGAAGTGGTGCCCCATCGGTCTGCGAGACATCGAAAACATAGACCGCGCGAAAGCCAACCAACACGGGCTGGTTCTGTTTGGTGATGTCTTTTTCGGCTTCTGAATCTTTCTTGCGCTTGATGCCGATCATGGGCGCCAGAATGCGAATGCCGCGTTCGCCTTTCCTGACCTTGCGGCCTAGCTGGTTCCACGCATAAAGCCCTGCGATCCGAGTCGCGTCCGGGCGCTGCCGGGCGATTTCGAGGATGTTGCCGAAGCTGTAGTTGTGGAATTTGCCCATCGCGGAAAGGTAGGCGGTGAGGCCTTCGGAGTGTCCGGCCTCCAGCTGCTCGATGAGGAGCTTGACGTTGGCGGCAATAAGTTCTTTGGCGGTCTGCGGCTTGGGGGTGGAGGGAAGGGAACTAACGTTGGCTTGGGTGTTCATGGTGTCTCCGTTCGTGGGTTTTGGCTTTTGCACTTCCGCGTTGAAACGCGGCATGCAAATGCCGAACGCCACCTGGCGAAGGCGGGGGTAGCAAACGGAAAGGTCTTCGAGCGTAGCTTTTTGGGGGAACCGCGCGAAGCGTGGGGGAGCCAAAACCCGGAGGGCGAATGGCCTTGCAGAGCGCGAGGGGAGACCCCTTAGCGGGCTTGTCTACCGAATACGGCGCGGCACGCGCCATGATTGATGGTTGTTACGTTTTAGAACTACGAGTGGGGCTTGGCAACGACTGCGAAGGGTGAGGTGAGAGGGAATAACCCGAAATGTGCTGGACTGCAAAGATTCTCAGTGATCGCGCTTAGACCGTCACTCTTTCCAAGCCAGGTTTGCTCTTTCGATCGGAAAGCTCCGCGCGCGAGCCTGAGTAACTGAATTCCCCTCATCAAAAGCATCCCTCTCAAGCCCCGATGAAATCTGATCGCCCCCGCCCCTGTGTGCAAGTTGTGTGCCTGATTCCTGCAGGAGGTGGAAGCTTCGCGACTGCCCGAAGCCCGAAAAGCGGCAGAAAGGCAGATACGTGGGGCCCGTTCCCCAAGCCGAGATTTGCAATGCGGCGCACATATCAACTTGAGTGAGGCAACGCGTGAATATACTCGCTATGTTTCTTGACACCCCACTTGAAGAGGCCACCGCACTCTTCAAGTACCCCGCAGGATTGACATTCGGTCAAATAAATGTTTTTCCAATCCGAAATTGACTTCCGGGCATATTGCCAAAGGGATGGCCGCAGAATGCAAAGTTGATGGTTGTAAATCGAGACCGATAAATTCCTCACGGAGAGATATCGGACCGTCTTTTCAAGTTCAGACTGGTAGTCGAAAGGATCTATCCATAGCTCACCGATGTTGCGGGGCGTATAGCCAACGTATTCCAGACCCATGAGGGCGACATGCTCCACAAACGAGAGATTTCGGTAGATGAACTCAGCTAGACGCACTAGACGAGGAATTGTGAGGCGATGCAGCACGATTCTAATCTCAACTCTAATCCCGTTACGCGCAGCTTGATGAAGACCCGCCACGGTCTGGTCAAATGCCCCTTTCGCCTGCACAACATAATCGTGTTCTCCGGGGAAGTCGGAGTATAGCGGGACACCAAGACAGAGATTTGGATGATTTAGGGCTGCGAGGCGTTGCGCATAACCCGGCCATGCAAAAGTGCGACCATTGGTTAGGATGTGAAGTTCCGTATTGGGCAAGGACGTTTTGAGTTGGTCGATTAGCCTGAACAGATGATCCCCGAGCAGCGTCGGTTCGCCGCCAGTGATAGTCAGGTATGGGAGAGCTGGATCGATCAGCTTTATCAATTCTCTATTGCGCGTCGCGAGAGTTTCGACATCGTCTTTGTCCTTCGGAGGTTGTGAGCACATGAGGCAGTTGCTACTGCAACGCTCAGTAACGAACAAGGAATGGTGCTGCTCATAAGGGCGGTAAAGTGAGCGCACAAATCCGGTTGCCCCATCCAAGACGACAACATCTGCGCTTCGAAAATGATCGGACTCGCGCAGACGGTCTACCTTCGGGAGGTCCGTTAAAAAGTCGTCATGGGAAAGAACCGCTCGATACCCCGCAAGGTCTCCGACTTGCGCTGCACCTTGACCAAAGAAGCGAATGTATTCACCCCTCACGGGTTGAGGCAGGTTGTCAGCGGTCAGCCTGCCCACGATTTCGCCGGCGAAGTTCCATGCTGAGCCCGCGGTCGTCAAGCGCATTGCAAACCCTCTGTAGGCACAGGTCCCCCTGTGAGCCACGACCAGAAGATGCCCATCGTCAAAGGATCGTCCTTCTCGATGAAGGAAAAGAGGTGCTTTATCACCTCCATGTTTCGAGTGCAAAAACCACTTGTTGGCCGATGGCCATACATATCGCCTTGCGTCGCGTGGTGGTAGATCGGATCCGCGCCGCAGTAGGGCTGGAAAGCGCAATCGGAGCACCCCGCGAGCGATTGATTACAAGACGCCTCAAACATGTTCAAGGCTGCTTCGCTCGTAAAGAGGCTGTGGCGAGTATCTCGGTGCACATTTCCGAGACGGAACGTCCAATCCTGCATCTCGGCGAGCATCCTCGACTCGTCCGACGCAAATACATCGCCGTTGTAGTTGTATACAAGGACATTCCACGCCTCCCCAGCAGGAGACTGAAGGTCAACGTAACCGGTTCCGTGCGGCGTCAGAATTTTGGAAAGCAAAATTTGGGCGTAGATTTCCGACAGACGATATCCGGAGCGGTTTATTTCCAGGATGTATGAGAGTCCCTGCTTGTAAAAGTCGAGGAACTTCTCGATCTCGTAGCCAGTCCGCGTCTTGGTCTTCACGGCAAAACCGTAAGGGCTGATCGGCCTTAGAAAGATCGTGTGAAACTCTCGGCGAACATACTCGTCGATAATTTCCTTCACATGATCCAGGGACGTCGAAGTAGTCGTCATTAACGCAGCGACATTGTCATATCCCAATATGACGCGGCTGCGCTCGATTCCATCGATCGCCCGCTCGTAGCTGTCATTACCCGGTCGGGGGCGGTTTTTGTTATGGAGGAACGCCGGTCCATCTAATGAAGTCGAAACTTTCACGCCTTCATCCCTGAAATAGAGCAGCATTTCGTCTGTAGCACAGGCCAAATTTGTCGTTACAACCAGGTTCAGCGTTTTCCGACGAACCTCTGCCTGCTCCTTAGCACCAGACACGATGTACTGAATCATCTCAAATGCGAGGAGCGGCTCCCCGCCTTGCAATTCCAGTGTCACGTGAGAAGCGGGCGAGTCGAACATAAGACTGATCGAGCGGTCGGCAGTCTCCCTGCTCATGTCAAATTCGTCCTTGGATGCAGTCTGGCGTGAAACCTGGCAATAGTGGCAGGAGTGTTCGCAGCGAAGGGTCACAACAAAGATGTGTAGCTTTGTCCCGCCGTCCAAGTGGTCGTACTTTGTCCTGATTTTCGTGGCAAGTACATCTAGGAGGGGCGATGAAGTGTCATCGTAGGCGAAGTGCTTCGCTTTCAGATCCTTGTAGAGCGCAGAGGTGGTATCAATCGTGCCATCAACCAAACCACGAGCTGTGCCCTTAGGAGCTAGCAGAAACTCGCCCGCCTCGTTGACCAGCAATTCCTGATCGTTGAATCGGGTAAAGCGAAAGGGAAGCAGAAAAAATTGAGAGGGACGAGGACTAAAAGCCTCAGGTGGATAGAAACTGCGCGCCATATGAGTGTGCCGAATTAAGAATTGCCAAGGATCTTAAACATTCCATCCGACTTCGCTTCTTCAATCGGGTCTCCAAAAACGCCCTCTGGTCTGTCTTCGAGGACTCCAGATTCAGAGAAGGCTTTTGCGAGGAGAATATCGCGTATATCGGCCGTTTTTGCAGTCACCCGCTCCCTCAGTGCAAAATCCAAAGCATGATTCATGAATGTGTCGCGGAGTTCTTCCATCTGGATTGGGGAGGAGTCTTTGCGCTTCAGCGACACAAGGCTAAAGCCGGGGCCATCCTTTTGAACGTCACAAAAGAAATCGCGGGAGAACCAGTAGCAAGTCTTCAATAGGGCATCTACGCTCACCACTTCATTGCTGATTCGAAGAGATGCTGTAGTTTTGTGCGGGAGACTTGACTCACGCTGTTGTTCCATGTTGCGCTCAGTAAGAACTTGACGAATGCGATGAGTGTGACGAATGTGATGAATGTGACGAATGCGATGAATGTGACGAATGCTGCGCAATCAGCTTGAAACCGGCCTTCTGCTGCTTAAGTGTAAGTTTGGCGGGAAGCTGCGGGACCGTCCCATCGAGCCTCATCGTGGCATTCTCATTTACGGGTTTAGGTGTTATCGGCTGAGTTACTGTGGCCTGGGCTCCATTTACTGCAATTGCACTGCCCATGAGAACCGAAAGCTTGGCAGCTATTCCACTCAGCAGTTTCTTATTTTGGTCCATTTTCCCCTCTCCCAAGAAGCGACTCTATTGGCGAGCACGATACATTCAAGTATGTAGGAAAGTCAAGACAATATCGATGGGGCTTGGCCCACCCGACACGCAGACCCCGGCCACTTAACAGTCCGCGCCTCTTAAAGCTTCTTACCTACGAGCTTGACTGTTACGGCATCTACCCCATGCGGCCCCACCGAACGCTCGTTGTAAACCAACAAGGAGAGAGACTGCTCTAGCGCTTCTCTGAGGAAGCCGGCTTTAGGTAGTTCGAAATAGTTCTCTCCCCGCGCCTCTACGGTTTCCAAGATCAAAAGGCCGCCGGAAATTAACGAATCACAAAACCTGGGGAGGAGCGATTCCTCTAAGAAGTGGATGTTCACGATGCCGCCAACCGATTGCGGAGGGTATGGCCACGGTTCGCGGATAAGGTCACAATTAAGAAGTTTAATCCGTCTGAAAGCGTCGTTGAGCGACCCTTTCTCTTTGGTCTCGCGCTCTGCTTCGATTCCGCGAAGGTCGACGTCAATGCCGACTACCCTACCCCCCAAGTGCGCCAGCCACACGCCGTTCCGTCCTCCTCCGCAAGCTACGTCGAGTATCGGGTGCCCTTCTGCCGCAAGCACCATCTCCCTGCCGAACTTCCGTACTCTCGGAGAGACGGAAAGGCTACACAAGTCGGCTGCGTTGATTTTCAATGAACCGCCCATCCTGTCAACGGACTGCCAATGTAGCAGGGACATGAAGTACCATCTCAGGCTTGCCTCGATAGCTAGTTATTTCGCCTGACGCGCAGACATGCTCATGAGCATATTTCTCTTCGATATTGCCAAATTTGACACGGTCCTCCCCCCAAATGACGATAGTGAAAACCTCGTTGGGATATGACTTGTCAATATCCAAGAAAGTTGGTTGTCCGTGAGTGTTTTTCGCCCAATGGATACTTGCCACGGTCCCGCAAATGTTTGCTTTCTCCCCGATATGCTGTTGTGCGTCTTCGGCAGAGATCGGTTGCTGGGCGAGCAATGGCAATGAACCAGCTATGAGCGCAAAACACACAAATCCGATCTTGACCATGATGAGAATTCCTCCCTCGTGACGGTCCCAATTATGCCTTTTTTCCTGAGAAATGACGACTATAGGATTCGGGGTGACTGTTCTCGCCTAGCGATGAACCGTTAGAGATGCAGAAGGTCATCCATAAGACTGACATTATCCCTCCAATGCCTCGATCCTTTTGCCGGACTTAGCTTGTGCAGATCTTCGCGAAATCGATCTGGAGCATAAGCAAGGAACTGCTCCGACTTCGTGAGGCTCGAATATCCCATGTACGTGGACAAGGCGGGCAGCAGCTTGTTCAGGTCGTCAGTCCTCCGAATACATTGGGCAATTCGATGCACCGCGAAGGAAAACCTTAGATCCTGGAGACGAGGACCGCGCCCGTCACTTCTCTTGCTCACACCGGCGATCACGTTGAATAACTTGAACCGTTCGTAAAAATTCCCCTTCTTGATCGGTTCACCATCTCGATCCAAGAAGAGAGACCCGTCTCCGCTTTTCGATTTTTCTTCCGCCGAAAGGTATTCCGCCAATGCAGTCCGGAACTCTCCTCTAATCGGAATGCATCTTCCTTGCGGTACTTGGCTGCTCCTGAAACAAATCCGCTTACTTTTGAAGCTGATGTCTGAGCGCCTCAGCTTGAATACTTCATCCACGCTACAGCCGGTCGCGTAGAGTGTCAGCATAATCATCCGTACCGT
>Ga0302324_100012953_pt1 | contig 16956 bp, 14 predicted proteins | sample Palsa_T0_1_FD_201949 | JGI IMG/M metagenome (GOLD analysis project Ga0302324, IMG submission 201949) | Peat permafrost microbial communities from Stordalen Mire near Abisko, Sweden - Palsa_T0_1 | ecosystem: Environmental > Terrestrial > Soil > Palsa > Peat permafrost | place: Sweden: Abisko...
ATTTGAAACCCTCCCGCTCGAGATCGAGGATGTATTGCTCGCTCACGGGTGTACCCGGGGTAACGTTGCCGCCGCAGAGCACTTCGGCGATCTTTGCTCCCAGTTTCACTTCGTAGTCGGTGACGTAGTCGCCTTGGCGCATCATGTGAACCCCCATCTTGAGTGTGGCGAGAAGGTTTTCGCCGGGGGCGGGGATGTCGGTGCGAGGCACCGGGGGCTCATAGCCGGCGCGGACGAGGTCAAGGGCGCGGGCTTTGGCGTCGGAGAGCACGCGCTCGCGGTTCATGGTGATGCGATCGCTGTCGCTGAGGAAGCCGAGGGCGCGGGCTTCGTGCGCGGACGTGGCGACCCTGGCAGTGGCAATCGTCTGAAACGCGCGTTTCATGCCTTCCAGCATCTCGACGGAACCGACGAGGGCGTCGCCGGAAATCGTTCCACCGCGCGCGGCAGCCGCGCCGTCGACCGTCCGCAGCAACATCTCTTTGCAGCCCCCGCCGCCGGGCAGCAAGCCAACACCGACTTCAACCAGTCCCGTATAGAGCTCGGCGTGAGGCTGGCGGGACGCGGCGTGCAGCGAGATTTCTGTGCCTCCGCCCAGGCACAATCCAAAAGCCGAGACCACCACCGGCTTAGGCGAAAACTTGATGGCCTGAGTCATGCCCTGGAACTGGCGAATGCCAAGGTCCACGTCATCCCACTCTTCTTCCTGCACGCTCATCAGCAGCAGCATGAGGTTAGCGCCGACGGAAAAGTTGATCGCGTCGTTGGTGATGACAAAAGCGTCGAAGTTTTCGCCGGGGCCGCCGGGCTTGAGGGTTTGCAGAATCAAACTGATGATGTCGGCCCCCAGAGAGTTCATCTTGCTGTGGAACTCGATGCAGCCCACGCCGTCGCCCAGATCGATCAACGACGCGCCGGAATTTTTCTTCACCACGCCGTTGGATTTCTTGGCCACCGTGACCGACCACACACCGGCGGGAACCTCGACCGGTTTCGAGCTTCCAGTTTCGAGTTCCCAGTACTTGCGCCCCGAAGCCGTCTTGGGGTCATCGCTGTACCAGGATTTCTGGCCTGCGGCGAGCAACTTCTCCACATTCGCCGCCACCGGCTTGCCTTCTTTCTTCATACGGACCACGGTGGCTTCCACGCCGGCAGCGTCCCAGAGTTCAAAAGGGCCCAGTTCCCAATTGAAACCGAGGCGCATGGCGCGGTCGATTTCAACGATCGAGTCAGAGATCTCAGGCACGCGGTTGGCCGAGTAGGTCCACAAATCTGACAAGGCCGACCACAGGAACGCCCCTGCCTTGTCGCCCTTCTGCGGACCACTGCCTTCAAGGCCGAGCAACATACGCAGACGCGCGCCGGTATCCTCGACGTTCTTCGCCATGTCGAGCGCGGCGAACTTCGCTTTCTGTTGGGGATGGTATTCAAGCGTCTTCCAGTCGAGAACTAAGCGCTCGTCTTGGCCGGCTCCGCCTTTCCCTCTCTTGTAAAAGCCGCCCCTGGTTTTGTCACCCAGCCATTTTCGCTCGAGCATTTGATTAAAGAAGTCGGGCAGGCGAAGCTCGCTGCGTTCGTCGTGGACATTTGCCGTCATATTGCCAACCACATGCCCCAGTATGTCCAGCCCAACTAAATCAATCGTGCGGAACGTTGCTGACTTCGGCCACCCGACCGCCTGTCCCGTCAGCGCGTCCACTTCTTCGATGGTAAGGTCGATCTCCTCGATCAGCCGCATCACATTCAACACCGAAAATGTGCCAATGCGGTTGCCGATGAAGTTGGGCGTGTCCTTAGCAATGACGACGCCCTTGCCCAGGCGCACGTCGCAGAAGTGCGAGACCGCTTCGATGGCAGCACGGTCGGCTTCCGGCGTGGGAATGAGTTCGAGCAGGCGCATGTAGCGCGGCGGATTGAAGAAGTGCGTACCAAACCAAGCCCGGCGGAAATCATCGGAGAACCCCTCGGAGATTTTCCCCACGGGCAGGCCGCTGGTATTGGTCGTGACGATGGTGCCGGGCTTGCGAATGGCTTCGACTTTGCGAAGCAGCGTCCGCTTGATGTCCAGATTCTCCACGACCGCTTCAATGATCCAGTCGACTTCAGCCAGCTTCTTCAAATCATCATCAAAATTGCCGACGGTGACGAAACGGGCAAGCGAGGGATCCATGAAGGCGGCCGGCTTGGATTTTTTCGCTGCCTCGAGACCAGCGGCCGCGATCTTGTTACGGGCAGCAGCATTCGCGCCGGGCGCAACATCTCCTGGCACGATATCGAGCAGGTAGCCGGGGACGCCGGCGTTGGCAAAGTGTGCGGCGATGCGGGCGCCCATGGTTCCAGCGCCCAGGATGGCAACTTTATTAATGCGCTTCATGATTGATCCTCGAGTGGCATCGGATAGCCCCTGTGCTCCCTGTGTCCTCTGTGGTTAAGATTTTGTTGCGGCCATTCACCATCAGAAATCCACTATGGCAGTTTATCTACCGCCCACTCGTTCTTGCCAGTGTCCACCATCGCAATGCTCGAGAATCGGCGGCGCGCGTGATTCTTCGAATTGCCGATGAGGACGACGGGAAACTCGTATCGCCCGCGCTTCCGCGGCTTGCCCCGGCCGATTTCATAGGCGGAAGGACCAGGGTTGGAGAAAAATTTCTCGACCGCATCGGTCGTGGCTGTTTTCTTGGCAGAGCTGCTGAGCAGCACCATCCCGTTTTCCACATCGCCAGACTGCCAGGCTTGCAGGAAGTGATCCGCCGCGGCCAGCGCCGCGACGTAGCCCGGCTCGAGAGCAGGAGTAGGCCGAGTCGTGGCCGCCAAAGGGGATGGCAGCAAGGGCAAGGACAGGAACAGGACGAGTGACACAGCTACACGATGCAAGACCTCGCGAACAGGCATGGAAGCATTATGCGGGAAGAAGCGGTTGGGATGAATGCGTGAGTCCTACCGGCCTAGAGTTCGGTACGTGCTTTCACATATTGCAGGGCGCGTCGGGCCATTTGCTTCTCGCCTGTGTAGGCGAGCAGCCCCGGAGCATCTTCGAGCCGCACCCAGCGGGCACGCGCGACCTCAATTCGCATTTCGGGAGCGATAGCGTTGATGCGGCCGGAGCGGTAGCGCATCAGGTAGAAACTGACAACTTTGAAGACCCGAAGCCCGTCGCCCCAGGTGCGCGTATAGACGTACTTGCTGTCGCCGAGTTTGGTGACTAAATCGGCCGTCACCCCCGTCTCCTCGTAAACTTCCCGAAGCGCGGTTTCGAGTGGCTTCTCGCCCGCATCGACCAGGCCCTTGGGCAGAGCCAGCACTCGTCTTGCCCTTCCACTGGTGTGTCTGGAGAGCCCCGCCCCGGACCGTCCAGAGTTCGATCGTGGGGCCCGGGCGCGGTCGGCTTCGGTGGGTGGCTCAATGGCGGCCAGCCACCACTCTCCATCCCGCTTCCGGATCACCACTCCGCCGGCAGAGATCTCTCGCACCATATAGTCGGCAACTTAGCAGGATTGCGGGAGTTAGTCATCCTTAGTCCCCAGGACACCCCGGTAATGTTCGATTGGTTCACTGGTAACCCCCATAGCACGAATGTGCCCTGCAGCTTTCCCAGTGGTAGTGGCATCCTAACAGGTGAGGCTAGACTGGGTTCCCGGCAAGCTGGGGACGTGGGGTTGCGGTGAAGAGTCTTGGCAAGATCATTCGGTCCGTGCAAGCCCTGGGACGCGAACTCTCCCGGAAGCGCGTTGCGACCGTGCCACGTCTGCCCACGATCGGGGTGGCGCTGGGCGGGGGTTTTGCCCGCGGTATGGCTCACATCGGAGTCCTGAAAGTCCTCGAAGAAGAAGGAATTCCAGTCCGCATCGTCACCGGCACCAGCGTGGGCGCGCTGATCGGTGCGGCTTACTGCAGCGGTCTTTCCATCAAAGAACTCGAAAAAGTGGCGCACTCATGCCGCTTCACCACCTTCGCCCGTTGGACGGTCTCGCGTTACGGCTTTGCCTCCACCGACCGGATGGTGTCGTTTCTGAACCGCACCCTGAAGGTAAAGACCTTCGAAGAGTTGCGCATTCCTCTGGGTGTAACCGCCACCGACTTTAACAGCGGCGAAGGCGTGGTCTTTCATTCCGGCTCGATCATCGATCCCGTGCGTGCCAGTTGCGCCTATCCAGGAATGTTTCTGCCGGTCGAGATTCGCGGCCGTTTCCTGGTCGACGGCATGCTCTCGCATCCGGTGCCCACCCGACCGTTGCGCGAGATGGGCGCGGAGCGAGTACTGGCCGTGCATCTGAAAGGGAAGTGGACGAAGGGTGGAGCGCCCCGCCATCTCTTTGACGTGATCGGACAATCGTTCGCCATCGCCCAGGACGCGATGTCCAGCCTGTGGCGAGGCGCAGCCGACCTGATCATCGAGCCCCATGTGGCGGGCTTCGGCTACGACGACTTCAAGCGCGCCGATGAACTGATCAAAGCCGGAGGCGTTGCCATGCGGAAAGCTCTGCCCGAAGTGCGCAAGTGGCTGGAAACGCCGGCGGTTGCCCTCGTCCCGGCGAAAATTCCGGCGAAAGTGCGTCCCACTGTGGCGCGTCCCGCGCCTATGCCGGCCGACTAGAAAGATAATTGTCAGCCTCTGGTTTTCACTGTGCCGAGCCTCTCGCTTCCGGTCTCTCGCTTCATTTTTTTTGAGCCTTGGCGATCTCCTCGGTCGTCAGCCCGCACACCTCACGCAAGGTGAGCGCCAACCCGCGCTTCCGGCGCGAGAGATGGATGACAGCAGGTAAAAATCAGGCGCAAGCCGATCATCCTCAACGCTGTCAGACTAGCCCTCGTTAAAGACGAGATAGACGACCTGAAGCACCGCGCCCACTCTCTCCGGCAATTCCTGCGGCGTCGGCACTTCGTACCGAATCGGTGTGTCTCGAATCGTTGCCTATGCGCGCACGATGCGCCAGCGTACGCGGAGTGATGAGGAAGGCTCTTCCTTGGACTTTTCCGCCGAACTCCATCGCGCCTCGAGATATCGCACCAACTCGTCCTGAGACGCATCAAATCCTGCCCGTCGACGCAGAGTATCAATGGCTTTGAATCGGGCCGTTGAAATCAACCATGGTCGGGGGTTGTCGGGCACTCCGCTGCTCGGCCACAGGCTCAGCGCAGCCGCAAAGGCTTCGTGCATCGCCTCCTCGGCAAGATCAAAATCGCCGAGCAAGCGGATCAGAGTTGCCAGGATTCGTCCCGAATCCACGCGATAAAGGGAGTCGAGCAATTCGCCTATCGGCGGGGTGGAACGCTCCGACATGACGACGACCTTAGCAAACCAGCGACCCCGAATCAATTTGGCAAACGGCGGATCGATGCAAGCGCTCAGGAAGCGTGACCTTTGTCCCAAACTGCGGGCGTTAGTTTGTCCGCCTCCTCGCGAATCCGCGTCCAAGCCCGCTGCACGTGTCGTGCCTCTGTGCTGGTCTGGCCTACACAGAGGCGCAGAGTGAACTTTCCGTTCAGTTTGGTGTGCGTGAGGAAGAGCTCGCCACTGCGATTGAGGCGGTCCATGATGATTTGATTCGCCGCGTCCCCACCTTTGTGGCGGAAGCAGACCAGGTTGAGCGGGACCGGTGCGGCGAGCTCAAACGCATCGTGGTTGCGCACCCAGTCCGCGAATCCCCGCGCCAGTTGCACGTGGCGTCGAATATGATGCCGCAAGCCCTCTACACCGTAGTGGCGGATCACGAACCAGAGCTTGAGCGAGCGGAAACGCCGGCCGAGCTGGATGTGCCAGTCGCGGTAGTCGATCACCGCGCCCGATTCGGTGGCCTGGTTGCGCAGGTATTCCGGCAGAATGCTCAACGTCTGAATCAGCGCTTTGCGGTCGGCGACCCAGAAGCAGTTACAGTCGAAGTTGGTGAACATCCACTTATGCGGATTGAAGTTGTAACTGTCGGCGAACTCGACTCCGTTTTGCAGGTTCCGGAATTCCGGGCAGAGCGCCGCGGTACCAGACATGGCTGCATCAACGTGCAGCCAGAGATTATGGGATCGGCAGATCCGGCCAATCTCGGCGACCGGGTCCATCGCGTTCGAAGACGTCGTTCCCACGGTCGCGCACACAAAGCAGGGTACCAGCCCAGCGCGTTGGTCGGTGTCAATCTGGTGCGCGAGAGCCTCCGGGCGCATCGCGAAGTTGTCGTCTACGGCGATCAAGCGCAAATTGGAGACGCCGATGCCCGCGACCATCGCCGCCTTCTCTAAAGAAGAGTGCGTCTGCGAAGATGCGTAAGCCACGACGCGCCCGTCGCATCCTTTTTGATTGCTGGTGTAGTTGGTGGCGCGTTCGCGCGCGGCCAACAGCGCGCACAGGGCGGCGCTCGAGGCGGTGTCTTGAATGACTCCGCCGCCGGTCGTGGACGACAGAAATTTCTCCGGCAGCCCGAGCATGGACACGAGCCAGTCGAGCACATGCGTTTCCAACTCCGTGCACGCCGGGCTGGTCGACCAGAGCATACCCTGCACGCCCAGTCCAGAAGAGAGAAGATCGCCGAGGATGCCGGGACCGGAAGCATTCGAAGGGAAGTAGGCGAAGAAATTCGGCGACTGCCAGTGTGTGACTCCGGGGAGAATGAGCTTCTCGACGTCTTTCAGCAGCGCCTCGAACGGCTCCCCATGAGCGGGGGGATTCGCCGGCAGGGATGCGCGAATCTGTCCCGGCTTCGCCTGGGAGAGCACGGGGAACGACTCGATGCGGGAGTGGTAGTCGGCGATCCAATCCACCACGGCATGGCCATGGCGGCGGAATTCGTCGGGCGTCATGTGGAAGGATTTCTCGTCGGGCATGGTTCTCCAGGAGATTCCGAAAGATGTGACCTGCAACGCTACTCGTGCCCCAGCCGTCCGAAATACAATTGCGTCTTGTATTCGAATGCGACCCGGCCATCGACGGCGCAGGCATCGAAGATGCGCCGCAGTTCGCGCAGCATGGGCGCATGTTGAGGATGCTCCGGCCCGGGCGCATACGAAGACGAGAGCAGACGGCCTTCCACCCCGGCGAGGTCGAACTCCTGACGCATCTCGAACACGCGCTCTTGAAACGGGGCGGGATCGAAGAATTCGTTCACTGCTGAAGTCGTGCGCTCGTGGCGAACATCTTCGTAGTCGGTGCCGTAAGTCAGAAGCAAATGTTCGTAGTCGCGCAGAAACTTTGTCGCACTCGTGAGGCGCTCGTTCCACAGCAGCACCAGCCAACCTCCAGGCTTGAGGACACGAACAAACTCGCACCTGGCCCGCGCGCGGTCGAACCAGTGCGCGGCCTGCGCCGCCGTGACGAAGTCCACGCTGTGATCCGCAAGCTGAGTCGCCTCGGCCGTTCCCGCAACGCTGGTGAACTTGGGGAATGCCGCCAGCAGACGCTCGCCCGCCTCACGCATTTCCGCATTGGGCTCGACGCCGAAAACCGAGTTGCCGTTCTCCAGCAGCATACGGGTCCAAATCCCCGTGCCGGAGGCGATGTCGGCAATCCTGTGACCCGGCGCCAGGCCGCATTCGGTCTTCAGGGCGTCGATCACCTCGGACGGATATCCCGGCCGATAGCGCACGTAGTTCTCGACGCGATTGGAAAAGCGGCTGGTCGCGTTGGAGGCTGGCATAGGACTTGGAAGTGGCAAGTTTTTTCATCTTGCCAGAAAGCCATTTTAATTGCTGAAAGGGATCTTGTCCTTCCCCGTCGGGCTCGCCTGTGCCGCAAGCCCCCAGCGCCTTGGCTCGCGAATGCAACAGATCAAGGAAGGAATCCTCCTCTGTCGGTGAGTGCGATACCATTCCAACTAAGCGGTGAGAGTCATCGAACGAGGGTTGGAGCGAAGCCATGAGAGTGGTCGTCAAAGTCGGAACCAGCCTTATCGCTCCTGGCGGCCAGATCGACGCGAACCTGTTGCGCGGCATGGTGGATCAATTCGATCTCCGCAAGAACGAGTATCTGATCGTCACCTCCGGTGCGATCGCGGCGGGCATGGCCGGACTGGCGCTCGGCAAGCGGCCGAGCGGCATACCCGCCATGCAGGCCTGTGCGGCAGTGGGGCAAAGCAAGCTGATGCACACCTACGAGCGCCTGTTCTTCGGCAAGAAGGTGGTGGCGCAACTTCTGCTTTCGAGTGACGACTTCACTTCGCCGGTCCGCTATCGCAACTTGCAGAATGCGCTGGCCAAGCTGCTTTCGCTGGGTGTAGTCCCTATCGTGAATGAAAACGACAGCGTGTCGGTGCGCGAGTTGGAGGGCGCGTTTGGCGATAACGACGAACTGAGTTCGCTGCTTGCGACCACCGTGAAAGCCGACTGGCTCCTGTTGCTGACCGACGTCGACGGTTTCTACCTGCCCGGCGGACCGAAGAAGTCGCGCAAGAAGCCGCGCCTGTTGCGCGTTGTGCGCAAGCTCACTCCCGCTCTGGAAGCGCAGTGCAACGGCAAGAGCTCGATGGGGCGGGGAGGCATGATTTCCAAAGTGCGCGCCGCGAAGCTCGCAAGTGAAGGTGGCGTGCACGTGGCCATCGTGAACGGACGCCATCCGCAGGGGATTACCCTGGGCATGGAACGCAAAATCGGAACGTATTTCCCTCCGCGGCAGCGGTGAGAGAAAAGAGAAGTAAGATAAGACGCATGGCGACCACCCTTGCCAACTCGGCTTCCACGCAGCAAAAGCTGGTGCGCGCGCGAGAGGCAGCCGCCAAGCTGGCCCTGCTCTCGACCGGCGAGAAGAACGCGTTGCTCCTGGCGATTGCCGAGGCGATTGAATCCCGGATCGAGACGATCCTTGGGCCAAACCGCGAGGACGTGGAGAGTTCAGGCCTCGAAGGGGCGATGCGCGACCGCTTGCTGTTGACCAGGGCGCGAATCAAGGATATGGCCCAGGGTGTACGCGAAGTCGCGGCGCTCGGCGATCCGATTGGCGAGACTCTGGCGGAGTGGACTCGCCCGAACGGGCTGCGCATCCGCAAGGTGCGTGTGCCGCTGGGAGTGGTGGGAATCATTTACGAATCGCGCCCGAACGTTACTGTCGATACAGCCGTGCTCGCGCTGAAGACTGGCAACGCCATTGTGTTGCGTGGCGGCAAGGAAGCAGCGCGGAGCAATCAGCGGCTGGTAGAGATTCTTGCCGCCGTACCGGGTTTGCCGGACGGCGCGATCGAGTTGTTAGATTCGAGCACGCGTCAGTCCGTGCAGGAACTCATCAAGGCCCGCGGCCTGGTGGATGTGATCATTCCGCGCGGTGGTGCGGGGCTGATCGCATTCGTCACCGAGAATTCCGCGGTGCCTGTGATCGAGACCGGAGCAGGGAACTGCCACATCTTCATCGATGAATCCGCCGACTTCGACATGGCCGACGCGATCGTGATCAATGCCAAAACGCAGCGACCGTCGGTGTGCAACGCCGCCGAGAAACTGCTGGTCGATGAGCGCATCGCGGCGGAATATGTCCCGCGAATCGTAAAAAAACTGATCGAGGCTGGTGTCGAAGTTCGCGCAGACAGCAAGTCGCGCAGCCTGGCGGTTGGATCAGATCTTGTGGCGGCGGAAGAGCAAGACTGGTACGAAGAATATCTGCGCCTCTGCATGGCGGTGCGCGTGGTCGCGAACCTGGATGAGGCGATTGCCCACATCAACCGCTATTCCACCAAACACTCCGATTCCATCGTGACGCGCGATGAGGCGAACGCGCGCAAGTTCCTGCGCGGCGTGGATTCGGCTGCGGTGTATTGGAATGCCTCGACCCGCTTTACCGATGGCGCGGAGTTCGGCTTCGGCGCCGAGATGGGCATCAGCACACAAAAACTGCACTGCCGCGGGCCCTTCGCGCTAGCCGAGTTAACTTCCTCTAAGTATGAGATTGTGGGGACAGGGCAGGTAAGATAGTTCTTCAAGCGACCGGGCCTCTTCTCGCCAGAGCGACCGCGCATCACTTCGAAAAGGTGTGCGTCGAGTTCTCGACCTATGTCGCGGCGGCCACTGCTGCCAACCGGGGTGATTCTGAAGGAGCGGCGGCTTGCGAGAAAACCTCTCTGTCCGAGGAACTCGCACAACGCAGTCTGCACTGTGGTTGTAAGAGATGGCGGCGCTTCCTGGCCCTGCCGATAGTGGTCCACGGCCTCGACCAGATCGTCCGGAAGGCTCATTGTGGCCCGTTTTACAGGGTAAATCGCACCCATTGGTGAAGTTGGTGCATTAAGCTGTCTGTGATACCTTCTACTTTCTTGCCTTGAGCAATGACGCCATGAAACCGCTTTCCGTTTTACTCTTTCTGATTGTTATCTCTTCAAGCGCTCAGAGGTTGGAAAGCGGGGACAACGCCGAAATTTCTGGTAATTCCCAACCCATCTTTGGTTTTCGCGACTCCGCTGCCGAAGCCGCCTCTGAAACGCGGTTTCTTGCCGCACCTGATCCCAAGCTGGCGGAAGAGCACCTGCGCACCCTGACCCAGGCGCCGCACATGGCAGGGACCGTGGAAGACAAGGCTACGGCGGACTATGTGGCGCTGAAGTTTCGTGCCGCTGGACTCGACACTGAGGTCGTCGAATACAAAGTGTGGACGAACTATCCCGCCGAGATCAGCGTGGACATCACCGCCCCCGCGGGAGTCGAAATGCACGGACCCACGCGCGAGCATGTGGATGGCGATCCCTACGACGGCGACCCACGCGTGGTGATGCCGTTCAGCAGCATGTCGCCGTCCGGGGACGTCGAGGCGGAGGTGGTTTATGCCAACTACGGCACGCCGGAAGATTTCGAGAAGCTGGAGAAGCTGAAGATCGACGTGCGCGGCAAGATCGTGCTGGTGCGCTACGGTCAGAACTTCCGCGGGGTGAAGGTCTTCATTGCACAGCAACATGGCGCCGCGGGAGTCATCCTCTATTCGGATCCATTTGACGATGGCTGGCGGCGCGGCGATAAGTATCCCGATGGCCCGTGGCGGCCCGATACCGGCGTGCAGCGCGGATCGGTGGGATACATGTTCGAATTTCCCGGTGATCCGACAACGCCGGGATTGGCGTCGCTGCCGTCGTTGCCGGAAAGCAAGCGGATCTCTCCGGCGCAATCCGCGCAGCTGCCGAAAATTCCAGTCACGCCGCTTTCCTACCACGACGCCTCACCCATTCTTCTGAACCTGGGCGGGCGCGATTCGCCCCGCGAGTGGCAGGGTGCGCTGCCTTTCACCTACCACTTAGGGCCCGGGCCGGTGCGGGTGAAGATGCATCTCAAGCAGGATTACCAGTTCCGCACCCTCTGGGATGTGATCGGTCGCGTGCGCGGCAGCGAGTTTCCGGAAGAATGGGTGGTTGCCGGCAACCATCGCGATGCATGGGTCTACGGTGCGGTCGACCCCAACAGTGGCACGGCGGCGATGCTCGAAGCCGTACACGGGGTGGGCGAGTTGCTGAAGTCGGGCTGGAAGCCGAAGCGTACCCTGATCTTTGCGAGCTGGGACGGCGAAGAAGAAGGACTGATGGGTTCCACCGAATGGGCCGAGCAACACGAATCCGAACTGGCCGATGCCGCGGCCTACTTCAACATGGACGTGGGTGACTCGGGGCCGAAGTTTGGCGCCTCCGCCGTGCCCAGTTTGAAGCAGTTTCTCCGCGAGGTGACCAAAGCCGTGCCGAGTCCCAAGGGTGGGAGTGTCTACGAGGTCTGGGAGAAGTTCGATCAGCCCGGCGCTTCGTCGTCGACTCAGTCGCCTGCGGAAGCCATCGAGGGCAGCCGCCACATGTCCGAGGCGAATGTGAAGGGCGATGTTCCGGTCGGCGATCTGGGCAGCGGCTCCGACTACAGCGCTTTCCAGCAGCATCTGGGGGTGCCCTCGACCGATATCAGTTCCACCGGCCCCTACGGCGTGTACCATTCCGTGTTCGATAATTTTGCCTGGTTCAAGAAGTTCGGCGATCCGGATTTCGTCTACGAGCAGCAGATGGCAAGAATTTTTGGCCTGGAGGCGTTACGCATGGCCGATGCCGACGTTCTGCCCTTCGACTATAACGAGTATGGAAAAGAAATTTCCGCTTACCTCGCGACGGCCAAGAAAAGAGCCGTGGATAAATTAGGAGATCGCGCGCCCGATCTGAATGCGGCGGCCGCGGCAGCAAAGCATTTTCAGGAGGCGGGGGCAAAGGTCCTGTCGCGACAGAAGAATCCGCCGCGAGATGTCGTGCGCCTGAACCAGGCGCTGCGTAATGCCGAGCGGGCGCTACTGGTGCCGGAAGGATTGCCGCACCGCCCGTGGTTTCGCCATGCGATCTATGCTCCGGGGGAATACACGGGATATGCGGCCGTGGTGATACCAGGAGTGAATGAAGCTCTCGACCAGGGGGACGCGGAACGAGCGCGCCAGCAACTGGCGGTCCTGGCGGCCGCTCTGGAGCGTGCGGCCAAGGCCCTGGAGAGTTATCGTTGATACTCCCCACGCCTGAAGGCGGGGGATTCTAGTCGCCTCACGGCGACCTTAACTGGTTCAACCAAGATTGCTGGCTATCGCCAGACTTACATCTTGTCCGCAGTCGTTTAGCGTCTCCACGTATCCCGAGGCGACGTTTGGTACAGTGCAGCATTTACGGTGGCTCGGCTTGGTTATCGCCTAGCCACTTTATAAGATACCGGAACCAAGAGCAAAAGCAAGAACAAAACCGTCGGCTTATATCCCCAGGCCTGAAGGCAGGGGCTTTACGCCGACTTTGGTAAACCTCATGACCCCGCCACGCACGCCCTCGGGCAATTCCTGCGCGCGCGCCCAGTTGGGACCTCAGCGGCATAGCGAGCGGCGGATTACGCTGGGGGCGTGACAATTTTCCCGAGTCATTATCAGTGCTTTTGGACTGCGGCGGCGATGAGCCCAGTCAGGTCCGCTGCAGCAGGGCGATGAAGTGCAGGTTTGCTCCGAAGATCCAGTCTGCTGGCTTAGGGTAAAGACCGAGGCTGGTTACCAGGCGTTCGGGCTGAAGCCCGAGTTCGCGCCACGCAGCATGCCATTGCGGTTCGGTCCAGTAGTTGTGAGGAAGGGCGACGCCGAATCTGGCGTTGCCGACCCAATCCATGAAGCGCAACCGGGCATTCGCTAACACTCCTTCGCGGTAGTGGTCTTTGATGAGTACGTGCTTACTGGCGACGCGCTGTGCTTCTTGCAACAGGATTCTGGGGTCTTTGGTATGGTGCAGCACGTCGGAGAAAAGCACCACGTCGAACGACTTGTCTGCAAATGGAATGCGTGTGCCGTCGAACATTTGCACCGGGATGTGCGTTTGTTCGCGGGGAAGCACATCAACCCCAACAATCTCGATGTCGGGACGCTTGGATCCCATGAGAGCGGAGATCAGACCGTCACCGCAGCCTACGTCGAGCACGCGAACTCCCCGGGGCGCAAGCTGCGCGAACCAGTCAGACAGGGTTCGCACCCTGCGACCGAATACCAATTTCTCGTGCAAAAGGCCGACGGTTTGGGTGTGGGTTGGGGCCATTGCGAGGGCGCTGTCTGCGTCTGCCGGCTTCGAGTTCGTACAGTGTAGTCTTGATTGTCCCGGAATGCAGGGCATTGATTCGTTCGACGCAGAGGGCGCGAGGTAGGACCCGCTTTGCAGCCGACTTCATTCTGCCGACAATCGTCACCGTGACGCTCCGAACGCAATAGAAAGACGGGGTAGCGCGGGAGAGTGCAGAATTTTACAAACAAACTGGGTGTTTCGCCTGGAGAAGACCAGAAATTCTTGCAGGTATATAGCCCGGAAGTTCAGGCTTGACTCTGCTTATAGGGCAACCATTCCGTGTGGCGCGGGTCGCTCTCGCCCGCGACTGCGTTTATCGTAGCAAAACTTTCGGGGAACCGCGGCCGGATCCCGCTCCTATCCCAAACAGGCGCGCATGCGCCCCGGAGGTGCTCCATGCCCGGAAGGTCGTTCATCCGTCTAGCGTTGTTCCACTCGATCATCGTTTCCTACCTTTTGCTGGCGCCCTTTTGTGTCGCCTCAGACCACTGGAGCTACGAAGAGGCGCACAGCGAGGTTCGCGACTTCGTCGCCGGTGGCATGGTACACGAACGCCTTAGCGTGGGCGACCTGCACATCAAGCGCGGCGAATCCAACCAGATCCGCCTGCACTACACCGTCAACTCGTGGCGCGAAAGCCACGTAAAAGACGCGCACGTGGACATCGATGTCGACGGCCGCGATGCCGATATCGAGTTCCGTGCGCCAACCAGCGGCAACACCCAGTTCGATGTGGAACTCGAGGTGCCGCAAAACGCCAATCTTGAGGTGCATGACAAGGTCGGCGACCTCAGGATCGACGACATCGAGGGCGACAAGGATCTTGGGCTGAGCGTAGGCGACATCCGGGTCGCGTTTGGACGCTCGGCCTATCACCTGGTGCGCGCCAGCACCAGCATTGGGGACGTAAACACCAGCACCGGGGACGTCAGCGAAGGGCTTTCTCGGAAAGACTCTGAAATAACGACGGCGACGGCAAGTTACGAACTGCGGGCGCACGTCTCGATTGGGGATATCTCGCTCGAAGGGAAGTAAAGCCTCTCTGGTAATCCACCTCGATACAACAACCGTCGGTCACGTGCCCCTCGCCCGCTGCAAGGCGGGCCAGTGATTCCCCTCTGGCCTACTTATCGAAAACGCCCTTGGATCGAGGCTCTGCTGCGGGCGTATGTCTTCTTGCCGTTGCTATATCATGCAAACGATTGTTTCTAAACCAGATAGCGGAATGGCGGCGGGAAAACAAAAAAAATCCAAGAAAACACTTGCGCTTTTATTAGTGTTGTAGTTAACTAAAACACTAGATGGCTTAACAAAGGGGAAGAGGAGAAACACCGAACATGAAACCACGCATCGTAGTTCCCGTTCTATTCGTTCTGATCGCCGCCACTGCTTGGGCCCAGTCTGACGCGCAAAAGTCCTTCGACAAACTGAAAACTCTTGCGGGTTCCTGGGAGGGCCACATGACAACCCTCCCCGAGGCACCCGAAATAGAAGGCACGCTCATGCAGGTCTCGCTGCGCGTGACTTCCATGGGCAACGCGATCGTGCATGAGATGACGGCAGCCGGAAGACCTGACGATCCGATCACCATGGTTTATCTGGACGGGGACCGCCTGCTCCTGACCCATTATTGTGACGCAGGGAATCGGCCTCGCATGGCGGGCAACATGTCGCCGGACGGAAAGACTGTGGGATTTGATTTTCTCGATGTCGCCGGTAGCACGGATTACGGACACATGCACCATGCAGTCTTCACCGTAATCGACGCGAACCATCACAGCGAGGACTGGACTTACCTGATGCCTGGGGACAAGCCGACGCACGCGCACGTTGACCTGCAGCGGACAAAGTGACGCCGCCTCTGCGGCCAGGCATGGCGAGAGTATCTGGAAAACATTATGGAACGTGAGTGGAACGACAGTCAGCCGATTTATCGCCAGATTCGCGACCGTGTCGTCGCGAATATCCTCGACGGCGTGCTCAAAGAAGGCGATCCGCTGCCCTCCGTGCGCAATGTCGCGGCCGAATATCGGGTCAATCCGCTCACGGTTCTGAAGAGCTATCAACAACTGGTCGACGAGCAGTTGGTCGAGAGTAAGCGAGGTCGCGGGATGTTCATCAACGCGGGCGCGCGCAATCTGCTGCTGCAGGGCGAACGCCAGAAGTTTCTTGCGGAGGAATGGCCGAGAGTTCACGCCACCATTCAACGGCTCGGACTAAAAGCCGAAGAACTGCTGAATGGGGCCGCTGGCGAAACTCCGAAGTCGTTGTCAGACGCTGCGCCGGATGCTGCAAAGGAGGAACCGAAGCCATGAAAGTCATAGAAGCAAGCGGCCTCCGCAAGGCCTTCGGCGCAACCATCGCGCTGGACGGCGTGAATCTGGAGGTGGATGAGGGCCGCATCCTCGGGCTCATCGGTCCGAACGGCGCAGGCAAAAGCACGGCGCTCAACGCGATTCTTGGCCTCACTCCCTATCAGGGAGAACTGAGGGTCCTCGGACGCGACCCGTGGAGCGAGCGCGATCAGCTCATGCGCGATGTCTGCTTCATCGCCGATGTCGCCGTGCTGCCGCGTTGGATGCGGGTTTCGCAGGCGCTCGACTACGTGGCCGGCGTGCATCCGCGATTTGATCGCGCGAAAGCGGAAGGTTTTCTGGCGAAGACCGACATCCGCCGCCCCAGCAAAGTCAGGGAATTGTCGAAGGGCATGGTGACCCAGCTGCACCTCGCCCTGGTCATGGCCATTGACGCGAGATTGCTGGTGCTGGACGAGCCGACGCTTGGCCTCGACCTGCTGTATCGCAAGCAATTCTACGATTCGCTGCTGAACGACTATTTCGATCGCAGTCGCACCATCGTGGTGACCACCCATCAGGTGGAAGACGTCCAGCACGTCCTCACCGATCTCATGTTCATCAACCGCGGTCGGATTGTACTCAATTGCAGCATGGAAGAATTCGGGTCGCGCTATCTCGAACTGGCAGTTCGTCCCGAGCAGGTCGCCGCGGCACGGGCGCTCAAGCCGATTCACGAGCACCAGGTGTTCGGTCGCAGCATCCTGCTGTTCGATCATGCGGACCGTCAGCAACTCGCCGCGCTTGGCGACGTGCGCACACCCAGCATCGCTGACTTGTTCGTGGCTGTGTTGGGCAATAAGGTCGGCCAGGCACAAGGAGTGGTTCAATGAATACACAGTCGAACGCCGTGCCGGATTCTCCTCTCGGCGCGCAGGGATTCGCGCCCGCGGCAATGTCGGCGACCCGGCCAATGTATTGGTCGGTGCGACGCGAATTGTGGGAGAACCGCTCAATCTATCTCGCACCGCTGGCCGTCGCCGGCTTTGCCCTGGTCGGTTTTCTGATCGCCACGATTGGCCGCTCCTTGTCGACGCCCGATCTTACACAGCGGCGCACCATACTCGAAGAGCCTTACAGCTTCGCTACAGCCCTGATTATGG